>Ga0210391_10004361_pt1 | contig 11809 bp, 7 predicted proteins | sample IncBWC12OmetaG_FD_160573 | JGI IMG/M metagenome (GOLD analysis project Ga0210391, IMG submission 160573) | Forest soil microbial communities from Barre Woods Harvard Forest LTER site, Petersham, Massachusetts, United States - Inc-BW-C-12-O ...
GCCAAAACCAACCGATCCGGTCGCTTTCAGTTTTAGGTTGTATCGTAATTACGACGGCGCCGGCGGGCAATTCGGCAATACGTCAGTGAATTCGAACAGCACGGACCAGGGCCAGCTGTCGGTATACGGCGCGCTTCGTTCGAGTGACGGCGCGCTGACTGTCGTTGCGATTAACAAGACTACGAGTGCGATTCAGACCAGCCTGACGCTTGCGAATTTCAGTTCGAGCCCAACAGCAGCCGTGTATACCTACAGCAACGCGAACTTGGCGCAAATTGTCGCCGGTACGCCGGTGGCGGTCGTGTCGGGTGCGCTGAATTATAATTTCCCGGCTTACTCCGCGACGGTTTTTGTTTTCACGCCGGAGGCGTCTGCACCGGTTGCCACGGCTACATCTTTGTCCGCGTCAGCAACCCATGCGACCTCGGGGCAGGCGGTCACGTTCACCGCGACAGTCGCGCCAAAATCGGGATCCGGCGTTCCCGCAGGGACTGTGGCGTTCAGCGATGGCAGCACACAGATCGGCACCGCATCACTGAACTCGTCCGGGTCGGCCGTGTTTGATACATCGAGTCTGGCGATCGGCTCCCATTCGATTTCAGCAGCATATTCCGGCGACGCGAATTTTGCCTCGTCCACGTCAGCGGCAGTATCGGTCACAATTTCAGCGCCGGCCAAAACCGCGACCACCACCTCCGTTTCAGCTTCGGCCACGCAGCTGACGCCAGGTCAAAACGTAACGTTTACCGCTAGCGTCGCGCCGCAGACTGGCACAGGAGTTCCTACCGCTTCGGTCACATTCCTTGACGGGCAGGCGCAGATTGCAGCCGTCACGCTCAACGGCGGCACGGCTTCGTTCAGCACTGCGACCCTCGCTGCGGGAACTCATACAATTACGGCAGCGTATTCCGGCGATTCGAATTACGCGGCTTCAACCTCCGCCGCGTCGACGGTGACCGTGACAACAGCTGCGGCAGCGGACTATTCGCTGACGATGAGCAGCTCGTCACTCAGCGTTGCGCAGGGATCGTCCGGCAGCTTGACGTTGACGGTGACGCCGAAGAACGGATTCAAGCAAGCCGTCGGCTTTTCTTGCTCAGGTTTGCCCACAGGCGGAACCTGCACTTTCAATCCTCAGACGGTTGATCCGGTTGCCGGTGCAGCGTCCACGACGTTAACCGTGCAGCTGCCCGCAGCCGCTGGAACTACGGCCCCGCCGAGCCCGCTGCCTCCGGGATTCCGGACAGCAGGCTTGTATATTCTCTTCCTGGCGATCCTGGGAATTGTGGGAGTAGCGGGAATCAAGCGGTCTGTTGCGCTGGACATGAAACTCGCGCGCGCGTTTCTGGCAACTGCTATGTTCGCTGCGCTGCTGGCAACAGCAAATTGCGCTGGATACAGCGGCCAAAAGACGGGCCAAATGACAAGCTACGCCGTCACGGTCACCGCATCAGGTGCGAACGCGCCAACCCACAGCCAGCAGTTCACACTAACAGTGATGCCCTGAGAATTTTGATGCGCTGTGCGTCGCATGCCAGCGATTTAGATTCGCCGCCCCGGGTGGTGTTCGAGCCTGCGGCTTTTGTGCGAGGAAGCTAATTCGTCGAGCTATGCGCGACGCACGGCACCCGTCGCGCTAAAAGCGCTGCGCAACCTTTCTCTCGTGCTCGCGGCGATTTCTGTGAAGGATATCGTGCGCGCCCAATTGCGCACTTCTACAACGTTCAGCGCCAGCCATCCCGCAGCCAATGCCAGAATCAGCAGCAGAAAAGCGCCCGCCAGAGCCATTCCGGCGATCGCCACGGATAGCGGTGCGCCGCGTTCGTCTCCGGTTGCGACCAGCACGCCAGTCACAAACGAAGCGCACGAGCCCAACGCGAAGATCATTGCTGCAGAAGCTGCAGAAAACGTTAGCACCGCGGTGGCGGTCACACCAGTTGGTCGATTCATGTGCCGTGCCTCACAATTTACCCATAACTGCCAGGATGATCAGAATCAATAACAACAGTCCCAGCCCGCCACTCGGGTAGTAACCCCAGCCTGCGCTATAGGGCCAAGTGGGCAGCGCTCCCAATAGCAGGATCACCAGGATAATCAGCAGGATCGTTCGCATGTGGTTCCTCGCTTGGGCATCAAAGCCCGGTCAACAGGAGCTTGAACTCTTCTGGAAGTGCAACACCGCCCGGCGCGCCGCGAATCTTGCGGTCGCAAACTCACGAAGCGGGCGCAGTATTGCCGAATCGTGATGAGCCGACCATCAGGGGAACACCCTACGGGGTAAGGAACGTTGCGGTACCGCGCGTATCGTCGGCGCTGGCGTCGCCATTCTGACCGTGCTATTTTTTTGTTGGCAGCAGGCGCTTACAGCCACGGGAGAACCAACGGATGACGGGATCGAATTTTTGCAGACGCTTCGCGCAAGTTGCGTTTTTTCTGGTGTTTATGGCTGCTGCCGCCCACAGCTCCACAGCTTGGCAGGCCACTTCTACGGCTGCTTCACCAGTTTGGCAGCGGCCTCCCGCCACCGCAGCAGCGCCCACGCCCGCTCCGGTGACTCTCGCGGACATTTTGCGCGGCGCTTATGGGCCTTACCGCGTCAACAACGATTTGCTCTCCTACCATCTCGATATCCGCGTTGACCCGGAGAAGCAAACCGTCAGCGGCAAGAATTCCATCCGCTTCAAGATGCTGCAGGACGGCACGCGCATCCAACTGGACCTGCATTCGGCACTCGGAGTGGACAAAGTCCTGCTCGGCACCACTCCGCTGCAATTTGTTCGTGATTCCGGCGCGGTGTTCGTCGATTTTCCGCAGATGCTGCGCGCCGGGCAGGAATACACGATTGATTTTTATTACTCGGGACATCCGCTGACGACTGCGCGGTTTGGCGGCTTCACTTTCGGCAAGGATCCCGCGGGGCGCCCGTGGATTTACACGGCGTGCGAAGACATCGGCGCCAGCGACTGGTGGCCAAACAAAGATCAGTGGCGCGACGAAGTCGAGAACATGCAGATCAGCGTCGCGATTCCGAACGGGCTGGTGGACGTTTCCAACGGAAAATTTCTGGGCAAGACTGATTTGGGTGACGGCTACACGCGCTGGGACTGGCTGGTGCAATATCCCATCAACAATTATGACGTGGCGCTGAACATCGGCAACTACGTGCACTTTTCAGATCAGGTGGGCGACTTGCCGCTGGATTTCTACGTGCTGCCGGAAGATCTGGAGAAGGCCAAAAAACAATTCGCGCAGGCCAAGGGCATGATCGAGGCTTACGAGCATTATTTCGGCGAATATCCTTTCAAGAAGGATGGCTACAAGCTGGTCGAGGTGCCTTATTCCGGCATGGAGCATCAGAGCGCGGTCGCCTATGGAAACCATTTCACCAACGGCTACCTGGGACGCGACTGGACAGGCGTTGGCGTCAGCCCGAAATTCGATTTCATCATCATTCACGAAAGCGGGCACGAGTGGTTCGGCAATGCCGTCTCAGCGGCGGACCGCTCGGACATGTGGATTCACGAAGGCTGGACCACTTATCTGGAAGTTCTCTACGTTGAATACACCTTTGGGCACGAGGATGCGCAGAAGTACGTGAACGGTTACAAGGCAAAGGTGCAGAATCGCGAGCCAATCATTGCGGAGCGCGGCATCGCGGCCACTCCGCCGCAGGATATGTATTTCAAGGGCGCGCTTTTCCTGAACACTTTGCGCAACGTGATCAACGATGATGCGCGTTGGTGGGCGCTCATCCACGATTTCTATCAGCATTTCAAGTATCAGAACATCATGACGGAGGACGTCGTCGCGTACTTCAACCAGCAGACCCAGCTATATCTGACGCCGCTCTTCGATCAGTATCTGCGCCACACCGCGATTCCCACGCTCGAGCTCAAGTTCAACGAAGCGGACGGCACCGTGGAGTATCGCTGGCAGGCGGACGAACCGGATTTCGCCATGCCCATTCGAGTGGGAAAGAGAACTGATTGGCAGATTATCCAGGCCACTACGTACTGGCAGACCATGAAAACGCCACTAAAGAAGAACGATTTCGACGTGGCCACGGATCTGTACTTCGTCAACGTTTCCAAGGAATGACGCAGAAAGATTATTTCCTCGTCGTGCCATGAATCGTGTGGCGGCAAGAAAGAAATAAAAGTTAGTGTCCGAGAGCCTTCTCGACTTTGGTTATATCCGCGTCCGCTTGTTCCATATATTTCTGCGCGTTTTGTATGTCGCCGCGCTGCAGCGCACGTTGCGCCATGACCAATTCATTGCGCGCCATCTGCTGTGACATCGCGACGTCCGCGCCGGGCTGCTGCGGCAGCGCCGCGATGCGCGCGTTCACTTTATTGTCGCGCGCCTCAAGCTCGTCGAACTCTTCGTGCTCCAACGCCGCGAGCTGCGCGGCAGATGCCACAGCCTTCCTCGCCGATTGCTCTGCCGCGCGGTGGTCCTGCTGCGTGGCTGACGGTTGCTGCGCGGCAGGTGCAGGTTGCGGCGGCGCAGTTGGCTGCTGCACAACTTGTTGCTGTGGCTGCTGCCGTGGCGATGGATTCTGCACGGCTGGTGGCGCGGTGGCGCGCAGCTTCGCGCTTGCAACCACAACTGGTTTACTCGGAGGCGGATCCGCCGCGGTAACAGTCTGCACTGCAGGCGTCGCTGGCGGAGCCGTCGCGTCCGCCGGGGGCGACGGATTGTCCGCTGGCGCAGTGGTGGAATTTTCGGACGAGCGCGCATCCATCCAGCGCTTGGCACCAAATCCAGCCGCAGCCAACACCAGAAGCACGACGACCACACTGAGAGTGATGAACAGGGGGCTGCGATTGCCGGCGCTCGCTTGCCCTGTTGCGACCGCGGAAGCTGGAGCTTGCGGTTGGGCGTAGCGCGGCGCCGAGCCAGCGAGCGGAACCGTTGGCGCAAGCGGCGGAGCCGGAGTCGTGGGCGGCTGATGAAGCGGCTGCGCAGTCACCGGACGCGCCGTGACGGGGCGTGCAGTGATGGGTTGAGCAGTGAGCGGCCGCGCGGTGACCGCACGCGGAGCACTCGGCGTAGCAGGGCGCGAGGTCTGCGGCGCTTCCACGTCGAGCGTAGATTCGGCAGGAATCATCGGCGCGAAAGGAGTCGGTTCGCCCAGCACAGGCGCGACGCTGCGCAGCGCGCCGCGCATCGCGTCAGCGGTCTGGAAACGCTGCGCGGGATTCTTAGCCATGGCCATGAGGATCAGTTGGTTCAGGCCTGGTGGAATATCCGGCTTCAGATCGATCGGCGCAGTCGGCGGCACTTGCAGATGCGCTTGCATCACCTCGAAGTTATTGTCGCTGACGTAGGGACGCTGCCCGGTGATGGTCTCGTACAAGGAGACGCCCACGGAATAGAGATCGGAGCGGCCGTCGAGAGGTTCGCAGCGCACTTGTTCCGGAGACATGTAGGCGACGGAACCCAGCGTGGTGCCGGTCATGGTGAGGCCCATGTCGTTGCCCGAGCGCGCGATGCCGAAGTCCATCAACTTAACGACGCCGAAGGGAGCGAGCATGATGTTGGCGGGCTTGATGTCGCGATGCACGATTCTTTGCGAATGTGCGCAGGCGAGAGCGGCCAGAACTTGATCGAAGTAAACGAGCGCGTCGGCGTAGCGGACGTCGCCTTGTTGCAGGCGGGAGGCGAGTGTGGTGCCTTCGACGTACTCCATGATCATGACGAGTTGATTGCTGATGGTGAGAGCGGTGCGCAGCTCGGCGATATTCGGATGATGTAGGCTGGCGAGAACTTTTATCTCGCGTAAGAAACGGTCGGCGAGTTCCTGCTGCTCGGAAAGATCGGGCAGCAGAACTTTCATGGCTTCGACGCGGTCGGAAAGCGTGTTGCGAACTTTATAGACCTTGCCCATGCCTCCGGCGCCCAGCGTGCCGAGGATCAGGTAGTCGCCTTTGCGTGCGCCAGTGACGTCGTCAGTCATTTGGCCTCTGCGGTTTTAGATCGATCGGTCCAGGAGGCCCGAAAGCTGCGGACATAATACGACATTTGCGCCAGAGTGAAACAGCCTGCTGCAGAGGGTGTGGGCAAGGCGCGACTCGGCAGGGATAGCGCGCGAAGAGTGGTGAGTCTTGAGCGGCGGAGCGATTCTCCGGGCTTGACAGGGGCGCGCGGCGGGCCTATCTTCTTCCACGATAGCTTCCAATCTGGCCGGATGACGCCATCCTGGGGCGTGTACCACGGATTTGCGTGAGCGCGGGTAGCGACTCAGCGGCCGCCGTAAATCGGCGGTGAAGCAGGAATCTTTCCCGGGAGTGACGGTTTTCCTGACGCTTTTACGCAATGTGAACTGGAGGGCTGCTTCGGGCAGATCCGGCGCGGAAGTTACGCGCGACCAGCCTATTATTCTCGTTGCAGAATGCAATCCTTCCGGACAGTGCTGGCGCAACCCTTGAACAGTTATCGAGAGCGAAGGACAACGTCTAGTCATGCCGAGTTCAGGACGGCAGCGACAGAACAGCGTGACATAGCGAGCATCGGGGAGTTTTCAGGGAGCGCACCTTCTTGGCAGTAAAGTCACAGTCGGAATTTCACATTTCTAGAGGAGACTTACGATGAAATTGACCCGGCCCAGCACGACCATCGTGGCAAGGTGGCTTTTAATCCTAAGCCTGATCACGGTCCCCAGCCTGGCTTGGGGGCAGAAGACTAAGAGCGCGCCAGCGCCTGCATCGCATCCGTCGGCTCCCGCTTCTCATCCGAGCGGTGGCAGCACCGGAGGATCCCATCCAAGCGGCGGGGGCGCATCTACCGCCAATCATGGCACGACTACGACCACGGCCAATCACAGCACCACGACGACTGCCAATCATGGCACGACCACGACGACCGCAAATCACGGCACAACGACAACCACAGCCAACAAAGGTGCGACAACTACCGCCAATAAGGGAACCACGACCACTACAGCGAACAAGGGAACGACCACGACCACGGCTAATAAAGGAACGACAACAACGACAGCCAATAAGGGCGCGACCACCACAACTGCCGGAAAGGGTGCAACGACGACCACAGCTGGCAAAGGTGCTACAACAACCACTGCAGGCAAGGGCGCAACGACGACGGCTGGCGCCAAGAGTACAACGGCTGCGGGCGGTAAGGCTGGCGCGACGAATACAGCCGGCAAGGGCGGCGCGGCGCATGCGGCTCCTGCAAAGACCGTGACCACAAAGAGTGGCAATACGGCTCGCGTTTCCAACGGCCACGTCACTTCGATCCATACGGCTCATGGGGCCACGATCACGCGCGGACCGCACGGAAGCACCAGGGTCGTCTCAGAGCGTCGGGGCGGCGGCCGGCTGGTGAATAGCGGGCGCCACGGCTACGGCTATGGCGAGCGCGGCTACCGGGGACGAGACGGACGCCGTTACATGGGGCGAACGTACTACCGTGGCGGGCACTATTATGCGTATGGATACCGCGGTGGCTACTACCACGGAGGTTACTACTACGGTTATGTGCCGGCTTACTACTACGGCCCGGCATTTTATGGCTGGGCCTACAATCCTTGGGCGGCGCCGGTTGTTTATTCGTGGGGATGGGGCGGTGCGCCGTGGTACGGAGCCTACGGGTACTATTTCAATCCGTATCCGGCATATGCGACCGCAGCATTGTGGATGACGGACTACGTAATCAGCCAGAACCTCCAGGCAGCGTATGAAGCGCAGGCGGCGGCGAATGCGAATGCCGCGGCGGCGCAAGGGCAAGGCGATGCCGGCGCACAACAGGATGCCAGTAACGGCGGCGGTGGCGGTGCGCCGGCGCTAACGCCAGAAGTGAAGCAGGCGATCGCGGATGAAGTTAAGGCCCAGCTGGCTGCAGAACAAGCAGCCGCCCAGGCACCGCAACCTGCGGCAGCGGCGGCAGCAGCGCCAGCGGCAGCAAATACGTCCGCAGACGCAAACCCGCCCGAAGAGGTTCCAGCGGCGTTGGATCCCAATCACCGGACCTTTATCGTCAGCGATGTGCTGAACGAGACGGGACCGGACGGGGCGGACTGCTCGCTATCCGCCGGGGACGTGGTGACGCGAATTGACGACACTCCGGACGCGAACAAGAACGTAAAGGTGCTGGTCAGCGCGAGCCAGAAATCCGACTGCGCGTCGGGTTCGCAAGTTGCGGTGAGCGTTGACGACCTGCAGGAAATGCACAACCACTTCCGCGAGCAACTGGATTCGGGGCTCAAGACGCTGGCGGACAACCAAGGGAAGAACGGATTGCCGGCAGCTCCTGACACCAAGACGAAGCCGAATCCCGATGGCCAGGTGAAGCCGGATACGTCGGTGAAAGACGAGCTAGCGGCGCAGCAGGCCGATGCCGATAAGGCCGAAGCCGACGTGCAATCGGACCAAGCAGCGGCGCCTAGCGGCCAGGGCAACGACTAGTACAAAGTCACGCTCGCGGTTACCGTGCCAACATTGCAGCACCGTGAACGGGCAAACGGGATCGGAGCGCCGGTGGTGAAAGCCACTGGCGCTTCAGATTCAGCGACGTTTGAAGCAAAAAGCGAAGTCACCAAGTTTCGTCACCGAATTTCACGAATTTCGAAGAAAACCGCAGGGCTAGCCACGCCCGAGGAGAATTTCTCAATGAAGGCGAGACTTCCGATTCGAATGCAAATCGCCGTCCTGGCGGTCGCGGGAGTTGTTCCATGGTTCACAGCGGGAGCACAGGGTTCCGTGCAGAGCCAACTGGAAGCAAAGTACCAGCTCACGAAGCCGACGGACGATAAGAGCGACATCGTCACCGCTGGCGCTGTGCTGGTGCTGCAGAAAGATAAGCTGCTGATGTACCCCACCACAACGCAAGTACCTCCGGTAAACACCTACAGCGGCGGTAAGCTCTCCGAGGGAGCGTACGGCGTTCATCAAAAGCTGCAGGGCTTTGGCAGCATGATCGGACATCCACCACCGCAGACCATTCAGGGGCGGCAATTTGTTACCGGCGAGAAATTCTGGGTGACGGGAATCGCTCTGCAGCCCGACGGTGTTCTTTTCACCTTGTTCAGCGATCCTTATCAGGATATTCGGTATTACTCGCAGCTCAAATTCATTTACCCGAAAGGCTCGAACCTCAGCGCGGATCAGGTGCTGAGCCTGGTGGCGGAAGTCTTGACCGTTCAGGCGGACGATTCCGCGAAGTCGGACGACTCCGCGAAGTCGGGCGATAGCGGGAACCAACAACAGGCAGCGGCGGGCGGCGATGCCCAACAGCCCGCTGCGGCGGACGCTCCGGCAGCTGCACCCGCGGCACCTGCAGCCCCGGCAGCGCCGCCAGCTACGGTGGAGATGGGGCAGACGCCGGATCAAGTTACCGCGATCCTTGGTCAACCGGATAAGATCCTCAACCTGGGCCCCAAGCAGATTTATGTATATAAAGACCTCAAAGTAACGTTCGTGAAAGGCAAGGTTACCGACGCGCAGTAAGCAGTTAGCGGGCATTGGCTGCGGCGGCTGGCACAGTTAAGGCGGCGAGCTCTCACGGTGCGAACCAAGCGCTAGTGGCGGGAGCACCGAGCCACGGCACGGACAGCTTTGAATCGGAATGAGAATAAACGCAAAAAGGGCGGCCCCGATTCGCCGGGCCGCCCTTTTTGTTTGTTCGTACTTCCTGCCGGGCCCTAGAAGGTGAACTGCAGTTTGGCCTGGATGATGCGCGGCGAGGCATTGGCCCCCAACCCCGATCCGAAGACGGTGGTCGGAGGGTTAACCGTTGCCACGACGCTTCCGAACAGGGCCGGGTTGCTGACGTCCGCCACTGGAGCTTGGAAGTTGGGGTGGTTGAAGACGTTGTAGAACTGCGCGCCAAACCCAATCTGCCCTTTTTCCCACCCCGGAATCTTGGTCTGCTTCATCAGCGTGAAGTCGCTGTCGAAGTAGTGTGGACCGCGGAGTTGGTTGCGAGTGACGTTGCCGAACCCTGACGGAGATTGGGCGAAGACTCCGGTGGGGTTTAGGCAAATCTTCTGCTGCGGCTGGCCCGCCGGGCACGTGACAAACACGTTGGTCGACGAAAGTTGGTTGGCAAAAATCGTGCCGGGATAATCGTCGCCCAGAAGACTCCCGCTGGTGCTGAGATCCACTGGAGTGAAGGGCAAACCGCTGCGAGCGAAGACAGTTCCGGAAACCTGCCATCCGTCCGTGAGCGGGCGCCAGCCATGGTCGCGGAGCAATCGGCGAATCGGCAATCCCCAGACGTAGTCGCCGCTGAGGTAATGACGCACGTCGTAGTCCGAGTTGCCATAGTTGAATTCGCGAGGATTGAACGGATTCTCCGGAAAGCTGATGGCGCTATTGGTGGCACCAAAAGCGGTACTGACGAAGGGAACGCCAGGATTACCGCCGTTGGAATAGTCATCGAGCGCGTGGCTGTAGACATAATTGACTTGGACGATGCCGCTGCTCCAGCGACGTGTGAAGGTCATCGCCAGACCATTGTAGTTGGAGACGCCACCCGAGATAGTTTGGACGACGGTTCCGAAACGCTGATCGAGTGGAGTGAGCGGGAGGCCGTTGAAGCCGTTAGGAAACTGCGTAGAGATGGGTACAGCAGCGTTCAGGCCATTGTCGAAGAACAATTCGTGAATGCCGTGATTACCGACATATTGAACGTCCAACGACATGTTCTGGCCAAAGCTGCGCTCTACTTCGAGGCTCCATTTCTGGTATTGGGGATTCAGTGGTCTAGCCGACGCTGAAAATAATCCCGGCGGAGAGAATCCCGGAACCGTAGCAGCGATTTCAGGGAACGTGGCACCGTTACTGAAACCCGCGAGGAACGCGGCGTTCGACGCGGCGGCTGAGGAGAAGAGATTGTTCACCTCGCCCGGAGCGACATTGGGAGTGGCTAGCGACGAGTTGATCGAAAACGTGTTGAACGCTGGAGAGTTCTGCGCGAAATTATCGACTACGATGCCCGGAAACGCATCGTAGAAGAAGCCGATTCCTCCGCGAATCACCGTCTCGCCATTCATCCCGAACACGTGCGGAGTGTACGCAAAACCAAAGCGGGGTTGCGGCGCGACAGTGGTCAGATACGGCAGCGCTTGCCTTCGCCCGGTCTGGATGGCCGCGTTGTAAGGTGTATCCACGTCGTGATCGAGCGAGAGGAAAGGATCAACCGGAGCCGCAAAGCAATTCGTGGTGCAGATAGGATTGGAATTATGTTCGAGGCGCAAAGCGAACGTGAGGGTGAGGTTGCTCTTGATCTTCCAATCGTCTTCCACGTAGCCGCCCAAGTTGTAAAGCGCGGCGGGGAATTTGGTGGACTGGGTGAAGGCTTGAGTGAGGTTACTGACTCCGCCGATAGCACCGCTATCAAACCCACCGAAGAAAAAGGCACCTAGGTTGGAAGGCGTGACCACTCCGTCGGTGAACAAGCCGAGATCGAAATCAGTGACGTCGTTGCGCCGGAACTTCAGCCCGACTTTCAATGTGTGCGCGCCGATGGTCTTGGAGTAGTCATCGGATACCTGATATTGGGTGACGTTGCGTCCCTGGGGCAGGTTGTTGCCCAGGCCGAAGAATCCGCCAAGCGTTTGGAACGCGCCGTTACCAAAATTCAGGAGCGTCGGGAACGCGGCGAGCGTGGCGGCGCGGTTGACGTTGTCAAATACGGCCGAGTACCACTGACCGGAGCCAATGAACTGATTGACCGCGCTGCCGGCGAACGCGTGAGTCCATTGAAATTGGCCTTGGTATTCGGGCTGATCGCTCTGCGCATTGAAAATGGGGTTGATCGGATCCGTGATCGAAGCTTGCAATCCGTGTTC
>Ga0210391_10004362_pt1 | contig 11809 bp, 14 predicted proteins | sample IncBWC12OmetaG_FD_160573 | JGI IMG/M metagenome (GOLD analysis project Ga0210391, IMG submission 160573) | Forest soil microbial communities from Barre Woods Harvard Forest LTER site, Petersham, Massachusetts, United States - Inc-BW-C-12-O ...
ACGTTTACCAGGACCTAGTGAAGACTCGCTCCAAAGTTGAAGCTGAACGTCTGTCAGCAAATTGCTGATTGCCTCTCGGTCCACCGTGTCCGATAGTGGAGAACTTGTCTGAGCAGCTAGGGCTTCTTTTTCCAATTGCCGACCGAGTTCTTGAATTTCGGTCAGGGAATACTTACCCTTGCGAATTTCTATCAGTTCGTCCCTGTTTGGTCTGGGTAGAGTGATGCGTCCGTTCTCCATCAACTCTTTGGCTTCTCCATAGAGCCGAATGACGTGCATCGCATATTTGGTGTCGTACCCGTGCAATTCTTCGAGTTCAGCACGGTGAACGTTTTTCTGCCCTTTTTCACCGAGCAATCGCTTCATCTGGTCGTCTGCGAATCCCAGAAACGGCTTCACGTGGCCCTTTGCAAGGAAGAGTTCAGGCCGAACCGCCACCCGCTCCCATGTATCCGTCGTGAACTCGAGCGGGGCAAATAAAAAATGCAAAGCTGAAGGATTTCCCTTGGCCGCGAGCCCGGCCCACTTCATCAAAGTGTAAAGGCAAACATCCACATCGGATGGACCATTGCCACCAAGTTTGCCGCCAGTGGTGAAGACGAAATGCTCCTCACGTTCAAGGCCGAGAACCTTATTGGGTGGCGGAACATAGAGTCCATACCAGTCAGTGTCATCGGTCTCGCCAAGCTTTGCACCATGAGCCTGGGAGCCGCCGATGTACGCCATTATTAGATTCTCTTGGTGGCAGAATCCGTATTGGGCGAAGTCTGGTTTCATTTTTCGCAGAATCGCTAACTAACTATTTTCCCTCTCAAAAGAGCAGTCCCTGAACGCTCTGATTCGAGCCGTTCCAGTTCGCAGACAAATGTATCGACTGCCCCCGCTTCGACAGGCATCGCAAGGAGCACGGTTTGAATTGTGCCACCTCTCTTATAGTTTGAATCGACGCTGGCTTCAACATAAGCGTGCCCTGCGCCGTCCACACAATGAAACCTCATCCTCACACCACCGGCGGCGCACTTTCTGTCGAAATTCCCATAGACGATTTCGCGCCGGTCGCTGGGATTGTTGGGAAACCCGCGAAGATTGGAAGCAGCAACGTGTAAGTCGCCGACCCCTTCGTAAATCTCAGCGACACCTCCAAAGTCGCCCTTCCAAGCCGAAACGCGCAGATTTAATACGTCGTTATCGTGCCAAATCAATTGGAATTCGATGCCAACTTCCATGCATTTGCACCAATGGAAAGCGTTTTGGAAGCAGAACCCACTATCTCAGTCCAGTATAGGGCAGCAAGTTAATCTAAGTCCTGGTTTGTCGCGTCATCGGAAACTAGGGATTCCCCTTCTCCGGTAAGAACGTTACAACGAAGCCGCCCTGCGGCGGATGCTCACTTCCTCAAGAAAACGCGCGTCGCGTAACCGGAAATCACTTGGGTACTGGGACCAACGTTACCTGCGATTTTGAAAATCATCCGACAAGCAGTCTATTCGCAGTCTGGCCGCCGCGAAATTCCGTTCTCACGGACCGAAATAACAACAGCACTACGGCGGTCGTAGCGGCGGGGTCGAGCAAGAACTCATCTGGCTTCAATACCTGCAAAACGCAGCTTATCGCAGCGGCCAGCCCGTTCAGCACGAGGACTAGCCACCAAGCCCACGGACGGCTTCGCCAGAGGCCGACGGCACCCAGCATCCACAACGCTGCAACGCCTCCCATTAGGACCGCAGCGCCCATCAAACGCAGACTCATGGATTGTGCATTCGCCATGCCGCGGACATAGGCGCTCGTGGAAGTTTCTACGAATACGATGCTAGTCGCCGTGGCTCGCGACACGCCCAAGAGTTGAAGGATGAGAAGCGCGACGACGAAAGGGCGCTCCGTGAGGACTTGGTATGCAACGCTCCATGGGTGTGCCGTCGCCTCACCCTTATTTTTCTGTGAAATGATGCGTGGACGGACAACAAGAAGCATGAAATTCATCAACGCAATCGTGAATACCGCAATGCGAGCCTTCAGAATGGTCGGAAGCTGGACTCCGGCGGAAGCAAATCCTGTGAACACGCCAACAATAGCGACAGCATTGATTAAAAAAGCTCGCTTCCAAAATGGCAACCCATTGAACGATGTCACGGTTATCCTTCCAATTTCTGTGGAGCATCTTAACTGCGTTCCATTCCGGCGGAAATAGCGTTGTGTCTGACTCGTCGCGTAACCGGAACTTGGATACCAGCCTCCACTTTTCTGCTATTCGAAATAAGGTCTGACCAACTCGGTCAACGTTCTCAGTCTTCCGTCCAGCGCTTCTGCCCATTCAGGAGTCGCCGGGACATTTACGGGAGGGCAGCAATCTTCAGGCTCAGGTTCTCGTCCTTCACGGGCAAGCGCTACCCACCTCTTCATCCCTTCAAGGTATGCCTCGAAAGCTTGCATTCTTGAACCAGCGTCTTCCAAAGGAAGGTATGCAGGCGGAACATCTCCCACGAAAATCCATTCCCATAGGTCCACATCAGAACGCCTAGAACTTATTTTGAAAAGAAAAATGGCGAAGATTTTTCCCACGCCACCAGCAAAATAAGAACCGACAACCGAATCGCACCAAGAAAAGGAGCGGATGTAGTTTGTTGCCTCTTCAAGCATTTCCCGAAGGAATGCTGTGTCCTCATCATCCTCGCCCTTCATTTGTTCGACGGGCACGACATTGGGCACTGGAATAATGTCGTCAGTTCCTGAGTTAGAGGGGACTGGCATGGCGTCGTGATTCTATAGCATGTTAATTCAGCACAACAAATTACTCTCAGTGCCTGATTGCGTCGCGTAATCGGAACTTGAAAAGTCCCATGTACGATTACTGCGGTAATCAGGCGCTACTGCTGGTGTTGGGCACCCTATCGCCTAGAGTGGTGTCCAATTGGATAGAATGTCTACCAAGCAATCGCTGGCGGCGGTCTGCGCGGCAGTTCTTCTCTTCGTTGGTTTCGTCGCCATATGCAGGGGCTATGTGGTGCACCGGACCACAGAACTGATTGCAGACACGCAGAGCTTAGATAGAGCCCCGGACCCTACCGCAGCTGCTCTCGCGTTCACGAAGAAATACCGCAGATACCTAGCCGAGACGACTTGCGACCGCAACCTTTGCCAATTTAGATTCGTGTTTAGCAATCGAGTTCTATCCGTTCCACGACTGGCCAAACGAGCTGAGATTGAGGTAATCGTTTCAGTTTTTCATGAGCGCCTAGACGCCGTGATGACGGGCCTCACATCGAATGTATTTAAGGAAAACAGCCCAGTAGTGCACGTCACAGAGAGCTTCTGCAACGATAGAATGGACATCCCGTGCACGGACTTCGCCATAAATCCACATGGGCGCGATGTGCAGCCGACCTGGAACGGCGATATCTTCATAGGCCAATTGGCGACGGAGAACCAAAAGCAGGCGGCGCGGGCCTTCAACTTCGATTGCTTGATAGCGTATAGGGGATGCCGCGACATAAGTGAACTCAATCCGCTGATTTGGAAATGCACAAACCCCGACAGGGTCAGTAGCAAGGTGCGAAGCACAGCGGATTCCATGGCAGAAACCGCACAACCTCTTCCCAACTAAATTCGGCCAACCCCCGATTAGGTCGCGGTATCGTACATTGTACCGGGTGGTCCGAAAGGGGACTCTTTCAGGTCTTCGCAAGTCACTGAATCTTATGAACTCGGAAGCCCTGCGTTCAGGGGGTCCGCAGACTACAGGTTGTGGACCCGCCGACTGAGGCGTTAGGAATCAGGGCTAGTTTCGGCCGCGGCAGAGGGTCAACACCTAAGCAGGACTCTACTACCGTGGCGATTGCAGAATTTCGTCCAGACCTGCTGCATCTCGCTTACCAGTTTCCTTTGATGGAGTATCGAGAGTACTGATTTGTAGTTCGACCGCTCGGCCATTCGGGAACGAGAAAGTCAGGACTTCCCCCTCTCCATTGCTTAAACGTTCGTGGCGCGTAGAGATGAAAACGGCGTGTGAGTCAGTAGTTTCAGTCGCGAGACTTCGGTCAAGTGTTCGTGCGAACGCCACAACGTCATCGCCCAACGGGTCGAACTTGTCAGCATCGAGCGGGCGAGTGATACGCGCAACCTTTCCATCAGCAAAAAAGATAGACCCGAAGAAACGCGGCGTATCATCCTTCGAGACAATAAAATGGCCGAGCATTTTTCCTGCGTCGGGGGCCAGTTTCGCGTTTTCAGAGTCGGCAGGCGGGGAAAGTTGGCAGCACGCCGAAAGTACCGCTACCGCTTCTGCTTTTGTCATGCCTACAAACAGACGTTTTCCGCCGAATTAAAATGCGGGTGTTCGGTCGGCGGACAGAGACAACGTGACGGAAATCACAAGCAATGCGAGTACCGTGCGCTTGTACATTTTGAGTTCTCCCCAAACGCGTCGCGATTCTAGCACGTTTGAAATTGCAGAAGCATTACGAGACAGCCTAGTTGACCAACGTTCCTTACGTGCGTTGCCCTTCGGGGTGAAATAGACTCCGCACATGGATGCTGCTACCCCCGTCGCCGTTTCGCATCCCAAGCCACATTCACTCGGTCAACGGCTTTCGGGATGCTTGCCAGATTGGGCTTTAGGCAGTCGAACTGATTTATTTTCCTAGCCGTCAGAATCTCAATGCAACTGTTATCCCTTTCGCTTCTCAAATTCAACAACGCTTGGCCGACCAGCAAATCGGCGGCTTGAAGCGCAGGAGTGCATCTGTCATTTTCAGAACCAACAGTCCCCGCTATAGCCGCTGCCTCAGGGGGCAATACGCTTTTCAGTTTTGGATAGTTCGCGGCACAATCATCAAGGAACCTGACGCCTTCATCGAAAATAAAATCTACTCGCTCGCTCAGATTCTTGGCCTCTAGGACTTGGTATCCAAGCGTCATGGAAATCACGCACTGACAGGCGAAGTGGTACGGCTCCGTGTACCTAAGAATGCTTCGGAGCGTCTTCTTTGGAAGAATGCTGCCGCCGAAGAGAGTTGTGAATTTGGCGAGCCCTACCCCGCCGACAAAGCCAACGAGTTCATGCTTGGCTATTATTCGCGCAAAGGCGAGCAACTTTTGGTATCGGCATTCCTCTGTCCACTCTGCGAACTGGCCTTTGAGCCCCATCGCTTCGTTATTTTTGAAATACTCGATGCTTGGTGCAGCCTTCAATTCGGTCGCCCATTCTTCAGAGAATTGTTCCCATTCCGCAACGTCTGAGAGCCATCCGCCCATCAAGAAAACCTTGGCGTCGTTTCCCTCGTCGAAGTAGGCTCTAAGCATTGGTCGAAAGGCTTGGCGGCAGCACGCACTTACGCTAGCTCGACGATTGCGTCGAAGTCTTCACCCGTTTATTTCTTGCGACCTGCGTTTCCGTGGAACGGCTCAACCAATGCCTGATGATTCGCGTCGCGAAGTTGTTCTTCTAATTCGCAGGTGTGTTGCTCGATGCTCAAGGCTTCTTGCACTCCATCCAGATGACCGTGGAACCTGCCAGATTCCGCTCCGTCGTGGTAACCCTTGCAGTAGACATGCTGCGCGTGGAAGTCACCGCTGATTGCCGCGCCTGCGAGAGCACCCTTGTAAACGGAAAATCTTATCGGGTACGTGAACCAATCTTCAACGGACCGAATTTGGTGTTCTGATTTGTGGATACCAATAGGAGCGCAGCATACGGTGTTTGCTGTATCCGGAACGAGTATCCCGTGTATGACAAATCGCAATCTCGCTGGAAAAAATTACTTCATTTCCCGGTGCCCGCTATGATTTTTGATGCAACGGTCCGGAACTCAACCGCCTGATTGTGCTGGGCTAACTTCTCCATCGAGTCGGTGGAACCGCAAATGCATATCCAGCTCAATATCGTCGTCCCATCGAGATGTCGGGTTGGGAGGAAAGCACGATGGACTCCACGTTCGATATCTTCAAAGTACGCCCAGGGGGCGCTCTGCTGATGATAGCGACAGTCGTAGGTTTGAGGGAAGCTAAGGTACGGATGGCTCGCTTAGCCCTAACTTCTCCGGGAGAATATTTCATTTACTCGGAGGAAAAGGGCGTCGTGGCAAGGCAATCCAGAGAATGGGCCGACATCATTTGACGGCATTCTCGGGTTCCCGCCTAAATCAGTAACGCTGTACCAGTAACAAACCGTCCTAATGAGAAATTCTCGAGGGGAGTCATGACTCACATTTGCACGATGAAGTGCCCGCACTGCGGAAGCACAGCAACGAAGGCGAAGCCCGAGCAGCAATTTAAGTGTGAAGGTTGCGGCTGGAAATTGTGATTTCGGGCTGCCACTAAAGACTGGCATTCAACGGAGGCAAGATGCGACCGCCCTTCGACATTTTTACCGACTCTCCGGGTGCCCAACCAGTCTGGATAGAATCGGCTCAAGACCTTGAAGACGCAAGAGAGCGTTTAAGAGAAGTGGCCCGCATTGCTCCGCGACGAGATTGCTTCATTTATTCAGACGGTAGAGGCATCGTGGAAATCATTGTCCACGCAGATTTTCTGGCACTCAGACGGCACGTTAACCTCGTGTAGTTTAGCCAAGCGATTCTTCGAGCCAGAAATGCCATTGTGATTCAGTTCAAGGCGGGCACTTGTTCTCCGTCACCAGCAGGAGGGACTCTGAACCAGCGCCTGCCATTCTTCTACTGTGGGACGATTAAATCTCCGCCCATACCAATATTCCGCGTTCGACGCCTGTGCTCCTTTACTGTGCGGATACGCGTGGAAAATCCTGCACCAACGGCGTGGCGCGGCTTCGTCGCTCCACAGCTTCATCCGCCTGCTCCTTTTACCTCGGTCCCCCATCCACGTGCAAGGCGTCGAGTTCCACCTTTTGCGCGGCCCACAGCGTGAGGACAGGAGCGCGATTAATTTGGATGCTGTGTTCCGACCTCGCCTACAGCAACGACGTAATTTCGGTCAGCAAAATCGGCCTTGTCGGTAAAAACGGATTGGTTGTCGCCCTGGCATTAGAAGGAACGCCCGGGTTCATGGCTGGGCGTGTCGCCAGATGGCTGACGGCGGTGGTCACAAAGGCTCTCGGAGCCTTCGGACTAGAGGGAAAGGGCTGTGGCAGCAGGCGGTTGAATCTGGCGACTGTGGAAAGCTAGGAATTCCTTCGATTTCTTGGAACAGAGTTGGAACGCATGAAGCAAAGCGGCGGCCCGGACGCGACGACACAGGCACGACTTAGAATTTCCCCCGACTCCTTCGAACCAGAGGGTCGGGAGTTCGAATCTCTCCGGGCGCGCTATGAAACATAAGAGACGCCCCTTTGAAGGAGCGCGCCAGCAACCGGTGTTGGCGCACTCACATCCAAGAGTTGTCATGTCCTACGGATTGCGCCGATTCTTTGTAGGATGCCTCGCGCTCGCCGTGATCGCCTTCTCGAGCCGAACAGTGCGGGCACAAACACAGGATGACCCGGCGGTGATCGTCCAATCCCAGGAAAAACATTCCGTCGAGCTTGCCGCGGAGTGGTTGGGCAGCAACGAAGCGCGCGTGCGCGCATGGGGGACGTACCTCGCCTTGCGAGATAAGCAGGTGAATCTTCTTCCTCAACTGATTGGTTTGGTGAAGGGGTACCCCGTCACGGGATCGTGGCACTCTTCATCGGAACGCGATGAGCACGACGCGATGTTGGCCGTGTTAGATGCCATAATTCAAATGCGAGGGGGGCTTTCCACGGAAGTTGCAGCGAAACTGTACCCGGAGTTTCCCGCACAGGCATTGATTTTTCTTTCTCATGACGGTCCGGAAGCCGCAAACAGCCTACTGGAAATCTTTAGGACGGAAAACAAACTCAGTGGAGCCTGGCTCGCTGCCGGGAACTTGTTGATTGTTTGGAATTCCTCTGATTTTGCGGCTGCGGTTCTCGCAGGCCTGACAGTTCACGCGCATATTACCGTCGTGAGTGAAAACAGCGGTGCAGGTAGCGCAGTAGGTTCGGGGGGTGATTGCGCCGCCTCTGGCGCACCTCCAGTCAGGACAGGCTGGCCGCCGGTTGGAAGCTACTTTGTCAGAAACACAACAAGTGTGGTCACGGGCGACGTATTGCTTCAAGATGGCACCGACCCAGCGTTCTACGTACGCACAGTAGACTCGGCATACCTCGACCGCAGTGATGACGAAAGCGCTAGCTCAAAGATGTTTGAGCTGAACCGAGACACGGTACGAGAACACTTCCTGGCAAAGCTTGCCTCAGAGCCGTCTGGAAACCCTACTGTTCGATCGTATGTGGAACAGACCGTGACGTGGCACGACGAAGGTACATACCAGACAAGTTTGCGCGCCTTCATTGCTCAACAGCAAAAACTGTTTGACGCACTCGGAAAGAAATTAATGAATTCGGGCCTGATAAGCGCGGAGGAAAGAGAGTCTGCACGGCCATCTCTGGAAGTGAGAATTAGCGATTACAGGAAAAACAGCCCTTCAACACTGCCTGTCCTGCAGGCACCAGGAGAAAATGTGAAGCTCATTAATTAATGTGGCAGAACGGATAGTGCACACTACCGAAGCCGCGGAATCTAGGGCGGGCAGACGTAAGCGAGATCTACAGTCTCAATTCCGAAGGGCAGCCAAACTGTTGCAAACTTGACACAAACTCTCCCAGAAAAGTTCTAAAATCGTCCCCTTGGGCGCGCCACCCCAATCGTGAAGTAGAACACGGAATCGAGCGAGGCCGACATGATCAAGCGCGCAGGTATGGGGCGCGCTGCGCCTCTCTCGATTTGCCTAGGAAGCCTCGAGAGCTTATTCTCCTCCGGCGATTCTGTCAGCAATCTCCAATTCGTTCTCAACAAACTACCCACTTTTCACGCTCCCGAGCGAGTTCGCCCATCGCAACTCTGATTGTCGTTGACAGAGTATAGCCGCTGAGCTATATTCCTTCTATGGAATGGGAGATCGAATTTACAGACGAGTTTTCTAACTGATGGGATGGTCTGAGCGAGGCTGAACAGGTGGACGTGAACGCCAAAGTGATCTTACTTCAGAAGATTGGCCCCAGCCTTCCTCGTCCTCATGCCGATCTTATTCACTCTTCTCGTCATCCGAACATGAAAGTGCTTCGGATCCAACATTCAGGTAGACCGTATCGGGTGCTCTTTGCATTTGACCCGCGCCGATGTGCGATCCTGTTGATCGGTGGTGATAAGAGTGGAAATGATCGTTGGTATGATGTGTTTGTTCCGATGGCGGACGCACTTTACGACGAGCATCTTGACACGCTCAAAAGCGAGGGAAAATAGCAATGGCAAAGAATTTCAAAGAACTTCAAGCAAGAATGCCTCGCGAAGCACGCGTTCGCAGCGAAGAAGCCGCCAAGAAAATGATCTCAGAAATGGGCCTTGCTGAGCTCCGTGAGGCCATGGACCTGACTCAGGAATCGCTTGCGGACACTCTTCACGTCCGACAAGCTTCCATCTCCAAAATGGAAAGACGCTCGGACATGTACATCAGCACCTTGAGTAAAATCATTGAAGCAATGGGCGGAGAACTCCAGATCATTGCCAACATGCCGAATGGGAGAGTGCAAATTCGTCAATTCACCAAAATTCGGAGAGGTCAGCTGGAATCTATTTCCAATAAGAGCCGTAGTGAGGGCCGCTAACTTCACTGGCCCAAGGGAACACGACGCCGCAACGCTGCAACGAGGGGAGCCGAATCATGCAATAGGTGCAATCCAGCAATGGGACTCAAGCTGTGGCAAACATGCCACAAAATCGCCGAGAAAAGTTCTAAAATCGTCCTCTTGGGCGCGCCATCCCGCAAAAAAATTTACGCTCAATGAGGGAGAGGAATGGCCTTCCGTTCGGTTAGAACTCTCGCTCGACAATTCAAGAAACACCTTTCCAAGCCCTTGAATTGAGCTCCCTTGGTGACAGCCGTTGGCCAAGGCACGCAGTTGATGAAGGTTTCACCAAAGACTCCGCACGCCATAGCTTGCGAAGCATATTTCATTACTTATGATTGGAATATTTTCTGCCTGGGCCTGAGCAATGAGCATTCGGTCGACTGGATCCTTGTGAGGTCCAGGCAGGAGTCCGGCGCGAATACCATGGTCTGCGGATATGGCTAGTAGTTGAAAACCTTCGCGTTCCATTGCTCCAGAGAAATCCGCCGCCAGGTCACTCGCAGTCGGGAGTTTTCCCAGCCTGACTTTGATCGCAATTTCCCAAGCCGAGACAGCACTTACGATCAGCGTGTTCTTGGTTTCTGCGATCAGCTCTCGAGCGGCCCGCGTTAGTGCTGGGTCATCGGAGAGCCACCAGAGCAAAGCATGCGTATCGAGGAGCGCTCGCAACTAGACTACTCCCAGCCTGACAGTTCGTTCGACGGGAGAGGCTCAAAAAACTCCGGTCCAACTTGCAATTTGCCTTTGCACGACCCTGGCTGGCGTTTGCCCTTTACCTCTCCGACCGGAACGAGTCGCGCTACAGGTTTTGACCCGCGCGCAATGATCACTTCCTCGCCCTCGGAAGCTTGCTGAATTAAGCGAGAAAGGTTTGTCTTGGCTTGGTGAATGGTGACGACACTCATCGCAGCTCCTTAGCTAACCCATGTTAGCTGACTGGACTTCCTTGCGCAAGCCCCTTGGCTTCCGGACAACTTCGAAGTGGCTGGGAGGTTCAATCAGGGGAAATCGTTCCGCGGAAAGGCAGCGGCAAAACCGTCGAGAAAAGTTTTAAAATCGTCCTCTTGGGCGCGCCATTCACATTCATGTTCACAACTTACGTCTTGCGAAGCAGAGCGACGGGCCGCTTCTACACGGGATTCACTTCGGATCTCCTCTGCCGGCTCGAACAACACAACGCGGATGTGAGCATCTCGACGAAACCCCGTGGTCCGTGGGAATTGGCACATAAGAGGCTTTCGCGAGCCCTGCCCGGGCGATGCGGCGCGAACGTTATCAAGAGACCGGCAAGGGCCGCGAGGAACTTAGGCGAATTCTTGCTGAGAACCGATTGCCGTAGCTCAGCCGGATAGAGGACGCTGCGGCGATGCTTCGAACCAGAGGGTCGGGAGTTCCCCGCCGCGGCGGGTCTCCGGGCGCCCCATTTCCTCGCTAGTTTGTCTGCAATCACTTCCACCGATACGCTTAGCTCGTTTCGAACGAATAACAGGAGAAATGGTGTTACTCCACATGTCCGGCAAGCGTTTATCAAGACTTAGGCGATTCGTTCCGGTTTGCCGAACACTTGCGAACTATGCCGGCATGACGGGAATCAACCTCTACTTCTGAGAAGCAGTCAGCGCCAATGTTGTACCGAGTCCAGCATAAAGATACTGATCACCGAACGTCTTCTTCAGCGCCGTAAAGGCAGGCTCGCCGGTGCAATGGCCGGGCGCGACGTACTCTACGTTGAATCTGTCGTGCAGGGCCGTAACAATCTTCTGGATGTCCGCGTCGCTCGACACCACCAAGTGAAAGCCGCCGACGATCAAGTGGATTCGTGGGTTGATTGTGCCGGCCGCTTCGACAATCTTGTCAATGCCGGGATGCGAGCAGCCAACCACGATAACCATGCCGTCGGGCGTATTGATGGCGAGCGACAGCTCGCGCAATTCCAGCGTTCCCGGCTTATCGGACACCAGCGCGATCAGATGGATATCGGGTGTAATCTCGGTGTTCTTGTCGACAAGTTGAAAGTTGGCTCCGGGCCACGCCGATCCAAATCGCATGACTTCTGGCGGCGCGCCGTCGTAGTAGCGCTGTTCCGGAGGGAGCGATTCGTCCTTGCGATAAAAATTGCTCGGTAGGTCGGAACCGTAAACCCCGAAT
>Ga0210391_10004367_pt1 | contig 11795 bp, 10 predicted proteins | sample IncBWC12OmetaG_FD_160573 | JGI IMG/M metagenome (GOLD analysis project Ga0210391, IMG submission 160573) | Forest soil microbial communities from Barre Woods Harvard Forest LTER site, Petersham, Massachusetts, United States - Inc-BW-C-12-O ...
GGATGGCAAGGACGTCTACAACGTCGACCAGCTCAAAGCCGCTTTTGCAGGAAGGACGAGCGTCAACATCGAAGGCATCTACCCCGGGTTTGAAGGCGTATACCAATACGGCCTCAACGACCTCACTGGGTCCGGCTCCCCCAAGCAGGGTGAGGACGACGGACAATAACTTTCAGTCTTTTTAACCATAAAGGCCGCTCTCTTTCGGGCGGCCTTTTTTCATACCTGATTGTTCCTAGTGGCCTGGAGCCTTGCGAGAGGCTCGCCGGGATTCGCACAATACAAAGCGAATCCCGACGAGCCCCTCGCAGGCTCCGGCACCCCCAAGCGCCAGGGTTCTGGCACCCCGATGCGGCAGGGCTCTGGCACCCCGATGCACCAGGGTTCTGGTTGCTGGGCCCAGGGTCGGTGGGGCCTGTTGAATCTGCTTCTGCTCGCAGGCAGATTCAACAGCCCCCGCCGAACCCTGGGCAACACGCCCCGACGCCTGCATAAAAGAAACCCGTAAATTTGGAAAATGAAGAAGCTATTAATCCTAGCCCTGGCAATGGGGACAACGACGGCCCACGCGCAGACGAGCCTATATCATGGCTGGTGGCAAGGCAACCTGATAAGGACAGACGGACAAAACATCGTATTCAATTTTGAAGTAAAAGACTCAATAGGAAAAACCATCTTATACATCCGCAACGCGGGAGAACGACTGCTCGTGGATGAAATTCAAGTAACCGGTGATTCGGTAAACATAAAATTGCCCTTTTTCGAAGCGGGATTCAAAACGAAAATAGAAGCAGACGGACGACTAACCGGTGTCTTTATAAGGCATCTGGCCACGGCGGATAGGATACAACCCTTTGTTGCCTATCCGAAAAAGGAAGAACGCTTCGACCTGACCCAGGGACCTGCGAGCGTCTCGGTCCAGGGGCGCTACGCAGTCCGCTTCCTGAATGCAAAAGGCGAGACGGCTGATACGGCCGTAGGAGAGTTCAGCCAGCAGGGCAATGCCGTTACGGGCACCTTCCTGACGCCTTCGGGGGACTATCGCTTCCTGGAGGGCGTGCTCACGGGAGACTCTCTGAAGGTCTCCACTTTCGATGGTTCCCACTGCTATGTATTTGCGTCGAAAGTAGGGACCGACCGCAGCCTGAACGGGCGGATGTACGCGGGCATCTCTCCCTCCACTGCATGGACGGGTTCCTGGAACCCCAAGGCCGGGCTCCCCATGGACGCCGACAAACCGAAACTGGTCAACCCTGCCATGGCGCAACTGCATTTCAGCTTTCCCGACCTGGACAGCCAAATGGTCTCTATCCAGGACTTCAAGGGCAAGGTCGTGGTCATTACCATTATGGGTTCCTGGTGCCCGAATTGCATGGATGAAACCCATTTCCTGAGCGCCTGGTACGACAAGAACAAGGACCGTGGTGTGGCAGTCCTGGGGCTCGCCTATGAGCGCACCACGAACTTCCAGCGGTCAAAACAGGGTCTGCTGACCTTTAAAAACCGCTTCAACGTGCACTACCCTTTTCTGATCACGGGGGTAACGGTGGCAGACCCGGACAAGGCCAAAAAGACCCTGCCCGAAATCGACGCCATACAGGCCTTTCCGACGATGATCATCCTGGACAAAAAGGGGAACGTGCGCCTTTTCCGTGCGGGATTCGAAGGACCCGGAACGGGCGGGCATTATGAGTTGTTCCAGCAACAATTCAACGGTTGGATCGATCAGCTCCTTGCAGAGAAGTAAGTCTTCACGAAAAAGGCAACGGTGATCGCGAAATTCATTACCACAATCACCGAACGCAAACGATCGGGGGCGATCCGCTTGCTGACAAATGACCCGGCGAAGCCGCCTATGATGGTCGCCGACATCATAATGAGCGTATCCTTCCAATAAATCTGGCGGGCTACCACGAAAAGCACCACCGCGATGGAATTAGCAACGCCTACCAGTAAGTTCTTATTGGCATTGACGAATTTGATATCGGTATACCCGAACAGGGTCCACAGGGCCAGCATCATGATGCCGACGGCGCCCCCGAAATAACCCCCGTAAATCCCGAGAAGGAACTGGCCGGTCAGGACAAAAACGGGACCGATCCGCACCCGCTGCTTTAACCATTCCCCCGCGCGGCGACCAAAGGCAAACGCCAGGGACCCTGTCAGCAGAAGCCAGGGAACCATGGCGGTAAAATTGGCCGAGGGCGTATGCAGGAGCAACCAGGCACCAATAAAGCCACCGCAAAGCGTCAACGCAATCACGAACACCATCGAAATCCCGGGAAAAGGCTTGATAAACGAGCGGAGGTTCCAGGCGCTCACCACGCTCGCGGGGAGCAGCGCGACGGTGCTGGATGCATTGGCGGCAACGGGTGGGACGCCCGCCACGATCAGGGCCGGAAAGGTGATAAAAGAACCGCCTCCCGCTATGGCATTCATGGTCCCCGCGATCAACCCGGCGAAAAATAAGAGTACAAGCATCACCTTTCCATTACGATATATCCCCAGGGTTGCAGGGTCCAGGTCTGTTCCGCGGCGATTTTTTGCCCTGTAAAAACATCTTGGTATTCTCCTTGTGCCTGTACGTGGAAAGTCACCGAATCCCTGGACCAGTTCAGTAGCACCAATACCTCGTCGTTCCCGTGCTTGCGCAGGAATGCGAATATTTTGTCATCGGCGGAGGTGGGCAGACGATGGGCAACTTCTCCCGCCCTCAATGCCGGGTTGCGGCTATGCAACGACAAGAGGCTGTGGTAGAAACCTTGCAGCGCTGGCTGAGCGTCGCCCCATTCGATGGTATCCTTGTCGAAAAACTTCAACCTCTTATGATTGGGCAGCTCCTGCCCGCTGTACGTCATGGGAATTCCATTCCAGGTGCAACTGAACACGGCCAACGAAGGAGCCATATCTCCGTATTTATCGTATTCCGAACCGTTCCAGGTATTTTCGTCGTGGTTGCTGGTGAACCAAAGACGCATGGCTCCGGGGGGAGGTTTTTGCTCGTAGGCCTGCAATAAAGAGTCCAGCGAATGAAGGGATCCGTGTTGTTGATAAAAGGTCTGGGTGGCGTGCATCCAGGTCCAGGTATAGGCCGCGTCGAAGACCTGTAAATAATCCGGGTTATCGAGCTGGTCCAGCTCGGCCATATAGAATAGGGGCTTGATGCTGTCCAATTGGCGGCGCGCCTGTTGCCAGAAATCGAGGGGGACCAGCATGCCCATATCGCAACGGAACCCGTCAATGTCACAGGTCTTGACCCAAAATTCCATGCTTTCGATCATGGCCTGCCTCAGGGCTGGGTTGTTGTAATCCAGGTCGATCACATCCACCCATCCGTGGGGGTCGTAAAACTGACCCTGCGCGTTCCGCTTGTAAAAATCGGGATGGGCCTTCACCCACTTGTGATCCCAACCCGTGTGATTGGCCACCCAGTCGATAATGACTTTCAGACCCAGGTGGTGGGCCTGTTGCACCAGGCTCCGGAAGTCTTCCAGGGTCCCGAATTCGGGATTCACGGCGGTATAGTCTGAGCAAGCATAGGGACTCCCCAGCGAGCCCTGGCGATGGTCGTGGCTGATGGGCGTGACCGGCATGAACCAAAGGGTGCCCACGCCCATAGCCTTCAGGCGCGGCAGGTTCCTGGAGAAACTGATAAAGGTCCCTTCGGGTGTATATTGCCTGACATTGACTTCATAGACGTTCGTTGCGTGGACCCAGTCCAGGGGCTGAAATTGTTTCTCCATATTGGGGCTTTGAGATCCTCCCTGCGCGGCGGCCCGGCCCGAAAGGAACAGGCATAGCGCGACGGTGATCAAGCGGAGTATCATGAAGCAAACGTACAAAAATTGGGCGTACCTTTGGGCCCATGAAGCAATTCGAAGTCCCCATTATTTACCGCAGCCCTCTGATCAGCGCCATCAAGCAGCAGCGTAAGGAACAGGACAAGCTGAAGAAGGATTTCAGCCCGACACATCTGGACCTGGGGGATCTGCAAGTATACCTCGCCAGGCACTTCGGGTTTTGCTATGGGGTGGAGAATGCCATCGAGATTGCTTTCCGGACAATCGAAGAAAACTCGGGGGCCCGCATTTTCCTGCTCAGCGAGATGATCCACAACCCCCAGGTGAATGCCGACCTGCAGGAAAGGGGCGTTAGGTTCCTGATGGATACTTACGGGCATCAGCTCATACCCCTCGACGAATTGGCGGCGGAGGATATCGTCATCATCCCCGCCTTTGGAACGACCCTGGAAATCGAGGCCAGGCTCAGGTCGATCGGCGTGCAAACCGAACGTTACAATACCACCTGTCCCTTCGTGGAAAAGGTTTGGAACAGGGCCGAAGCCATCGGCACGAAAGGGTACACCATCGTCGTGCACGGAAAACCCAGGCACGAGGAAACGCGTGCTACTTTTTCCCACGCGGCCTCCGGAGCGCCCACGGTGGTGATCAACGACATGGAAGAGGCAAAAACCCTGGCGAACTATATCGACGGGAGCAAACCCCTCCAGGATTTCTATACTACCTTCAAGGGACGGCATTCCCCGGGCTTCGATGTCACGCGCGACCTGAAGCGCATCGGGGTCGTCAATCAAACCACCCAGCTCGCCCCCGATACCCAGGCCATCGCGGAGTTCCTCAAAGGGGTCGTCGAGGCCCTGCCGGAGGGCTCTTTTGCCGACACCAGGGACACCCTGTGTTATGCCACCAACGACAATCAAACCGCCGTGGGTGGCTTGCTGGATACCCCAGCGGACATTGCTATTGTCGTTGGAGGATACAATAGCTCCAATACCACCCACCTCGTCGAATTGTGCGAAGCGCGCCTGCCCACGTATTTCATTAATTCAGAGGAAAAGCTCCTTTCCCCAGGGGAAATCCTCCACTACGATTTCCACAAAAGGCAGGAAATCCTTACGCGACATTACCTGCCGGAAAAACGCCAGGCGCGGGTGCTCCTGACCAGCGGAGCCTCCTGCCCCGACGCACTTGTGGAAGGTGTGATACGGCGCCTCGCCGGGTTTTACGGGGCCGCGCCCATGATCGATGCGATGATCGGGTCCTACAGCCGCCCCTAACGGTGCACCAGGCGCTGATGCACCAGGTCGAGCGCAAACTGCAACTGCTCGTCCTCCGTCATATAGGAATTATCCAGCAGGATCGCATCGGCCGCCTGCCGCAAGGGACTTATCTCCCGATGAGAATCGATATAATCGCGCATCTCGAGGTTGCTCTTCACTTCCTCGATGGTGATATTGGGGTTTTTCGCGTATAGCTCCTTGAAGCGACGCTCCACGCGTACCGCGTTGTCTGCCGTCATGAAAATCTTCAACTCCGCATCCGGAAAGACCACCGTGCCGATATCCCTTCCGTCCATGACGATCCCTTTTCGCTCACCCATCTTGCGCTGCTGGGCAACCGCAAAGGTGCGGACAGGGCCAATGGCGGCCACCTCGCTCACTTTTTCGGCTACCACCAGGTCCCTGATCACGTATTCCACGTTCTCCCCATTGAGGAACATTTCGGACCTGTCAGAATGATCGTTATGGTGGAATTCGAGGGAGATATCCTTCAACTGGGATGCCACGGCCTGGAGGTCGGACCAGTCGATATGGTGCCTCAGGAAATAAAGCGTGATGGCGCGGTACATGGCTCCGGAATCGATGTAAACATACTTCAGTTCCTTAGCCAGGGCCCGTGCAAGCGTGCTCTTGCCGCAGGACGACCATCCGTCGATGGTGATGATGATTTTCTTCATCGTCCGCAAAATAAGAAAAACGGTCCTCCCGGGGAGCCAAAATTTCCCGGTAGGGGCAAAAAAAAGCGCCCCCGTTTGGGAGGCGCCTCGTATCTTATGACCCGGCTATTATGCCTCGGCCGATTTTTCTTTCTTCGAAGGCTTCACATCCTTCATCTTGAATCTGATCTTACCTGCTTCCTTGTCCAAATCCGCCGTCACGATATCGCCTGCCTTGATCTGCATGCTCAGGATTTCCTCGGCCAGGGGATCTTCCAGGTATTTCTGGATGGCCCTGTGCAGGGGTCTTGCTCCGAATTGCACATCGTAACCTTTTTCGGCAATGAACCCCTTGGCTTCTTCCGTCAGCTCCATGGTAAACCCGAGGTTGCTCAGGCGTACCATCACTCCCTTCATCAGGATGTCGATGATCTGGAAGATGTGCGCTTTGGTAAGCTGGTTGAAGATCATGACGTCGTCCACGCGGTTCAGGAACTCGGGCGAGAAGGTCCGCTTCAGGGCCTTTTCGATGACGGCCTTGTTGTTGTCGTCTGAGTTTTGCGCGCGCGTCGCGGTGGTGAAACCCACCCCGTCCCCGAAGTCCTTGAGGTTACGCACTCCAATATTGGAGGTCATGATGATCAGGGTATTCTTGAAGTCTACCTTCCGGCCGAGGCCATCGGTGAGCTGCCCGTCATCGAGCACCTGCAACAGGATGTTGTAGATGTCCGGGTGCGCCTTCTCGATCTCATCCAGGAGGATGACCGAATAAGGCTTGCGGCGAACGCGCTCGGTCAGTTGACCGCCTTCTTCATATCCGACATAGCCGGGAGGTGCGCCGATCAGGCGGCTCACGGTGAATTTCTCCATGTATTCGCTCATGTCGATGCGAACCAGGGCTTCTTCAGAGTCGAACATATACCGTGAAAGCGCTCTGGCCAACTCGGTCTTTCCGACGCCCGTGGGCCCGAGGAATATGAAGGTTCCTATGGGCTTCCTGGGGTCTTTGAGGCCCACCCGGTTCCGTTGGATGGCCTTCACGACCTTGTCGATGGCTTCTTCCTGTCCGACCACGGCCCCGCGCAGGTCGTCTGCCATGCGGCGGAGTTTTTCGCTTTCGGCCTGCACCATGCGACGGACAGGGATGCCCGTCATCATGCTTACGACCTCGGCAATATCTTCTTCACTGATGGGATAGCGCTTGTGTTTGGACTCTTCTTCCCAGATGCTCTTGGCCTTTTCCAGGTCTTCTCCCAGGCGCTTCTCGGTATCCCGGAGGCTGGCCGCCTCCTCGAAACGCTGGCTCTTCACTACCTTATTCTTTTCCTGCTTGATGTCTTCGATCTTCTTTTCCAGGTCCAGTATTTCCTGGGGAACGTTGATGTTCTTCAGGTGGACACGTGCCCCAACTTCATCCATTACATCGATGGCCTTGTCCGGCAGGAGCCGGTCGGTGATGTAGCGGTCGCTCAACTTCACGCAGGCGTCCACGGCATCCACGGCGTATTCCACGTTATGGAATTCTTCGTATTTGGGTTTGATGTTGTTCAGGATCTGAATCGTTTCATCCACGGTGGGGGGATCGACCATTACTTTCTGGAAACGGCGATCCAAAGCTCCATCCTTTTCGATATACATCCTGTATTCATCCAGGGTACTGGCGCCGATGCATTGGAGTTCCCCCCTTGCCAGGGCCGGCTTGAAGATGTTGGAAGCATCCAGTGAGCCGCTGGCTCCGCCGGCGCCTACAATGGTGTGTATTTCATCGATGAAAAGGATGACGTCCCGGTTCTTTTCCAGTTCGTTCATGATCGCTTTCATGCGTTCTTCGAACTGGCCGCGGTACTTGGTTCCGGCCACGAGGGCGGCAAGGTCGAGCGAAATGACCCTCTTGTCGAAGAGGACCCGGCTGACCTTCCTTTGCACGATCCTCAGGGCGAGGCCTTCCACGATGGCCGTCTTGCCAACGCCTGGTTCACCGATCAGGATGGGGTTATTTTTCTTCCGCCTGGACAGGATCTGCGAAACCCTTTCGATCTCTTCTTCCCTGCCTACGATGGGATCCAGCGAGCCCGTTTCCGCAAGCCGCGTAATGTCCCTGCCGAAATTGTCCAGGACCGGGGTCTTGCTTTTGGCGTTACCCGCGGCTTTGGCCCTTTGACCGGCATACCTGGATTTTTCATCCTCGAATTCTTCTTCCGCGGGATCGTCCGCGTATTCGGAACGGGGGTTGGTAGAAGACTGCACCATGCCCAGTTCATTGCGGAATACGTCGTAATCCACGTCGAACTGGTTCAGGATTTGGGTTGCAATGTTTTCGCGGTTCTTCAGGATGGAAAGCATGAGGTGCTCCGTTTCCACCTGGGGGCTCTTGAGCGCCTTGGCTTCGAGTACGGTCACGCGAATGACCTTTTCCGCTTGTTTTGTCAGGGGCAAGCTGTTGATATTGGCAATGTTCTTGCCCGTTTTATCCTTTACAGCGAGTTCGATTTCTTTGCGAAGTTCATAGAGGTCGACGTTGAGGGTCTTCAATATTTTGACAGCCGTATTATCGCCTTCCCGGATGAGCCCTAATACCAGGTGTTCGGTACCGATGAAATCGTTTCCCAGCCGCAAAGCCTCCTCCCTGCTAAATGAGATGATCTCTTTTACCTGCGCTGAAAAATTATGGTCCATTTTAATAGGTTTGATTTTCGTGTCTTTACAATAATAACAAATATTTTTGACTAAGGTTTCGCGGTTCTTCCGCACATTCTGTTAATAAGTAGTTTATTAGCACTATGGAAAATATGAAGGTCAAAATTGATACCAAAGAGAAATTCCATGTTATAACGCCTGTCGAAACGAATATCCCTGCTAATTTGACAGAAAAGATACGAAATTTGATGCATGGTATCCTCGAAAAAGACGTTAAAAACGTAGTGTTTAACGCGATTCACGTAGAATCCATAGAAGACCCCGTTGCTGACTGTATTGCAGACCTACAGCAGGAATTTCATTCAGGCCATGCTTCCCTGGTCTTTTGCTGCGTTCAGCCGGGTGTCAGGAAAGTGCTGGAATCCAAGGGCTATCTGGATTTGCTGAACATTACACCTTCCGAGAGTGAAGCCTGGGATATTGTTCAAATGGAAGAAATAGAGCGCGAAATATTCGGAAACGAAACGGAAGAATGACTGAAATGTTAGGAGTGACCATCCTCGGCAATAATTCTGCTGTTCCTGCGTTCGACAGGCATCCCACGGCTCAGGTCCTGACGGTTAGAGACCATTTGTACCTTATCGATTGTGGGGAAGGGACTCAAATACAAATTATCCACTATAAGATCAGGCGCTCGAAAATCCACCGCATCTTCATCTCGCACCTGCATGGAGACCACTATTTCGGGCTGATCGGGCTGATCAACAGCATGGGACTCCTGGGAAGAATACAACCCCTCCACATTCATGGTCCGGAACCATTGTGGGAAATCTTGCAACTGCAACTAAGAGAGGCAGATACGCACCTGCCGTTCGAACTCAATTTCCATCCCCTGCCAGACCAGGGATTCGTGGCAGAAGACAAGAATATAGTGATCAATTGTTTCAAGACCAACCATCGGATCGCCTGTTGGGGATTCCACTTCTCCGAAATAAAGCCCACCCGGTCCGAACGAGAGGCCGGCGACACGGTGGGCAAAACATATGCCTTTTGCGCCGACACCAAATATGACGAGCGCATGATCGACCATGTTAGGGGTGTCGATTGGATGTACCACGAAACAACTTACCTGGACGACCTGAGGCCTCAAGCCGAAGCCCGTTTCCACAGCACCACGAGGCAAGCCGCTTCCATAGCCCTTCAGGCAGGGGCAAAGCATTTGCTCATCGGCCATTTCAGCAGCAAATACGCAGACCTGGAACCTTTCCTGGAGGAGGCCAGGAGCGTTTTCCCCGAGACCTATCTCGCGGAGGAAGGTTGCACCTTCCTATTCAAGTAAGCGCTGGACGCCGCAACCGGCGCGGGACTCCCGACGGTACCGACGGCTTGTTTCGCGAAATCGTCGGTCCATCCCGCAACGGTGATGTGAAAGGTCGTATCGCTGCTGATCGTCACCTTCCGGTTGTCAATGGGTTTCCCGTCGGCAGCGCATTCTATGGTAGCCGTAGAACCCCTCGTGATCTTGATTTCGTAGGTATTGGCGGGCACATTGTCCGTCGAGAAAATAAATTTCCCCGAGGCGTCTTTGACGAATTCCGAGTTCGGATCGTTAGGATTCCATTGATTGTAATCCCCCGTGACAAACAGGTTGTCGCTTTGGTGTTTGGCGGGGAGGCCGTCGATGATGATCTTGATGGCAAATTGGGCCCGGACGATGGAACAGGCAAGTACCAGGAGAAGGAAAAGGAAGAACGATTTACGCATAAGGGGAATTTTTCAGAATAATACGCTTTTCCGCCCGACGAGGTTACTTTCCGCGCTATGAAATTTTGGCTATGAATGCTTTTACCTGCTTGTGAAGGGGCTCGCTGAGGGGAACCAGGGGCAGGCGGAGGACGTTCATGATAACTTTGTATTCTGCCAAAAAGGCCTTGGCGCCTGCGGGGTTGTTTTCGACAAACAGCAGATCCAACCCCTCTAACAGCTTGAATTGCAAGGACTGAGCGCCCGCGAGGTCGCCTGATAGCGCCGCCCGGATGAGCGTTGAAAAATCGCCGGGAAAGCAATTGGCGGCAACGCTGATCACCCCATCCATCCCGCAAGCGATCAAGGGCAAAGCCAGATGATCGTCCCCGCTGGTGACCAGAAAGTCATCAGGGCACCTAGCCAGGACGTGCATACACTGAACAATATTCCCCGAAGCCTCCTTGATGCCCGCAATTCCATCGACCTCCTTTGCCAGGCGCAGGGTGGTTTCAGCCGTGATGTTGGAAGAGGTACGCCCGGGCACATTATAAAGGACGATGGGCTTGGAAGAAGCCGCTGCCAGGGCTTTGTAGTGTTGGAAAATGCCTTCCTGCGAGGGCTTGCTGTAGCTCGGACTACTGCTGAGAACGGCAACGATTCCCTCCAGGGGAAACGTTTCCAATTCCCTGATGACCTCGGCGGTATTGTTGCCCCCGATCCCTACTACGATGGGCACCCGTCCATTCACCTTTCTCAGCGTGGCGGCCAGCACCTTTTCCTTTTCATCCCGGCTCAGTACCACCGACTCGCCCGTCGTGCCCAGGGATACCAGGTATTCAACCCGACCCGCCAATACGAAATCGATCAGCCGGTCCAGGGCGCCATAGTCTACCTGGAAATCGGGCGTAAAGGGTGTGACCAAGGCCACCCCCGTCCCACGAAGTATCTTTTTAAGCATCATCCTAATTCTTCGTAAAAGCCCATTTGGCTGAACTTATTGATCCGCTGTTCGACGCGTTCTTCGGGGGTGAGCTGCCGGAGTTCTTCCAGGGCTGTCAGGAGGGTCTTTTTGAGGTTGGCCGCGGCCTCGTCATAATCCCAGTGGGCCCCTCCGACAGGCTCAGGGATCACCCCGTCCACCAGCCCAAAACGGCTCATATCTCCCGAGGTCAGTTTCAGCTCTTCAGCGGCCTTCTCCTTTTGTTCCCAACTCCTCCAGAGAATGGAGCTGCAGTTTTCGGGAGAAATAACCGTGTACCACGTATTTTCCATCATCAGAACCCGGTCTCCCACGCCAATTCCCAAGGCTCCCCCGCTGGCGCCTTCCCCGATGATCACCGCAATCACGGGAACCTTCAAGCGCATCATCTCGGCGATGTTCCGGGCGATGGCCTCCCCCTGTCCCCTTTCCTCGGCTTCCGGTCCCGGATAAGCGCCGGGGGTGTCGATGAGGGTGACCACGGGTTTGTTGAATTTCTCGGCCAGCTTCATCAGGCGAAGGGCTTTGCGATACCCTTCGGGGTTAGCCATCCCGAAATTCCTCAGTTGGCGCATCTTGGTATTGATGCCCTTCTGATGCCCGATGAACATCACGGTTTCCCCCTCAAGCATTCCGAATCCCCCAACGATGGCCTTGTCATCCCTAACATTACGATCCCCATGGAGCTCTATGAAAT
>Ga0210391_10004368_pt1 | contig 11791 bp, 6 predicted proteins | sample IncBWC12OmetaG_FD_160573 | JGI IMG/M metagenome (GOLD analysis project Ga0210391, IMG submission 160573) | Forest soil microbial communities from Barre Woods Harvard Forest LTER site, Petersham, Massachusetts, United States - Inc-BW-C-12-O ...
GGCGCAAGCCGGTGCCACGGTCGCAGATCTGTCGCTGAAAATCGATGCCAAGAATTTCAAGGCAGCGCGCCGCACCGGCAACGCCAACTTAAGGTACGGCACGTTTCCGCCGGTGATGGTGCGCGGTGATATGCACCTACCGGTGGCGCTGTTGGCCAGCAGCCCGAATGGCGTGTCCCAACCCATGATTCCCGTGGATCACCCCATCCCCTTAGGATTCGTGCAAATGCTCAAGAGCCGCGCGCCGCTGCCCGCGAGTGATGCGCGTGCGGCCCTCGTCGATGTGGAGCGCTTACGGTTTCGATTCACGCCGGCGCAGGGGCTGGTGTACGGCGTGCCTGCTGCAGCGAAGTCGTCCGAAACGCCTCGCGGCAGCCACGCCACCCCGGTCGAAAAGAGCCGCGCCTTCTTGAACCCTAACGCGGGTTGGGCCGGGGCGACGGATGTGGGCTTGGTCGAGCCCGACGACACCTTCGATGGCGCCGATGTCCACGCCGACACCTCGCTCGGCGTGATCGACGACACCTGCGAAGTCCGCTTCGAGTTGCAGCTCACGCCCGCGGCCGGCGCGCCCGTCGCGGCCAGCGCGCATGCCTTCGTCGGACCCCCGGACTTCGCGCCCGATCGCCGGCCGTTTCTGTCTTTGGCTGACGAACTGAACGATCGGGGCGCCGGTTCCGAGGCCCGCACGCATAGCATGTCGGAAGCGCAGCGAGACGCCTGGATCCAGGATCTCTTCGAGCGCGTATTTGAAACCACGACCTTGTTCAACGTCGATTTCTACCGCAGCATCGGCGCGGCGCAGCTCTCGGGCAAGGACCGCGCGGCGCATCCGGTGAAGGACGATCATCTGCCCAATCCCTCGCGAGCCATGGGCGGGCGCGATATGTTGCGCAAGAAAAAGAAGGATGAGCAGCCCATCGTGGCGCCCAACCGCGACGTACCGCTGCCGCTGAGTCAGCGTGCGGTCAGCCGGCATCGCGAATTGTCCGATCTGTCGGGCTTGCGTGAATTCATCGAAGCGCATCGGGGGCGCATCAAGGAGCTGGTGCGCAGGCCCTTTGATATTCACAAGGGCGAGAACACCGATGTGTCGACCATGCGCATGCCGCCCTTCATGCGCAACTCCAATGCCGAGCCGCTCACCCTGTCGGGTTGGCAGTACGACCTGCTCATGGGCTGGGTAGACGAACAGGAGTCTCGGCCGCTGGGTCAAAAGCCGAAACCCACGAAATTCGCGCAGCGCGCCAAGGCACGCCGCGATGACGTGCTGGCACGTGCGCGCCGAGTCGCCGCCGACAAGCCATGAGTGCTGCGCCGCCACTTGAGATCCCCTCCCCCTCGGCGCCGGCCTTTCATCGCTTCCGCTCCGCGCTGGGCGAACATGTTCTCGTGGTGCCGTTTTCGAGAATCTACGACCTCGAGGATGATTTCAGCCGGCGCATCGATCATGAGGATCATGACGCCTTGGGCCTGATGACTGCCTTGTCGACGCCCGGCACCGGTGAGGTGCCGTTGAGCCGGGTGCCGCTGCCCGCGCCGCAAAGCATCTCGCTCAATGTCAGCTCCAGCTGCAATCTAGGCTGCTCCTATTGCTACGCCTCGCGCGGCGGTTTCGAGGGGGCGCAATCCGCGGTGATGTCCTGGGAGGTGGCGCGGCAAGCCGTGGAGAAGGTGATCGCCGGGTCGGACGCGCAGGGACCCGTGACCATCGGTCTCTTGGGGGGCGAGCCCTTCGTCAACCGGCGACTGATTCATCGCGTCGTTCACCATGCGCGGCGCTTGGGGCTCACCCACCGCCGCGATGTGCGCTTCTCCGTCACCACCAACGGCACTTTATTGCGCGATAGCGACATCCGCCTGCTGCGCGATCATGCCTTTGCCGTCACCGTCAGCATCGACGGCGGCGCGGCTATCCAAGATGCGCGCCGACCGCTGGCCAGCGGCGCTCGCGGCAGCTTCGAACTTCTCCGCCAGCACGTATCGCCACTGCTCGAGAATCCCGGGAGCTGCAAAATCGCCGCCAGGGCCACGGTGCTCTCGGGAGAGTCGGACTTGAAGCAGCGCTTCGCTGACATTCTCGCCCTGGGATTTACAGAAGTCGGCGTATCGCCGCTGCGCGTCGCGCGCGGTGCAAACAGGTTCGCCGATGAGCATTGGCGCGGCTATTTGGCTGGCCTGATGGAGATCTCGACCGCGGAACTGGAACGAGCTCGCAACGGCGCTGAGATTCGGCTCAGCAATTTGAGCATCGCGTTGAAGCAGTTGCATCACGGCGCCGCCTCGCCTTTCGCCTGCGGCGCGGGCGGTGGTTATTTTTCCGTGGCCGCCGACGGAAATTGGTATGCCTGCCATCGCGCCATTGGCGACGAAGAATATCGGTTGGGTGACTTAGGCGGCCTCGATGCGCGTCGGCGCGAGCAGTTCTTGCTGAAGCGTCACGTGCATGCGCAAACCGACTGTCAGCAATGTTGGGCGCGCTATCTGTGTTCCGGCGGCTGCCATCAGGAAGCCGCATCACGAACCCAAAGCAGCTGCGATTTCATCCGCGAGTGGCTGGATTTCTGCTTGAGCGCTTATTGCGAACTGAGTGCCGCGCGGCCGGCCTATTTTGGGAGACAGTCATGATAGATGCGCCTGTGGTGAAGCTGTTGCCGCGCAATGTGGCTGCGCTGCGTAAGGGTCAGGATGCGAAGGATGGGACCCGCTTGGTCACCGGCAATCCCATTTCCACGCGGCTCGAATCGGGCATCGGCAATTGCTTTCCGGGACTGGAGTGCGATCTGCGCAATTTGGAGCGGCGCTTCTTTCCCTGTCTGGAAGTGGATGTCACGCTCAATGAGATCAGCGTGGTCGCGGTGGATCTCGCCGCCGCGCCCGCGGCGGTCAAGTCGGGATATCTGTCCAAGCGATCTCTGCCGGTACTCAAACGCATCGACGCATCGTTGCGCAGCGGCCAGACCTGGCAGGTGGATGTGCTGCACGGTGACTTAGGTCCCTTGGGGAAAAAATGGCGGCTGGTCATCGCAGAGTTGGGCCCGGTGACAACCGGCACGCGCAAGCCCCCGCCCGATGCCTGGACGGCCATTCGCTTGCTGCCCGAAGGTTCCAAACTCTCGCTCACGGTACGCGGGGCGCATTCCCGTGAAGCGCATCACTTGGTAGGCCGTCGTGCCCGGTATCTCGACGATCAGGGCGCGCTCGCGGCCGCATTCATGCCTGGTGAGATGACGCAGTCCTTGTGCAGTCCCTGGACGCACGATTTCCGGGATTGCGGCTGCTTCTACTGGGCTTCCAATCATCCGGACATCGTCAAGCCGCCGCTGCCGGCCGACACCAAGGCGGGACCTGAATGGAATTCCGCCGTGCCATGGGAGCGCTCGGATCGCTCGCTCGATAAGCCGCCGGCGCGCGCCACCGACAGCGATCCCACGCCCATCGAGATGGACCACTACGCCATCAACCAACGCTGGCAGGAACTGAACTTTGTGTTGGGCGGCCGCGAACAGGTACAGCCCTACACGCCCGAGGAACTGTCTTCACACCCGTTCGCCACCCGGGCCGAGTTGCTTGCGCAATTGCGCTATGCCGCCGGGGTTGAACTCGGGGTCATCCATGAATATCTCGCCGCCGCCTTCTCGCTGCGCAGTCCGCAAGACTTGACTGGCGCGCTACGTCAGAATGTCACGGCCGCGCACGCCGAACTCATGCGCATCGCCATCATTGAGATGCGCCACCTGCGTGCGGTAAACGATGTGCTGCGGAGTCTCCATCCGGACGAGCATTTCAAGCCGGCGCTGCAAATTGCCGCCAAGCTTCCCGGCCTCGATCCGGGCACCTTCCGACCTCTGTTGATCAGCCAGGCCGACCGCGCGGCCATCAATGCCTTCATCGACATCGAGAAGCCGTCCTCATCCGTGGACGGACTGTATTCGCAAATTCTCGCCACCTTGAACAATCAGGGCACGGTCGATCAGCAACACGCGATCCGCACCGTCATGGCGGAGGGCGAGGATCACTTCGAAACGTTTCAATTCATTCGTGAATGGCTGAGCCCCCATCAGGAGGCGCAGTACTTGCGGCGCAGACAGATGACGGTTCCGCCGAAGGGGAATGAAGACCATCAAGCGTTGCAGGAGTTTTATAAGGACCTGCTCAAAGATCTGTACACCGGCTACGCCACCGGCTTCCCCGAAGGCGGCGAACAGGTCAACAAGGCGCGCAATCTCATGGTGCTACCCGATGAGATGCAGAGGGTCATCGGCAGAATCTGCGCGCAGGGATATTTGGTTGCCTTCGACGCCATCAAGGATCCCCGCTTCAGCCCCGTTGCCCCGCCGTGAACACCACTCGGTACGAAACGGCCGTTCTCGGCGGCGGAGCCGTCGGCCTCGTCGCGGCGCTTTGCAGCGCGCGCAGGAAGCCAACAGTGTTGCTCCTGCGCTCACGCACCGAAACCGGCGAAATTCCGCGCATCGAAACGCTGCCGGCGCCCATGTTGAGTTTGCTCATTGATTACGGCGTGCATCCGCGGCGCATTGGCGTGGATCGCCTGTACGAAATGCAGCACGTGGCTTGGGAATGCGCCGACCCCGAGATTCGCCGCGGACGCGCCATGGCGCATGTCGACAAGGCCAAGCTGACCTCTGAACTCTTAAGTCTGGCGGCGCGAATCCCGCATCTTGATATCGTCATCGACCCCCGCGCGCCGTCTCACGGAAAAACCGGTTGGATCGGCCCCGGATGGTCCGCGCGGCGCCTGATTGATGCGACGGGGCGCGCCGCGGCCACCGCGACTCGTCGAGTCACGGCCCCCAAACCTTGGGTGGCGCGTCCATTTTGGCGCGCGGCGCCGGCGCCCGCGACGCTACGGGAATTCAAGATCGCCGCGCTACCCCAGGGCTACGTCTATCGAGTGGGCTCGAACGAAGTCGATAGCCTGTGGGTCGCGGGCCGCGGTGCGAGCTTGAGCGCCTCGCCGCAAGCCATCGAAACGGCCATCGGCCTTGCAGGGGCCGACTGGCTCTTGGAGGGACTGCCTCCTTTGGAATCCTTGCAATCCGGGCGCGCCTTTCCTGTCTCGGTGCAGTGGGCGGAAAGATCGGCTGCCATCGCGGTGGGCGATGCCGCTCTCGCGCGCGATGTGCTGTCCTCGCAGGGAATGGCCACAGGACTGAGCTCGGCATGCTATGCGGCTGCGGCTGAATCGGAAAACGACTGTGCGCTCGTGCTGCAGCATCAATTGGCGGAACGCGCGCGCCATCTTCAGTCGCTGTCGCAGCTCGTCGCCGCGTGTCGCTACGGGAATTCGGTGGAGTGGCAGCGATACACGGATTTCATCGGCAACCATTTAGAGGACGCACCGCACGACACGATTAGGCTCTCGGAGGGGCGCCTGCGCTCTGTTCGTCATGTCGTCTTCGGTGCAAGCCCAAAATCCGCCTGAAGATGCTCTGCCACGGATCGCGAGATCTCCTCTTGAACGTTGAGCGCATCGTCCGCGGCCCTATCGTAGTTAACCGACCACAGGTGATAACCATTGCGCGCATCGATGAGCTTCACCGTCACCCGCAAGTGATTGCCGGAACGGCGCACGGAGCCCTCGAGGATGTGATCGGTATCGAGTTCCTTGCCAATTCCGCGCACATCTTCGTCCTGTCCGCGGAATGCAAAAGCGGAGGTGCGCGCGACGACCCGCAACGTGGGTACTTGCGAAAGCCGGTTGGATAGCTCCTCCGTGAGACCGTCGCAAAAGGACCGCTCCGCCTGCTCCTCCGTCAGATCGATGAACGGCAAGACGGCGATCGAAGGGCTGCGTTCGGTCGGTGATGGCCTCCAGATCGATGAGCCGGTCAGGATGAAGGCCAGCAGCGTCACGCCGCCAAGTGCCATCACCTGCCAGCGCCGGGTGGGTGCGATAGACACGATGTCCGTTTTTAGTCTCATCGCCTCCGCCGCAGCGCGGCGCACGGGTGCAACGACCCGATAGCCTCTGCGCGGGACGGTCGCGATGTAGGTCGGGTTTGGGTCCACATCGCCCATAAGCTTTCGCAATTGCGACACGGCCTGGTAAACCGAAGCCGGACCCACGACCACGCCCGTCCACACCTCGCTGAGAAGACGATCGAGACTGACGACTGCGCCGGCGGCATTTGCGAGGTGCAGAAGCAGCCGCATCGTCCGCGGCTCGAGCTTGTGAGTTTCGCTGCCGCGAGAGAGCGTATCGAGGGCCGGATTCACGATCCAATCACCGATCTGCACGACCTCGAGCGGCTTTGCCTTCAGCGTCCCGGGCTCCGGCACAACTTCATGGACAGCTCCGCTTGCTTTTGCGAGGGGCAGGTAGCTGATCTTCATGGTGACCGACTCCGTTTGCGTGGCGAAACCTATCGTGCGCGCACTCGGAATGCGGTTCTGTCAAGCGGGCGACACAAGACGTACACTGCTCGCGAGTTCACCGCGAGGGATCCAACTGTGGCTTTGACCGCACAAACCATATTGGAACGCACCCGACTCTTCCGTGGCCTGCCCTCGGCTACGATCCGGCAGATTTCGGCCCTTTCGATCCAACGTTCGTACGGCATCGGGGCAATCGTTTTTTCACAAGCCGATCCAGGTGATGCGCTTTACGGCGTGGTCACGGGTAAAGTTCGCATCAGTGTTAGTTCGCCCAGCGGTAGAGAGGTGTTTCTAAACATCATGGAGCCCGGCGATACTTTCGGTGAGATTGCACTCTTGGATGGGCGACCCCGTTCGGCCACGGCCAGTGCCGCAGCGAGATCGGAGCTGATCCTCATCACACGGGACCACTTTCTGGAATTGCTGAAGCGCGAACCCGCGCTGGTAAGCCACATAGTGCAGCTTCTCTGCGAGCGCATTCGCTGGACCAGCGGCTTAGCAGAAGAATCAGCGTTGCTCAGTGTGCCGGAGCGTGTGGCGCGGCGTTTACTAAGTCTCGGACAGCTTCACGGGCGAGAAACCGCGAACGGTGTGGAGCTGAGTATTTCTCAGGAAGAGATGGCGCGTTTCTTGGGACTCTCCCGACAGGCTGTCAACCAGTATCTGCAAAACTGGAAGGTACAGGGATGGCTCACTCTCGGTCGCGGCAAGATCATCATCCTCGACCAGGACGCATTACGGCATGTCGTGGCGGCGCACTCAGCGCTGGACGATAAATTCGCACCCTAAAGCGCCCTTGAGAGGGCGCCGTGGATGCTACAGCCGCCCAGGCATTTGCCCGCGCGGCGCAGCCATCGGCCCGTGACGCGTTATACAGCATGACCATGGGTGCGAAGGTCACCGTTATCCACGCTAGCCGTACTGCGTTTCTGCGGATGACTTTCGCGGCGCTCACGACCGACTCCCCTACTGAATGTGCATTGAAGGTCGAACGAATTCTGCGCCATTGAAGGGCGCTCAATTGAATGCCGCGCATGACCATTTCCTCCCGTGTTCCGATTGGTTTGGGTTCTCACCACGTCGTGAGCGAACCCGCCGCTTCACCGTCGGGAGCCATCGTGAGCGCGTTCAGAATGAGGATCTGTCAAGTGGACGACACAAGAGGTACATTGCGCGCCGTTTACCTACCATCAGTTCAATTCGCCCAGCACCTTGCGCGCCTGGCGCACGTCAAACGTATCCAGGCCCTGCGTAAAGCCCTTGAGGACTTCTGCCAGCAATGGCGAAGCCTCGCGGCCACGGCCGTAAGTTTCCAACTGGCGAGCCAAGCTCGTGGTGGCGCGCAACTCCAGCGACCGTAGCCGTCTCTCGCGCGCAACTTCTATAGCGCTACGAAACCACTGTTCCGCTTCGGCGGAACGGCGACTACTTCGACCGGACTTCGAGGCTGATAGTAGCTGCCCGGCCAGACGATGGATCTCGGGCTCGTAATAGCGCTCGCCGCAGGCTCGAACGATCTCGCGGGCGTTTTCAAGCGCCGCCAAGCCATCTGCGACGCGGCCGGCCAACGCATAGCCCTCGGCCAACATGGCAAGGTAGAACGGCCTGGTCACCACTGCGCCGGTTTTGGTCCACATGCCGTAAGCCTGCAGCATTTCCTGGATGCCGTCGTCGACCCGCCCCAATTGGGCCACGATCCGTCCCCGCAGCATCTTGGCGTGCGCCAGCCATACGGAAAATCCGTGGACCTCACAGATTTCCACGGCTTCGCCGGCGCGCATCAGCGCCAATTCGTATTCACCGCGGAAAAAATACACGCCTGCGCAGATTCCGCTGGCCTCTGCAATGCTGAACTTGTGGTCCAGCGAATGGGCCAGCGCGATGACCTCATCGGCACGCTTCTTCGCCTCGTCAGGATATCCCAGTTCCCAAAGCGCCCATGCCGAATAGCACAGGCACATGACGCCGGGGTCCTGAAGCGCGCCGGGATGGTGTCTGGCGCGATCGTATTTTTGCAGACATTGATCCATGCGGGTCACGGCCGATTCCAGCTCACCCTGGTGAAACAGAATGTTCGAGATCGCCCAATCGGCCTGGAGCGTGCGCATTTCTAAGGGCTGTGATTGTTCCATCGCCGCCACTTGCTCTGCGAACTCGCGCGCCTTGGCGAAATCAGCGCGCATGAAGTAGTAGCCCTCCATGCCCAACTGGGCTTTCCTGAGCGCCGCGGGGTCTCCCACTTGAGTGCAAAGTTCCAATGCGCGCGTGTAAACCTCTTCGACCCGATCGGCACCGTAACCCTCAGTCGCAATGAGCCGACCGGCAAGCAGCAGCAGCAGGCGAAGCTCCACGGAACGGCGATCGGACGTGTCGGGTTGGGCCTCGATCAACCGCAGGCCGCTGTTCAGATGGCTGATCGCTTCGTCGTATGCGGATCGCGAAGCGGCCAAACGAGCGGCACGCTCCCAGTAGGTGACCGCCAGCGTGTCCAGCCCGGCCTGCGTGTAGTGATAGGCGACCAGTTCCGGCTGAATCTCCACCAACGCCGGGAACCGCTCTGTAATCACACTGGCAATCAGGCGGTGCAGACTCTTTCTATCGCGCTCCCACAGGGACTGATAGGCAGCGTCCCGAATCAATGCATGCTTGAAGGCGAAGCGCCGATCGCGCGGATCGCCGACCGCAATCACCAACCCGGACTCGAGCAGTGTGTCCAATTGAGAGGAGAGATCTGGTATCCGCATGGGAACGCCATCCAGATTCAACACCGCCTCCAGCAGGGCAAACGGAAACTCCCTGCCGATGGTTCCGCCCAGCTGGGCGACCTGCTTAGCATCGCCGAGACGATCGAGACGGGCCATGAGGAGATCGTGAATTCGCGAGGGTACCGTCGAATGAATCAACGACACCACATCGTCACGATTTACCGACTCGCTGATTTCGACTGCCATGCGAGTGGATTCTTCGATATAGAGAGGGACGCCATCTCCTCGTTGCGCCAGCAGCCGTACCACTTCGGCACTGAGGGGAGACTTCCCAGATACCCTTTGAACCATCTCGCGGGCGACATCCTGGGACAAGCCTTTGAGCTCGATTACCCGGCCGCCGATCCACTGCATGGGCTCCTGGACGCGCTCGGCACGCACGGTGGCGAGTACCAGCACCGGTGCCGAGAGATTGCGCACGAGACTCAGCAGATCCTTGGATGAAGGGTCGATCCAGTTGATATCCTCGACGATCACACAAAGAGCGGACTTTCTCGATTCGCTGGCAAGCCAACGCACCATCAGGTCCAACGTCAAGCGACGCTTCCTGTCCAGGGCGTGCGCGGAAATGGGTCGTCGTGAGCCGCGGTAAAGGCCCAGCAACTCAGGGACGAGGGTTGCCGCGCCCTGGACCGGGACTCGTGCAGACAGGACGCGCTCGATGCGTTCCTGCTGAGGTTCCAGATTCTCGTCGTCCCGCACCCCTAACCAGCTGCGAAGAAATTTCAGCAACGGATAGAATGCGCTGCTGGTGTGCTGCGGCGAGCATCGAAATTCATACGTGTCATGGCCCAGCGCAGAGAGCCGGCTTCGAAATTCGCTGACGAGCCGGGATTTGCCAATGCCGGCATCGCCCGTGATCAGGACCGTGCGGACTTCACCGGATTGCGCGCACTCCCACTCTCGCTCGATCGTCTGCATTTCGCCGAGCCGGCCTAGAAAGGGTGTTAAGTGCCGCAGGCGCTGGGGCGCAGGCGAACCCGGCGCGCGCGGCTCCGAGAGTACTTTGTATAGTCGGGCCGATTCGCCAAACCCCTTTAGGTTATGCCTCCCTTTGAGGCGCTCGAACGCGACGGGGCCACTGACGATGTCCCGGGTCGCTCCACTGACGAGGATCTGCCCCGGAATGGCCTCCGCCTGCAATCGCGTCGCAAAATGTATGACGTCGCCGATCGGTTTTCCCTTGCGCACAGCGACCGGCCCGGTGCTGATGCCGATTCGCACTTGGACGTCGAGGCTGCGCAGCGCCGCACAAATTGATATGGCGGTATTGACGGCCTGTGTGCTGCAATCTTCTTGAGCCACGGGAAAGCCGAAGTACGCGAGGATGCCATCGCCCTGCGGTTCCTCGATCGAACCAAGGTGGCCCAATACAATCTCACCGACCATTCTGTGGTACTGCGACAGGATGTCGCTGTATCTTTCATCACCCAACGACTTGAGTAGTTCCGTGGAATGAACGATGTCGCAGGCCAGTATGGTGATTTGTCGGCGATTGTCGACCTGGTGCGATTCAGTGACGGGACTCGTGATCACTGTGCGCAGCGGGTCGCCGTACAAGACTGCACCCAGGCCTGAGAACGAGTTCGTGTGCCGCAACCGGGTGATACGCGGCGTGCGGACCGATTCGGCCAATCCAACACCTCGTTGCAAGCCGGTGTACACCTGTCGCATATACTCCATGTTGTCGTTGGCCGGCGATCCTGGCCAGGTTCCGAGCAACACGTTTAACTGCGAGCGGCACGCGGCGCCGGCAAACGCGTGTGCGCCGGAGAAGTTCGCTTCCCGATCGGCAGATGCCGGTGCAATTTCACAGACGATCAGTTGTGGCGTTCGTCGCAGTCGGGCGAGGTCGCCTACAGTGATGCTGTCGTTCCCGTCCCACCACGCGGTATCCCCTTGCGCAGCGGCCGATCCGGAAACCGGGCCGATGTAGTGGACCACGTCGTGCTCCGGAATCATGTCGAGAATAAATTGCCGCCCGCCCTCTACCGCCGCCAGCGTGGGGACCCCGTGAGTTGCGTTGGTCATGTGCCGGGCGAGCAACTGACAGTAAGGTCCGGAGACCGGCGCGGCAGGGCTGTTTCCGATCAGCAGAATGCGCATCTGGCCGGAGGCGGCACGCATTTCGTGTGCGAGAGGAAGTTGTCGTTGCGATAGGACCTGCCGTGACACCAGAAACTTCTCCGCAAGAAAGAACTCGCCGTCGAACGCGAGTTCCCAGGGCACGCGCAACAGAGACTCTTGGATCTGCAGACTCAGATAGGTGGTCGGACTTCCAGCCAAGTAGATTCGAATGGGCTCAGGAAAGCACTGAGCATAGAGGTCTGCGCCAAGGCGCCGCATTTCGTTGCGGACCTCGCACGCCCCTGAGGGCAGACACGATTCTGTCGATGGAGCCTGTAATGCCTCGGCCGCTCGGGGAAGCTCCTCCAACAGCGAGTCGGCCACGGTCGAATCGAGCGCGTAGGCGACGGAGCGCGAGTCGCTCAGAATCATCGTCACGCGGTCCCGCTCGTGCCGGATCATCAGGCTTATCGGTCGAATGTTGGTGCTAGGCAAATAGCCCCCCGAGACATACTCGTCTAAGAACTGACTCTGCGGCTTTTGCTGAATCCGAACGAGGA
>Ga0210391_10004369_pt1 | contig 11786 bp, 8 predicted proteins | sample IncBWC12OmetaG_FD_160573 | JGI IMG/M metagenome (GOLD analysis project Ga0210391, IMG submission 160573) | Forest soil microbial communities from Barre Woods Harvard Forest LTER site, Petersham, Massachusetts, United States - Inc-BW-C-12-O ...
TGCCAACCGCCAACTCGAGCAAGCCCTTAGCAATCGCCTCGACGCGCCAGACCCAAATTCGCTTCCATCAGATGTTCCGTTTCGCATGCCTGGCGGAAACAACCGCGCCGCCATGCAACCGCCGAATCCGAGCCCCGCCGACGCGCTCAAGCAGCTCGGCAAAGAAATCGACTCTTCCATTCGCTTTTACGAAAATTTCAGCGGACCTTTTCCTTATCGCACGCTAAGCGTTTCGCAGATTCCTGGCACTTTCGGCCAAGGATGGCCCGGCCTGCTCTATATTTCGACATTTTCTTTCTTGTCCGCCGAAGCGCAAAATCGCGCTGGACTCTCTTCTGCACGCCAGGAAGCGTTTACCGACATCGTCCCTTATCACGAAGTCGCTCATCAGTGGTGGGGCAATGTTGTCGGCTGGTCCAGTTACCGGGATCAGTGGATTGACGAGGCCTTCGCGAACTATCTTGCGCTGCTCTTTGCGGAAAGCAGAAAATCTTCCGAGCACGCCGTTCACGTCTGGCTTGAACGCTACCGCAAACAACTCGAGGAAAAGATTCCCGGCTCCGACTCAACTGAGGGCGAGATTGGTGCGCTGCCTCTCGGCAACCGGTTGAACTCCTCAAAATCGCCGAGCGGTTTCGAGCAGGTGATTTACGGCAAAGGCTCATGGGTCATTCACATGCTGCGCGAAATGCTGCGTCAGCCGGGCGCCAAGGATCCCGACGCGCGTTTCGTGGCCTTGCTTCGCACGATTTCCGCAAAGTACGCCTACCGCGCTTTCTCGACAGAAGATTTGCAGCGCGAAGTCGAGGCCGTGATGACTCCTGCCATGGATCTCGAAGGCGGCCGCAGCATGGAGTGGTTTTTCGAACAGTGGGTACGCGGCACGGGAATCCCCCACTATCGCGTAGAGTTTTCCAGCCACCATACCGATAAAGGTGAAGTCGTTCGCGGGAAACTCTTTCAAACCGGTGTGCCGCATTCGTTCATCGTCAGCGTGCCGCTCTACGCAAACACCGGTCCCGGTCACAATGTTTATCTCGGCTCTGTCCTCGCCGCGGGCCCGGAAACTTCCTTCCACTTCACAACCCAAATCGCGCCGCACAAGCTCGTCATCGACCCCCAAATGACGCTCCTCTGCACTACGGATCAAACGGAAAAAACGCTGGAATAAACGCTTGTTACGTGAAGTTCACTTCGAGTTTTGTTGAAGAAGCTGTTGCTCTAGAAGCGGACTGTCCAGGTTCAGCGCCGCTTTGCCGTCCGGCCCGAAAACGTAAGGGTACCCCATCGGATCCACTGGCAGCCGCGGCAGCAATCCGCCCTGCACCAGCTCCACGACGCGCGATGGGCGACGCCCCGTCCGCTTCTGAAATTCATCTGCGAGCACATCAAGCCTTTTGCAATCCTGTTCAGCACCCAGCAGTTGCAGATGCGCCCGCGCGTTTTCCTTCACCTGAGGATCTTTTGTCGTCTGATAAACCTCGTTCCACAAAAAGATCGAGGTCTGAAGCGACTCACCTTCGGCCGCAATTTTCGCGGCCATGACTTTCATCCAAATTTGCGATTCTGGATTCTTGCTGCCTTCCGCAAACGCCGCTGAAGCTCTCGTGTAGTCCTTTAGATCAAAGTAATAAATAAATCCCAGGTCTTCATACAATCGCCAAAATTCGGGATTCGCTCTAATCCCTCGCTCGATAAGTTCGATCCCGAGATCCGGACGCCCGGCCCCACGAGGAGAACGCTCGCTCAGAAATGTCGAGCCGAAGCGGTAAGCTACCAGCAAGTTGGGATCGAGCGTCGTCGTAACATCCAGGAGTGGCCAAAGCAGTTCGAAATTCGAATCGTGTTTCGTGCGTTTGTCGCCGTAGTATTGCACCACGCGCGTCCAATAGAGATCTGCCATCAATGGCGCATATTCTAGGCTCATGGCCTTTACCAGCTTGCCGGAGCGCAAGACCAACTCGTCCTGCTCCTGGTGCAAAGCAGCTCGCTGGCTATCAATGCGATGCTGAAGTTGCCAAATCCCGGCTAATCCCAACGGAAGCAAAACCAACAGCAGCCAATTCTTCGCATTCTGGGGCTTCATTTTAGATTCCGGCGGGAGAAAACGGCGGCGGCCACGAGTAGGACGACGACGCTGTACAGCGCGGCGTAGGATGTGTTCTGCAGAATCAAAGCGCCAGGGATTGCCCGCCCGTGTGCCGCCGCGGCCATAACATTGAAATTTTCAAAATTCGGCAGCAAGTAGGATAGTCCCCGTAGTAGAGCCTCCATCGGCGGGTTCGGGATGGTGAAGTGAAAAGTTCGCATCTCCTCCACGAACAATCCGGCGACGTACAGCGCCGACGTATAGAGAATCGCCAGCAGGGGTGTGGTGTAACACGAAAACAGCAGCGCCAACGCCACCACCACTGTCAGTTTCAGCAAAATGAAATAGATTGCAATGAGCAGCACCGCATCCGTGCGCTCCAGAGGATGCTTCACGTATAACAGCGCGGCGAACAACCCTGCTGCCATCGCCATTGTGTTCACGGCCAGCGTCAAGACCAACCCGCCGAATTTCCCCAGTAGAAATTCCCATCGCCGCACCGGCTTGGCCAGCAACGCATACAGCGTCCGCTTCTCCATCTCTTTGTAGACAAGCCCAACACCGATGAATACCGCGATCAACAAACCAATCACGGAAATGGCGCTCAAGCCCAGACTCTTGATCACCATCTCTTCGATCCCAATCGAGATCCCCCCGACGAAGATCGCCGCCGCCATCATTAGCAGCGCAAAGAAAACAAGGTTGTACAGCACGCGGTCGCGTACTGCTTCGCGGAATGTATTCAACGCAACTGCGCCAGCGCGCCTCATTTCCCGCTTACCTCAACTGCCGCCGCTTGCGTCCGGTCCGATTCGATGAGGTCCATGAAATACTCTTCCAAGGAAGCTTTTACTTGTGCCACGGAAAGAATCTTTGCTCCCGCCCCTCGAAGCTGTTCCATTGCCGCGTACAGTTCTTCTTCAGAAACTTGCAACCGGTAACGGTCGCCCGTCTTCGTTGCCTTCGCGATCACGGCCGCCGCGCTCGAGCCGCTCCCCGGCAACTCGAACAGAATTTCCAGTCCTTGGGCCTTCAACCCGACCATCTCGCCAGGTGCGCCAACCCCGCGCAGCTTCCCGCCGACAATCACGCCCACTCGGTCACAAAGCATCTCCGCATCCGACAAAATGTGCGTGGAGAAAAGCACGGTCTTGCCTTGGCGCTTCAATTCCAAAATAATGTCGCGCACTTCCCTTCGCCCGATCGGATCGAGTCCCGACATTGGCTCATCCAGAATCACCACTTTCGGGTCGTGCAGAATCGCTTGCGCCAAACCCACTCGTTGCAACATTCCTTTTGAATACTTGCGCAATTGAATCTTCCGTGCCGTCTCCAGGCCGACTTTCTTCAGCATTCTCGAGACACGTTCGCGCCGGTCCGTCGCCGTCAAATCGTGAAACCGCGCGAAATAATCCAGCACTTCCGTGGCCGTCAGGTAATCGTAGAAATAGGGCTGCTCGGGCAAATAGCCGATGTCGCGATGCATTTCGATGTCAGTGATTGGCTTTCCGAGAATGCGTGCCGAACCCTCGTCCGGAAAAATTAGCCCGACAAGCAACTTGATGGTGGTCGATTTTCCCGCCCCGTTCGGCCCGAGAAATCCAAACACTTCGCCGCTCTCGACCTGCATGGTCAAGCCTTCCAGCGACCTTTTTTTCTTAAGGTGCAGGAACCCGAATGGGTAATCCTTAGTCAGATTTTCAATTTCAATCGCTGCGCCTGGCATGCTCTCATTCTTCGCATGCCCAGCCCAACCGTCAATCAATCACACCCATCCATGTGCGCGGAGAGAAACTAGAGAGTTCGTAGCAGGAAGAAAATTAGTTCGCTCTTAGGATTGGCTTCGTGTACTGCCGATTTGCACCAGCTCAGGCTGAGGTGATGGCGGTGCCATGGCCTTCGGCTTCAAGTTCTGGGGCCCGCGCCAGTTGTCAATGATGCCCACCTGCTGCACACACGAAACCGTGCACATCGGCGCGCAATGTTTCGTCGTGTAATATTCGCGATGGCGCATCTCATCCGTGTACTGCGACAGTGGGATCCCCGGATACCCGCGCTGCTGCGAACACCAGTGCACCAACCCATCCTCGCAAATGTATAAATACCGTGCTCCCGAACGGCACCGCCAGTCGTGTTCTTTGCCGCGCGCCACGCTGTGCTGAAAATCATTGAATCGCGAGAAAGACCGTTTCCCCAGCGTCATGACTTCTTCAAAAATCTCCAACTCGCGCGGCCCCAACGGCTTCAGTTGGCCATTCCCGTCGTGAATAATCCCCACCGTGCTCGTAAATCCCAGATCCACAGCCCGATGCGCAATCTTCAACGCATCCTCCGGATCCTTGACGCCGCTCCCCAGCACTGAATTGATGTTCACCTGAAAAACGGCGAATTCCGCGAGCCATTCCAACCGAGTATCCAGCGTCTTTAAACTTTTCTTTGAGACTTCGTCAGGCACCAGGTTATCGATGCTGATCTGTAAGTGCTCCAGCCCCGCCTCGTTCAACGTGCCGATTCGCTCTTTGCTCAGCAAAAACCCGTTGGTAATCATGCCCGCGATCATCCCGCGCTTCCGGATGTGCCGGATCACGCCTTCCAGCTCGGGGTGCATCAGCGGCTCGCCCCCGCTAATGGTGATGATCGACGTCCCCATATCCGCCAGAATATCCAGCCGCTTCTTCATCTCCTCCAACGGCACCGGCTTTGAGAAATTGTCGTACTCGTTGCAATAACCACAGTCCAAATTGCAGCGCCGCATGGGAATTATGTGCACCAAAACGGGATGCTTCGTCGACGCCAGCGCCTTGGCAATCATCTTCAGCTCGCGCAGACGTGTCCGCCGGAACCTTTGCCGCCGCCTGCGCAACACTTCCGCGCTAGCTTTTACAGTTTTTGTCTCTTCTGGCATGAATGCCGCAAAATCCCCAAGGCTTCAATTATACACAAGGCAGCCCTCTCACTCTCCTCCGCGCGCCACTCGACGGCCACTATGTTCCCAATCACACAAGTCATTTCTCAAATGCTTCCAGCGCGTGTTAGGCTCGCCGCATTGAGGGTCGACGTGGGCTTAGGTTCTGCTTGGTTGTGGCCAAAAGTCAGCAATCGTAGGTTCGCACAAAATGCAATCCAAGAGGCGTTCTGGGCCGCGCTGATTGTCTCTGTACTGACCGCGATCTTGACCGTGATATTGCTCTTCAGCCCTGACGAAACGAACTTCGCACAAATCGGATTCCTCAACTCAGCGCTTTTTGGCGGGTTGGCCTTTGGAATTTATCGCAGGTCCCGAACTGCTGCCCTTTCTGCATTTGTTCTCTTCACAGCTGGCGCAGTCTATCAACTGGCAACGGCTGGCCCTGGGGGATTGTTACTGCGAGGATTAGTTGCTCTAGCCTTTTTTCACGGCGTGAGAGGAACATTTGCTTATCAGAAGCTGCCAGCGTTGCCTGCAAATTTGCCGAGCATCGAGCAGAGTTTCGGACCGTCGGGCAAGCCTCTCCACAAGCTGAAAACGATTTGGAAAGCAGCCCAAAAAGTTAAATCCTCCTTTCCGTGACTCTGCGTCGGCGTTCACCCCGAGCTGCTCGGGGCGTTATCTTTTCTCCGATTCCGATTAATTCCTAGCCACCGCGTATCTTCGTAGGTAGTATTCCGCCCTTACATCTGCGCATTCAGCTCTATCGCAGCTAAATCGGTCGGAGGATTTTCCAGTGTCGAGAAAAATCATATTCCCCGCGTTGCTTGTCGTATTTGCCTCGATACTCGCTTGGAGCAAACCACCTCAATCAGTACCGCAAGACTCCGCCACCTTCGATCCCGACGGCACTGCCCACATCACACGCACCATCCCCATGCCCACGACGATCAGCCCCGAAGCCCAAAAATGGTTGGCCTCGCTAGCGCAATCCACTCCCGGCCCCCAAGATCTCGCCACACGCCGCAAGCGCACCGACGAATGGCGCGTAAAACAATCCGCCGAAGCCCGCCGTCTCTTTCCCGTGAACGTAGAAGAAACCATCACAGCCGGCGTTCGCACCGACATCATCACTCCCCTCTCCACGCCTGAAGCCAACCGCGATCTAGTCCTTATCAATCTCCATGGCGGCGGCTTCAATTCCGACTCCGGTTCGCTCATCGAAGGCGTCCCCATCGCCAATCTCGCCAAAATCAGAGTCGTCTCCGTATATTACCGCCTCGCTCCGGAGAATCCGTTTCCCGCTCCGGTTGACGACGTCGTCGCCGTCTACAAAGAACTTCTCAAGACTTATAAGCCCCATAACATCGGCATCTTCGGCACGTCAGCCGGCGCCATTCTCACCGCCGAAGTCGCCGTCCGCCTCAAACAGCTGAATTTGCCGGAACCTGCCGCGCTCGGCCTCTTCTCCGTCCTCGCCGATTACTCCCGCACGCCCGATTCCCACCAACTCTTCGCGCTGAACGGCTTTCCCGGCAACCTGAAGCCCCAAGACCCCAGCGCCCCGACCGGCGAGGAGTACGCCCGCAATACAGATCGCAAAGATCCCGTCCTCTCCCCCATCTTCGCCGACCTGAAAGGCATGCCTCCCAGCCTGCTGGTCACCAGCACGCGCGATCTCCTCTTAAGCGACACTGCTCTCTTCCACCGCGCACTTCTCCGCTCCGGAAACAATGCCCAACTCGTCGTCTTCGAGGCCCTGCCACACGCCTTCTGGTATCACTTCCAACTCCCCGAAACCACAGAAGCTCTCCAAATCATGTCCAATTTCTTCACCAAAAATCTCGGCCACTAAAGAGCGGAGGTAGTGTCGGCTCTCGGTAACCTCTTTGGCAGTTCCCAATGCCATGCAACCAACACTTCCGCTCGAGCTTCCCACCCGCAGGGAACAAAATCATCGTTGCGACGTCTACTAACCGGGAGCACCATGGCGTCGTCTATCATTGTGAACTCGCGAGCCGCGGCCTTTCCGAGGTCAGCCGCTTTGTGTCAGCATTGCCGGGAGTTCTCTTTTTGAGGCATCCATGAACTCGCTGTTCTCCGATTTACGCTACGCCGCACGAGAAGCCCGCAACCGCCCGGGCTTTACGCTGACGGCAGTACTCTCCCTCGCTCTCGGCATCGCAGCCACAAGTGCTGTGTTCAGTGTCATCTACGCGGTGCTCCTCGATCCCTTCCCCTACCCCGGCGCCGACCGCATGATGGAAATTCGGCTCACCGACAAGTCTGGCCAAGACCGTTTCTCCGGCCTCAACGGGCCCGAAATCGAACTGCTTCGCCAAACCAAGTCGCTCGAAAGCGTCACCGCCATGGGAGGATGGAACCTCACCACAACCGATGGCGACCTTCCCGAAGATGTCCGGGGCATGGACATTTCCCCCGAAGCTCCCAATCATTGGGGCAGCACCGCTATGATGGGCCGTTGGCTGATTCCCTCCGATGCACCCTTTGGTCAGGATTCGCAAGCTGTCGTCGTACTCAGCTATCCGTTTTGGCAGCGCTATTACGTAGGCGATCCAAACGTTGTAGGCCGCACCATTCAACTGGTTCACAAGCCCTATAAAATCGTTGGAGTCATGGGGCCGCGTTTTCGCTGGGGAGAAGCCGACGTCTACCTTCCGCTCAAGCTCACCAACGACCCCGACAAATACTACGGAGGATCGCTCAAACTGAAGCCAGGCGTTACGGTCGCCCAGGCAAACGGGGAGCTTCAGCCGCTCCTCGATCAGTTCGCCAAGCAAACGCCCACGCGTTATCCCACCGATACATTCCGCGTAAATCTGCGCAGTATCGTGGAGATTTACGCGAGGCCGCTCGGGCCCATCCTCTATTTGCTGCTCGGCGCGGTTGGTTCACTTTTGCTGATCGGCTGCGGCAACGTCTCGATCCTCTTGCTGGCGCGAGGCACGGAGCGCCAACACGAGTTGGCAGTACGCGCCGCAGTCGGCGCCAGCCGCTGGCAGATGATTCGCCAGTTGCTCACCGAGTCGCTCTCCATCGCCGTCGCGGGAACTCTGCTCGGCGTGCTGCTGGCATGGAAGAGCCTCGGATTCATCACCGCGTGGCTGCCGAAGAACGCCTTCGCCGCCGAATCCGTGATCAAGATGAACGTTCCCGTTCTGTTGTTCAGCATCGCCTTGGCCTTTGCCACCACGATTGTCTTCGGCCTTTGGCCCGCTCTTCAGCTTTCACGCCCTGATCTGGCTCGCCTTATGCAGAGCAGCACGCGGCGCATCAGCGGCAGCGCCCGCGCTCGCCGCACTCATAGCTTGATGGTCGGCGCACAGGTCGCCCTTACGCTGCTCATGCTTACGGCGGCAAGCGCCGCCGGCAAGGGCTTCCTTAAACTGATCAATGCCGATCTCGGCTACGACCCGCACTTCGCGATGTCGGTCCCGATTCCTATCCACGAAAACACGCACAATTCCTGGAAGGAGCGTTCCGAATATTTCGATCAGCTTCGCGCTCGCCTCGCTTCCATGCCGGAAGTCGCCATGGCCGCTATTTCCACAAATGCCACTCCGCCTTCGAATGGCAACGACAACCGCTTCGAAATCATGGGTATCAACGACGGAGAAAAGCACGAAGCGCGCCTGAACCTGGTCAGTCCCGAATACTTTCCTCTCCTTCACATTCCTCTCGCTCAGGGCCGCCTCTGGGATCATGCCGAGACGATGCGCGGAGCCACAGTCGCCGTCATCAACCAAACCATGGCGCGCCAATACTGGCCAAACGGCAACGCCCTCGGCCAGCGGTTGCGTACTTCCGGCCTGAAAGCTGATCCTATTTATGCGCCGGCCGCTCCTGGCAGCGACGATTGGCTGCAAATTATCGGCGTCGTCGCGGACGTACGCGACGATGGTCTGCGCAACCCGATCAAGCCCGCCGTCTACATTCCCTACACGCTTAAAATGTGGATGTTTACGCAGGTCCTTGTGCGAACGCACATCCCGCCTCTCTCGCTCCTTCGCGATATTCGCGCCCAGGTCATTCAGGTGGACCCCGATCAGCAGGTCCTCACCGACGTGCGCGACCTCGAAGGCTGGATCACGAACCTCCCCGAGTACGGCCAGCAACGTCTCGTGGCCATCCTGTTCGGCATTTTCTCGGTTCTCGCGCTCTTGCTCGCCGCAGTTGGGCTTTACAGCGTGGTCTCTTACGGCGTCGCCACGCGCACCAATGAATTCGGTATCCGCATGGCTCTCGGCGCGAAAGCTGGCGACGTCTTTCGCATGGTTCTTTCCGCGACGGCGCTCAATGTCGGATCTGGCATCGCAGCGGGCATTTTCTTGTGTTTCGCGTTCAACAAATTGGCCACCAAGTGGGTCAACGAAAGCTCGCGCGACCCGCTCATCCTCGCCGCCGTCACCCTTTTACTGGTCGCCACGGCAGCCCTCGCTTGCTTAGTGCCTGCCCGCCGCGCCTCCTCCACCGACCCCATGGAAGCCCTCCGCTACGAGTAGCCGCATTTCGTAGGGGCACAGCACGCCGTGCCCTCTTTCTTCTGCTTCTTCCTGCAAACGCACAACGACGACGCCCCGGTTTTCAAATCCTCAATTTTGAATTTCTAAGTAAGACTTGGTAGGACTATGACTCGGAATGCGTACGCAACTCTTCGGCAGGAACCGCAACAACTCTTCCATCGCGCCAAATATACAGCGGCAGTCCTTCGCGCGCGTGCTCTTCGATGACTCTTTCGACCGCAGCTTTCAACGCTAGCAACCCGCGTTCAGCCAGGGGCAACTCAAGAACACTGTCGGGAGGTTTAGTCATGTCTCTCGTATCGTTCCACTATCTCAGTATACCGCTTTGTCTCAACTACATGGAGGTAGCCATCTTCTTCGGAAGCAATGATGGCTGGTGATTCGCCTGTATTGTCATAGAGCGTCCAAGAATCCGCCAGGGGTCGATACCCCCGCAAAAAGTTTTGGATCGACCGCTCGAACCGCCTGCGTACAACGTCCTCCGGAATGTTATGCCCACCATGTAACACCCTATCTCTCACGCGCGACAGCGCCAACTCCGCGCTAGGCACCCAAAGATAAATAATGTGCACCTCATACCCACGCTTCTTCAACCCTCGCACAACTTGCAAGTGTCCTTTTCCCGATAGCGTCGTCTCAAATCCAAAATCCACTCCCCGCGCAGCGTAAAACGCGATTTCCCCCAGCATCAGTCTTCCCGCTCGAAAAGCCGCGCTTTCCGGAGAAAAAGGAGCCATCCCCTGCGCAATCAAATCCGCATTAACGAAAATCTTGCAATTCGCATAGTTAGGCAGAAACTCCCGGGCGAATGTCGTCTTCCCCGCCCCGTTCGGTCCAGCAATAATGTAAGTATTTGGATTCACGAAGGTTAAGCCAGACTACCTTCCCGATAAGAAGTGCGCAAGACCCGCATACAAGGGTGCCAGTTCGAAATGGCACCATCTATCCTTCTCCATCCAAACAACTTAGAGTTTATCCTTGACAAATAGTAGTAAAGTGTTATAATTCCTGAAGTCGATTCGGGCACCGCTTTTCTCTGTGCCCTGCAAGTTATGCGCCTCAGCCGCGCGGTCCCTAAAATTCCCACAAAATCTTCAGTCCCACCTAGGTTACCATTTCATAATAACCAATTCCTCTTAATCCCTTCGCAATCAACACTTCCACAACTGTTGATTCCGCTCCACTTCAACTCCTTTAGATCTAGCGTTTACAAAAAATCAGAGGGGTGGGATCCCACTGCCAAGCGCAGAGTTTGCCAACTAGTTACCCATAACTCGCCCCGCCTGCGCACACGCAGGAATCCCCGCAACCCTTCTGCTTTCATCGAGTTACTTCATAACTTGCGGACACCCGGGGGGTGGGGGGCTCATTGCATGCAGTGGGACAGCCAATCTTGGCTGTCCTCATTCCAAGCTTCATCGCCTGTTGTCATACACTATTCACTACTCCCACCCACTACTCACTCGCTGCTCATCATTTCAAGGTAAGATTTACCCGAACAAATCCAGGAGCCACAATGTCTGAACTCATCGAAACCGACACGAACATACCGACCCGCACCGAGTCCGACTCCATGGGCAAGATCGACGTCCCCGCCGACCGCTACTACGGCGCGCAGACCGCCCGCTCGCTGATCCACTTCGCCATCGGCAAAGACACCATGCCCCCCGAACTGATCCGCGCCTTCGGCATCCTCAAAAAGGCCGCCGCGCTCGTCAATCAGGACCTCGGCAAGCTCCCCGCCGACAAAACCGCGCTCATCACACAAGCCGCTGACGAAGTGATCGCCGGAAAACTCCACGAGCATTTCCCTCTGCGCATTTGGCAAACCGGCAGCGGCACGCAAACCAACATGAATGTCAACGAAGTCATCTCCAACCGCGCCATCGAAATCTCTGGCGGAGCGATGGGCAGTAAGAAGCCCATCCACCCGAATGACGACGTCAACATGTCGCAATCCTCGAACGACACCTTCCCTGCCGCCATGCACATCGCCGCTGCCACGGAAACGCGCCAGAAGCTTCTGCCCGCCCTGAAAAAGCTGCGCGACGCTCTCGACGCCAAAGCCAAGGAATTCGCCGGCATCGTAAAAATTGGCCGCACGCATTTGCAGGACGCCACGCCGCTCACCGTCGGCCAGGAATTTTCCGGCTACGTCAATCTGCTCGACCGCGACGGCGGCCGCATCGCCATGGCTCTCGACGGCCTCTACGATCTCGCCATCGGCGGCACCGCGGTTGGCACC
>Ga0210391_10004374_pt1 | contig 11781 bp, 12 predicted proteins | sample IncBWC12OmetaG_FD_160573 | JGI IMG/M metagenome (GOLD analysis project Ga0210391, IMG submission 160573) | Forest soil microbial communities from Barre Woods Harvard Forest LTER site, Petersham, Massachusetts, United States - Inc-BW-C-12-O ...
ATCGCGCTCACCCACCACAAGCCCATTCTTCCAGGAGAAACCGTGGCCAGCCCCGCCGGTCAGCGGCTCAAATGCCACTATTGCGGATACGTGAAGACGGTGCCCAAGCGTTGTCCCAAGTGCGAAAGCGAGCACCTGTTCTACCTGGGGGCAGGGTCGCAGCAAGGCGAGGAGCGTCTGCAGGAATTGTTTCCCCACGCACGCATCGGCCGCATGGACCGCGACACTGTCCGCAACCGGTTCGACATGGAGCATCTACTTGCCCGGCTGCACAGCGGGGAAATCAACCTGCTGGTGGGCACGCAGATGATCGCCAAGGGCCACGATATTCATGGGGTTACGTTTGTCGGAGTGGTGGGCGCAGATCATGCGCTGGGTTTGCCGGACTTCCGCGCCGCCGAACGCGTCTTCCAGTTGCTCACCCAGGTCTCTGGCCGTGCCGGCCGCGGAGAGTTGCCGGGCAATGTCCTGGTGCAGAGCTACTACCCGGAGCACTATGCGATTCAATGTGCGGCCGCCCACGACTTTCGCACCTTTGTGAAGAAGGAGATGCAGTACCGCAAGTGGATGCATTATCCGCCTCACGCGGTGCTGGCCAACATCATCGTCCAGAGCCCACGTCTGGAAGAAGCCGCCGGCTGGGCAACTAGCCTGGGAAAGTGCTTTGCGGCTATGCCGCTCGACCAGGTACGCGTGCTGGGACCGGCGAGCGCGCCCATCGTACGGATAAAACGTATCTATCGCTTTCACCTTTTGCTCAAAGCGGCCCAGCGGCAGGCCCTGGCGCGAACGCTACGGGCGGTGCTGGCGCAGGCAGAAGCAATGGGCATCCCACGGCGCAATCTGATCGTCGACGTGGATGCCGTAAACCTGATGTAGGGAACTTACGATCGGAACAGGTCGATCACGCTGGTGCCGACAAACGGTGCCGGTAACAGCGTCAGCAACAGAATGGCAAGTGCCAGCAGGCCCAGCCAGCGATAGTTGTAAGGCATAAGCGGGAAGTACGGAACATGCGGATGGCGCATGGCCGGCAGAAGCAGGATCACTCCCCACAATACCCATCCAGTCCATAGCGTCACGCCCATGGTCAGCAAGACGATAGGCACGACCCATGTCAAACGCCGATGCCAACGCGAGGAAATGGCGTACAGGATGTGTCCGCCATCCAGCTGTCCTGCGGGGATGAGGTTGAGCGACGTGACGAACAGCCCTACCCAACTGGCGATCAGGATAGGGTGGGGAAGCAACGTATCCACTGAGTGAACACCCAGCATCCGGCCCAGCAGCGTGACGGTCAACGGCCAATGGAACTGCACCAGGGCCGGCGGCGTGTCCGGCCCTGCAGGCCGGGAGAGCAGGATTCCCAGGACGGCGGTAGGGAGCGCCACCAGGTAGCCAGCGATCGGGCCGGCAATGCCCACTTCGATCAGCGCCCGCCGGGAAGGAATACGAGAGCGGATACGTATCACGGCTCCTGCGGTTCCGCTCAAGGTAGGAGCCGGCAAGACGTAAGGCCAGGATGCGTCGATGCCGTGATGACGACAGAAGAAGAAGTGCCCTGCCTCGTGCGCCAGCAAAATCCCCAACAACGCGAGCGAAAAGGACCAGCCGCTGGCCAGGGCGGTGGGATGGCTCCAAATCCAACGCAGGGGAAAAAGATCCCCCTCATTCACCAGCGCCGGCTGCCCCAGACGGAAGTTTTGCATGAGCAGGGCCCCGGTGCTGGCAGTGGTGAAAACACTTACGATCAGCAGGCAAAGCGGTAGCCAGGCAAACGATCGCGATGCCGGTTGAGGAAAGTCCGAATGATCGGCAGGGCCCGGAAGAAGCGGATGGTCCGCTGTGGTCGGCATTGCGCTCGAAGTTAGGAATCCAGCAAGTGAAGTTCCTTGCCCGGCTTGAAGCGAACAGCCTTGCCCGGAGTGATATTGACTTCGGCCCCGGTCCGCGGGTTGCGGCCAATGCCCGTCTTGCGCGGGCGGACATTGAATACTCCAAAGCCGCGCAGCTCGATCCGGTCGCCCGAAGCAAGTGCTTTTTTCAGGCTTTCAAAGACCGTGTCGACAGCCGCTTCCGCCTTGTTGCGCGGTAGTCCGGTCTTGGCGATCACTTGATGGATGATGTCCTGTTTAATCAAAGCCTTTACCCCGAGGGATGAATGGGAACAGCAGGGGCCTGAGCTACGTCCTCATCGTATAGCATCCAGCTGCTTTGGTGGATGAAGATTGTCAACCAACCCGGCCTACCGTAAGATGCAGTTTCCAGATGAAGGATTTTTTATCCCGCATCACCATGCTTAAGGAGTTGCATGTCAATTCAGTCCGACCGGTGGATTCGCGAGCAATCCCAAAAGGGAATGATTGCACCGTTTAGCGAAAAGCAGGTGCGGGAAGGGGTGATCTCCTATGGTCTCTCTTCCTACGGCTACGACCTTCGCGTTTCCGATGAGTTCAAGATCTTCACCAATGTAAATAGCGCCGTCATTGATCCTAAGGCGTTCGACGAGCGTTCGTTTGTCACCGTGACTGCTGAGTCGGTGTTGATTCCCCCCAATTCGTTCGCACTGGCCCGGTCGGTCGAATACTTTAAAATTCCCCGCGACGTACTCACCATCTGTGTCGGCAAATCAACCTACGCCCGATGCGGCATTATCGTGAATGTCACTCCCTTCGAGCCGGAATGGGAAGGATTTGTAACCCTGGAGATCTCAAACACTACGCCTCTGCCGGCCCGGATCTATGCCAATGAGGGACTGTGCCAGATTCTCTTCTTTCGAGGAGAGGAGCCCTGTGAGGTCAGTTACGCTGATCGCAAGGGTAAGTACCAAAAACAGCAGGGTATCGTGCTTCCAAAACTGTGATGGCGGAGCCCGCGAAACTACTTTCCCGCTTACGGGTGGCACTGCTCGAACCCGAGCCCATCCGGGTACAGGGTTTTGTCACCCTCTTCCAGGATCACCCGCGTATTGAGTTCGTGGTTTTTGAGCTGGCCCAGTTCCTGGCCGACCAGGAGTTCAAGCTGGCCCTGATCGGTCTGCACGGAGATCGGCTTCCGCTGCCTCTGGTCGGGACCATCCATGGGTTGCGGCCCGACGTGAAACTGGTCGTTATGGGCCCGGACGCAGATGATGAAGTCATTCTGCAGGCGATCACCGCGGGGGCCAAGGCGTACCTGGAAGCAAGCGCCAGCCCGCAGCAGGTGGAACAGGCCATCATGATCGTGAACCAGGGGTCCATCTGGGCCCCGCGCCGGGTTTTGTCGATCTTCGTGGATCGCGCGACCAAGCCCTCCCGGTCGTCGGCTCCCTCGTTAGCGCAATTCACCGTTCGCGAGACAGAGGTCCTTAAGCTGCTGGTGGCCGCTCGATCGAACCGCGAGATTGCCCGCACTTTGGGGATAGAGGAACGAACGGTGAAGGCGCACGTGGCCAAGCTCATGCGCAAGGTTGGGGTGGAGAACCGGATCGCGTTGTCCATCTATGCGGTGACCAATTCGATCGTGACCCCAAATCCGGACTGAACCCGCTTACAGTACTTAGGTGCATAGTACCTTAGTGACATTGCCCGGTTACCTTTCATGCTTGAAAGTTACTTTAGAAACAACGCAGATCTGGGGACGGGGCTTCTGATGGCGAGGTTTGCTATCACCAGCCCCCATTTTTTCCTCCCGCCGCCCGGTCCCTCGTCGCCTTATTCCTTTGTCTTCTCCAACTTCCAACCTCATTCCTGCATCTTAGCTACACGTCCACTCAGTTTTTAATGTGGCAATACAGAGCCTTTTCATCAGAAGAGCCTCGCCAACGTCAGCGATTCCGGTACCGTGTGGACAGAATGTCCCACTTGGAGATTTGAAAGAACATGAAACAGCTTCTTGCAATATTTTGCGTTGTTGGGATGTCCCTCAGTAGTCTGTCTGCCTTCGCGGCGGAAGACAAGGCGACTCTCGAAGCGCGCATTGAGAGCGCGAAGGATGTCCTGGACGCGATTATGGCGGTCCCCGACAAATCGATTCCCAATCAGATTATGTCCCAGGCCACTTGTGTGGGTGTCATTCCCAGCGTGAAAAAAGGCGCCTTCCTGGTCGGTGCTGAATACGGCCAAGGCGTGGTCACCTGCCGCACCGGTCACGGCTGGAGTGCCCCTGCCTTCATCCGCATCGCTGGCGGAAGTTTCGGTTTCCAGATCGGCGGCCAAGCCACTGACCTGGTGCTGGTAGCGGTCAACGACAAGGGCTTTCAAGATTTGTTGAAAAGCAAATTCAAAATTGGCGGCGACGCCTCAGCGGCTGCCGGGCCAGTAGGGCGCGACTCGCAGGCGGCGACTGATTGGAAGCTGAACGCTGAACTGCTCACCTATTCGCGCGCCAAAGGGCTTTTTGCCGGCGTCGACCTAACCGGGGCAGTGGTGGATGAGAATGTGGACGCCACACGCACGTTTTATGGTGTGTCCTACCCCAGCGCACAGATCCTGAAGGGTCAAGTGGCCAACCCACCGGATGCGGTCCCCTTTGTGCGCACCGTGGCGAAATACTTCACCGAATCGCAGAAGTAGCTGCTTTCACAGTTTGTTCGAGCGCTGCCCGGCAGTCTTTTGCCGGGCAGTTTTTGTTTAAACTGACGGGGGAGAGGAACTGCTGTGGAAGCGGATGCGGAGACGACTGGAATTTGCGCTGGTATGGACCCTGGTGAAGCTTCTTGGCTTGCCGCCGAGGAGGACTGCTCGTGGTTTTGGCGCGCTGGTCGGTCGTGTCGCCCTGCTGTTGACTCCGCGTCTGCGACGCACCGGCGACCGTAATCTTTGCTTGGCCTTCCCCCAGAAGACCGCGGCAGAGCGGCAGCAAATCCTGCGCAAACTGTACCGCAATCTGGGCTGGTTGCTTGCTGAGTTCTGCCAGATGCCGCGCTATACGCCGGAACAGACGCAGAGCTTTATTCGCTACGAGGGCCTGGAACACTACCTGGCGGCTCGCGATCACGGAAAAGGGGTGCTTATCCTGACCGGCCATCTGGGCGCGTGGGAATTGTCGAGCTTCTACCACTCGCTGATGGGATATCCCATGAGCATCGTGATCCGGCGCCTGGACAATCCCCTGGTGGACAACCTGGTGAACCAGATCCGCTGTCTGCATGGCAATCAAGTGCTGCATAAGGACGACTTTGCCCGCGGTTTGCTAGCCTCCATGCGGCGGGGCGAGACCGTCGGCATTTTGATGGATACCAACATGACTCCGCCCCAGGGGACGTTCGTGGACTTCTTTGGCCATCCGGCTTGCACCGGTTCTGGCCTGGCGCGGGTGGCCATGAAGACCGGAGCAAAAGTCTTGCCGGGATTCCTGCTGTGGGACGAGGCGACACAGCAATACGTGCTTCGCTTCGGCCCCGGGCTCGATCTGCCGGTCAGCGACGATGCCGAGGCGGACGCCCTTGCCCATACTGCCTTGTTCACCCGGGTGATCGAGGAGTACGTTCGCCGGTACCCAGACCAGTGGCTCTGGGTACATCGACGTTGGAAGACACGTCCGCGGGGCGAAGCCGCCATCTACACTTGATCCATGCCCATCCCTCTCGGTCAATTGGCTGACCAACTCGGTGCCGAAGTCGATCGCGTCCCTGCGGAGGTGATGATTCATGGGGTTTCGAGTATTCCGGGCGCGCGCGCGGGATGCCTGGTGTTTGCCGAGGAAGAAACTTCGCTGGCGGCAGCGCTGGCTTCAGCCGCGGCAGCGGTGTTGGTTGGACGAAGCATGGCTTCCGCCGGCGCAGATAAGCCTCTGCTGCGGGTTGGGCAGCCGCGTCTTGCGTTTGCCCGCGCTGCCGCACTGTTGCGTGCGCCTCGGCCGGCCGCGGAGATCCATGCGACTGCAGTGCTTGCGCCGGGAGTGGAAATAGGCCGCGGGGTCACGATCGGGGCCCAGGCCGTAATCGACGAGGGAGCTGCCTTGGGCGAGGCCACTGTCATAGGCAGTGGCGCGGTGATTGGCGCCGGAGTGCACATTGGTAGCGATTGCCGCATCTATCCGCGGGTGGTTATCTATCCTGGCGTCACTCTGGGCAATCGCGTCAAGGTGCACGCCGGCGCGGTTCTGGGGGCGGATGGATTCGGCTATGTACGCGATCGGGCGACCGGGGAATATACCCAGTTCCCTCAGCAAGGTACGTTGGTGATTGAGGACGATGTGGAGATCGGCGCCAACACCACCATCGATCGCGGCGCCCTGGACGAAACCCGCATCGGGCGTGGCACCAAGCTGGATAATCTGATTCATATTGGTCACAACTGCAGCATTGGGCGCGACGTGGTGATCGCCGCGCAAACCGGCATCTCAGGTTCTAGTGCAGTGGGGGATGGGGCGATCCTGGGCGGTCAGGTTGGAATGGGCGACCATGCCATGGTTGGACCGGGAGTGATCCTCGGCGGACAAGCGGGGATTCTTCCCAAGAAAAAACTTCTGGGACCGGGAATTGTCTTTTGGGGGACGCCGGCCAAGCCGGTGAGACAGTACCTGAAGGAATTGGCGCTGCTGGCGCGGCTGAAAAGGGAAGAGTAATGGCCATCGTGGTGGTAGGTGGGCACTCGCGCAGCGTGGGCAAGACGTCGGTCGTGGCCAGTTTGATCGCGCGGCTTCCTCAGCGCAACTGGACGGCTTGCAAGATTACGCAATTCGGTCACGGGTTCTGTAGTGCAAATGGGGAGCCCTGCGATTGCCAGACCGATGAGCACACGATTGCCATCAGCGCCGAGCGGGATCCCAATACCGGGACCGACAGCGCCCGCTTCCTCGCTGCCGGGGCCGTGCGTTCGCTGTGGGTACGCACCCGCATCGGCAATCTGGCGGAGGCAATGCCGCGGATTCGCCGGGAGATCGATGCGGCTGAGAACGTTATTTTCGAGTCCAACAGCGTGATGCGTTTTCTGCGCCCTGATCTGTATTTAACGGTTCTGGACCATGGCACGGCTGACTTCAAAGAGTCGGCGCGACTGTTTTTGGACCGAGCCGACGCGGTGCTACTGCGTGATTCCGGCAAAGACCTTACCCCGCAGTGGAGCCAGGTTTCATTGAAGCTGGTGGCGGGTAAGCCACGTTTCCTGATCGCGCCGCCCGGCCTGGTTGGAGACGATCTAGTCGCGTTCGTAGAACAGCGGTTGGCGACCGCAGCAACTGCAGATCCCTCCACTCCGCTCCTTCGGAGCTCCGGTCGGGATGACAAGGGTAGGCTGTTGGCTGACCGTTGAGTCAGTGACTCGGATGGCAAGATTCGTCGTGCAGGTCTCCCCGCTCTGACTATCCCAATGACCAGATCAAGATGAGTAACAGCTCCCCTCTCCGTCCGTCCCGATGACCAGAGCTTGAGACGAGTAACAGCTCTCCCCTTGTCATCCCGACCGGAGCTCCGGAGGAGCGGAGTGGAGGGATCTGCAGTTGTTACTTCAAAGGGAACGGTTCGGGTTTGAGAGAACCGTCGCGTTGCTTGAGCAGGATCTGTACTTTGTTTTCGGCGGTGTCCAGTTCTTGCTTGCACTGCGCCGATAAACGCATACCTTCCTCAAACATTTTGATCGAATCTTCCAGCGGCAAATCACCACGCTCAAGCTGCGCGACAATCCCTTCCAGCTGTTTCAGTGATTCCTCAAACGTTGCCAACGCCCGCCCCCACCACTTCTAAAATCTCCACCGCACAGGAATAACGTCCAAACGGCGCGCTCACCTGGACTCCCTGAACCATTGGGCGCGCCGCTGCCAACATCTCGCGGGCGATTTCAATTCCTTCCGCACGCGCCCGCTCGGGAGTGTCTGCCTTCTGCATGCGCAGTATGATGTCGTCCGGCATCGAGACGCGCAAATCGTTCTTCATGAATTCCGCGTTGCGCAGGCTGGTCAGGGGCCAGATGCCCGCAATGACAGGGATGCGAAACTCCTCGATGCGTTTGAGGAACGCCTCCAGCAGCTTCAGGTCAAAGACCGGCTGGGTGATCGCATATTCCGCCCCCGCCTCGACTTTGTAGGCGAAGCGGCGAATCTCGTTGTCCATGTCCGGGAGCCCAGGATTGGCGGCCACGCCGATGGTCACGCCGGCGGAGACCCCGACAGGATTGCTTCCCAGATCCAATCCGTGGTTCAAACGGCGGACGATGTTCACCAGTCCAATCGCATCCACATCGAACACTGCCGTGGCGTCCGGATAATTGCCCAGCTTAGGCGGATCGCCTGTCAGGCAGAGAATATTCTTCAGCCCGATCGAGGAGGCGCCCAACAAGTCCGACTGGATGCTGAGCAGATTCCGGTCGCGGCAGGTGTAGTGCAGCAACGTCTCCATGCCCGTCTGCTGAATCTGGATGCACAGGCTCTGCGCACTCATGCGCGGGGCAGCCCGAGAGAGGTCCGGAACGTTGATGATGTGGACCCCGTTTTTCAACAGCATGCGCGCGCCGTCGAGCTCGCGTTCGCACGTGATGCCCTTGGGTGGGACCATCTCCACCATGGTGATAAAAGTGCCGCTGTCAATCAGCCGGCCAAGACGGGATCGCTCGGCCAGGGGCGCCGGCTCGATCTCAGAGGCGGCCGGGACCTGTTTCACCCCATGATGAGGGACTTCCTGGGCGTCCATGGCGCGGAGAGAAGACTTCATCGAGCGAATGTGGCTGGGAGTGGTGCCGCAGCAGCCGCCCACAAATTGCACTCCGGCCTTGACCAATTTGCGAGCAAAACTGGCCATGTACTCCGGGGAGCAGAGATAAATATTCCGCCCATCCACCTCCCGCGGCATGCCGGCATTGGGCATGGCAATCAAGGGCAGATCGGTAGCGCCCGCCATGCACTCAATAGCGGTGAGCACAGTCGCCGGTCCGACGCTGCAGTTGCAACCGATCGCATCTGCGCCCCACTCAGTCAATTTGACAGCGGCTGTCTCCGGGGATGAACCGTCCAGACAGTTGGCATCCTCATCAACGGTGACCATCACCAGCACCGGCAGCTGAGGGGCCACGGATTTGGCGGCAAGAATAGCCTGCTCTGCCTCATTCAACGCGGATACTGTTTCGATCAGCAGTAAATCGACGCCGCCCTCGGCGAGACCGCGAATTTGCTCCGCAAATGCTGTGCGCGCCTCCTCGAGGCTAGTCTTGCCCAACGGTTCCAGACGCACGCCGAGGGGACCGATGGCGCCTGCAACCCAGGCCTTTCCACTTTGCTTGTCGGCCCGCTGGTTCACTGCCTTGCGCGCCAGCTCGGCTCCAGCCCGGTTGATTTCAAACACCTTGTCGGCGAAACCGTAGCGCTGCAAACGCAGAGCATTGGCGCCAAAGGTGTTGGTTTCGATGATCTCCGCGCCCGCCTGCAGGTATTCTTCGTGAACGTTGCGTACCAGCTCCGGTTGGGAGAGATTTAATTCGTCGTAGCACCGGTTGATAAAGATGCCGCGAGCGTACAGGCTGGTACCCATGGCCCCATCGCAGAGCACGTTACGCGTCCCGAAGATCTCCCTGAGCCGGTTCGTCATAAGGTAAGTCTAATTATGCTAAGCCACCCGGAGCCCGAATGCCAATTAGCCCTTTGTTATACTTGGGCTTTCCCGCTCGTCCGCCGCGTGGTGATTTTGGTGAGGTCTTAGTTGAAGAAAAGAAGTCTCCGGTCGTTCTGTGCCCAATCTGCGCTAGCTTGTTTTGGATTCGTCGTTCTGGCCGGATGTGGTCAGAGCTTTTACTTTGGCGGCCGGGCATTGCCCCCCAGTGGAATTCTCAACCGGGTGTTGATTGCCGTGCAAAATCCCGGTCCGTTGACCAAGGGAAGCCTGCAGATCGTCGATGCCTTCTACGATATCCGGCACAGCTTTAACGACAAGGTAGCGGCCTTCTCCATCGCCGGATACTCCGGAGCTGATCCGATCACCATCCAAAACATGCCGGAGGAGCAGGCAGGCGCGGTTTATGGGGCGGGCGATGGCAGCTACGCTCTGTTGAATTACGCAAGTGAGAAGCAAAACACCACCGTCAGCTTGCCCGGCGCTTCCTCGAGTGTCTATATTTCCCGCGACCAGAGGTACGTTTTCGCTGCCAACCAGACCGCCCATACGCTCACCGTGCAGGACCGTCAACTTGCTACCAGCTATGGGTTGAACGTGCCCAATATCTATCGCGTTTCCACTAATCCCAGTGGCTCGGCAGCATTGGTCTTCGTCCAGGACAGCAACTCGGTCTACAGCGTTTACAAGCTCCAGAACAACCAGAAAACGCCGACGAATGCCGTGGATTGCGAACCGCAAAATCTGCCCGTGTATTGCGTGTTGCCGGTGCCTGGCACGTTCGACCGGCCCACCAAGGCCGTCTTTTCTCCCGATGGCACCACCGCATGGGTGCTTAATTGCGGTCCAGAGTGCGGGGGCAAGCAGGCCAGCGTGAGTTTTCTGCCGGTTGCGGGAATCATCATCCAGAGCGGTGCCCCGGTACCGCCGGGTGCTCCCACTGCGGTCACGGCGACGGTGCCCGTTCCCGGCGGGACGACAGACGCCATCGCCAATGGCAATTTGCTCTACCTGGCAGGTCAGCAGCTGCAACCCGATGGCTTCTTCGCCGGCTTTCTGTCTATTCTTGATACCAATGCGAAGGCCGTAACCGGTAGCTACTCCATCTCTGACGGAACCCATTTGAAGATGCTGTTTGCGGACGACAATACGCTTTGGATCGGTTCCCAGCTCTGTACCCAGGGCGAGCGCTATCACCAGGGCGCCACGACCAATCTGGGCTGCCTCACGATGTTCAACACGTCGAGTAATTCGGTAACCATGATTGACTCTTATAAGGGTGACGCCACCGGCATCGCTGCTGTGACCACTCTGCACAAGGTCTATACCGCCGAGGGCGGGCAGGTGTACATCTACAACACGACGACCGGTGCATCCATGGACAACTCGCAGGTGACCGTGGTGGGTACGGCTTACGACGTGGCCTACATGGACGCCCCCAGCGATGACAACAACACCACCTATTGATGTCCTTGCGATCGCTGCCCACCGGGACGATGTGGAGCAGACCTGCGGCGGAACGCTGTTGCGCATGCATTCGTTGCGGCTGCGCACAGCTATTCTCGACCTGACGCAGGGCGAAGCCGGTACCCGCGGTTCCGCCGAGGAGCGAGCCGCCGAAGCGGAAGAAGCAGGGCGTATTCTCTGTGTTTCGTGGCGAGGGGCGCTCGACATTCCCGACGGCCGGGTGGAAAACACCTGGGAAAACCGCATCAAGATTGTTCGTAAGCTACGCGAGTTGCGGCCTCGCGTGGTCATCCTGCCCTACTGGCAGGGACGCCATCCTGACCACTACAACAGTGGGACCTTGGGGTATGAGGCTTGCTTTCTTTCCGGCTTGGCGAAGATTGACACTGGCGAACCGCCTTTCCGGCCCTTCAAGATCGTCTATGCCAGCCTTTATGCGGATGTTCGGCCGAGTTTTGTGGTCGACATCACCTCATTCATCGAGGAGCGTTTTCGCGCATTGCTCGCCTATCGCTCGCAATATGCCGATCAGCCGTCCGGCGGAGGCCTCTTTGTGCCCCATGACGAGATCCGCGAACGGACCTTCTCCGTGGCTCGGCACTACGGCCTTCTGGGCGGGGTTCGCTATGCGGAACCATTCGTGCAAAAGGAAGTTGGGCTGGTGGACGACCTGACGCTGCTTCCGGTCTCATCGATCTAAAAACGTAGTGGAGAGATCTCTGTGTGGATGCTCCTTCTTGGAAATGTTTTTCTTGCAGAGCGTAGTCTAGAGGAGGCCGCGCACCTTTGTGGAT
>Ga0210391_10004375_pt1 | contig 11780 bp, 9 predicted proteins | sample IncBWC12OmetaG_FD_160573 | JGI IMG/M metagenome (GOLD analysis project Ga0210391, IMG submission 160573) | Forest soil microbial communities from Barre Woods Harvard Forest LTER site, Petersham, Massachusetts, United States - Inc-BW-C-12-O ...
CGGCTACGACGCCCCACAGTATCGGTGACCTTGTGCTGGATAATCAATACAATATACCATCAACGCTCGCCTCTCAGAATTTCTCCAAGGAGATCCGCATGCCGACTCGATTTCTCATCCTGACTACTCTCTTCCTGGCGTCGTACCCCGCCGCTGTCCTCGCGCAACAACCTTCCTCCCGCTCCATGGACGACCTAAACTGGCAGGAATTTCGCCAACTCGTCCCCGCCAAAATCAAAACGGTCATCCTCACTGTCGGCACGCTGGAAGCCCACGGCTTCATCAACAACGGCGCCGACAACACCGTGCCCGTCGGCATCGCTCACTCCATCGCCGCCGACGTCAACGCGCTCATCGCCCCGCACATTCCCTACGGCGTCACCGACATTCTCGCTCCGTATCCCGGCAGCCTGCGTATTCCGGAAGAACCGTTCCGCGTCTACGTCCGTGCGGTGCTGATGGGACTGGTAAACAACGGTTTCAAGAACATCATCATCCTCAACGGCCACGGCCCACAGATTCCCATCCTTCAGCAGCTCGCGCAGGACATCGCGCTGGAATATAAAGTCAACACGCTCGTCGTCAATTGGTGGATTCTGGCCAACGACATCACCCGTCAAGTTTTCGGAGAAGACGGCGGCCACGCCACGAACGACGAAACCGCGATGGTCCAGGCCATCAATCCAAAACAAGTTCACTGGGATCTTTTCTCCGGAAACGATATGGCGGAAGCTCTCCCGGTTCCTCCCGACGCGTGGTCCGCCGTTCCATTCCCCGCCACCATGTTGCAATACACGCCCGGCCAAGGAGTTCCCAAAGATCGCACGCAGGCCAAAGCCGATGAGTATTACGCGAAGGTCGTAGCCAAAGTGAAAGCGCTGGTGCTGGACACGCTGCACCGGTGGGAGGTCGCAGGATTTAACTAGCGACCAGATTTCGCAGACATTTACTTCGCGCCGGCCGCAGCCGCAACCGTCGCGGACTTGTCCACGGCATCCAGATCGTCGTCCAAGCCCAAATATTCCCAACGCAGTAAAACGATCGGGACGTTGCCGTTCTTCCACAAATAATCGTCGAACGCGCGCAGGTTGAACGCATCTCCTTGCTTCAACCGCGCGTCGGCCAGAAATCGCATGATCTGAACCTTGCCGATCTGATAGCTGATCGCCTGCCCCGGCCCGACCGCGAATCCCGCAGCTTCTTCCGCCGCGGTTTTTTGATCCATGGGCACGTAATGCGCCAGGTAGTCCGCGGCCTGCCCAATCGTAAATAATCCCAGCGCCAATTTCACGTCTACTTCCACGCGCAACGCGCGCAGGCGCATGAAATTGTAAATAATTTCGCGCGAGCGCGGACTGTCGTCGAAGAGACCCGCCTGCAACGTCATTTCCTCGACGTAAAATCCCAGCCCCTCGTTGGGCCCGGAATCATAGTAGTGGCGGCGAATCGGGTCGTCGTGCATCCGCGCCCATGCCATCTGAAAATAATGGCCTGGCACGCCCTCGTGCACCATATCCGGGCGCGGATCTTTCGCCGTCGCCAGCCAGAAATATCCCAGCGTGGGCGATGGCTCGTTCACCCAACGCACCCCGGTCGCGTGCAGAAAATCGTCCGTCTCTCCAAATCCCGAAAGCGCGTTCACATATCCCGGCATCAGGCGAATCGTGTAGTGGCCAATCTGCGCCGAAACCGTCAGGATCCCCTTCTGCTCCAGAAAATCGCGAATCGCCAGCTCGTCGCGCTCACTCGTGCGGATTTGTTCGTCTATGTTCGCAGCGATCTTCAGTTCCGGCAGGCCCTGGTTGCGTTGCTTTTCAAGCTGTTCGAAAGTTACCGCGCGTTCCCACTCCTGTCGGCTGATCGCCAGCAGCTGCTCTGGCGTATAAGGAATCAGCGCCACATGACTTAAAAAAAATTCGTAGTTCCTGCGCCCCACGGCCGCATTTTCCGGCATCTTCGGCAAACGTTCCTGCAACCACGCGCGATAGGCTTCCAGCGCCACAATCGCTTTTTCTGTCGCCGCCTGGAATTCCGCGGAGACATTTCCAGATTGCAAGGCGCCCCGCTGCAGCATCGGCGCGACTTCGTGCTCCACCTCCTGCAACTCCGGCCGAATTTGCTGCAGCGAATTGATGGCCAGTTGCGCGAACGGACGCACGGCGTGCAGATTCGCCTCGCCATCACGCAGAATCTTCGCCATGTCCTGCATGCGCGCCACGATTTCCCGGCTTCGCGCCGCATCAAAGGGCGGAGGTTCCACCAGAGCTTCCAGCAAAGCCGTCAGGGTCTGGTCCAGATAAAAAGTCGGGTCGCGCTCCCACCGCCGGTTAAAGTCCAGCTCCCAACGCACACGTGCCAGCGCTGAGCTCATCAGCCGGTCGTCCACTTTTTCACTCGCGGTCCAGCCCACGCGATCCAGGCTTTTCCACTGCGCTTCAAATTCCTCCAGTTGCGCCCTCTGCTTAGCAATCGAACGCGCCGACCAATCGCGCTCCCCCGCCGGATGCTCGAGCCGCGGAATATCGTCCGTCGAAAACGGCTGGTAACGCGCGCGCCAGCTCCAGAAATCCGCCGCAAACGGCTGCAGCGCGCTGGTGTGAGCTTGAGTCTGCGCCTGCGGCTTGATTTCTTCCGCGTGAATCATCGCACCACAAAAAGCCAGCAACGCCAGAAAGCCGCACACCACGCCGATCGCACAATTACTCTCCGAAGCGCGTACATTCCGCACCGCACCCGGCCGAACTTCAGTGCTATGAATCGTCACGAGAACCCCTGGAAGGCTTTATTCCTAACTAATCGGCGGACGCATCTTGTGCCAGTCCGAATGGCTCTGAAACAGCCGCGCCGCTGCGATCACCGCGTGATCGTCGAGCGCGCGTCCGACAAATTGCACTCCGAACGGAAGTTTTTCCTTGCTCAACCCGCACGGCACGCTGATCGCCGGCAATCCGCACAAGCTCGAAACCCCGTCCGGCGCGCGTCTCTCAATCGGCCCGGCGGAATCTTCTTCCGGAGGCGCGTTCAAAGGCGCTGCCGCCGACGATTCGCCGGCTGTCGCCAGCACGTCAAACCGCTCGAACAGCTTATCCACTTGCGCCTGCAGAAATGTTCGCACTCGCTGCACCTGCAGATAATCCCCGGCGGAAAATTCCTGGCTCGCGTAACCATTAATCTGCCCGACTGGATCAATCAACTCCGCGCAGCGCCCCGAAACGATCAATTCGTCAAACGCCGAAGCGGACTCCATCAGAATCGTCAATTCCGCCGCCTCCTCGTAAGGACCATCCGGCATTTCCACGTCCGTAATCGTCGCCCCGTGCTTCTCCAGCACTTTCAGAGCCGCATCCACCGCAGATTCCAATCCCGCTACTTGCTGATTCCAAACGTTCGTCAGTCGCCCAATACGCAGCGGCTTGGCGCTTTCTGCGGTCGCCGGGGAATATGCAAAATCCGAAACACCAGGCGGCAAAGAATTGAAATCCAAAGGATCATGCCCCGCCAAAACCGAAAGCACCAGCCCGCAGTCATCCGCCGTGCGCGCCATCGGTCCCAACTTATCCATCGTCCAGGCAATCGCCATCGCGCCATGCCGGCTCACGCGCCCAAAACTCGGCCGCATCCCGCAAATTCCGCACCAGGATGTAGGACATATAATCGATCCGCGCGTATCCGACCCGATCGCCCACGGCGCCAGCGCCGCAGCCACGATCGCGCCAGAACCGCTGGATGATCCGCAGGTCCAATAATTCGTGTTCCACGGATTTTTGCACGGTCCGGTCAGCGACGCGTCGCCCGCGGAATATCCCAACCCGCCCGCCAGTTCGATCATCGCCGCTTTTCCGATCAGCACCGCGCCCGCACGATTTAATTTCTCAATCACGGTCGCGTTGTACTCGAATGACTGCTTCGCCAGCGGCCGCGCGCCCCATGTGGTCGGATAGCCCGCAACAGCCACAAGATCTTTCGCGGCGTACGGTAATCCATGCAATGGCCCCCGGTAATGACCAGCAGCAATTTCCTTCTGCGCCGCGTGCGCCTGTTGCAACGCCAGTTCTCGCGTGATCGTCGCGTAAGCATTCAACTTTGGTCCCAGCGCTTCGCTGCGCGTCAGAAAACTTTCCGCCAGCTCCACGGGCGAAAGTTTTCCGCCGCGAATCCTCTCTCCGAGTTCGCGCACCGAAAGATAAAGTATGTCTTCGCTCAGCACGGATTCATTCGTCCTCGCCTGCGATTCGCACATCCCGCTCGAGCGCCGCAGATTCGTCGGCAAACGCAATCGCAACGTATTGCGAGCGCCGGATTCATCAGTGGTTGTTTTCCGAGCTGCAAAGTTTCAGTACGGTGACTGGCGGGTCTCCATTCTGCAAAGTAAACTTCCGAACGGACGCCAGCATCGTTTCGTTGTAAGCCAAAATCCTGCGCAGATGTTTCCTCTGCTCTTCCGACAATCTCTCGCCATACTTCCGAATAATGTTGGCGAGCTTCGCCTCCACGTCCCGGCTCTGCTCAGAAGTCAGCTTTGGCGCCGCCGTTTCCTGCTCGCCCGCCGCAAGTGTCGGCGCTATGTTGCCCCGGTCGCGCCGCTCGGCCACTAATCCCGCCGGCGAAACCGAAAGGGAGAGCGCCCCAGCCGCAACCAGCGCCGCATCCAGCCCGAATTCCCGGCGCGAGACGCGCGAGGATTTCGTCGCGGCCCTGTTGGTAACCTTTATAGTTGCGTTCGACGTATCAGAGTTATTCGAGGATGATGTCGACACGGAGGTATAGTCTTGTATATATTATCCACGCGTCAAGCGATTTCATGACTAGCAAATCCTCTCCAAACAAGGTTCTTGTCTCTATGAACTTAGTTGGCGCTACGCGCAGCGGCGCGGCACGCGCCGCTGCGCGAGCATCACAGGCACCGGCAGAATCACAAGGACATTAATGCCCAATAACGCACCCGACACTTCCTCCCACCCGCCCGTTGCCACCCCACATGACCCCACCTTCGCGCGCGGCCTCGGCCTGTTCGATTCAGTGATGGTCGTAGTCGGCGTAATGATCGGCTCTGGAATTTTCATCGTTTCGGCCGACATGTCGCGCCAAATCGGCAGCGCCGGATGGCTTCTCGTCGCCTGGCTCTTTACGGGCGTCCTCACCATCGCCGGAGCACTTTCCTACGGCGAGCTCGCCGCCATGATGCCGCGCGCGGGCGGAATGTACATCTACCTGCGCGAATCCTTTTCTCCGCTCTGGGGATTTCTCTACGGTTGGACGCTCTGCACCGTCATCCAGACGGGCACCATCGCCGCCGTCGCCATCGCCTTCGCGCGTTTTTCCGGCGTGCTGTTTCCGTCGGTGTCGGAATCGAACTACTTGATCGCACCCGTCCACGTTTCCAGCGGCTACGCTTTTTCGCTTTCGTCCGCCCAGCTCGTCGCCATCGGCGTCATCGCGATCCTCACCTGGACCAACAGCCGCGGCCTGCAATATGGCAAAGTCGTGCAAAATGTTTTTACGGTCGGCAAAACGATTGCGCTGCTCATCCTGATCGCGCTAGGGCTCACGCTCGGGTGGAACGCCGCCGCCGTTCACGAAAATTTCAGCAACGCCTGGACCGCTCGCGGCGTCTCTCCCCTCACCGCCGGACTCAGCGCCACCACCGCCTTCGGTCTGTTCGTGGCCATCTGCGTCGCGCAGACCGGTTCCCTTTTCTCCGCCGATTCCTGGCACGACATCACTTTCACCGCGGGCGAAGTAAAAAATCCGCGCCGCAATCTCCCTCTATCACTCGCCATCGGTACCGGCATCGTGATCACGCTCTATTTGCTCGCGAACGTCGCCTATCTCGTCACGCTGCCGCTCGTGGCCATCCAACACGCTCCATCGGATCGCGTGGCCACGGCCATGTTGCAAACAATTTTCCCCACGCTGGGCGCAGCTCTGATGGCCGCCGCCATCATGGTTTCCACCGTAGGCACCGTGAACGCGTTGACTCTCGCCGGAGCGCGCACTTACTACGCCATGGCGCGCGATGGTTTATTTTTTCAATCCGCCGGGACTCTGAATTCCGCGCGCGTGCCCGCTTGGGCACTGCTCATTCAAGGCCTCTGGGCCGTATTCCTGGTACTTCCGCGCACCTACAATCCCGCCACGCAAGCGTATGGCAATCTCTATAGCGATCTTCTCGATTACATTATTTCCGCCGCGTTGATTTTCTATATCCTCACCATCGCCGGCGTCTTTCGTCTACGTATCAAAAAACCCAATGCCGACCGGCCTTATCGTGCCTTCGGCTACCCCTGGCTCCCCGCGCTTTATATCATCGGCGCGGCTGCGATTCTGATCGTGCTGTTCACGTATCGCGCCGCTACTACCTGGCCGGGCCTGATAATCGTAATCCTGGGCGTACCGGTCTATTTTCTGATAGCGCGCTCCGCCCAAGACCGTAAAATGCCCGACGAGGAGATGCCGCAGTAGCCCACTCGGCCGTCGCGCTATCAATCTGCGCGCAGCTGTAATTCATCGGAAGCACCGAAATAATTTCGTGGAGGTAATCCCGTGCAATTCGCTCGTATGATTTCCGCCGTGGACGCTCACGCTTGCGGTGAACCTGGCCGTGTGATCGTCGGCGGAGTGCTCGACGTTCCCGGTACCACCATGTTCGAAAAAATGAAGTATCTCGAAACGCGCGCCGACGATCTTCGCAAACTAATGCTCCGTGAACCGCGCGGCTACCCGGCTTCCAACTGCAATCTTATCTTGCCATCTACGAATCCCGAAGCCGCCGCCGGATTCGTGGTCATGGAGCAAGCCGAATATCCGCCCATGTCCGGCACCAACACGATCTGCGTCGTCACTGTGCTACTCGAGACCGGAATGATTCCCATCCGCGAACGCATTACGAAGCTGAAGCTCGAGACTCCCGCCGGCCTCATCGAAGTCGAAGCGGAAATCGAAAATCAAAAAGTAAAGCGCGTCACCTTTCAAAACGTTCCCGCATTCGCCGTGCATCTCGATGCCAATGTCGAAGTTCCCAGCCTCGGCACCATAAAAGTGGATGTCGCCTACGGCGGCATGTTCTACGTCATCGCGGATGCCGCGCCTCTGGGCTTTCATCTCACTCCCGACGAAGCGCGCGACATCGTCCGCGTCGGAGAAATGATCAAAGCCGCGGCGAACGAGCAGCTTCCCGCGGTTCATCCGGAAAATTCCGCAATCGCAGGCATCACCATCGCCCAACTTTCCGCGCCCGCCGATCATCCTCGCTGCGACCGCAAGAACACCGTCATCGTCTCGACAGGCAAACTCGATTGGAGCCACCCATCCTCATGGACCGGCGTGCTCGATCGCTCGCCCTGCGGCACTGGAACCTGCGCAAAAATGGCCACGCTCCACGCCAAAGGCCAATTGCCGCTGCATCAGGATTTTGTGCACGAAGGAATCCTTGGCACCACATTCACCGGCCGCTTGATCGCGCAAACGCGGGTCGGCTCCTACGCTGCCGTAGTTCCCACAATCAGCGGCAGCGCCTGGATCACGGGCATCGCGCAGTATGTGCTCGATTCCGACGATCCATTTCCCAGCGGTTACAAGGTAGGAGATATTTGGGGTAGCGCTGACTGAACTCTCACGGCGTCGAACTCGGCGAGCCCTAACCGACCGCCTCGCAACGGCAAACTTGGCCTGTCAACGTCCGCGCGCCGGCTCCTCGCGATCCTCATGCACCTCGAAACCCGTCGGCGGCGTCACTTCCAACAAATACTCCACAAAATAATCCCACCGCCGGCGCACCAAATAAGGACTGCCGCCCTCGCCGTGATACATGTTCGGCACAAAAAGCATGTCAAAGTTTTTATTCGCCTTCATCAATGCATCCACAAAACGCATGCTCTCGACCGGATGCACGTTATCATCAATATCTCCATGCACGATCAGCAAATGCCCCTGCAACTTCCCGGCCATGGTCACGTTCGATTGCGCGATGTAGTCCTCCTGCAGCGGATATCCCTGATACAGCTCGTTCCACCAAGCCTTGTCCAGCCTCGCGTCGTGATCGCCCGAAATCGTCACACCCACTTTGTAAAATTCGGGAAACGCCAGCATCGCGTGCGCCGCGCCGTATCCGCCGGCCGAAGTTCCCCAAATCCCCACACGCTCGATATCCATATACGCATAACGCGCCGCCATCTGCTTGATCACTGCCACATGATCTTCAAACGACCCGCCCAAATTTCTGTACGAATATTCATGGAACGCGCGCGAGCGACCCGTCGTCCCGCGTCCATCCACCATCACCACCACGAAACCCAATTCCGCCACCGATTGCAAACCAATCCGGTTCGCCTGCCCGAACGATTTCGGCACAAAAAATCCCTGCGGCCCGGTGTACACTTGCTCGACGATCGGATATTTCTTCGCCGGATCGAAATTCGAAGGCCGCCAGATCAATCCATACAAATCGGTCGAACCGTCCGCGGCCTTCCCGCGAAATGGCTCCGGATATTTCCAGCCTGTCTGCAGCAGCTCCGCTGCGTCAGATTCCTCCAGCACACGCACTTCCGAGCCGTCTTTGGTGCGCCGCAGCACCGCCTTTCCCGGCAAATCCGCACGCGAATAACTGTCCACGAAGAACTCGCCATCCGGTGACACACTCCCCGTGTGATTCGCGTTTTCCGGACTCAGCAGCGTCAGCCCCTTGCCGTCAAATCCCACGCTGTAAACATGCGTCAAATAGGGGTCTTCGTCCTTCTCCCGTCCGCCGCCCAAAAAATAAACTCGCCGCGCTTTTTCGTCCACCGACAGTATCTGCCGCACCACCCAAGGCCCCTGCGTCAGCTGATTGACCAAGTGCCCCGTGTTTTCGCTATACAGATACAAGTGATTCCAGCCGTCGCGCTCCGAGGACCACACAATCTCCCCGCTCTCGTGCGCAAATCGAAAGAAAGTCTCGCCTGGATCCACGTACCGCTCCGACTGTTCGCGGATCAACACTCGTTCCACGCCGGTCTCAGGATCCACGACGCGCAGCTCGATCGCCTTTTCTCCGCGCTCGCTGTAATCGTAATAAATACTCTTGCTGTCCGGATACCAGTCGAACCCCGGCCCGCCCTGAAACCGTACTTCCAAAGGTGCAGTCTTTATGTCCGTCCGTTTCCCCGACGGAATGTCGAAAATAATTGGCTGGGCCGTCGGCAGCGCCTCTCCGGGCAGTGGATACACCACGTCGTACGCTTTCGGCCGCAGTTGATTGGGCGGCACGAATTGCAAAGTCGTGAAGTGCCCGGCATTTCGCGAATCCAATCGGTAGGTAACCAGCTTCGAGCAATCCGGCGCCCAGAAAACCGCCGGACGCTGTTTCACGTCCTCCGCCCCTTGCGTCACCATCGGCCGCAGCGAAGGTATCGGCGTCGCATAATCCCAGCCCGGTTCCCCATCACGAGTGAGTTGCTGCGCGGTTCCCGTCGAAACATCGCGCACATAGAGATTGTGGTCCTTTATGTACGCGGCCCACGCACCGTTGGGAGAAAAATCTTCGTACGGCCCAGCCTGCGCATCGCTGGACTTCTTGCAATCGTACTTCTCCAGCGCGCATGTCCACGCCGTGCCTTCCAATTGAAAATTAATGGACTGCCCATCCTTCGTGAATTCGAAGCTATCAAACGGCATTTGCGACGCTGAGTATTCCCGCTTCGCCGCGCGCGACAAAGACGCCGCGAGCTTCGCGTGATCGAATGCCGGCGCGGTCGTATTCTGCGCCGCGTCTACCAGAATAAATTCCGTTCCGCTCGGCCCCACCTTCCTGTACCAGAACCTGCCGGTCTTCTCGACCCAGTGTGGCGTCACATCCGCCACGAAAATCTGATGCCGCGCATTTCCGGGAAGAAATTTCTCGGCGCGCTGATAATCCGCAAGCGTGCCTTGCGCGCTAACCACCGCCGGTGCAAGAATAAGAATCGTCACCGCCATGATCCACTTCCCAGCGTCGCGCTTCATTTTTTGTTCCTCCACTTCAGCTTTCACGCATCCCTCTTTTCCCGGCGACGCTTCGTTCGCATGCAACACGATTTCCGCACCCTCACCCGATTGCCGCCGCTCCACAAGCGAATTCCCATTCGCAATCCCAACCGGGGTTTGTCGCGATAGGACTCAAGGATTTTGGGAAGGGGGACCGGGGAAGCCCCGCCCTTCCCTACGTCCTCCTTGCCGGCATCCAAAGTCATCGGGGTGACGACGACTCCGGAGCCGCAGCGCAAGGTCCTGAAACCCGGCTTCCGCCGCAACCGGGCCGCGCTGCCCGCTGCGATCGAGCAGCGAGCCAAAAAAAGACGAATGCCGTGCGGCATTCGGGCTGCCGATATGCCACATCCGCGTCTCCCCGTAAACCATGGAAAACGCGTGGGAAAAACCGATTGCCGCACCTCAACCGCAACCTTCGCAGTAAACGTTTCCAGTCAGTCTCACCTTTTCGATTGCCTAACGTCGCGACGATGTATATTATATGCAGGCTTGCCCGTCAATGCCCATTTGCCTACATTCCGGTTCTACTGCACTTGCGCCGCCCCCATTCCGTTTTTCGGATGCCTTGGCCTTCTCTTCGTTCGCTTTGCGCCCGCGTCCCCGCGCCGCAGCATCGAAACAAGTTGCAATTTCGCTCGCAAATGTCTGTCCTGAAACGCAATACTGCATCTTCACACACGCGTCTCCGAGTGAGGATCGAATAGCCTGCTCATGAGTCTTACCAAACCACGTGTTGAAAATAGCCCCGCGAACCTGTTTGACGCGGTCGAACGCATCCATATCGTCGATTCCCACACCGGTGGCGAGCCCACCAGAATTATTGTCAGCGGCGGACCGGACCTCGGCCGCGGATCTGTAGCCGAGCAACTCGAGCGCTTTCGCCTCGATCACGATTATCTCCGCAGCGCGCTCGCCAATGAACCGCGCGGCTCCGAAGTGGTGGTCGGCGGAATTCTCTGCAAGCCCTCCGATCCTGCCAGCGCCGCTGGCGTAATCTTCTTCAACAACGTTGGATATCTCGGCATGTGTGTGCACGGCACCATCGGATTGATCACGACGCTAGCGTACTTGGGGAAAGTCACTTACGGCGATCATCGCATCGAAACCCCCGTGGGCACGGTCACTGCGACGCTGCATGAAACCGGCGAAGTCACTGTAGTGAACGTCGCCAGCATGCGCACGGCCGCGAAAGTCACAGTCCAGGTGCCCGGCTACGGCGCCGTCACGGGCGACGTCGCCTGGGGCGGCAATTGGTTCTTCCTGGTGGACAATACTCCGCTGGAACTCAACACCGCGAACATTGAAAAGCTAACCGAATTTGCCTGGGCCGTTCGCCAGGCTTTGGCCAACAGTGGAATCAAAGGCACCGACGGCAAAGAGATCGATCACGTTGAACTGTTTCGCCCATCCCGCAAGCCAGGAATTCAAAGCCAGAATTTCGTTCTCTGTCCCGGCAAAGCGTATGACCGTTCGCCCTGCGGCACCGGCACCAGCGCCAAACTCGCCTGCCTTTATGCGGATGGAAAATTGAAACCCGGCGAAGTGTGGCGCCAGGAAAGCATCGTGGGCAGCGTATTTGAAGGACAGGTTCGTGTCGAGGATGGCCAGGTCTTGCCCATTATTAAAGGTTCCGCGTTCATTACATCGGAGGCGGATGTGATTCTCGATCCGCGCGATCCCTTTCGTAATGGCATTTACCCGTGAACAAGCCGGCCGAAGTTGTGATTGTCGGCGCGGGCATCGTAGGCGCCGCCTGCGCTTCGGAGCTCGCCGCCGAA
>Ga0210391_10004377_pt1 | contig 11774 bp, 12 predicted proteins | sample IncBWC12OmetaG_FD_160573 | JGI IMG/M metagenome (GOLD analysis project Ga0210391, IMG submission 160573) | Forest soil microbial communities from Barre Woods Harvard Forest LTER site, Petersham, Massachusetts, United States - Inc-BW-C-12-O ...
CCACGGTTCCGCATACCGCACCCGCGCAGTTGCTGCCCGAGAGCATCCAGGTGACGGCGCGATTGGGATTGGCCGCGGAGTTCACCGTGGCTGTGAAGGACTGCGTGGCGCCCAGCTCGACCGGCGCTGCCGGCGGGGAGACGAAAACGGAAATATCGCTGGTGACAGTGACGCTTGCGGACGCCGTCACGGAATTGTCAGCCGCACTGGCGGCCTGCACCGTAACGCTTGCCGGAGAAGGAAGATTCAGGGGGGCTGTGTAAATGCCGCTGCTGCTGATCGCTCCGACGGTGGCGTTGCCGCCGGGAATGCCGTTCACGCTCCAGGTCACGGAAGCGCTCGCGGCGTTGGCGACGCTGGCGGTGAACGTTTGCGGCTCGCCCAGCGGCACCGATGCCGTGAGCGGCGCAACTGCTACCGTCACGGCAGGAGGGGGCTGCGGCGGGCCGGAACCTACCAGTCCGCCGCAACCAAGGAATGATGCGACGAGAAGCAACGCTGGGCGCCAGTGAAACGGGGTGCGAGTGGGTAAGCGGCGCCCGCGGTCTTTCGTGCTTTCTTCCATTGCAGCGGCGAGTGCACGCGGTGTGCCAGCGCGGTGCAGCGAGAAAAGCGAAGCCTCCGCGCAGAAATTTCCCCGAAGAGAGTTGTGCCGGCTGTCTCACAAAGCCCATGCCGACAGAGTGTTGCTGCTGCCAAGAGGAAGGGGCTGCCAAGGCAGAGAAGGCTTTTAAATGCGCGCTTGAACACGCGTCGAAAGCCGGCGTTGTGCCGAGTTGGGAAGGCGGGCGGGAAGCGCGACTCATTTGGGACTAACTGGGAAGTAGTAGGTGGCAGGTGACAGGCAAGGCGGCAGGTGGCAAAGGACGGCAAACACGAGATTCTGCCACCTGCGAATTGCCACCTGCCATCTCTCTCCATGTCGCCTGCTCTCTGGGCTTCTCTGCTCGTTGACACCGGCGGCTGCGGCCTGAATAATCCTGGCATGCCGCGTCCCGAAGCCGCACACCGCGTGAAGAGCTATTCCGCCGCGACGGGCTACGTGTACCAATACTATTTTTACGAAGTGGAGAAGGCCAAGCGCGGCGCGGCCGAAGGTACCGAGTACGTGTTTATGTCCTCGGTGGACCGCAAGCATGTGTTTCCGGTGCGCATTTTTGTGGAGCGGGAGGCGCTGGCGAAGTGGTGCGCACGCACCGGACGGGAGTTTACCGGGACGGAAGAATATGCGGTGGCCAAAATGCGGCTGTTTCAGGCGTTCGATGAGGTGGAGGGGCTTGCCGCGAAGATGCATGACCTGCGCGTCGATGAAACGAATCTCGACTCGCTCTTAGCACAATTGGACTTGTGAGGTTTTAGTAGCACAGACTTCAGTCTGTGGGGTTTATCTGATGCGCTGGGGCCGGGCGCGCCAGCCAGGATCAGTTGGAAACCCACAAACAAAACGCGCTGCGGCGAGAACCGGTATCTGTAGCGCCCGCCTTTCTTTTCAGGCGGGCATCCGGGGCTCGGTCGCAGTGCCCGCCTGAAAAGAAAGGCGGGCGCTACAAAGCTTCGAGTTTTTCCGCAGCCAGTTTAGTCTGCGGGGTTCCGCAAATGAATCGGGGACTGCAGCGGCGGGGCAACGGAGAAGCCTACAAACTGAATCGCCTCGGCTGAAGCTTTGCAAGGACTGATGGAAACCCACAGACTGAAGTCTGTGCTACTTGGATCACCGCAGCAGCGCGGGACCAGCACGAAGAATCCACAATTCTTCCACTGACAATTTTACCACGGGCACGTTCCGTGTCACGCGAAATCGACTGAAAAATACTGCCGGCGTTGAAAAACTTCTGACAATTCGTTCGAACGCGCCGCTCATTTCCGAAATACATCCGCAAGCGCACCCGCGAGATCCGGCTGTCCGAAGATGTATCCCGCTTCGGTGAGCTTGGAGGGCATCACTTTTTGGCTGCCCAGGAGCAGGGCGTCAGCCATCTCTCCGACGGCCAGGCGAAGGGCTAAGGCCGGCGCAGGAAACAGGGCCGGGCGGTGCAGCGCCTTGGCGAGGACCTTCGTGAATTCGCTGTTTCGAACTGGATTAGGCGTTACCGCGTTGACCGGTCCGGCCAGGGTGGAAGTAGCCAGCGCGAATCGGACGATGCGCACGGCTTCCCCCAGCGTCAGCCACGACATCCACTGGCGTCCGTCGCCGAGGCGGCCGCCGGCGCCCAGTTTGAAAGGCAGGGCCATCTGCGGCAGAGCGCCGCCGTGCGCCGCGAGAATGATTCCGAAGCGCAGATGGACCACGCGCGCGCCGAATTGCGCGCCGCGCGCCTCTTCCGCTTCCCACTCCCTGCACGTGCCGGCCAGAAAGTCGTTGCCGGGCGCGCTGGCTTCGGTCAGCGTTTCGTCGCCGCGACTGCCGTAGTAGCCGATGGCTGATGCGCCCACAATGACGCGCGGTGGATGCTGCAATTTGGCCAGCGACGCGATCAGGTGCCGCGTCGCATCAATGCGGCTGGTGCGCAGAAGCTCTTTGCGCTTGGCATTCCAGCGCCCGCCGGCAATGGATGCGCCGGCGAGGTGAATGAGGGCATCGGCGCCCTCGGCTGCAGCGGCATCGAAATGGCCTGCGACCGGATCCCAGGCCACGGTCTGCGCGCCCGCGGAGGACGCTCGCTTCTGTGACGTTCCGGGGCGCACCAGGCGCGCAACGGCGTGGCCTTCACGCTGCAGCGTTTCCACCAGCGCCGTGCCCAGGAATCCCGTTGAGCCCGAAACCAGAATGCGCATGAGGGAAGCCTCCCAGCTGTATTTCCACGCTACGGCGCGGGCGGCGCCAAGGTCAATCGAATTTCGGAATTGGACCTTCTGATCCGGCTGATGATTTTGAAAGATTTGAAGGTTGAGAATCGAGCAGGTAGGACAGGCTTTCAGCCTGTCGGAGTTCTGCCAATTTTCCCAGGTCGCTCGTGCTAGCCAAGATCATATGGAACCCGACAGGGTCGAAGCCTGTCCTACTGGAGTGGTGGAACTTTTGTCAATGCACGGATAAAATGTGGGCATGCGGGTGCGTGTTTTATTTTTCGGGCGGCTCAAGGACATTGTGGGCCGGGCGGAGGAGCAGGCGGAGGTGTCCGACGGGGCGCGCGTCGAGGATTTGTTTGAGCGCTACGGCCGGAATTTTCCGGAGCTGGCGCGGTTCCGGGATTCCGTGGCGGCTTCCGTGAACCAGGAATTTGCGGAGTGGCGAGCGCCGCTGGCGGCGGGCGATGAGGTGGCGTTTCTGCCGCCCGTCAGCGGAGGGGCGAATCCTACGGGGGCGGCCATCGAGGAAGATCTGTGCGCGCTGGTGCGCACGACCATTGAGACTTCGGAGATAGTGGCGGGCATGAAGGCGCCGCCGGACGGCGCCGTGGTGGTATTTGAAGGGATCGTGCGCAACCATTCCGGCGGGCGCGCCACCACGCACCTGGAATATGAGGCCTACGAGGCCATGGCCATCGCCAAGATGCGCGAAATTGGGGCGGAAATGCGCGAGAAATTTTCGATCCGGCGCTATGCCATGATTCACCGGCTGGGGCGGCTCGAGATCGGCGAAACATCCGTGCTGATTGTGGTGTGCTCGGCGCATCGGGGCGCCGCGTTTGACGCCTGCCGCTATGGGATTGATACCCTCAAGCGCAACGTGCCCATCTGGAAGAAGGAATTCTTCGGCGACGGCGCGGTGTGGGCCGAAGGAGAAATCCCTTTCGCTCGCGGTGAACCCCAGCAGTGAACCGGCTGAGCAATCCTTTTCGCTCGAGCAGGAATCCTATCTGCGTGCCCAGACGCCTCTGTGCGAGCGCTTTCCAAGACAAATTGAAGGCTTTGAATGCAACGGTGGCCGGCCGCGGCGGGAACCGCCTGCGCAAAGCGGTCGCGCTCGGGGTGTGTGGCACGCTTCTTGTGTTGGGCGCCACGGCGGGGTTGACGCCCCTGGCCGCACGCGCGGCGGATGAGCAGGACCGGCGCGGGACTATTCGCACCGAGGTAACGCTCGTCAGCCTGCTGGCGAGCGTGCTGGACAAAAATGGCCGACCGGAGCTCGGCCTGACGGCGGACCAGTTCGAGGTGTATGAGGAAGGGGTTGCGCAAAAGATTGAAGTGTTCGAGCCGGAGACGCAGCAGCCTCTGGACCTGGCGCTGATGATCGACTCGAGCCTAAGCGAGATCAAGGAGCTGGAGTTTGAAGGCGAGGCGGCCGGCAAGTTCATCCAGAAGCTGGTGCGTCCGGCAGACCGGCTGGCGGTGTACGAATTTGCCGACGCGGTGACACAACTGGCGCCATTCTCTTCGAATGTACCCGTGCTGCAAGCCGCGACGCGCCGCATCGTTCCGGGCGACGGCACAGCGTTGTATGACGCGATCTTTCTCGGCTCCCAGGCGCTGGCGAAGAATCCGGCGGGGCGGCGGCGCGCCATCGTGCTGGTGACGGACGCCGGGGAGACCACCAGCCGCGCCGACTTTGAGACGGCACGGCGGGCGGCGCTGCGTGCCGACGCGCTGCTGTACACCATCGTGGTGCGCGCGGTGAAGAACGAAGGCGGTCGCAACACCGCGGGCGAACATGCCCTAGAGACGATTGCCGACTCGACCGGCGGGGCGACCTATTTCCCGGACTCCATCGGCCAGCTGGGCGATATGTTCGACTTGATTGACCGCGAGCTGCGCACGCAGTATCGCATCGCCTACTATCCCAATCCGCGACCGCCGGCGGGCACGTTTCGCTCGCTCGAGGTGCGCGTGAAGTGCGAGTGCAAGGTGCGCAGCCGCAAGGCGTATTACTCCGGTGGGCGGATGGATTAGCGAGGTGGGGCGTGATTTGTGACTGGTGACTGGTGATGCGTAAATCGATTTGAAATTTGAGATTTTCTTCAGCTTCCGCGCTGCGGCTTCCACTTCTTCAGGAATTCGATTACGTCTTCGGGGCCGATGCGCACCGTGGACTCGAATTCGCCCTGCTTCTGGCTGACCACCAGCGTTCCGTCGGGATCGAGAATGGCCAGGCTGGGGACGCCTTTGTTCAATGGGATTTGATATTTTTGCGCTAAGTCGAGATTGACGTCGTAGTTGCCGACGTTGATGTGGATCACGTGGTAGTTCGCGTTCACCAGCGGCGCGAACTCCTTGGAGCGGAACGTGGCGTCCAGGACGTGGCAGTCGTAGCACCAGTTTCCGCCGAAGATCAGGATGACGCGCTTGTGATCTTTCTGGGCGGCGGCGAGCGCTTCGGAGATTTCCTCCTGCGCTTCCTCGGGAGGCGGATAGAGCTGCGTGTTCGGCTTGGCCGGCTCGGGCAGGCGGCGGACCTGCTTGTCCGCGGGATCGCTGCGCTGGGTGGCGATGATTTTCCAGTCGCCCAGCTTTTGCACCCAGACCTGCGAGGCGCCGATAATCACGGACTTTTCCTGGCCGGACTGCTTGAGCCCCGCCTCCATGCGCAGCACCAGCGACATCACGCCGGGCTGCAACGTTTTCGCTTCCAGGAGCTGCACGTTCAGACGGTCGAGCCCCGAGGGTTTTAGCGAGGACCAGAAGTTAGGCTCCTCGTTGGGATCGAGCGTTTCGCCCTGCGGGGTTTTGGCGCGCGCCGCGGGGTCGGTCGTGTAGAAGCCCGCCAGCGCGGCTTTGTCACCCGCGAGCACGGCCGCTTTCCAATGGTCCAGTGGCTCGAAAGCAAAGGAGCTGGCCGATGCGGAAACTTTCTTGGAAGCGGCTGACTGCGCCGCGAAGGCCGGCCCTGAAAGTTGCGAAAGGACGAGGCAGAACAGGACAACTCGGCTGAGGGAAATTATTTTCATATTGGCGCGCAGATCCCAGGCTGCCAAAAGTCATTCTATCTCAGCTATATGCCCGCCGAAGCGCAATTTTTCCATCGAATTCGGCGGTGCTAACGGAAAAAGAGAATGGCCAAACGGACGGGTCGAATCCAACTGACATTTCACTGAACCAGCGGCCAGTAGTTTTGGGCTGCGCGACACGCTAGCCTGTTCAGCAAAGTACCTCGCTTCAGTCTGTCGGGAGGGAAGTCGTGTTTTGCGAACGCTGTGGCCTGGGCTTCCTGCCCAAACAATCGGTGTGCAGTCGCTGCAACGTGGCGGCGACGCGGCACTGGTTCCAGCTGATGAGCCTGCTGACGCTGCTCATCGCGGTGATGTGCAACGCGCTGGTGGGGGCGCTGCTGCTGCCGCGGCTGGCCTCCGTGCGGCACCCGCACTATTTCTTCCGCGCGTGGCTGTGGTTTGACGACAAGGCGGCGCTGTATGGGTGGATTCCCATCGTGCTGTCCCTGCTGGCGTGGGATTATTTGGTGTGGAGGGCGGCGCGGCCCAAGATCAAAGGATGGTTCACGCGCAAGCTGCTCACCTTTTCGCTGGCTGCAGCGGTGGCTCCGATGCTGCCATGGTGGATCCCCGCGGGCCAGCCTCCCGGCGAATTCCTCACGTTGATCGGGAAGCATCCCGGCGTGCCGATCCTGCTGGCGTGGGGAGTAGTGCTGCTGGTCACCGCGCTGCTGTGCATCAACGCCGAATCGCGCGACTACCTGCTGGGGCACGGCAAGGCGCTCAGCGTGGTCAGCCTGAGCTTGCTACTGCTGGTACTGACGCTGACGCTGGTGGGCTGGTCCATCGCGTATTGATTCGATTCCCTTCTCTGAATCCAGATCTCTAGGCTAAGCTTTCAAACTGGCCCGCCGCCAATTCCTTCGCGCAATCCGCTCAGAGGTTTACTCAAGCCTCTAATTCATTGAAGTCCAGTCCTGAAGAGGCGTATCCTGTGCGCACCACAAGCGCATGTCGGAGATACCGGTTGAATTACGGGCGGGGCATGTCTCAAATACTAAATCCTCATAGAGTTCCGCTGATTCTTCTGATGGCGGCGATAACTATCTCCCCAAGCGCGTTTCCCCAAGATGCGCAGCCTCATCAGTCCGTGGCTGCAAAGGATCGGAAAGCAACCCCAGCTCCCGCCCCGGCTCATGACCTTTCCGGAACCTGGACGCCGGCCAATGGACCGAACGATGGCATCCAGCCTTACGGCGCCAAGGCCATGCCGAACGACGGCAAGCCGGAGCATCAGCTGCCTTATACTCCCTACGGCTTGGAAACCTACAAGTCGCATAAACCACTGATTGGGGCGGATGAAGTTGCCCCTTCGGACTATAACGATCCGCGAGATAAATGCGAGCCCATTGGGTTCCCGCGAGCAGATCTTTATTACCTGAGAGAGATTCAGGTCCTGCAGAACGAGTACAAAGTGGCCATTCTGTATCAATATGCGGAGACCTGGCGCGTGATTTGGACGGACGGTCGCCCGCTTCCCAAACTGGTGGATGGCGGGGTGATGGTGGGCAAGGAAGTTCGAGAATCGCGCTACTACGGGTACTCGGTCGGCAAATGGGTAGACAATGCCACGCTTGTCGTCCAGACGGTCGGGATGATGCCGGAAGACAGGGTGTGGCTGGATCTTTCTGGCCGTCCCATCAGCGACGCTGCCCGCGTGGAGGAGCGCTTCCATCGCGTGAACCACGACCGCCTGGAACTGACGGTGACCATTGACGACCCGAAAATTTACGCCAAACCCTGGATCGCCATGAACAAATTCCCCATGCGGCTGGAGGATCCCCACAGCGACGTGATGGAGGTGTACTGCTCCCTGATGGAGATGGAGAGATACAATAAATTATTCGGTAATCCCACAAGTGAACCGGCGAGCCCGCCGGTTGGCGACAAACCGGGCCCATAGTCTGCGCCGGTGCGCTCCAGCATCTGGGTGTGATCTTCGTCATTTAGTTTCCGGGCACGATGGTTGTATATCGGTTAGCGATTGATTTTGATGTGGAGGTAATTGCTATGAGAAAGTGGGATTTTTCTGTATTCGTCCTGGCGGCCGGTCTCTTGAGCTGGCCCTTGCCGCTATTCGCGCATCACGGAACCGCCGTGTTTGACATGAGCAAAGCCCTCGCGATCAAGGGCGCCGTCACGGAATGGGACTGGTCAAATCCTCATTGCCTTCTCATGTTTGACGTAAAGGATGAAAGCGGCCAGGTGGTGCATTGGATTGCGGAGACTCAAAACCCGGCAAACATGGTGTATGCGGGCTGGGGGAAGACGTCATTCAAACCCGGGGATGAGGTGACTGTCATGTTGTTTCCGGCCAAGAATGGCAAACCGTTCGGGCGAATCAATCAGGTCGTGCTTCCCAATGGCAAGACGTTAACAGCCAGTGGGGGAACGATCCCGCCGCCGGATTCTGCCGGCTCGTCAGGCGCCTCCAAAACTGCAAACTATCCAAAGCCGTGAGCATTGCTTTCTCCCAAAGTAGCTAATTCCGGTGACGTAGTCGCATTGGATTATGTTCGTTGCATCTTCTGTTGTTACACGGCCTACCGCAATATTTCCGCCAATCCTTGGCGTAATCTGTGGCAATTTTCGCTACAATAGTTGGGAATCAGGCGGGCGCGTGCGGGCGAAACCATGAAAAATGTGCTGGCCATCTATCCGGGGTCGTTTGACCCGGTGACCAACGGGCACCTCGACTTGATCGAGCGCGGGGCCAAGATTTTCGACCGGCTGGTGGTGAGCATCCTGCGCAACTTCGAAAAAGAGCCGCTGTTCACCGTTGACGAGCGCGTGGAGATGCTGCGCGAGGTGACCCGACCGTGGGCCAACGTCGAGGTGGAAGTCTTCAGCGGGTTGCTGGTGGAATACGCGCGGCTGCGCCAGGCCAACGTGATCTTGCGCGGGATTCGCGCGGTCTCTGACTATGAATACGAATTGCAGATGGCCATGATGAACCGGAAACTCAACAAGGACGTCGAGACGGTGTTCATGATGCCGGCGTTGTCCTACAGCTATCTGAGTTCGCGGCTGGTGCGCGAGATTGCGCAGCTCGGCGGGCCGATTAAGATTACAGGGCTCGTGCCGCCGGTGGTGGAGGAACGGCTGCGCGCGAAGATCGTGTAGCTGGGGCGCAGAGCGGGTCTTTACCCTGAGTCGGTGCGAAGGGCTCGCTGTGCGAGTTTTGCGAACGTTGTTTCATCCGGTATCTTATTTGTGTTCTACAAAGGCACACAGCGAAGAGTCGCTGTGCCACGTTGTGACAGGAGAATCATCCCGTGGAACTTGCAGCTCGCGTCAATCGCATTGCCATCTCGCCGACTTCCGCCGTCATGGCGGCGGCCGAAAAACTGAAAGCCCAGGGCGTGGACCTGGCCGACTTCGGCCCCGGCGAGCCGGACTTCCCTACCCCGGAGCATATCCAGCGGGCGGCGATTCGCGCGCTCGAGCAGGGGAAGACGAAATACACACCGACGCCGGGAATCGCGCCGCTGCGCGAAGCAATTTGCAAATGGCACGCGGCGCAGTTCGGCTCGTCCTACACGGTGCCGGAATGCGTGGTGACCGTGGGGGGCAAGCACGCGCTCTTCAACTCATTCTGCTCGATTCTGGAAAAGGGCGACGAGGTGCTCATCCCCGCCCCCTACTGGGTCAGCTATCCCGAGCAGGTGCTGTACACCGGCGCGACGCCCGTGCCGGTGATGACCGAGGAGTCCGACGGCTTTCGGCTGCGCGCCGAGCAGGTCTCGCGAGCCATCACGCCGCGCACCAGGCTGCTGATCGTCAACTCGCCGAGCAATCCGAGCGGCGCGGTAGTGCCCGCGGACGAGTTCGTAAAAATTTACGAAGTGTGCCGCGCGAAAAATATCTGGCTGGTGACCGACGAGTGCTACTCGCACTTCGTGTACGGGAATGAAAAGCCGTGGTCGCTGGCCAGCGTGGCGGGAACCAAGCCGAACATCATCGTGGCGGGGTCGCTCTCGAAAACCTTCGCCATGACCGGGTGGCGCGTGGGCTACGCGCTGGCGCCCGAGCCGCTGATTTCGGCGATGATCAAGATACAGAGCCAGTCCACGTCCAACCCGACGTCCATCGCGCAATACGCGGCGCTCGAAGCGCTGACCGGGCCGATGGACACGGTGCACACCATGCTTGCCGAATACTTGCGGCGGCGCAACCGCATCGTCGCGGGGCTGCGGGCAATTCCCGGAGTGAAGTGCGTCGAGCCGGGCGGCGCGTTTTACGTGTTCCCCAATTTCAAGGCGCACCTGGGCAATGGCATCGCGGACACGACCGCGCTGTGCAAGCAACTGCTCGAGCGGCAGCACCTCGCCGCGGTTCCGGGCGAGGCCTTCGGCATGCCCGGCTACATTCGCATTTCATACGCGACCTCGCTTGAGCGCATCGAGGAAGGGCTGCGGCGACTCGAGAAATTCTGTTCCCTGGCGGAAGCGGCCAGGTGAATTCAGCGGCCAGCCGTTTGGGACCGGCGCGGCTTGCTCCGATTTTTGTGCCGCGCATCTGGGGCGCGCGCGATCTCTCTCCTCTGTTTCCGGAACATGCTCAAGAAGGCGAGCCCATCGGCGAGGTGTGGCTGACAGGCGATGCCTGTGCGTTTGCCACCGGCAACTTTGCGGGGCGCACACTGGGCGACCTATGGCCTTCGCTGCCCGCGGAATGGACCGGCACTTCGCTGCGCGGGCTGCCGCGCATTCCCCTGCTGGTGAAATTCATTTTCCCGGAAGACAAGCTTTCCGTGCAGGTGCATCCGGATGACGCTTATGCGGCTCGGAATGAAGCCGCGGCGGGTGGCGTGGGGAAAACTGAAATGTGGTATGTGGTCCGGGCGCGCGAAGGAGCGGCGGTGCGCGTGGGCCTGTGCCCCGGGGTGACGCGCGAGTCTTTCGAGCGCGCCGTGGCCGAGGGCACGGTGGAGAATTACCTCGGGAGCTTGGCGGTCCGCGCTGGCGACGCCGTGTTTGTGCCCGCGGGAACTGCGCACACGATTTGTCCTGGGGTAGTGCTGTGCGAAGTCCAGCAGCAATCGGATATTACCTATCGCGTCTTCGACTACAACCGCGTGGGCGCCGACGGCAAGCCGCGCGCGCTGCACTTGCGACAGGCGCTGGACGTGATGCGCTTCGGCGAGCAGAAGGGTGGCCTGTGCGACCCGCTGCGTATCACGCGGGGCGGGGTAACGGAAACGCTCTACGCAGCCTGCCGCTATTTTGCCACCGAGCGCTGGGAATTTCGCGAGCGGATCGAAGCGGCCACTTCGCCGGAACATTTTGACTTGCTGATTTTTCTGGAGGGGCGGGGCCGGATCGAGTTTGCCGGTGGCGCCGAATCTTTTGCGCCTGCGGAGGTGTGGCTCTTCCCTGCCGTGCTCGGCCCATATCGCCTTGCGCCGGAGTCGGCCACGACACTCTTGCGCGCGTTCGTGCCGGACTTGCAAGTCTTGGCGCGTCAGTTCCGTGAGCAGAACATCGCCGAAGCGGAATGGTCGCGCGTGGTGCATTCGTGAGCCAGCGGCGAACCCAGGACGCGCTGGCCGCGCATGCCGTCATTCTCGCGGGCGGGCGCGGGACGCGTTTCTGGCCGCGCAGCCGCACGCGCACCCCGAAGCAACTGCTCAACATTATCGGCGAGGACACCATGCTGGAGCAGACCGCCGCGCGCCTGGCGCCGCTGTTTCCGCCGTCGCGCCAGTGGGTGGTCACCAACTCCGAGCAGGCCGCTGCTGTACGCAAGCAAATGCCGCGCGTTCCGGCCTCCCACATCCTCGCCGAGCCCGTCGGGCGAAACACTGCCGCTGCCATCGGCCTCGCCGCGGCGCATCTCTTGCACGCCGGGCTGGGCCGCCAGAACGATGCGCTCATGGCGGTGCTTCCTGCCGACCACTCCATCGGA
>Ga0210391_10004378_pt1 | contig 11773 bp, 13 predicted proteins | sample IncBWC12OmetaG_FD_160573 | JGI IMG/M metagenome (GOLD analysis project Ga0210391, IMG submission 160573) | Forest soil microbial communities from Barre Woods Harvard Forest LTER site, Petersham, Massachusetts, United States - Inc-BW-C-12-O ...
GACTTCAAAGATCTCGCCGCGCCGGAGCTTGGCTCTGTCGCTATCCGCGCTGCCGTCGCCCGCGCCGGCATTCCGCCCGACTCCGTCGACGAAACCTTTTTCGGCTGCGTTCTGCCCGCGGGACTGGGCCAGGCGCCCGCGCGTCAGGCGGCCATCGCCGCGGGCCTTCCCGTTTCCTCGGCCGCAACCACCATCAACAAGATGTGCGGCTCCGGCATGAAGGCCGTCATGCTGGCGCACGATCAGATTCTTGCCGGCAGCGCATGCGTCTGCGTCGCCGGCGGCATGGAGAGCATGACCAACGCGCCCTATCTCCTCGATCGAGCACGCGCCGGTTATCGCATGGGCCATGGCCGCGTCCTCGATTCCATGTTTCTCGACGGCCTTGAAGACGCGTACGACAAAGGCCGCCTCATGGGCACATTTGCTGAAGACTGCGCGCAAAGCTACAGGTTCTCGCGCGAAGCGCAGGATGCGTACGCCGTCGCGTCGCTTGAGCGCGCGAAGCAGGCAATAAGCGGCGGCACGTTCGGCGCCGAGATTGCGCCCGTCATTGTCAAATCAGCAAAGTCCGAGCGCGAAGTCCTCCACGACGAACTTCCCGGTAAGGCCGCGCCTGAGCGCATCCCGCAACTCAAGCCCGCATTCCGTGAGGGCGGTACCGTCACCGCGGCAAACTCGAGCGCCATCTCCGACGGCGCTGCCGCCCTCGTCGTCATGCGCCGCTCTGAAGCCGATCGTCGCGGCATCGCGCCGCTCGCCGTCATCGCAGGCCACGCCACTTACGCGCACACGCCTGCGCTTTTTCCTACCGCGCCCATCGGGGCCATCCGGCGGCTGCTCGACCGCACGAGATGGTCTCTTGCGGAAATCGATCTGTTCGAAATCAACGAAGCCTTCGCCGTTGTCGCCATGGCCGCGATGCGCGATCTCGACCTGCCTCACGACAAAGTCAACATCCACGGCGGCGCCTGCGCGCTGGGCCATCCTATCGGCGCTTCGGGCGCACGCATTCTCGTCACGCTGCTGGCTGCGCTCAACAAACATGGCCTCAAGCGCGGCGTCGCATCGCTCTGCATCGGCGGCGGAGAAGCCACGGCCATGGCGATCGGGCGCATCGCATAGAGATTTTGTTTCGTTGTGATTTGGATCTACGCGCCGGCCAGCGCCGCTTCTGAGAAACCCTGTTCTGCTTTCGGCTTCGCATCGCTCGCCGCGGCGCTCGCCACCGGCACGTGCGCCAGTTCCCAAGCCGCGCGATCTTTCAAGAGCCGCGCCACCAGCGCCGTGTGCATCGCGTGGCCCGCGCGCACCGCTACCACGTGGCCCTCGAGCCGATGGCCCGCCAGCGCCAGGTCGCCGATCAGGTCCAGCACCTTGTGCCGCACATACTCGTCGGCAAAGCGCAGCGGCCCATTCTCAGGCCCGCGCTCGTTCAAAATGATTGCATTCTCTGCGCTGGCGCCCCGAATCAGTCCCATGTTGCGCAGCTTTTTCTCATCGGCTTTGTAGCCAAACGTCCGCGCCGGCGCAATCTCGGTTCCGTAAGTCTCCGCGGCCAGGTCGATGCAGGTCTTCTGCTGCCCGATCGGCGCAGGAAAATCGATCGTGTACTCGATCCGGTAGCCCGCGCCGGGATACACTCCGATGAACTTTTCGCCCTCGCGAACTTCCACCGGCTGCAGCACGCGCAGCGTCTCGCGCCGCCGCCGCTGCTCGCGAATCCCCACGCGAAGAATCGCCTCGACGTAGGGCAACGCGCTGCCATCCAGAATCGGCAACTCAAGGTTGTCGATCTCGACGATCACGTTGTCGATGCCCATTCCGATCAGCGCCGAAAGCAAATGCTCGGTGGTTGAGATCAGCACGCTCTGCCGCATCAGGCTCGTCGCGTAGCTCACCCTGGCCACGTTGCGCCCGATGGCGGGAATCTCAAAGTTGTCCAGATCGGTGCGCCGGAAGACGATCCCTGAACCCGCCGCGGCTGGCAGCAGCCGCATCTTCGCCGGCGCCCCCGAGTGCAGTCCGATGCCCGCAAACTCCAGCGGCTCGGCGATCGTTTGTTCCAGGTGCGCGGGTTGGGCCAACTTCATCTCCGTCCGGGAAGACCATTCCCTTGTTCAGATTAGACCGATCATTAAAATCGGTCGTGTGGCAATTCTGCCACACTCTGTACATCTCGGCCTGAAGAAATCATGAGTTTGCGGGGCAAGAATCCCGCTTAAGCCCGTAGAATCAACTCGGTTTCCGGTTTCTTTCGGTGCGCCAGGCCTGCCGGGAGGGGGATCACGAGTGGAAATAGCATCCGATGCACCTCTTCCCATGCGCGCCCTCCTCGCCGGTGCGCGCCGCAAGCTTCCGGGCCTCATCCGGCTCACGCGGCAATTGGTTCAGTTGGAATCGCCCTCCGATTCCAAATCCGCCGTGAACGCCTGCATGACAATCGCCGCGGCCCAGGCGAAAAAACTTGGCGGCGAGCTCGTGAAACATCGCGACGGCAGTTACGGCGATCTGCTCGAGGTCAGATTTCTTCCGCACAAACGCAACCAGTCCAACCTTGAAAAAAGAGGTCGCAAAGAAAGCCGCATTCTCCTGCTCGGCCATCTCGACACCGTCTGGCCCGTCGGCACGCTCAAAGCCATGCCGTGCCGCGTGCGCGGCGGCCGTTTGTGGGGGCCCGGCACGCTCGACATGAAAGCCGGCGTCGCCATGGCCCTTTCTGCGATCGAACTGCTTCTTGAAGCAGACATGCTGCGCCGCGAAGTCGTGCTCCTGCTCAACAGCGACGAAGAAGTCGGCAGCCCCGTCTCGCGTCCGATCACCGAAGGCATCGCAAAAACTTGCGACGCGGTCTTCGTTCTTGAGCCGGCGCAGGGCCTCGCATACAAAACAGCGCGCAAGGGCATCGGCAACTGGCGCATCGATGTCGAAGGCGTGGCCGCGCACGCCGGCGTCGACTTCGCCAAAGGAGCGAACGCGATTCGCGAACTGGGGCGCGCGATTGAAACCGTGAGCGGATGGACGGACTTGAAGCGCGGCCTGACGGTAAGCGTGGGCGTCTGCGGCGGCGGCAGCAAGAGCAACGTGATTCCCGCCCACGCGTGGGCCGAGGTCGACGTGCGCATTCCGCGCATCGCAGACGGCGCGCCCATTGCCCGAAAATTTGCCGCCCTCAAAGCGCGCGACCCTCGCTGCAAGGTCACTGCGACGGGCGAAATCAACCGCCCGCCAATGGAGCGCAGCCGCGAAACTGTGCGCCTCTATCAGCAGGCCCGCTCTCTCGCCGCCGAACTCGGCTTTGCGCTCGGCGAAGCATCCACCGGCGGCGGATCTGACGGCAACTTCACTGCCGCGCTGGGCATTCCCACGCTCGACGGCATGGGCGCGGTGGGAGAGGGCGCGCATGCTGCCCACGAGTCCGTCCTCATCGAGCATCTCGCACCGCGCACGGCGCTGCTTGCGGGAATGTTGATTCCGTGATCATGGGACCCGGCTGCGGCGACCCCGGCTGATAAACTTCGTTGAGAATCTTGTTGGAGACTTTCAGGTCATGAAACTTGTTGCTCTCGTCTTTCTTGCTGCGGCCGTTGCCGCTGCTGCCCAAACCGCCCCCAAAACATCGCCGACCGCTTCTTCGCCAGCCAAGAGCACTTCCACCGCCGCGACGGCCAAAGCATCCACGGCCGCGTCCACCGTGCCGCCGTGGATCAAGCTCCCGCCTGGCGTGCCCAAGCTGGCGCATGGCACGCTGCAGACACCGTTTTCGCTGCACTATGAAGACCTGAAGGTGGGAACCGGCGCCGTGGGCGAGCCAGAAAAGCTCTGGCACATCAAGTACACCGGCTGGCGCGCCGCCGACGGCGTCAAGTTCGACGCGTGGGACGACCACAAGCAGCCGGAGACGAAAGACGGCAAGCCCGTGATGGGCGACGACGGCAAGCCCAAGATGAAGGATCCGGAGCCGATGCCCTTCCCGCAAGGAACGGGCCGCGTCATCCCAGGCTTCGACTACGGGCTCACCGGCATGAAGATCGGCGGCAAGCGCCGCATCTTCATCCCCTGGCAGATGGCCTACGGCACCCGCTCCATTCCTGACCGTCCCGACCATCCGGGCATTCCCGCCAAGTCGGACTTGATTTTTGATGTGGAGCTGGTCGACGTCACCGACATGCCCGCCCCGCCCATGCGGCCCGGAATGCCGCCGCGTCCCGCGCCGGTCGCGCCGCACCCCGGCACAAGCAGCCAACCCAACGCAGCGCCAGGCGCGCCCGCAGCTCCCGCGGCCTCAGGCAGCGCTCCGCAACCGGCAGCTCCACCTCCGGCGTCCGCACCGGCGCAACCTGCCACAGCGCCAAAGCCGCAATAAACTCCTCGGGCGCAGAGGTGGTGCATTTGGCGTCATTCGTTGCCCCGTCCTTTCTCAACCGCGTCAGCGGTTGAAAAAGGGTGGGATGCAACGCACGGAGTTTATCGGCGCCTCTCGATGGTAAGGGCGCCTCGTGCAAATTCGCCTGCTTTACTGGATTTCGAACAGTGACGTCGGAGTTGCGTTAGGCGAGGCGATACCGTTCGCGCCCGCCGCTATGAGAGCGTTCTTTTCTCGTTCTTTCCGCTCGAGCAGCTCCACTGTGAGTTGCAGAATCTGGCATTCCTTCAGCGATTCTTGCCAGCGTTTCGCGATGGCCGGCTTCTCCACGAGTTTTGCAGTCTGCATTTCCCTGGCCAGTGATGCGCAGAGGAAGGTGCGCAATGCCAACCGGTTTTTCAGAAAACTAAGTTGTATTCCAGATGTAGGCAGATCCATAATGGCCCTCCCTGGGCGCTAGGCAACATATCGGACAATTCCCCAATCTGTTCTTGCCAGGCGGTCCACTTCGTCAGTGGATCGGTAAACCGAGGGAGAAGCCGTTCAATATTGGAAATCTAATTCGACCACGCCCGGCATAAAGTGATCTTGATCACAGCATTGCAGCCAGGTGGGAATTATAGTACGTCCATGCGCGCCCCCTGACCATCGCCCGGACAGAGCGGAACGCGAGACGAATTCCGTGTTCGGCGCGGATGATCGCTTTTGGGAGACTTGTCTTGGCCACGATTTACCGCAAGCTCAGGATTCGCATCGTTCGGATAAGGTTGGCCCGCTGTCATCGGGCCTCCGACCGCCTCGCCATCCGGTTCGCGCGCCAATCCACTACTTCCGAGCAGAAACGGGCCATTGGCCGGCATTGGAGTCAAATTGTCCGGCGCAGCCATTTGCTGCAGCATTCGCTGCTTGTCCTGGAGCGGCAGCAAGGTCAAGGCTCCGGTCAAGACTTTGTGAACGCGGCCTGAATGATATTTCTCTGCTGATGCAGAGTTAACCGGCTCTCCCAGAGCCACTCGTCAAATCTACTCACGGTTCGCCGGCTTCACCAGCCCCATCACCCACTCCAGAATCTTCTTTTCTTCTGTAATCCGGTCGATCAGCCCGAGAATTGTCGCCTTTTGCACTGGAGTAAGCGAACCTTCTTCGCAGCATTTGCGGAGGAATGTGCATTCGGCGTTGTGCTTTTCTTCAATCATCTGAAGCAAGCTGCTCTTTGGAAGGCGGTTCTCGAGGCTTGATGCGCTCTCTTCCATGGCGGCGCCTCTCATCATGCGCGCTGAGCCCCCGATCGGACGAAGGCTCGGTTCTCCAGTTCGTTGAGGAGGGCGCAATAGGAAAAATCTAATGATTAATTCGCTGCGTCGATGTGACGAATGTCACCCGGTCGCCGTTTTCTCCATCAATCCAGCTTCGGATGCACTTTGTTGAAGCCCGTCGCCTGCTGATACGCTGCAGCGAACGCGGCGAGCTTTGCGTCCTGGTAAAGCCCGCCAAGAAAAGTGATTGACACCGGCGTGCCGGGCCCGCCGATGTCGTCGTGATTGCCGTCGTCAATGGCCGGCGGCGTTGGCGCGTCGTCCCCGCGCAGGCCGTTAGGTACAATCACCGCCGGATTGCCCGTGAGATTGGTTGCGATCAGTTGCGCATCCGTGGTCGGCGTCACAATCACATCCACTTGGCCGAAGAGCTCGGCAAACTTGCGGATGGCCAGCGTGCGCACGCGATTGGCCTGCACGTACTCCACCGCCGGGTAGAAGCGCGCAACGCGGAAATCGTTCGGCCAGTCGTCTGAACCCTGCTCAGTCAGCAGGCGGTCGCGCCCGCTCATCGTCAGGTCGTCAAACGCCGCGGCCGCCTCTGCCGTGAGCAGCGGAACCAGCGATTTCCATGGCAGGTCGGGCAGTTCAACTGGGATTAGATTCACGCCCATCTTGGTCAGCTTGGCCAGCGTGGCCTGCTCGTATTGGCGGTCGTAGTCGCGGCGCGTGCGCGCGGCCTGCATCTCGGCGTTCGCGTCCTCGCGCTTCTTCTGCTCTTCGGGCGTTTCGTTCGGTGCAGCATCCTTCGGCACGAGCGGCGGTGCCGGATCGAATTCACTTTTGAGATATCCCACCTTCAGCGCCGTCCAGTCGAAGGTCGCGTCCCAGTGAAAGTCGGTGTGCACGGCCGAAGCATCTTTGCCATCGGGCCCGTGAATCACGTCGAGAACCAGCGCGCAATCTTCCACGGTGCGGCAGATGGGTCCGAGCTTATCCATCGTCCAGCTCAGCGCCATGGCGCCGGTGCGCGGCACCGTGCCAAAGCTCGGCCGCAATCCTGTATCGCCGCAGCGCGTCGAAGGCGACGAAATCGATCCCAGCGTCTCTGATCCGATGGCGAAAGCGACGCATCCCGCGGCCACGGCGCTGGCCGATCCTGCCGATGAGCCGCTCGAGCCTTGCGCCGGATTCCACGGGTTCCGCGTCCGCCCGCCAAACCATTTGTCGCCCATGGCCAGCGCGCCCAGCGAGAACTTCGCCACCAGAATGGCGCCGGCATCGTCCAGCCGTTTCACCACCGTCGCATCTTCATTGATCGTCTGGTGCTCAAATCCGCCCGCTCCCCACGTCGTCGGGTAGCCCTTCACGCTCAGCAGATCTTTCGCGCCCCACGGAATGCCGTGCAGCGGCCCGCGAAACAGTCCCGCCGCCATCTCTTCGTCGGCGGCCTTGGCTTGCTCCAGCGCGCGCTCCTCGGTGAGCGTGATGACGAAGTGCAGCTTCGGATCGTAACGCTTCAGCCGCGCGAGGTACATCTGCGTCAGCTGCAGCGAAGTGATCTTGTGATTCCACAAAAGCGAGGCCAGATCGAGAATCGGCGCAAAGGCCAGGTCCTCCAGATTGGCGGGCACCTTGGGAACCGGAGCGTCGGGCCCGGAGTAGCTGAGCTCCGGGTGTGCCGTAAATGCCGCAACGTGCGCCTCGCCCGGCTGCGTCGCCGGCCCAGGGTGAAAAACGTAGGCTGGCGGAACTGAGTTGGGAATATTCAGCGCGCGAATCTTGTCGTATCCGCTGCGCTGGTCGTTCAGGCCGTCGAGCATCATCTTTTTCTGGTCAGCATCGAACGGCCCAACTCCGGCCATCGTCGCGGCCTGATCCAGCATCTCGGGCGTAATCTTCGGCAGATCGCGCATCGGAACTGCAGGCGCCGTCGCTGCCGCCGCGCCACCCGCGCCCGCCGTTGAAGGTGCCGCTGGCGCCGATTCCTGCGCCTGCGCAGCAAGCGTGTATAGAATCCCCGGCAGCAGCGGCGAAGCGATGCCGGCGGCGGAACAGGCGTTGAGAAAAGCTCGACGGTTCAGGGGCATGCGCAGGTCCTTTCAGCAAAGAAGAGGGAGGCCCTGCGCAAAACTATAGCGGATGGAGGCCGCCGCGTGACCAGCCGATTGCGGAGCCGCGTGACCAAAGAGACTCGTCCGCAAACGTCGAGTTGCTAGTCAGCGAGTGCAGCGCTGAGTTAGTCAGTTAGGTGCGGCCGGCCGAGCCGCTGCCGCGCCTGACAGATTGAATGAGGCTTGAAGTCGGGAAGCAAATTTTGACGCGATAAGAGAGCACGCACGCCGGTGAAAGGCACCCCAGCGCTAGGAATGCTGCATCGGCACAAACGCCACATGCATCTCGGCCACTTCGATCTTGTTCACGCCGCCTTTTACGCTCGGATCGGCATCGCCAAGGGCTTGCGCTTCCTCTTCGGTCTTTGCTTGCACCACCAGGATTCCGTAGACGCCCTTGGGGTCCAGCACTGGACCGCCAAATTCGCAGATTCCTTTTGCGTTCAGGTCCTTCCAGTAGGCGAAGTGCTGTTCCATCAGAGCCTGTTCGGCCGGTGTGGCGTCCTGATCAAAATGAGGTCGCGGAGGGATCAGGCGGATAAGCCAGCTTTTTGCCGGTGTCTGTGCCACTGCGGCGCTCGAATTCGCGGCGGACGCAGGCTGATACATCGTGGGGAGGAGACTGAGGATGAGCGAGGCAACAAACAAGTTGACAGTCTTCATGGCACGATCGTAACCCGCTTGAAAGTTACCCCGCAATCGGAAAAGTCTGATAATGCGTGGCTAGAAAGTTGTAGTCAATTATTCATTTGACATATTCCCATATAAGCATGTATTGTTTTCTCCATGGCAAGGGCTGCCACAACCTCCGATCCGTTCAACGCCGTTGCCGAACCTCGCCGCCGCCAGATTCTGACGTATCTGGCTGGCGACGAGCGGCAGGTGGGCGAGATCGTGTTGGCGGTCGGGCTCGACCAGCCATCGGTGTCAAAGCACCTGGGTGTTTTGCGGAGGGTAGGGTTGGTGCATGTGCGGTGCAACGGGCGTCACCGGCTTTACCGGACAAACGCCGAGGCCATCAAGCCCCTCCATGAGTGGACGGAAACCTTCGAGCGCTATTGGCGCCACCAGTTGAACCGTATTAAGGAACGTGCCGAGTCCGCCATGAACGACGGGCCGGAAACTGATCTCGATGAAAAGGGGAAAAAGGAATGACCACGACAATGTCTGCTGAAGCAATTGAAAACATGATGCTGCGTATAACCCAGGAGATCCGCGTGAAGGCATCGCTCGAAAAAACCTTCGCGTCGCTGCTTGAGCAGTTGGGGCCGCTGAGCGAACGTCCTGACGGCACCTCGATGCAAATGAAGCTGGAACCGTGGCCCGGCGGGCGCTGGTATCGCGATCTCGGCGGCGAAAATGGCCACTATTGGGCGACGGTCCAGTCCATAAAGCGCAATTCATTGCTCGAATTGCATGGGCCGCTCATGATGTCACAGCCGGTGGTCAACCATGTCATCTACCGGCTCAGCGATGAGGGCGGCGAAACCGTCATCAGGTTCGCTCACACCGGCTTCGGACCCATTCAGCCAGAGCATCGCGAGGGTGTCAACAAGGGCTGGACCTACATCCACGCGAAAATCCGCGAGCGCGCGGAAAAGGCCTAGCAGCCGCGGCCAACGCAGCAATCGATCCCCACCCCACAGCGAATTTCCAACCGCACAAAGGAGATTTTCCCATGCCGATCGCAAAAGAGTTTCTTGCTGAATTTGAAATGCAGGCCCCGGTTACGCGCCGCTTTTTGGAGCGCGTGCCGGAAGACAAGTTGACCTGGAAGCCGCACGAAAAATCGCTGACCGCCGGCCAGCTAGCACTGCACATCGCCACTGTGCCGGCAGGCATCTCACGCTTTGTGGAGAATAACCCAGCGCAGGCTCCGAAAGAATTCAAGTTTCCTCAGCCGGCCAGCCGCTCCGAGATATTGAACGCCTTCGACGAAGGCATCTCGGTGGTGCGAACCCAGCTGGCCAAGTTCGATGACGCAGCGATGCAGGAAAAGTGGCGCCTGATGGCGGACGGGCACGAGCTCTTCGCGATTCCTCGCTCGAGCTTTGTGCGCGACATCATGTTCAGCCACTGGTATCAGCATCGCGGCCAGTTCAGCGTCTATCTTCGCCTGCTCAATGTGCCGGTACCGTCGAGTTGGGGACCGAGCGCGGATGAAGCGCCGCAATTCATGCAGGAAACTGCCGAAGTGGCGTAGTTCGCGACCGTCAGAGAATGCGTACCGTGCGGAGTCGGCCACGCCCAACTTCCGATGAAAAGGAGTGAAGCCATGAAGAACCAGAATTTGATGTACATCTTTACCGTCGACCAGACCCCCGAAGAAGCCTTCGCTGCCATCAACAATGTGCGCGGATGGTGGTCAGGCGAAATTGACGGTGAAACCGACAAACTCGGCTCCGTCTTCACCTATCGCTACAAAGATATTCACATGAGCAAACACGAGATCACGGAATTCGTTCCCGGCAAGAAGGTCGTGTGGCTAATTTTGGACAGCTATCTGTCTTTCGTCAAGGACAAGACAGAGTGGAACGGTTCCAGCGTCGTGTTCGATATCTCGAGGAAGGGTAATCAAACCGAGGTCCGCTTCACGCACGTCGGTCTCGTTCCTCAGCAGGAGTGCTTCGACGGCTGCTCGAACGCCTGGGGTTCCTATGTGAACGGCAGCCTGCGGAACTTGATCGCCACGGGCAAAGGCAGCCCCAATAAGAAAGAGAATGGAGATCGGGAACTGGCGGCTCGATAATTGAGAGGCTAGGCCATTCGTGCACTCTTCTCCAGTGGCGGCGAAGATTCAACTACGCTCGCCCTCGCCCAGACAGGAGGTCCCATGTGCCCCGTATGTGTAGCCACCACCGCGGCCGTTCTGGCCGGTAGCACCGCCGGCAGCGGCGGCCTTGCGGCCATCGTCATCGGCTGGTTCCGGCGCAAGAAGTAAGCCGCATTTCTTCGCGCGGAATCCCCGATCCGCCGCTGAAATCGCAAGAGCGCTAGAATTCTCCACGCATCGAAATCGCACGCCTCAAACCAAAGGAGTCTCTCATGGCAACCGTCGCTACCGAACAAAAGCAGCACACCGTCGTCTCGCATGACCAGTGGGTCGCTGCGCGCAAGGAATTCCTGAAAAAAGAAAAAGAGTTCACGCGCCAGCGCGATGAGATCAGCCGCCTGCGCCGCGAGTTGCCTTCGGAAAAAATCGAGAAGCGCTACGAATTCGAAGGCCCCGGCGGCAAGACCGATCTCGCGGGCCTCTTCGGCAAGCGCAGCCAGCTCATCGTCTATCACTTCATGCTCGGCCCGGGATGGAAGGAAGGCTGCCCCAGTTGCTCCTATCTCGCCGACCATTTCGATGGAATGACCGTCCATCTCGCCAATCGCGACGTCACCTTCGCCGTCATCTCCCACGCGCCGCTAGCGGAAATCGAAGCGTTCAAGAAGCGCATGGGCTGGAAGTTCAACTGGTATTCCTCCTTCGGCAGCGATTTCAATTTCGACTTCCAGGTGTCGCAGTCGCCCGTCGAGGCAGGACAGAAAGAAGTGCTCTACAACTACGAGATGATGGCCTTCCCCAGCACGGAACGCCCCGGCCTGAGCGTATTTTCAAAAGACGCCTCCGGCCAGGTCTTCCACACCTATTCGAGTTACGCGCGCGGCCTCGACATTCTCGTCGGCACTTACAACTTTCTCGACATGGCGCCCGAAGGCCGTGATGAAGCCGGTCTCAAGCACTCCATGGCCTGGGTTCGCCACCACGACAAATACACCGATGGCTACGTGGTCGACGCCAACCGGGGATACGTTCAGCCCGAAGTGGTCAAGATTGAAGCAGCAGGCGGCAAGTGTTGCCACGAATAATTCTGGGAGCAGGGCGTAGAGGCAGAGAACGGCAACAAGGGCCTTAACCCCGTTCAGTCCCTCCCGTGGCTCGGATCACACTGGTCAAACCAGAGTGCGACAATGGAACGACGGTTGCGCCGCACCTCGTCAAGCATGAGTGCAGGTTGATCTGGGTTGATCCCTTCGCGTGGGAGATG
>Ga0210391_10004379_pt1 | contig 11772 bp, 14 predicted proteins | sample IncBWC12OmetaG_FD_160573 | JGI IMG/M metagenome (GOLD analysis project Ga0210391, IMG submission 160573) | Forest soil microbial communities from Barre Woods Harvard Forest LTER site, Petersham, Massachusetts, United States - Inc-BW-C-12-O ...
GCGCCCGCGCTCCATCGCCCTCGCCACCGCCGCATCCACCTCCGCCGCCGTCAGCGCCTTCCCATCGAGCCTCTTGATCGTCGCGCCTTCCGAACTCACGCGGGCACGAGTCACCGCCCCAGCCGCACAGGCCACCACAAAGAAAAACACCACCCCTCTCCAACGCGTCATCGTCGCTCCTAGCGAGTCCTCTCCAGCATACGATCATCCCCCACACAAAGTTTCGCGCGCGAGTCCGACAGGCCGTCGCCGCGGTCGGTCCTCCTACGATTGATCTCGTCGCCAACGTTCACGATCACCGACGGATCGCGCAGTCGCGCGCAAGAGTCCGACAGGCCCGAAGGCCGGTCGTCCGACGAGCAAGTCTCTACAACGCGCACGTTCATCGACGGATCTCCAAGTTTCCGCGCGCCTGAAAACACGTGGCTCACACGCGCAAGTCGTGCTTGCAAGTCCGCGATTGTTGGTTGCCGGTACCGCGAGCCATGTTCGCAAGACGACCGGCCTTCGGGCCTGTCGGATGCGTGCGCGGCAAGCGCACGTTGGGCACGCCGGCGACAGCCGTGCTTCGACACGACTTGCGGGTCACGGCTTCAGCCGTGACAAACAAAGTCGTCGCGAAGCGAGCTCCTCTAATCTGCGCGAGTTCTCGTCAGAGGGCTCGCGCAACGCCTTCGACTTTCACTCGCCACTCGCCACTAACCACTAGCCACTTCCTCCCGCGCCCTGTCTACTATTTCGCGCCACAACCGCGCCCCCGTGCCCGCCGCCTCCCGCGCACGCCCTACACTAAAATCATGTGGCCGTACCTAACCGCCCCGTTCGCCGTATTGCTGCCCGCCCGTTGGCGCGCGCAAAGCGGCTTCGAAGCGCCCATGCCCTGGCGCATCGCATCCTTTATATGTGGCGTAGCGCAGTGCGCCACCGGACTCGCCGCCATGGTGTGGTGGTACTCCTACTCCGTGCGAAATTGGGCGCAGTACGTCGTCAGCCACGCCATCCAATCGCAATCCTCACTCTCCGAGATGAAGCCCCACGCGCAAGGCCTCCTGGCCCTTACGCTGATCGTGTCCAGCCCCGTCACGTGGATCGTCATCGCTTGGTCCGTCGAAGGACTCGTCCGCATCCTCGCCGCCGCAATCACCAGCGAAGTTTTCGCCACGCTGCCTCTCGCGCTGATCGCCGGCGCGATTTCGCTTTTCCGTCCGGTGCGCGACGAAAATCCCGGCCTTCGCGGCGGCACGACCGTCGAGGACGCGTCGCCCGATGATTCACCAGCCCGCTCGTTCGCGAATTTTCTGTGCCGCGGAATTGTCGAGCACATCCACGCGCACGTGCCTGACTACGTCACGCGAATCAAAGACGTCGACGGCGATCTGCTCTGCATTCGCACGAGCCATAGCAAGCCCGACTGGGAGCCGGGCCGCATCGTGCGCGTCGGTGATATCGGTGATATCGGTGGCAATGGGGGCGATTTTTACCGCATCGACCGCTTCAGCGAACGCCACGGCGCCGCAGCCTACACCGCTACAATGGACGACGATGGCCTCCCGCACACGCACACTCGCACGGGCAGCGTGCTTGCCGCCCCGCGCGACACGCATCCGCGCCCGTTCGTCTACTTGCTTCGCCACCTCGCAGCCGGAGTCGCGAACCGTCACACACTCAATTACGAAATTCCACCCGAAGCCCGCGCCGCTCTCGATGCAGCTGCCGCTCGTTCGCCTTTCGACGCGCATGCCGAACCCGCGCACGTACCCGTGAGCCGGAAATAAATGTCCGAGCTGCCGCGCCTGAAGCCCGCCGACAAGTGGATCTTCGCGATGATCGCCCTCGCGCCCGTCGCGATTCTCCTCGCGACGCGCCTCGCGCACACTCACCAGGAAATTCCGGCCGGCGTTTACTTTTTTTGCGTCTCTACGCTGCTGTGGGCGTTGCCGTCCATCGTCGGCACACACATTTATTACAACGCCTCGCGCACTCCCTCCGCGATTCTCTGGGTCGAGAGCATCCTGGTCGGCGTTCTGCTGATGCTGGGCACGCAAACCCTGGCCCTCAACATCGTCGGCGACACCGCCGCATCCATCGTCTCCCTGGGCCTCGGCGTCGCCTTCGCCTTGCTCCCGCTCTTCTCCCGCAATCGCGCTACTTAGCCGCGCCGCGTGGGATAGCCTACCAGGCTGTCATCCTGCGAATCCCCTCGCTCCAACGCGTACCAGCATTGCCGGATCGCGGTCGCCAACGCGCATGATCCCGGACGAACCGCCCGTGCCACTCACGCGCAAATCGCGTTTAGAGCATTTCGTATCATTCCCCACGCGATTCTCGCTTAGACTGGCACCGTTCACATGTTCCCCTCCCAAAATGCAGTTGAAAAAGTGCTTCGGCCGCTGATCGGCGCGCCGCTGTGGGCCGCCCATCGCGCTGCCGACATGGCGACGTTTCAATTCGGAGAGCGTCACCCGGCGACCAACCTTTTAGGACGTGCGTGTGAGGTGGGCGACTTCGCTTTGCACGTGCAATGTGCGTGGCGCATCGTGCGCCAAAACCGAATCCTGGTCGCCAGTGACGACCTCTATTTTCCGTCCAACTACGACCGCGACCCGGGCGTCCCTGAAGACTTCGACTGGGATCGCGATCCGAATCTACGTGACGCGCTTCTCGCCGATCTTTTCCATGATGGCCATGCGGCGCTCCACACAAGCGAAGTCGAAGCTGGGCCCGCCGGCCGCGTCACGCTGCACTTTACCGGCGATGCGCAACTTGACGTTCTTCCGAATATGTCGCTGCGGCGCGAGCATTGGCGCCTTCTCCGGCCGAAGTCCGACTCCGAACATTTCGTGGTGTCGGCCGAGACGCCATCCTGACACTGAGTTTCCCCGATGCCACCCACCATTCGCGCTGCAACCGACGCCGACCGCGACGCCATCTGGCGCATCCTCGAACCAATGATCCGCGCCGGCAAAACTTACACACTCCCTCGCGACATGTCGCGCGGCGACGCCTTCGCATACTGGTTCGCGCCGGACAACGAAGTCTTCGTCGCCGAAGACGAGAGCGAAGGAGCGATCGCCGGCACCTACGTGCTGCGCCCCAATCAGCGCGGAGGCGGTGCGCACGTCGCAAACTGCGGCTACGTCACCGCAGCCGGCGCGACCGGGAATGGAATTGCCGGCGCGATGTGCGAACACTCCCTCGCGCGCGCACGCGAACGCGGATTTCGCGCGATGCAATTCAATTTCGTCGTCGCGTCCAACGAACGCGCCGTCCGCCTCTGGAGCAAGCACGGTTTCCGCATCGTCGGCCAGCTCCCCGGCGCCTTCATGCACCCCACACGCGGCGCCACCGACGCCTACGTCATGTTCCGCGAGCTCTAAGCGCCTCCACAATTCCTCCGTGCCCTCAGCCTTTCTCTGTGTCCTCCGTGAAATGTTCCACGCCTTTGACTTTCGCTCACGATGTTTCAATCTTTGAACCAAATCCCTCTGCAAGCACTTTCCACAGCCTTTTCCACAGCCCCGCTTGACACCGCCTTGTGGCCCACGGCACAGTACCCTCGGAGATACGACGACTCTATGCATGCGAGCTTGACCGCCAAGCAAATCACGATTTACGACGCACCCACAGCCAAGCAGGAATACTGGAAGCCGCTGATCGACGACCTCGGTCAGGCCTTTCTTCCACCCGCTCCGAACCTTCGCCGCCCGCGCCTCAGCATGCAGCGCCCGCGGCAATACAAGTGCGTGATCGATCGCACCGCCTTCAAATCCGACGACGAAATCGTCGTCATCCTCGCCAGCCACGGCATCCACGTCCCGCCCCGTAACTAGACACAGTATCGACTCGCCGCTGCGATGGGTGACTCTAGCAAACCTGCTTCACGGAGTCCGTTGTTGGCCGTAGCGGCGCTTCTTGTAGCCGCCCTGCTCATCGCGTTTGCCTTCGCCCCAACGTTGACAATTCACAGCAGGTCAGCCACTTCGGCATACGCTCACTATTTGCATGATCCGACGCCGGAAAACGATCGTGCATATCGAGCGGCGCTCGATCGAGCGAACCGTCCGTTCCACACGCTTCAAGCCGCTTCGCTCGCCTGTGGCCTCGCACTTCCTGTTTGGCTGATCGTTCGGAAGAGAAAGAGGCGCGTAGCGCCCGAGCAGTAGGTCCGCACGTCGAGCAAACTGCCTCGCGAAATCTCCGCTGCGGTAACCACTACGAGTCACGCGCACGCCGTCATTCGTTCGCTCACGCATCCGAATGTCACAATCGCGTCAGGAGGGAACATGTCGCCCACTCGCTCGCACCTTCGCAATATCGTCCTCGTTGCCGTAGCCTCCACCTGCCTTGTGCCCCTCGCCACCCACGCACAATTTCCAGACCAATTACCCATCCCCGCCGACGTGAAAGCCTTCGCCACCCAGTACATCGCCGCGATCAACGCCAAAGACTCCGCCAAACTCTGGTCCTACCTCACGCCCGAAACTCGCGCCTGCGTCACGCCACAAAACAAAGATGTCTACGACGCCCTCTTCGCCATCCAGCTCGACGACAAAATTCCTCTCGACTACCGCCTTATGTTCACCGCCGTGAATGAAAGCAACGCCAAGGCGATGGCCGACCGCCAGTATTTCCCCGTGAAGCCCGAGCACCAGCTCCAGATCGACTACCAGTTCGGCAACGATGTCACCGGCCTCGTCCTCTGGATCGTCCACCAGAACGGACGCGTCTACGCCGATCAGCCCTGCGCCACGGAAAAGTTCATCAAGGAATATCGCGACGACGCTCCCCAGCGCGCGCACTACAAAGAAGTCGCCGCGCAAATTCAGGACCCGTTGCGCTCCGAGCTCCCCAAGTTCATCGCCGATCACGATCGCTCGAGCGCCATCTCGAAGTATCACGACGCCACCGGCGCCGACATGGGCACCTCGACGCAAGTCATCAACGCGCTGAAGCAGACCGCCGACGCCGCCGCGAACTAGCCGCTTCAACTTCACTCGTGGCACAGGCAATCCTGCCTGTGCCACAAAAAAAACGCGCGAGGGAATCGGGCATTCGCCCTGTCCCTCGCGCGTTTAGCTTTCTTAGTTTGTCGTTGTTACCGCTTCTTGCCGGCGCCGGCTTTGACGGCGCCGCCTGCAGCGGCAGCCGCGGTCGCTTGGTGCGCCACAAACTCCTCGTACGGCCCCTTGAAGTCCTCGATCTTGTGATCGTGGACGCTCCAAATCCGCGTCGCCACCTCATCGATCACGTCGTGGTCGTGCGTCACGAACAGCACCGTGCCATCGTACTTCTGCAGCGCAATGTTCAGCGCGTTGATCGACTCCAAATCCAGGTGGTTCGTCGGCTCGTCCAGTATCAACACGTTCGGCTTCTGCAGCATCAGCCTGCAAAAAATCAGCCGCGCCGATTCGCCTCCGCTCAACGCCGATGTCGGCTTCATCGCCTCTTCAGAAATAAAAAGCATCTGCCCCAGCACGCCGCGCAGCTCTTCCTGCGTCGCTTGCGGCTTGAACTGGTGCAGCCACTCCACCGTATTCAGCCCGTGCGTGATCGATTCGCTGTGGTCCTGCGCGAAATATCCCACCGCCACGTTGTGGCCCCAGTTCACCTGGCCGCCATCAATCGGAAACGCGCGGTCGCTGTCGTCCACAAATCCCGTCGCATTCCGCACCAGACTCTTCAGCAGCGTCGTCTTTCCCGCTCCGTTGCGCCCCATCACCGCGATCTTCTCGCCGCGATCCACATTCGCGCTGAACGGCTTCCACACGGGGACGCCGTCGTACGACTTCGCCACGCTGCGAATCTCCACCGGATGCCGGCCCGACGCCTGCTCCACATTAAATCGAATGTAAGGCCGCGCAATATTCGACCGCGCCAGCTCCGTCGTCTGCAACCTCTCGACTTCTTTCTTGCGTGATGTGGCTTGTGCCGACCGCGTGCCGGCGCTGAATCGTGCGATGAAATCCTGCAGCTGCGCGATTTTCTTTTCGCGTTGCGCGTTTTCGCTTTCGATGCGCGATCGCACCGAAGTCTTCGCCACCACCATGTCGTCGTACCCGCCGTTGTACATGATCACCGTCTGGTAATCGATGTCGGCAATGTGCGTGCACACGCTGTTCAAAAAGTGGCGGTCGTGCGAGATCACGATCAGCACGCCTTCGTACTCGTTCAAGTAGTCCTGCAGCCAGTGCACCGAGTCCAAGTCCAGGTTGTTCGTCGGCTCGTCCAGCAGCAGCACTTGCGGCTGGCCAAACAGCGCCTGCGCCAGCAGCACGCGGACTTTCTGTCCGCCCTGCAGCTCGCTCATCTTGCGTTCGTGCAAGCTTTCTTCGATGTCCAGGCCGTCCAGCAGCACCGCGGCGTCCGATTCAGCCGTATAGCCGCCTTCCTCGCCCACGATCCCTTCCAGTTCGCCCAGGCGCATGCCGTCGGCGTCGGAGAGCTCGTCGTGCGGCTTGGCATAGAGCGCCTCGCGCTCCTGCAGCGCCTTCCACAGCGGCGCGTTCCCCATAATCACCGTGTCGATCACGCGGAATTCGTCGAATCCGAACTGGTCCTGTTTCAGGACGCCCATTTTCTTGGGCCGGGTCACGTCGCCCTTGGTCGGCTCGATCTCCCCGGTCAAAATCTTCATCAAGGTCGACTTGCCCGCCCCGTTCGGCCCCGTAATACCGTAGCGCCGCCCGGCGAAGAACGTGGTCGAGACGTCTTCGAACAGGATGCGCGGCCCGTATCGCATGGTCACATTGTTGATCGATAGCATAGCCCTCGATTATACAGCACTCGCGTAAATGAGCCGAGAGGGCACAAAAATGCGCAGACATCCTTCAGCGGCACGGAAGGACGCCTGCGCATCAAGGAACGCTGGCCGCGAAATCTAGAAAACCTCAATCGGTTTCGGCGGCGGCGGATCCTTCGATTCGCCACTGATCCCTTCCACGGGTATCGCGGAAGCCGTCATCTTCAGCGTCTTCAGCGGGCTCAGCGGCTTGGCGTGCAATTTCTGGTTCGGAGACTTCTTGATCGCTTTCGCGGCCATTTGTCGCTCCTTTTGTAGGCCTACCGGCGCGCTATACGCAGCAGCGACTTGACCTGCGATGCCTTTTTGCCCTTCGCCAGCTTTTTCTTCGTAGCCATGTTTGCTTCTCCTTTTAGAACTTACGTTCTGGCGGCTAGCGGCCCGCCACACGCATCAGCGACTTGACCTGCGAAGCCTTTTTGCCTTTCGCCAGCTTTTTCTTCGTGGCCATGTGTACTTCTCCTTTTCGAATTTCCGTTCCCGCGGCGACTAGCGGCCCAGCCTTTGAATCAGTGGCTTCACCGCCGAGGCTTTCTTGCCCTTCGCCAGCTTTTTCTTGGTCGCCATGTTGGATTCGCTCCTTTTGAATGAGCCCAGGTGCTCTACTCTGATAATCGAAATCGGACGGCGAAAACTGACACCCGAAACCAAGAATTTTGCGATACGTGGCCCGACCGTCGCGGCTTCCGGCGGCAAGCTGCCGCACCTCGGGAAGTGCATGTGAAGCGAGCGCCGGAAACACGGAGGAGGTCACGGTGAGGCGGGGTACACGGTGGCGACATTTGTGTCGATTAGAGCGGACACCTTTGTTGGAAGGGCGGGAGTTAGGCGCGTTTCTAATCGGCAGGCACTCCGATTAGAAATTATCAGGTGAGTTGCAACTGGCGGAAGGGCGGCGGAGAAAACCTGCCAGGTCGATGCCTCGTCGGATCGACCCGCCTTTACAGAAGATCGGGCGAGCGGTGCTCGCCTGCGCAGACTGAAGTCTACGCTACGTGCGATGTGCGGCGTGGGTTGCGGCGCGGTGCGCCGGGTCGAGCGTGCGCGTGTTGGCGGGAGAAAGGCGGTGGCATGGGGGAGAGGCACTTCGTCATGCCACTGGCATTCCTCTGTGTGAATTCGCGCGTTTGCGAATTCAGCGAAGACGGAGTTGTGATCGGCGGTCGGTGAGTGTGTCGCCATGGGATGTGTCATCTAGTGCCGATTAGAACGCACCTCCTTCGTTTTTTTTATGGAAGTTACATGACTTTCTAATCCCCCGAGATGTCGATTAGAGTTCAAACCGAAGGCGGTTTTGCGGGAGATTCTTACGTAGAAGTACGGATGTATTTGCGCGTTGGTCACGGAAACCCGAGGGGCGCTGGCGGAGGGAGTTACGGCTTCTACGGATTCGAGCTGCGGGAAGTACGGATGGTAAGGCGGGGTAGGAATCGGGGCCGGTTGGGCGCTGCGTCCAAATTGTTCACCCGTCCCCACGTCGGCTAAAAGCCTTGTAATAACTTACATGTAAGTTTATTATAACATACTCGTTCTCACGGATCAAGACGTCTTTGGTTAGCGACTATCGTCGTTCGGCCGCGTGTCCATCTAGGAACTTGTGAGACTTCTCCACGCGTGAGAGCCTAGCCGGCATGGGACTGATCTCCAACGCGATTGACAAACTTCCCAAGTGGGCCAAGGTCGTTCTCTTCGTCGCAATAATTGTTTCGAGTATCTCCTGTATCGTCAAATATGGCTTTTTCACCTTCCTGATCCGCATGATTTTCAGCCCGGAAATTTAAGTTCGAATCGTACTCCAGCGCTACGTGAGGGACATGATCGCTGCGGACTGTGTTTACCTGGAGCCTCAGCTTCTTATCGCGCTTCCATGCGGGTAGACGTCGTAAATCGCCGCCCGCGGTTCGACCCAGCGTTCGGTCCGCATATTTATGCCGCAACTTAGTGCTGGGCGGGCCAACGCAGGTTGCGCCGCGGCGCGCGACGCTAATTACTGTTACATTTCATCGAGTCACAGTGTCTTTGGCACTGACTGGAGTAACTTCTGGATTGCGCTCGCAGGTTCAACAACTCCGATTCCACCGATCCCCACCGTTTGTGAGCGGAAACGGAGCGGATCAACATAGCCGGGAACGCGCAGCTCTAGATCCGTTTCCTGAGACGGAGCCTTAGAAATGAGATCCAGAAGGGAAGGCAAGCCCTGACCGAACGCCGTGCCCTCTCGTGAGAGACCAACGGGTACGCGGATTACAGGTCCCCCACTATTTCCCGGGAAAATATTCGAATCGATAAGGAGTGGCTTCTCGAGAGGCGAGTTTGGGTCCGTCCACGCAATGATTCCGGAACGAATGACTGAGCGCACGAGGTATTCGTTCCCAACAATTCCGGGATAGCCAATCACAATTACAGTGGCACCCTCGAAAACATCGTCCTTTGTCGCGAAATTGGCTGCGATGACTTCATCTATGAGGCCGTCCTTAACGTGCGCCTGTGGAGCGAGTGCAGCGACGTCGGCACCATCCGGACCGGGCGTCCAGAGATTTTTGCCGCTCGCATCTTTGAGCCTCACGATCGTGCCCAGGTCGTCGTAAACGGACTCATGCTCTTCCCAACTGTAACGAATTCGAAGTTCTGCGGGCTCCCAATTCTGAGATGGGTCGGAAAAGACATGCTTAGCAGTCACCATGTACCCACTCTTGTCGTCGAGACCCGCAAAGAACCCAGTACCGATGACCGCGAAGAATGATTTCTGGTTCTGGTCCTTCTTCTCGACTCCGGACGAAAAAGTCGAGAGCCGCCAATGATCCAGCCACGGGCCGGCGGGCTTAACCTGCCGCGCTTGGAAATTCACGCCAAACAGCAGAATCGGGCAAAGACATCCAAAGCCAATTGCGCGCGCCAATATGCCGCGCTTTCTGTACACTTCACTCATCCGCCACCATGAAAGCGGTATACCACAACCACCGGACCTATGGTGAGAATAGTATTACCGGCATGCGACTAACCGTTCGGCGCTCTCGGAGGACGTCATGAACCCATCACGCAAAGCTTATGAGGAAATTCTGAATATGTCGGACGGTGAGCTGTGGCAGTGGATGCTAAGTGCAGACACTGGATCGTACGTTCACGAGGTTGGAAAAATCGTGATGAATCAGAGGGTGGCGCAAAAAACACTCGAGGCGAATCGCGAAATGGTCAAGCAAACTCGGTTGTGGTTGGACGCGAACATTCAACTCGATGCTACAACGCGAGCCCTAGCAAGAGCCACTAGCGGCATCGTCGCGGCTACCTGGGGCGTGGTCGTAATAACGCTTATCACGCAAGTAGCCCTTATCTGCCTCGAAGTCTTCCGCAGGTAGTTCGGGCAGAAACGTAGATACGGTGATCAAGCGCACAGCAATCCGAAGCGATAGTGAACTTCGCCTACACTAATTTAAGCATCTTCTGAAACGCGCGCACCGTCTCCGGCGCGCAGCCTGCGAAGTGATTGTTGACGGCGACCATCACGGGAATCTTCAGCTTCTGAATCGACTCCACTTCGTCGGCCCACTTTTTCAACTCAGCCTGTTTATCCACCACTACCTTGTCCCAAACCTTCGTAATCTGCTCGATCCCTTTCCGGTCGCCGAGTAGCCGGATGTACGCGAAGTCCGCCGTGACGTGGTTGAGCCGCGTTTTGAATTCCCAGGGGCCGGGAACCCAGCCCTGATCGATCACCGCGAACGCCACCTTGTGTTTGCGCAGCAAGTCCATGAATCGATCGTCCATCCAACTCTTGTTCCGTATCTCCAGAGCGAACGGATAACCCTTCGGAAGTGATTTCAGGAACGGTTCGAGCACGGCGATGAAGTCCGCCTGCGTCTTGAACACGGCCTTATTGAAATATCCAAACTGGAAAACGAGCGCGGCGAGCTTGTCGCCGAGGTTATCGGCCGCCGTGAGGAAGTGCTTCAAATCGTCGTCGCAGTCCACGCAGACCTTTTCGTGCGTGATCACCTGCGGGACCTTCAACGCGAAGAGGAAATGTTTCGGCGTCTTCGCGTGCCAGCCCTTCACCGTGGAGATGGCAGGCGTGCGATAGAAAGTGCTATCGACTTCCACAAAATCAAACTGCGTGGCGTAGTGCGAAAGGTATTCGGCGGGCTTCATTCCTTCCGGATAGAAGAAATTCTCCCACCCCGCCGCAGTGAATGTGCTGGTTCCGATTCGGATTTCAGGCTTGGTCGGCATGCCCGAATAATCGGCGAACTTCTATGCGAAGGTAAGCGCGTGCAGCGCTGACGCGGTTAAGACTCACGCATTCACCGAAGCCACCGAGAAAACCCTGCCAGCGGGCTTTAGCGACTTTGCGGAGCTGCGGCTTTTTCCTTAGCCTTGGATCGCCGCACGATCCCCGCCGCGCGGTGGGCTTTCGTTGCGTCATCCTCCGCGCGACACATAAGCCAGAGACCCAGGCAAAGGATGACGAGCATCGCGATTAATCCATATCCGTACAGCATGATCGCCTCCAGCAGACCGATTTTAGGCTCGCACCCCGCCGCCCTTCCGGTGAATACCTACATGTGCGTAGTTCGAGTAAAGGAATAGGGGAGACGCGAAGCCAATTGCAGAATGCGGTCGAGGAGAGTCAGGAGGGTTTTAGCGTCCTCTGAAACGCGGGGACCGTGTCCGGCGCGCAGCGTCAACGGCTAGGCAACGGCGAAGGCGGGGAGCCGGGGCAAAAGGCGACGGCGTAGTGGGGTGGGGCGGGTCGGCGAAGGCGAAGCAGGTCAGAAGCGGGGAGAGATCCTTCGGCCGATGAATCGGCCTCTGGATGACGTCGAAGGCTGAGGCAACGGCGAGGGCCCAGGCAACGGCTGAGGCAACGGATGAGGCAACGGCAACGGCGAAAGCACAGAGTTGGGATCGCCTGTGTTACTCGCGGAGGTCGGGCGAGTGGCCGAACGCCCAGGCGACCATGAGAGGGAACTCTTCGC
>Ga0210391_10004382_pt1 | contig 11767 bp, 9 predicted proteins | sample IncBWC12OmetaG_FD_160573 | JGI IMG/M metagenome (GOLD analysis project Ga0210391, IMG submission 160573) | Forest soil microbial communities from Barre Woods Harvard Forest LTER site, Petersham, Massachusetts, United States - Inc-BW-C-12-O ...
CGAGCCTCTTCGAAGGTGAGGACGAGGGATTGGTTTGGCGGTGCGGCCATGGAGAGATGATAGTGGAAGGAAGGCCTACGCGGCGCCAGGGGACGCCATGGATTGCTCGAGGAAGTCGGTCAATGAGTGTAATGGCGATGTTACGCCAATTGCACGGCGTCGTTACGCCTATCCATCTCTAACCATGCGGTATTGTCCGCAGCGTTGGAGAATCAGAGCACTCGAAACGGTACGTTGCTCGAAAGCTTTCCGCTCGGAGTCGTCACCACCACTGTGCCTGTGCTTGATCCAGCAGGAACCGTCGCCGTGATTTGGGTAGCCGAGACAACCGTAAACGCCGCCGACGTGCCGCCGAAGGTGACTGAGGTTGTACCGGTCAGATTACTTCCGAGGATGAAAATTTGTTTCCCGGGATTGGCAGCCACCGGAACGGTCTTCACGAACGGAGCGAGACCCATGGAGATTTTGAAGACCGTACCGGGTCCGACTCCGGGAAATCCCGTCGTGACGCCATACAAATTTCCGTCGGTGCCCTGCACGAGTCCGGCTTGCGGGTATTCGCCGTCAGTTTTATCGAAACTATACAGCGTGGTCAGCGTACCGGTTGGCGTGATCTGGAATACAGTGCCGCAGCCGCCCTCGCTGCAGTCCGAGAAATTTGCTCCGCCAATGACCGTGGTCCCATAAAAATTGCCATCGGTCGCTTGGATCACTCCTGCAGCTGGACCATCGCCGTCTGGGCAGTGAGTTTGCAGACAAAACGTGTGCAGCACAGTAACCGCCCCCGTTGGCGTCATCTTGAAAACGACTCCTGAGTTCGTCCCATAGAAATTTCCGTCATTCCCTTCGACCAGACTGCCCTCCGGCCCATCGCCGTCGGAGCCGTCGAAGGAATGGAGGGTCGTCACGTTGCCGCCGGTGCCGACTTTGAAAACTGTGCCGCAGCCGCCATTGCACTTATCACTTGTGCCTCCGGACTGCGTGGTGCCGTACATGAATTCGTCACTCCCCTGAATCAGTGGCGCTTGCGGGAGGTTTCCTTTCGCCACTCCGCCGCAACTGCTGGAGCCACAAAAGGTGTGGATGATGTTCACCGTACCGGCCGGGGTCAGCGAGAAAATGTCACCTGAACCATCTTCGGTTCCTCCGCGCAAAGACGTTCCATAGAAAGTCCCGTTGAGCACATTCTGAAGCAGCGGCTGCGAGGTGAGCGCATAGATGGCCGTGGACAGATTCGTCAGCGTGCCATCCGGCGTGATTTCAAACACGATGTCGGAGCTGAGTGTGGTGCTTCCGTAGAAGTTTCCATTCGTGGCCAACACGAGCCCGGCCATTGGATAGCCGCCGTCGGTCTTCTTGAAGCTGTGCAGAATGGTCAGCGTGCCGTCAGGAGTGGTCTTGAAAACTTCACCACACCCATTTGCACACTGATTCTGCCCGTTACCATTGGCCGTGGTGCCATAGAAATTACCGTCGAGTCCCTGCACCAGGGTTCCGTAAGGATGAGCGCCGTCTGTAACGTCGAAGGCATGGAGTTGGGTAAAGGTTTGCGCTGGCGACGAAACCACCATCGCGACACCCAGCAAGAACAGGATCAAAAAGGTTTTCGAGGCATTAAAACGGAGCATTGGGTTCTCCTCTAACTCTCTTTCGCTTAAGACCTGGGCCGTGCGGGCTGCATGGCGCGGTGCTGTGCTGCGCGCGAAGAACAAGCAACAAAGGACTAAGCTCAGGATGCGCCACGAAGCCAAGGATAACAGAAGGTTAGTCCAAATTCAGCCAGTGGCGCGGTTTCCCAGTCGTTCGCGTTCTCGAACACACCGTCAACCCGAGGTTGATCCTGAACTCAACTGTGGCTAACAGGCGTTATCACTCATTGGGGACTGGCGGGCCGGCCAAGCGGGTCAATGAGTGTAATGGCGATGTCACGCCGACTGACCTGCGAATCGCAAGGGGGAGAAATCTCATCCCCTAAGCGTACAGATCAATGAGCCCCCCGCTCCAGGCAGCGGCACCGGCCGCATAGAAAAGGTAATGGGCGACCGCAGTACTTTCGATAGGACGGCTCCAGACCAATCCGGAGACATACTCCCAGGCCGAGTGTCCAGTCTGATCGTTCTGGGAGTCCTCCACGGGCGTTCCGTAGATGAGATTCGTCTCGCCGCGGCGGGTCGAAGACGACCAAGCGAAAACGTCGGCGGAGGGAACAAGACTAATTTGGCTGGCCTGCGTGGTGATCGCTCTCTGAGTCAGGGGCGCCAGGCTGGTCGACAGATCGGGCGCCTGCGACGGGTCGAGCGGATTCACCCACGCCGGAAGCAGTTTAATGGACATGGGAAATCAGTTTGCCAATTCTCTATCTATCGGCAGTTCCGGGGCGAATCTAAAGAAACGGCGGTACTTTAGGGCCCCGCCGTGAGGACTCATGCTCCCGGTTTCGGGTTTTTTTATAGCCAACCAACTGCAATCTTCCACACGGCGATTTGTGGTTGGTGCAATCGGGATGTTACGCCAACCATTGGGGGCTGCTACCATTGCCGCATGTTCAATTTTGGGAAACCGAAAACAGTCGGTGACTGGATAGTTCATATCGCGGGAGCCATCGTCGCGATATTCCTTGTCTGGTGGATGCTTCGGATGTACGTACTGTGAACGCACTCAAGAACGCTCCGGCTTGGTCAATGAGTGCAATCGCGATTCTTCAACAATGGATCAGAGATGCCCGGTGACAGTGGCGGACCGAGGGAATGAGTGCAATGCGGATTTATGGCCAATATTTTATGGGGAATATTGAGACAACTGCCTTGGCGCCCACTGTTGGATACAGTGTTTACCGTATTTGGCACCTCCGGGCGGGTGGCTAGCATAGATTGCGGTCTGATCGAGCACTTCACCCAGTATTCGACCACAACCTTAAGATGATCAGGTCGTCGCCACAGGATATGAGCGAGCCGAAGCAGGCAGAAGAAATAACGGGTCTGTTGGCCGCTATTGTAGCGTCCTCCGATGATGCCATTATCAGCAAGAGCCTTGACGGCATCATCACGAGTTGGAACAAGAGTGCGGAACGAATATTTGGGTATACCTCTGAAGAAACCATTGGGCAACATATCACCCTCATCATTCCAGCAGAACGCCATGCGGAAGAGTCAGACATTCTCGCCCGTCTTCGACGAGGGGAACGCGTCGACCATTTCCACACCGTCCGCAGGCGGAAGGATGGCAGCCTCCTCGATGTCTCTCTGACCATCTCTCCCGTGAGAGATTCATCGGGGCGTGTAATTGGAGCCTCGAAAGTGGCGCGTGACATTACCGCGCAAAAGCAGGCGGAGCAAGCATTGCGGGAAAGCGAACAACGCTTTCGGGTGATTACGGATGCTTCGCCAGTCCTGGTCTGGATGTCGGGGACAGACAGACTTTGCTATTACTTTAACAAGGGGTGGTTGGATTTCGTCGGGCGTACTCTCGAACAAGAGTCAGGAAATGGCTGGACGGAGAACGTGCATCCCGAAGACTTCGATCACTGCATGCAGATCTACATCAGCAATTTCGATGCTCGTCGTCCATTTGAGATGGAATACCGAATGCGGCATCACACGGGCCAATACCGCTGGATACTGGATCGAGGAGTGCCACGCTACGCGCCGGATGGGACGTTTGAAGGATATGTGGGCGGTTGCCTCGACATCCACGATCAAAAAGAGGCCGCAGAAAAGGTCCGGATTGCCGAGGACGTAACGCGCCTGATGAAAGTACAGGATCAGGAGCGACGACGCATCGCGCGCGAATTGCACGACAGTGCTGGTCAGACGCTGACGGTTCTTGGATTGAATCTTGCGCAATTGGTTGAAAGGGCACAGATCATCGCTCCAGAGTTGGCGGATGAAGGAAAACAAATCGAAGAAGTGGTTCAACGGCTACACCGCGAAATTCGAACTACTTCTTACCTCTTGCACCCGCCGCTACTGGACGAATGCGGCCTCGCGTCTGCGCTTAACTGCTACGTCGAGGGTCTGGCAGAACGCAGTGACGTAGCCATCACGCTGGACGTTGCCGCCGACGTTGGCAGACTGCCCAGCGATATGGAGCTCGCAATCTTCCGACTGGTGCAGGAATGCTTAACAAATATCCACCGACACTCCGGCAGCGAGACCGCCCTTATCCGAATAGCTCGCGAAGGAGAAAATGTTCGGACAGAGGTGCAGGATCACGGAAAGGGCATATCGCGAGAGCGCTTGTCGGAAATTCAGTCCCACGGCTCCGGCGTTGGGATCAGGGGAATCCGAGAGCGTATACGCCAATTCCACGGAGAAATGAAAATCGAATCAAATGGTTCTGGCACCTCTATCAGTGTGAGCATCCCCATACCAGAGGAAGCCCGTCCGGCGGATAGTCAACCGCTGCAAGCTGCGTGAACGGGCATCTCGAATTATCGGGCTAGTTCCTGGCCCAGGACGGTGGGGTTGCTGGCGTAGGAGAGGCCGACTTCGAGGTCGACTACGCGGTCGCGGACCAGTTCGGCGATTTCGCCGTCAAAGTGTTGCATGCCTTCGGTTGCGCCTGCCTTCATGGCGTCGAGTAGCGTCTTGCCGTCGCGGTCGCCTTTTTCGATGCACTCGCGGGTGCGGGCGTTGACTTTCAGGATTTCGGCTACCGGGACACGGCCGCTGCGGTCGGCCTTGGGCAGGAGCCGCTGGCAGATGATGTAGCGGAAGCTTTTGGCGAAACGTTCGCGCGCGCTTTTCTGCTCGTCGGGCGAGAACGAACTGACGATGCGCTCCACAGTTTTGGGTGCGTCCATGGTGTTGAGGCTGGAAAGCACCAGGTGGCCGGTCTCGGCAGCTTCGAGGACGCTCTCGATGGTTTCGCGGTCGCGCATCTCGCCCACCAGAATTACCTTGGGCGCCTGGCGCAGAGCCGAGCGCAGGGCATGAGCGAAGCTGGGAGTGTCGCTATGCAGTTCGCGCTGATGAATGGTGGAGCTTTTGTGGTTGTGCAGGAACTCGATGGGATCTTCAATGGTGATGATGTGATAATTTTTCTCGCGATTGATGCAATCGAGCAGCACGGCGAGGGTGGAAGATTTGCCTGAGCCCGCAGGGCCGGTGACGAGCACGATGCCATCGCGCAACTTGGCCACATCCGAGAGGTGGGCCGGCAGCCGAAGTGAAGCAAAATCCGGGATGGCAGTGGGAATTACGCGCATCACGACGGCACAACTGCCGCGCTGAATGAAGATGTTGACGCGAAACCGGGCCACGCCGGGCAAGCCGTAGGAAATGTCACAGGATCCGTGTTCGCGCAGAGTGGTAACCGCCTGCTTATTGTCGCCAATGAGGTCGGCGGCGAGATGGCGCGTGTCATCTGGCGTTAGCGTGGTGAGTCCCGGAACCTGTACCGGAATGAGTTGGCCGTAGACCTGCACTTGTGGAGGCCGTCCGGGAGAAAAGATGAGATCGCTGATCTTTTCGGCGGCACGCAGCATTGCGCCCAGCAAGGCGGGCGTAGCCACTTTGCCGCTGCCGGAATAGCCTTCCAATGAAACCGCAATTGCGGCGATGCCAGGTGTTGCCAATTCCACCCCTCGCACAAATCTGTGCTTATTTTAGGGAATTGCACCACAGACGGGAGTCCGGGCCAACCGAAGTTGACCTAATACCTATACTTTATCGCGGGGGCGTGCGAAACGTAAGGACGGTTAGGACAACGCCCTTAGTAACTAGAGGCAGCTCGCAGTACCCAGTTCTCGGAGAAAGCACAGGACTGCGGCGGTTGGCCGGCAGAAAAAAAGGCGGCCGCGGGGCCGCCCTATCGATCTGAATCTATTCAACTTAGTTTTTGGCGCCTTTCTTTTTCGTGCCGAAACCAGTCTCTACGGGAGCTCCGATGCTGGCCAGCATCTGCTTGGCTACGTCGGCGTACTGACCGGTGGGCTCGAGAGCGAGGTACTTCTGGAAGGCTTCCGCCGTACCCGGAGGGGCAACCATCTTGTCGCCCTGCAGCGTGGCCTTGCCGATCATGTTCACGCCCTTCTGGTAGTAGGCGTCTGCTTTGTTAGGGTCGGCGGCGATGCATTTGTCAAAAGCGGCGATGGCATCATCGACCTTGCCGGCATTGGTCAACACGGCTCCAATATTAAAGTAATAGCCTGCGTCGCCGGCGGGATCGATCTGTGCCGCCTGGGTATAGGCCTTCACGGCGTCATCGACCTTGCCCGCCCTGGCGGAGGCATCCGCCATGTTGTTGTAATACGCCGCCAGCTTCTTGCTATCGTCGGCATCCTTCTTGGTTTCCATGGCTTTCTGTTTGAGATCGATCGCCTTCTGGTAGTCCGCGACGGCCTGCTGCAGGCGCTTTGACTTCTCCGCGGGATCGGTCTGTTTGGGAGCAGATCCGCGATAGGCATCGGCGAGTTGCGCCCAGATTACATCGCGGGTGTCATCGGTCTGTGTGGCTTCGGTTAAGGTGGCGATGGCGGCGTCGAAGTCTCCAGCCTTCATGGAAGCGTTGGCGGCAACGATCTTGTCATTGAGACCCTTAATCGTGTTGTTTTCCTTTCTTACTTTCTCTTCGGCCTCCTGCTTCTGTTTGAGTTGTTCGGGAGTCAGGCCAACGCCCTGGGCCTGCTTCTGCTGCTCCTTCTGGAGGTCGAAATCGAGAGTGTTTTCGTCCAGTGTGACCGGATATCCCTTGACCGGAAACAGTGCTTTGTTCGCCTTGAGGTCATCGGCAGTCCTATACAAGATGACGTCGTACTTGCCGGCGGCAACGCCCAGAGAGAAATACTCGCCCTTCTTGTTGGTCTTGAGAGTGTATTTCTGGCCATTGTCCAGGTTGGTGTAGACAATGACGGCATCGGCGATGGGCTTGCCATCAACATCCTTGCACACGCCCTTGACCGTTCCAGACTGGGCGAAGACCGGGGAAGCACAGAATCCCAGCACTAAGAGAACAAAAGCGAACACGGCAAAATGTTTCTTCATCTTGGCCTCCCGGCAAAAAACATTCTCGACTGATCGATTTCTGATAGTTGATTGAAAATCGGCATGGGTGGATCTGTTTTTATTCTAGTCGACCATCCAGAATCACAAATTTCAACGATTTCTTTCTCGGCATGCGATCTCAGCATACGGAATTGGATCGGCGGCTCCCGCAGCCGCAAATGCCCGCAGCCGCAACACGCAGCTATCACAGATGCCGCACGCCAGATCCTGGCGGCTGTAGCATGACCAAGTTAAATCGAACGGCGCGCGCAATTCAAGGCCCAGGCGCACAATTTCAGCTTTGCGCAGGCCGATGAGCGGGGTGACGATCTCGATGGTTCCGGCTTTCGTCCCCGCCTTGATGACGTGGTTGAACGCTTCGTAATACGCCGGACGGCAATCGGGATAGCCCGAACTGTCTTGTTCTACTGCTCCGATATATATTTTTTCCGCGCCCAGCACTTCAGCCCAGCTTACCGCGACGGCCAGAAAATGGGCGTTGCGAAAGGGGACGTAGGTTACGGGGATATCGTGGCCTGGCGCGTGTGTGGCTGGGTCGCCGGTGGGAACGGCGATGCGTTCGTCGGTGAGCGCTGAACCTCCGATGGCGCGCAGAGCCTCGTTGCGCACAAGCAGGGTGTCGTGGATGTTGAGGCGCCGGCAGATTGCCAGGAAGGATTGGCGCTCGCGGTCTTCGGTGCGCTGGCCGTAAGATACGTGCAACGCAGCGGCGGCATAGTCGCGGGCCGCGAGGGCCGCACACACGCAGGAATCCATGCCTCCGCTGAGCAGAACGACCGCGCGGGATTTTGTTGGGCGCGTCATGTCTTAACTGGCAATTTATGATTGCTTGATTGTTGATTGAACGGCGTCGTCCAGAGGTTTCAACCAGCAATCAACAATTCTTCAGACTCCCTTTACCGCCGGGTCCCAGATGAATTTGTGTAATTGCAACCCCAGGCGGGCCGGGACGTCATCGGCGAGCATCCACTCGGCTAATTGCTGGGGATCGAGTAAACAGTGCGAACTGTCGCGCGACCCGGTCGCATCCTTGCGAAAAGCCGGGGAGAACAGGACCGCGTTGACGCGCTCCGCCATGCGGTTGCGATTGGTGAAATCCCTGGCAAATTCGTAATCCGCACGGCCGCTCAGCACAAACTTGATTTCATCGTGCGGGTTGAGGCTCTCGAGGTTTTCGGAGTGGAAGGTGCCGGCTTCGCCTGAGTTCGGACACTTCACGTCCACGATTTTGATAACCTCTGCGGGTACTCGCTCGAGTGGCCGCTCGCCGCTGGTCTCGAGCAGGACTCGATAGCCGGCGTCCAGCAACTGGCGCATCAGCGGCAGTAGTTCGCGCTCCTGCAGCATAGGCTCGCCCCCGGTAATTTCGACGAGGCCGCCATTGGGGCTGAGACGCTTCACCTCGTCTAAGATCTCTTCGGAAGTCATCTTGCGTCCGCCCTGGAATGTGTACTCGCTATCGCACCAGGAGCAGCGCAGGTTGCAGCCGGTGAGGCGCACGAAAATGCAGGGCAGGCCGGCATAGGTCGATTCACCCTGCAACGATTTATAGATTTCTGTTATCTGCATTAATGGAGCTGCCAGCCGCCAGCTTCCGGTTGCCAGTTCTGGCGGCTGGCAACTGATTATTCCGAGTACTTTGCTGTCGTCGTGTCGGTTTCAAACACCGTCACGTCTTTTACGCGGACGCGGCCGTGCGTCACGCTTTTCAGCCGCGTATTCGACTCGTCATAGAAATACTTGGCCAGATTTTCTGCCGAGGGATTGATCACGGTAAAGGGTTCGATGTCGTTGATCATCTTGTGATCCAGCCGCTCGATGACGTGTTTCATGACCTCGCGCAGGTCCTTGAAATCGAGCAGCAGACCGGCCTTGTCCAGCTCGGCTCCCGCCAGTGTCACCCGAATCTTGTAGTTATGTCCGTGCGGGTTTTCGCACTTGCCCTTGTAGTTGCGCAGGTAATGGCCTGCGGCAAACGTATCGTCAACCGTTACTTCGAACATGCATCCCTCGGCGGCTCGGCGGGAATACAGGCCGGGCCCGGCTCCATGGCGAAACATCTATTGTAACGCGCATCGACGCCATGCAGCTTGACTGCCCACCGTCTCTACAGGTAGTTTGCCTATTCGTTTCTTCCCTTCATAAAGGAGCAACTATGCGTCGCAACGTATCCGTTCTAATTTTTATAGTGGTGGAGATCATTGCGAATCTTGCAGCTCAGAGCAAGCCCGAGACGCCGGAGTTCGACGTCAAAGAACATTACACGAAGTACGAGTACAGAATTCCCATGCGCGACGGCGTGCGCCTGTTCACCTCGGTGTACGTTCCCAAGGATGCGTCCCGCAGCTACCCGTTTCTGATCATCCGAACTCCCTACAGCGTCGCTCCGTATGGCGTTGATCTTTACCGCACGCGGCTGGGACCGTCGCCCGACTTTGACAAGGCGGGTTACATCTTCGTCAACCAGGATGTGCGCGGCCGCTATATGTCGGAGGGTACGTTTATTGAGATGCGCCCGCACATCGACAACAAGAAATCCAAGCAGGATGTGGATGATGCGAGCGACCTCTACGACACCATCGACTGGCTGCTGAAGAACGTGCCGAACAATAATGGCAAGGCTGGAATCTGGGGCATTTCTTATCCGGGATTCTTCACCTCGGCCAGCATCATCGACTCGCATCCGGCGCTAAAGGCGGCCTCGCCGGAGGCTCCCATGACCGATCTTTTTATGGGCGATGACGCCTACCATGGCGGGGCGTTCATGCTCAACGCCAACTTCGGTTTCTACGTTTCTTTCAAGCCGCAGGAGAATCCCCAACTGCCACCGAAGACTCCCGTGCCCTTCGATTACGGCACAAAAGACGGCTATGAGTTTTATTTGAATGTGGGTCCGATCGGGAACCTTTCAAAATTTCTTGAAGGCAAGAGTGCGCTGTTCGACGACCAGATGCACCACGACACTTACGACGATTACTGGAAGGCGCGGAATCTGGCGCCGCATATGAAGAACATTCACTGCGCGGTGCTCACCGTGGGAGGATGGTTCGACGCCGAAGACTTACAAGGCCCGTTCAGCACCTTCCATGCCATCGACAAAAATAACTCCGGAATCTTTAACGCCCTCGTCATCGGTCCGTGGGTGCACGGCGGCTGGGCGCGTTACGACGGGCAGCACCTGGGGCGAGTGGAGTTTGCCGCAAATACCGGGGACTATTACCGGAAGAACATTCTGTTTCCTTTTTTCGAGCAGTACCTCAAAGGCAACGGCGACGCGAAACTTCCGAAAGCCTATGTGTTTGAGACGGGAACGAATGTATGGAGACAATACTCGGCGTGGCCTCCGAAAGAGGCTGAGGCGAAGACTCTCTACTTCACCAGGGGCGGCGGACTGTCGTTCGATCCTCCCGCTTCCGACGAGTCCTCTTTCGATGAATACATCAGCGATCCGGCCAAGCCTGTGCCTTTTGTGAATTACGTTTCGACGAACGTGCCGCAGGAATACATGCTCTCCGATCAACGCTTCGCCTCCAGCAGAACGGACGTTCTGGTTTATGAAACTCAGGCACTGCTGGAAGACCTGACCATTGCCGGGCCCATTTCGCCGCGGCTGTTCGTTTCAACCAGCGGCACTGATTCCGATTGGGATGTAAAACTGATCGACGTGTATCCCGCAGATTATCCCGACAGCAAGTTCGATGCGCCCCGGCCTGAGGATAAAGACAAGCCCCGGACCGATGTAGGTGCGCCCAGTTTCACCATGGGTGGATATCAGCAACTGGTGCGGGGCGAGCCTTTCCGGGGAAAATTTCGCCACAGCTTTGAAAAGCCCGAGGCCTTCACGCCGGGCAAGGTCGAAGAAATCAATTTTACGATGCAAGACGTGAATCATACATTCCGCCGCGGCCACCGCATCATGGTGCAGATCCAAAGTTCGTGGTTCCCGCTCACCGACCGCAACCCGCAGACCTTCGTCGACATTCCTAGTGCCAAGCCCTCGGACTTTGTGAAAGCTACTGAGCGGCTGTATCACGCCAAGGGCGAGGCTTCGGGGATCACGGTGGGAGTGCTGCCGAGTCCGGCACTGGCGGAAGAACAAAAATAGCAGGACCGAACCTGGCGAACGATTGGAAAGAGAACGCTCGTTTTACTGGGTGCAGTTAGGCATTTCCACCGGACTCTGCTGTACAATTACGGCCATTCGCCTCGCTACTGGGAGGTTTGACCCGCGCCTGCGGGAATACTGCGGGGCAATGAGGACTGGTCACGATGAACGTCCTGTTGCTTTCCATGCCTGATTCCTTCGAACACATGCCACCGGTCGCCATCCGCATGCCCAATGGTGCGCTCACGTCACTGGCGGGAAATGTTGATCCGCATCACCGGGTGGGCGTGGCTGACTTAATTCTGGTTCACCGGCAGGTTCGTGAGACAGTCGCGCGGCTGGTCCGCGAGCTTGATCCAGAAGTCGTCGGACTCTCCATCATGACTTTTCAACGGCGGACTGCCGGGCGCATCATCGACCTGGTGCGCGCGCTGCGGCCGGGCGTGAAGATCGTGGTCGGCGGCTATGATCCCAGCCTTGCGCCTGAAGCTTACGAGAACATGGGTGTCGACTACCTGGTTCGTAGTGAGGGGGAAGTTACCTTCCGTGAGTTGTTGCGGGCGATCGAGAGGGGCTCCGGATTCGAGAAGATCGGCGGACTTTCTTACAGAAGTGGCGATAGCTGGGTGCACAATCCTGCCCGCGCGCCGCACCGGCT
>Ga0210391_10004384_pt1 | contig 11762 bp, 11 predicted proteins | sample IncBWC12OmetaG_FD_160573 | JGI IMG/M metagenome (GOLD analysis project Ga0210391, IMG submission 160573) | Forest soil microbial communities from Barre Woods Harvard Forest LTER site, Petersham, Massachusetts, United States - Inc-BW-C-12-O ...
AGCACCACGGTTGACGCAAAATCGCGATTACACGCAATATAAAAAGGCGCCCGCTTGAGGTACGGTGTGATTGTTCGGATCACCACTTACTCCAAGGAGCGCCGTTATGAACCAACAAAAGTATATTGGCATGGACGTTCACCAGGCAACGATCTCGGTCGCGGCGATGGATGGCAAGGGCAAGCTGATCATGGAATGCATTCTGGAGACGAAGGCGGACACGATTCTAGAGTTCGTCCATGGGCTACGCGGAACGGTGTCGGTGACCTTTGAAGAAGGAACTGCTGCCGCCTGGTTACATGATCTGCTGAAACCGCACGTCGCCCAGCTCGTGGTTTGCGATCCGCGAAAGAACGCGCTGCTGAAAGATGGCAGCAAGAGTGACCGGATTGATGCCCGTAAGCTGGCCGAGTTGTTACGCGGCAACCAACTCCATTCGGTGTACCACGGAGAGCACGGGGTGCGCACCTTGAAGGAGTTGGGTCGTAGCTATCAGACGCTGACGAAAGATGTCACGCGGGTGATGAGTCGGATCAAGGCGCTGTACCGCAGTTGGGCCATTCCCTGCAGCGGAACCACGGTCTATGCCTCGCGGCATCGCGCGGAGTGGTTGGCGAAGATCCCGCAACCTGGAGTTCGTCGGCGAGCGGAACGGTTGTATCAGCAACTGGATCTACTGCAACCGGTGCGGCAGGAGGCGCGACGCGACCTGCTGCGAGAGAGTCGCAGACATGATGCCGTGAAAAGGCTGCAGCAGATTCCTGCGATCGGTCCGATTCGAGCCGCCTTGCTGGTAGCCCTGCTGCAAACACCGCACCGTTTTCGTACCAAGCGCCAACTGTGGGCTTACAGCGGTTTTGCGATCGAGACGCACGACAGCGGCGAGTATCGCTATGTCCGAGGGAAGATCCAACGAAACCGGGAACGCATCACGGTGCGCGGTCTGAATGACAACCATAATCACGACCTGAAGAATCTGTTCAAGGGTGCGGCTCTCTCGGCCAGCACTCAGCCCGGACCGCTGCGCGATTTCTATACGGCTCTGGTTGAAAAAGGAATGCGGCCGACGATGGCCCGTCTCACCCTGGCACGAAAGATTGCCGCGATCACCTTAACCATTTGGAAGAAAGGAGTCAGTTTCGACGCCCAACAGTTGCATCGGCAAGCCGCTTGAGCGTCTCTGGTAAGAGGCCTTTCCATCTCCGGTGATTCTCTCGGATGGTGGTCGGTCGGGTTCTCGAGACGCTCGGTTCGAGGCGAGTATCAGTCAATGAGATCGGCCTTGTGTGCTTCGGCACCGAGTCACCCATTACACGTTATGCCGCCTCGGATAACCAGAAATAGCGATAGGCCACGAGCCTCCGATAGAACCATGGTTGACACTCCACGACCAGGTCCGCTTGCCCAGTTTCAAGACCCGATTGGCGTCGTCACCACCAAAAGATGAAACCGCAGGAAGGGCAGACACACCAGAGCAAAACCCCGCGGACAAAATCGGGGGCGCCTACAGTCAGTGGGCTGGATCTCGAGAAAGACTCTCGCTTCCGGTCGAGGGAGAATTTTTTTCTTGACATCCCTTTTTATAGAACTCAGTGATCCTGTCCATCAATTCTCAAAACATGTAATCGCCTCTGGCTGTTGAAAAACTGACTTGCGAGAAAAATCCATAGAAAAAGCCAGTTGCCAGAGCGTACGGTGCCGCATAGAATTGCCCACGTCTGCACGAACGTCTGGTTGAGTCTTACAACCGGAGCAATAGCCACCATTCTCCTCTGTAATTATTTAAGGAGGAATCGCATGAGAAAATTGTGGTTTGTCATGCTGCTCTTGGGCAGCTTTCTGCTCGCACAAGAAAGCAATCCCAGCAACCAGAGTCAGAGCAGCCCGAAGACTTCTAAAGGAGAGATAACGGTACAGGGCTGCGTCGGCAGATCTGCTGGTGATTACATACTGACGAAGCCGGACCCAGGTATGACTTATCAACTTCAAGCTACTAGCAAAATAAAACTAGGCCACTACCTGGGACAACAAGTGGAAGTGACCGGAAAGGAATCACCCTCGCTCAGAATGAGCTCCAATTCCTCAGCAAGGACCGGTCCGGCCTCGGTAGCTTTAATCATCACCTCGATCAAGACCATCGAGAAGGAATGCTCCGTCCGATAGCCAATTTAGGTGACCGAATCGTCCCGAGGGCCTGCCCACGCTATTAAGAAGCACGCTTCGTGGGATTGTTGGCGAAAAATCCCGATAACGCTCATTGACCTTTGAAGGGGGTTTTGAGTGCTATGGCCTCCCTTGAAAATACCTGCGGTCAGTCGCTCGACGGGTATGGAGACTGTCTTGGCTCGAGAATCACGGTGTGGCCGAGAGCCTGCAGACGTTTTACCAGTCGTCGGGTAGTTCGCAGGAGGTTGCGTTTGTCGAAGTAGTTGCCGCCCAGTTCTCGGGTACGTGGTTCCTTCCGTCAGCATATGGTAGCCGATAGTCAGAATGGAACTCGGCACCGCAATAATGGCGCGTTTGCTGCCCCATTATTCCCAGGACAGATACCGGCCCAACTCACCAGATCCGCGGGCGGAAGGAAAGGCATCGACCGTAGGACCGACCTCAGCCACGAGGTTCCACGCCGCCGTTGCTTAACCCCCGGAACCGTCATCCAGGCATCGACCGCTTTCTAATAGGGGCGCATCTCCTCCCGATCGTCTGCTCCACGCGTGCGATCTTACTGCCGATGTGATCCAGTTCCTCCAGCATGTCGGAGAGCAGGGAAACGATGGTGCGGCAGCAGACATCCCTCTAGCGCCAGTTGCAGCGCCGGGATCTTCTTCCGCAGTTGCTTCTTGGCCAGGTTGGCCATCCGCTGGGGATTCGTTTCCCCGCAGCTAAGGCACGCAACATGGCGTGGTCACTGACACCCAACACATCACTGGCTACCGAAGCCAACTTGATGTTGCACCGCTCCAACAGACGTTGAATGCAGTTCGCGATCGCGCCACCGGCGGTACATAACTGCCTGCAAGTCGTCCATCTTGGAGGAGCTCGGCGATCCTTTCTCCGTCTTTGAGGTCTGTCTTCTTGCCGCGCACTGCTTTATAGTGCTCCGGGTTGATGAGTAGCAACTCGAACCAATGTGGCTCGAGCACACTCCAAACCGGCACCAGTAAATTCCGGTCGCTTCCATGGCAACCGCCGTAACCTTGGCCTCGGCCAGCCACTGCGCCAGCTCTAGCAGTTGCTGCGTCATGGTCCCAAAGATGCGCTTCTGCTAACTGCTGGTTCCGTCTTCATTCTCGCTGATCAGACACGCGGCGATGGTCTACTTGTGTGGGTCCAGGCCGCAACAATTGCGACGCACTCGCATGGCGAGTCCTCCTCTGCCACTAGCGAAGACGCCTGCACGGGAAGAATCTCCCTTGCGAACTCTCCGGATGGAGGTATCACTTTGCGGTTCTTACGGCGTCCAGCTCAACCTGTTAAGCGGGTTCAACGAACCACACCATTGCCATTATCCGAGCTTGATCGCGCAGTGGCGTCCCATTGTGTGCTCACTCGCCACTATTTTGATGCTTCGTTGTGACCGAGATATCGGTCATGCTGACCTGTTAACAGAAGTTGACCGATCTTCCGCACGCTCATGACGGAATGGTCCCTATTACAGCGTGCAAACAGAATGGCCAGTTAGTTAGAAACCTCGCCAACAAGATTAAGATCAATCGCAACGTCATTCTCAGCTTTCCAGAACATGAAGCTCGGGTTCTTGAGACCCCACTGAACATAGGGAACTACGAGTTGCGCTCTCGCCGTTGCCTTCGATCCATCCATGTGAATCTGCATCGGAATCGTCAGGTCGTGAGAATTGCCGAGTAGGATGAACACTCCGCTCACCTGAATGTTTGAGTCGCCAGAGGGCGCGATTGTCCCAGTATAGGTTTTGGGCGCAAACGAGACGGTCGCGTACTGATCCACCTTGAGAATGTCCTTATTCATCTTCTTATCGCGGCTGTCGTTACCGGTCTTCCCGCTGCCGGCCAGTACGGCCACGGAACCCGACATCTTAGGATTGCTGCGGTCAAACTCAATCGATCCCGATCGAATGTGAAACGTGCCGTGGACGACCTCGTGGGTCGTGTTGAGCGTCATCCTGATCTCGCTGGCATCTGGGTTGACGGCGAAGGTCTGATGCTGGGCGAAAGCGGCTGGAGCGACTATGACCGCGAGGGCAAAGACTGCTAAGGATTTCATTCCATCTCCCCTTAGAGGGCTTTGACTAACGAGAGTTGTTTCGGCGTGGCTCGATTTCGGCTGGCGACTGCCTGTGGAGCAACAGGGGAGTGTTGGGCGACCCGAGTTAGCCCAGCCGTCACGCGCATAACGCCGGGCCAGACCCTGAGGCAAAACGGCAATACGGCGCGCGAGAGTGAGTTGTTCAAGCCATCGGCGGCGAACTCAGCAAGACGCATCTGGGACAGCAGTGAGGAACGCAGCTTAGCGTGGAAGAGCGGTGCCGGCTCTGCTGCAAGATAGGCAGTGGCGGCACAGCGTGCAGTATGCAGCGCGATAGATATGCCGTCACCGGTGAACGAGGGGATGACGGCTGCCTGATCGCCGATGCAGTAGAGCCCATCCTTCGTCGTGCGGCGGATGTAACCATAGGGGATATGGGTGATGGCGATCGGCTTGGCCAGCAGCGGCTCCGCACCGGCAAGCCTCATAGCCAGGTGTGGACAGTCCTGTTGCATCTTCGCAAGGAAGTTTTCCCAGCGATGGCCCGCACGTGCCAGATGCCGCCGTTGTACGACGCAGCAGAGGTTCGCAATGCCGCCTTCCACTGGCTGGATACCACCGTAGCCTCCGGGATAGAGCATCAATTCGGAGGCGCCTGCTAGCTCTGCGGCCTGCGCGGGAGCCAGGCGAAAATACATCTTGAAGGCGACCCACTGCTCCGGGTCCTTCGGGCGTGTGTGGCCGCGGATATCGTGCTTGCCTGTGGCGAGAAAGACTGTTGGGGCTTCACGGGTGGTGCCGTCATCGAGCGCAGCCTGCCAGACGTTGGCTGTCGTGCGGCTGAGCGACTGCACACTGCGACCGTGCTCTACGCGGACTCCATCCGCGACGGCCTCGGCAAAGAGCGCTGTATCAAGCGCCTTGCGCGTAAGTGAGGCCGCGGGAAAAGGCAACGGAGCCTCCGCGGCACGCCTGGCGGCAGCGAGGCGAACGTAGTCGATGGGCACGGCGCCAAGCGAGGCCACGTCGATGCCGAGCGCATTCAGGTCCTCAAGGGCCTCACCGCTTAGAAACTCTCCGCAGACCTTATGACGCGGTGTGGGCTCGCGTTCAATCAGCGTGACGCCTCGTCCCTTTCGAGCGAGCGCGATCGAAGCGGCACAGCCTGCCACTCCACCACCGAGGATCAGAACTTCGTCTTGCAAAGCATTGCTCCTAAATTCATTTGGATGTTCAATCAATTTGTAGCGGGATTCCCTATTTCTAGTAGATGCCAAAAAAACAGTTTGGCACGTCATTCTGTACAAATCGTCATTTTGGAACCAGTAAGCAGTTGGCTGGACGGATGCACATGCCGAGGTGAGAATATGCTGGATTCACCAGGGGGTCGGATCCCGGAACGCGTCTAAGTATTAGAACGAGGTATTTGATGGAGCGAAGCAATTTCTTTATACCCGCTCTTTTGACGATAACGTTGGGTACCGCAGCGCTGGCGGAACCAATTTCAGTGAAACATATCCAACACCCGATGCATCGGTTTATGGCGGCGCGCTCCGAGGCTGGAAAAATCATCGCCAGTGGTGAGTTTTCACAGGTCGTGCAGGGCGATGAAGTGATGATGCGCCTGACCTATCACTTTGTGGATGGGTCGATTGATGATGAGACGACGACGTACCGGCAGCAGGGCACGTTTAGGTTAATACGCAACCATCACATACAGAAAGGGCCGTTCTTTGTGAAGCCCGTCGACTTTGCGGTGGAAGCCGCTACCGGCATAGCGACCAGCCGCACAGCGGACAAGAATGTCAATATACACGTCGAGAGCGAGCACATGGACCTGCCGGATGATCTGGCGAATGGGTTCGTTGGAACGTTACTGCTGAATGTGCCGCACAATACGACGCCGTTTCGGGTGGGGATACTGGCGCCAGTCGGTGGAGGGCGACTGATTCATATCCTGATCTCGCCGGAGGGCGAGCAGCCGTTTCACTTGACAGGACAGACCCTTAAGGCGACGGTGTTTCGCATCCATCCGGAGTTGGGCGGCGTCGTGGGCTTAATTGCGCCGCTGATCGGCCTTCAGCCGAAAGATGTGATGGTGTGGATACTGGAGGGTGAGGAGCCTGCGGTGGTGAGGATAGTTGGACAGCTAGGGGGTCACGGGCCTGTGGTCAGCTCGGAACTGGAGGGAACTAGCTTCGGGAAATAGTACCTTGCAAACCCAAATCACAAGGGCGAGATGTGGATCGTCCGCGTTTATGACGATGCCCTGAAGATCTCATTGGTCCCTAGCCGACGATCAGTCGCGACGGGTGGTGAGCTCGCTCCAGTTGAGGCCGAGGTCCACGATCAGCAACGAGGCAAGTGTGAAGGCAATCACGCCGACGGCGGCTAAGACGTCGCCCAGGTGACTCCAGTAACGCGGCCAGAGGTTGAGCACGCGGCTGGAGACGAACGTAAAGGTAACTGCATAGGAGCGCGCCATCCATTGGCGATGCTGTGTGAAGTGGCGATTGCGCGCGGTGATGAAGGCTGCGGTGGTGCAGACCATCCAGGCGGTGGCCTGCATGGAGGTTCCGGGAAGACCCGGGCGGCCGGTTGCGAGAGCGATTCCCGTGAAGGAACCAATAAACACAGAGATGACATAGATGCGGCCGAGGATGCGATGGAGTTGGAAGTGACGCTGGCGGATCCGCGAGGAGAAATTGATGGGGCCGATCAAAAGAGCGAAGATTCCGGCAAGTGTATGCGGGATGAGGAGATGGCGGTCGGCAATGACCTGGAGACGGTAGGCGTGGTACATCGGATAGTCGGTGATGAGGAGCAGCTCTGAGGTAATGAATACGAAGAGTACGATGAGACCAAGCGAGACCCAGAGAATAGTCTTGAATCTCGAACCGGCGGTGCCGGGCGCTAGCAGAGTGGAAGCTGGCATTATTCGCCTCTTAGATGGTTAGATGCGATGAGGTGCCCCAGCCAGCTCACTGCAGGGCACCGCCACAATCTTTTGACACTCCGTGACAACTTTGGCCGGTCGGAAATCTTCCTCGCTGAATCAAACCTAGCCAGGAGACTCTACTAAACGAGAGCAGTATTTGTTGCTAACCAAAGGAGCATGATGTGGTGTATTAATTACAGGGGAATGACCTTGCAGCAGGTCTTGATCATGGCCTACATGAACGTCCTTGAAGGTCGAATCGAAGGCTGAGCCTACCGGCACTCCCGTCTTTTGGGGGCAATTGACGAAAAATCTCGTGGGTGTTGAAAAACTACGATCAGCGCAACGCCTTTTCGGCTGCGAGTATGCCCTGCTGAGTTTTTCTTTTCTCTGTTCGGCTAAGTGGTGGCGGGCAGAACCTGTCTTGTCGGTTGGCTGAGGAACCGCACGAGTCGCTTGATGTTTTGGGCTGCCGCAGCCAGGAAGAACTGTTCGCGTACGAACTTCAATCGACGCAGACGCAAGCGGCGTACTCCGATTTGATTCTTCAGTTCTGCAAACAACGCCTCCACTTTCTTTCTCTGCCGTTGTGCCTGGGCAAACTCAGGAGTGTTCGCCAACTCCCGGGCGTGTTGCCGTGCCGGTTCGTGCTGATGGATGACCAAGCAACGGAAAGCCGCACTGGTGCACTGCGGCCGGAGCGGGCACGGGCCACACCGTTTGCGTGTCCCGATGTAGGTCCAGGCGTGATTGCGATGACTTCGACCGCCGTAGTTCAGGGGCTGACCGGCAGGGCAGATATAGCGATCTTGTTCCGCTTCGTACATGAAACGCTCGGGACCGAAGTAGGGACTCCTCTTTCTGTGAATACTGTCGCGGGTTCGCATATAGGGAGTGATGTTACGATCGGCCAACCACTGCAAGAACTCCCCGTTCCCATACGTCGTGTCAGCCGCCACCGATTCGGGCGCTCGTCCTTGCCACTCGGCGAAACGGGTCAGCATATCTTGTGCGGCCACCGTCTCCTGGCTCATGCGCGCCGCTGTGCCCTGCACTCCCACAATCACGCAGCTTGCATTGTCCACCAGATAGTTGTCGTAGTAACCGAGGCGAGCCGGCGTGTTGCCCTTCGTGGCATAGGTAGAATCGGGGTCGGTGGTCGATACCTGGTCTTGCTCATGCACCGGTTCTTCCACCGGGTTCTGCTGTTCCAGTTCCTTCAGATACTGTCGCACGGTGTGATGGACCTGGGCTGCTTCTCCCAACTGCTCCCGTGGAATGCGACTCTCCTTGGCTGCATTGGCTTCCACGAAGCTGCCATCCACCGACAGGTGCCGGCCCTGCACCAGCCCTACTTCCACACCCTGCCGCACGATCTGTTCAAACAGCTCCTCGAACAGCTTCGATTCCTGAAACCGCCCATGACGGTTCTTGGAAAATGTAGAGTGATGCGGGATCTCCTGATCGAAGCCCAGACCGGTGAACCAGCGCCACGCCAAGTGCATGCGCAGTTCTTCCACCAGCTTGCGCTCGCTGCTGATGCCGTACAGATAGCCGATCAAGAGAATGCGTAGCAGTAGCTCGGGATCAATCGACGGTCGTCCGGTCTCGCTGTAGCTGCCTTTCAGTTGTTCGCGTACGAAAGCAAAGCTGACGTGCTTTTCGATGAGCCGCAGCAGGTGGGTTTCAGGAACCTGATCTTCCAGGCGAAAATAGTAGAACAACGCTTCGGAGCGGTCGTGTTGCCCCATCATGACTAGCAAGCCTCCGAGAATGGCGATCCACTGCATGGCAAGCATTCTTCCTTCTTATTACCATGCTTCTGCCGCCATTCAGATCGCTAATCACAGTGACTTTTTCAACACCCACGGAATGTTACGCCAACCATCGTGCCGACTGAACCCATCTGACCGGGCACGTGTTAGAATTCCTGTCAATATCTGAGGTAGAAGGGAGATTCCAGTGTCCAATCCCTTTGGCAACAACCCACCCAATTACATCTCTAAAGTGGACGGCAGTTTGCATCAAACTCTAGTCGAAAACTCCTACGACGCAGGGCGTAGAGAGCGATGCGGCCCCGTCTGCACCTTGGTCGCAATACTTTACGGCGTCATCGGAATACTTTTCTTCGGTGGCATCTTGGCATTCATCGTCCACGTTTGGTTCAACGAGCACCCTGATTGGGTTTGGTAGCTATTATGGGTTTGTCTAAGACATAACTGCGGGTCGTCGTCCTCTCCAGCGTTGCGTTACCAAATCGAGGTTTGTTGCGAACTCGAAGAATGACGGGCAATTCGGAAGTCACTTCGCGAAATCAGGCCAGTTCACTAAAATCCCCTCAGGGAAGGCAGATGAGTGTAAATGGCGATTTATCGTCAATTGACGAAAAGCGGCTACTTTCGTCCTCGGCCAGTTCGCCGAGTGTCGTGGGTTGGACCGTGGTCACATCTGGACCCTTCGTCTTGCCAGTAACGATGGGCTTGTTCGGTATGGTCTCGCCCTCTCTTCCCAGGGACTCATCCGGGATGCGGATCCCAAGCGATGCAAAACTAGCCTTGGAACAACGAGTCATCGGAGTTACAATCAGCGCAACTCGTCACGGTTGAACTACGCGTTCAACATCAACCAACGCTCCCGACTCATCAACGAACATAGACAAACGATTTCGCGGAGGTACTATGAAGTTGCTTGCGACAGTAACCTCGCTTCTGGTTTGGCTAGGGACATCGACCGCCCAGTCGCCGACCCCAATTCAGCATGTAGTCATCATTTTCCAGGAGGATCGCACCCCCGATAATCTGTTTCAGGGTTTGCCAAATGCAGATATTGCCAAGACAGGAATAAACTCGCACGGTCAGAAAATTACCCTGGGGCCAGTTGCGCTGGCGAACAACTACGCCATCGAACACACGCATGGTCAATGGGAGGCGATGTATGACGGAGGGAAAATGGACGGGGCGGACAAGCAAACCGTGATTTGCAATCCCAACGCCAAGAATTGTCCTCCTCCCAATCCTCAATTCAAATACGTTCCGCGTTCTCAAGTGGCCCCCTACTTCCGACTGGCGGAACAATACACCTTTGCGGATCGCATGTTTCAGACGCACGAGGGGCCCAGCTTTTCGGCCCATCAGTTCATTCTGTCCGGAACATCGGCACCCACGGCTGACAGCGACCTGTTCGCGGCAGGCGAGCCGGCGGGGATTAAGAATGCGTTCCTCAATACAGGCTGTACCGCTCCAAAGCAAGAATACGTCCTCTTGATCGACCCCAAGGGCGATGAGAATCAGAAGATCTATCCTTGCTTCGAACACCCCACGCTGCCTGATCTGCTGGATAAAGCCGGAGTGAGTTGGCGGTATTACACTCCATCGGCTACGCTCCTCTGGACCGCGCCAAATGCGATTTCTCATTTGCGATTTGGTGCGGACTGGAAGAACGTAATTCTGCAGCCCGCGCAGATACTCACCGACATCGCTCAGAATAACCTTCCCGGAGTAAGCTGGGTCATTCCTAAATGGGTGGAATCGGATCACGCGGGAAGCAACAACGGAACCGGTCCGGCGTGGGTTGCCTCGGTGGTCAACGCTATTGGCAACAGCCCTTATTGGGCTAACACCGCTATACTCATCGCGTGGGACGACTGGGGCGGTTGGTACGATCATGTCGCGCCGCCACAGGTATTGAAGGATTGCCAGAACTGGGGCTGCGGCTTCGTGTACGGCTTTCGCGTGCCCCTGATCGTGGTGTCACCGTACGCGAAGCAAAAGTATGTATCTCACGTAACCCATGATTTTGGAAGCATTCTGAAGTTCATCGAAGTAGTCTACAATCTGCCTTCGCTTGGCTACGCGGATGCCTATGCAGATGACCTGTCCGATTGTTTCCAATTCCAGGCGGCGCCACGAAAATTTCGCAACATCCATACACTGCGCGATGCATCCTACTCTCGCAATCATATCGAGCCTCCGGGAGACCCAGATAGCGATTGACTTGGCTGACTCATTGCACCGCGTGCGAGTATAGCTGCCCGACAAATGGTATCTCATTCAACTATTGAGAACAGGCCTCTCTGACAATGTCGGCGGTGTCAAGCACTTTTCGAGCACACGACTGCATGCACTCGGAGAAGAGCGCCATTTCGCTCTCGTGGAAGGTGTTGCTTTTCCAACCGAGGCTCGCTCGTAATCCATTCAGGTCAGGACACTCGGTCCGACCCATGCATCTCTTCGGTCACAACCTTGATCATGATTACTACTTCGAACTCCTCTCGTGAAACAGGAGCGGGCTGCCCAATCAGTTTCTCGGTGTTGGACTGCACGCGGGGATTTAGCCGCTTCAAGGGGGTCAAGCAGCCGGGATTCCAGTCCGGTAACTGGTTGAGCGCAGAACAGAGTTCCGAAGTGCTCAAGCATGCGGGGGGAGACACCATGCGTGCCAAGCGCGACTATGCGATGTTGGCCATGTTGTTTGGTTGTGGCTTTCGCAGGTCGGAACTTGTGGGCTTGGGGTCGAATGACATCCAGATGCGTTCAGGGGCACTGGGCCGTAGTGGATCTGATCGGCAAGGGCGGTCACATCCGCACCGTGCCCATTCCGC
>Ga0210391_10004385_pt1 | contig 11762 bp, 11 predicted proteins | sample IncBWC12OmetaG_FD_160573 | JGI IMG/M metagenome (GOLD analysis project Ga0210391, IMG submission 160573) | Forest soil microbial communities from Barre Woods Harvard Forest LTER site, Petersham, Massachusetts, United States - Inc-BW-C-12-O ...
TCGCACCCCCTTGAGCCCCTGGGTGGTGGGCCGCACTCAGGGACGACAGGTCGTTCTGCGCAGCGGATTGAGCAAGGAGGCTCAATTGCTGACGCTGATCCACGAGCTGACGCACTTCCTGGCGCACCGTCCCGAAGAACAACTCGATCGCACCGTATGCGAGTACGAAGCCGAGGCAGTGGAAAAATTGGTCGGCGGTCAGCTGGGACTGAAAAACTTGGGCGTCGCGATCGACCCGACGACCGTCACGGACGATCTGCTGGCTTGCTCCGTCTTGCGCGTGCGATGGGTCGCGCGGATCCTCTTAGCGGCAATCCAAGACGTAAAGCCTTCCGCGCCTGGCGCGAAGCCTGCCGCGCATTTCGCAGCTGATCGATTACAGCCGCAGGCCGCCGTCGAGATCTAGACAGCGCCCGGTGAAGAAATCGTTTTCGATGATGAACTGAGCCGCGTGGGCGATTTCGTCCGGCTGGCCCAAGCGCTTCAGCGGGACCGGCGCGATGACTTTCTCCAACACTTCCGGTTTCATCGAGGCGAGAATGTCGGTGTGCGTAAAGCCGGGTGCAATGCTGCCTACGCGTATGCCGTAGCGCGCGAGTTCCTTCGCCCACACGACCGTCATGGATGCCACGCCCGATTTGGCGGCGGCGTAGTTCGACTGACCGGCATTTCCGTGCCGCGAAATGCTGGATATGTTGATGATCACACCGCCCTTGGCGAGCTTGATCATGCGTTCGGCGGCTTCGCGCGCGCATAAAAATACGCCGGTGAGGTTCACATCGATCACCGCGCGCCATTGCTCCAGCGACATCTTGCCGACGACGTCTCCATCCTTCACTTTGATCAGCAGCGCATCCTTGACGATACCGGCATTGTTAATGATCACATCCAAGGATCCGAAGTCGCGCACCACCGCATCGAGGGCGGCTGAAATGTCGGCTTCACGCGAAACATCGACCGTGTACGCCATGGCACGTACGCCAAGCTCGGTGCATTGCTGTGTGGCTGCCGCCAAATCGGCCGCATTCAAATCCAACAGCGCGACGTTCGCACCTTGGGTCGCAAAGCGGACAGCCAGTGCGCGCCCGATGCCGCGCCCAGCGCCGGTGATAACAATGGTTTTGTCTTTGATCTTCATGGTGTCAATCTCACTTGTTCTTCGGCTCTGAATCTTTTTCGGACGCGGGCGCCTCCGGCTTCGCGCCGGCAAAGGCCGACATCATGGAGGCCTGGATCTTTGACCATTGATCCATGTTCTGACGGGCGAACTCCGCCAGCGGCGCCATCGGACCGGCGAGAGCCTTGCTCATCTCCGCGCGCATGGCCTCCTGCTGGCGAACCAGCGTGCCGACGCTCTGCTCCATGTACTTGGTCAGCATCTCCTGCACGGGATTTCCATAGAAGCGGATGATGGCTTCCAGCAATTCGGTGCTGAGGACCGGCGTGCCGTATTGGTCTTGCTCGGCGATCACTTGCAGCAGCACGGCGCGGGTCAGATCCTCGCCCGACTTGTCATCGACCACCTTTACTTTTGCGCCAGAGACGATCATTTTGCGGATGTCTTCGAGGGTGACATGACGGCTTTCGGTCGAATCGTACAGGCGCCGATTCGCGTACTTCTTGATGAGGCGTTCGTTTGACATATTGTTCGTTGCGATGCGTTTGGCGCGGGCCAGCTAACCTAAGCATAGCGCCTTAAGTATGCAACGCACAATCGCCTAAAACTGGGATTTGACCCGTAAAACTGATGAAAATATTGCAACGCATAGAACCTTAGATGAGCGCCCAAGGACCCTTTTCAAGCGCCCACCCGTTCGGCAGCGAATTTTTGCACCTCGCCCCTTGGAAAGATTTCGTGGAGAAAATGGGGATGGGGGGATTCGACCCGCAGACCTTTCCCGGCATACCGGCTTTAGGTCTGTCCCGCGAGTATCAAGAAACCGCGGCGCGACTCCTCGAGTTGAGCAAGCAATTTCAACAGCGCTATGCCGAATTCGCGCAGCAGAACGCCGCGATCATGCAGGATGCGTTTCAGGTCATGAAAAAGCGCCTCGATGCGGCGCCGCCGGCTCCCAGCTCACCCACCGAGCTATACGATGCGTGGATCGACTGCGCTGAAGGCACCTACGCGCAAGCCGCGCACAGCGAGCGCTTCGCGCGCTTGCTCGCCGAGCTATGCAATATATCGAGCGCCTTCAAAGTCGAGCGCGGGAAATTGACCGAACAAATTGCCCGGCATCTGGACTTGCCGAGCAGAGCGGAAGTCGACACGCTGCATCATCAAGTTCGTGCGCTTAAACTTGCAATGCGCGCCGCCGCACCGCGCGCCGCAAAGGCCGCCGCACCGCACGCCACCGCGTCGCGCCCCGCTGCACCCCGCCCTGCTGCGTCGCGCCCTCCATCGGCGCGCGCCAAATCGTCCAAGCCGCCAAAGCAGCGCAAGCGCGGCAAAAAATGAATGCCGCGAACGACCCCTTTGCGGAGATGCTGCAAAGTGCGGCGGCGATGCAAGAAAGTGGGCGCGCCGTATTGCGCACCATGATGGGATTGGGCGACGTCGAAGTCGGCACCTCCGAGAAGCGCTGTGTGTACAGCGAAGACAAAATTTGCCTGTACCGCTACACCGCGCTTGCCCGATCCGCAAACTTGAAGCCCGTGCTCATTTGCTACGCCATGGTCAATCGACCCTACCTGCTGGATCTGCAGCCGGACCGCTCCTTCATCCGCGAATTGCTGCTCGCCGGACTCGATGTGTACCTGCTCGATTGGGGCTATCCGGATGGTGCGGACCGGTTCTTAGGGCTCGACGTCTACGTTGATGGTTACCTGCGCCGCTGCGTCGAATTCGTACTCAACGAGCACGCGATCGATTCGCTTACATTGCTCGGCGTCTGCCAGGGCGGCACCCTGAGCCTGTGCTACGCGGCGCTCGAGCATCGGCAAATTGCCCAGCTGATCACCATGGTCACGCCGGTCGATTTCAAGACCCCTGAAAATCTATTGTCGAAATGGGCGCAGCACATCGATGTCGGGCTGCTGACGCAATCGGGAAATGTATCCGGAGATTTTCTAAACCTGATCTATTTGTCTTTGATGCCCTTCCGTCTCACTCAACAGAAATACGTCAATCTGCTGCAGCTGCAGGGAGACCGGGTGCAACTCGAGAATTTCATGCGCATGGAGAAATGGATCTTCGACAGCCCGGATCAGCCCGCCACCGCGTTTCGCGAATTCATCCAGTGGTTCTTTCAGGAGAACCGGCTCATTCGCGACGAATTGACGCTGGCCGGCCGGCCGGTGCGTCTCGAAAATCTCACCGCGCCGGTGCTGAATATTTTTGCGTCGAAGGATCATCTGGTGCCGCCGAGCGCCAGCATTCCTCTTGGCGCTCGCATCGGCAGCAAGGACTACCAGTCCCTGGAAGTGGATGCCGGACATATTGGTCTCTATGTCGGCGGCAAGACCCGCAAGAGCGTTCCCGCCGCCGTCGTGGCGTGGCTGCAGTCGCGGCGCTAGTCGGCGCGGGAGGTCCTTAAGCCGCGCACACGCTCCTTGATCCGCTTGAGCAATCCGCCTCGCTCCGAGGTTGCCGCATCCCGGGAGACCGCCGAAAAAAACCGCAGCATCTCGCGGCTGGCATCGGGTCCCGAAGCATCCGCAAAGCTCCCATCCGAGCCGCCGCCCGACCAGGCATGTCCGCCACCGTGCACCAGCCAATTCTCCGCCACGGCATGGCCTGCGCCATCTTCGTAACGTGTGCGTGTGAACGCCCGGCCGTTGCCTTCACTGGCTTGCGCCGTCGAAGTGTCCTGCCTCCGGGCAGGAGCAGGACCGCCGCCCAGCCATTGGGCAACAAGCTGCTCAGCATTGCGCGAATTCACCGTCATGTCCTGATCACCATGGAAAACGATCAAGGGAATGCTCTTGGACGGCAGCCGTGCGCCGGGCGCGGCCCCATCCTTCATCGCGGCAATCGCGGTGAAGAAATTCTGGGCCGCGCCATAGGGCATCCCAGAATGAATTCCGACGGCGGCGTACAGGTCCGAATAGGTTGCCGCCATGATGGCCGCCATGGCGCCGCCCGCCGACATGCCGGCTATATACACGCGCCGCGCATCGATGTTGTGGGAACCGAGCACCTCGCGCGTCATCCCGGCGATGATCGACGGCTCGCCCTGATCGCGGTGCTGGTTGGCGGGGTTGAACCAATTCCAGCATCGGGTCTGGTTGGCTGATTCGGATTGCGCTGGATACAGGACGAAGATGCCCTGCTCCTCGGCGATCGCATTCATCCGCGTGCCGAGCGCGAAATCATCGGGATCTTGCAGGCAGCCGTGCAGCATCACCAGCAACGGCAACGGTTTTCCCGTATCGCTCGACGGAATGAAAAGCTTGTAGCGCCGCGATCCGTGGCTGTTCGCATAGACGCCTTCCACGAAGGACCCCGGCGGCGGCGATGGATTCAAAGGTTTAGCCGGTTCACAGGTGCGGCGAGTCTAGCCGATCCGTGCGCTTTGACCGCCGTCCACGGGCAGCGCAATGCCGGTGATGAATGCCGACTCGTCGGAGTGCAGGAACAGTGCCGCATACGCGACATCCCAAGCGGTTCCCATCTTGGCTCTGAGCGGCACGCGCTTATCGCGCTCCGCGCGCAACTCTGCCTTTGGGATATTGCGCGCCCGGGCGTGACCCTCGATGGCCATCGGTGTATCCATGAGCCCAGGCATGATGGTGTTGACGCGGATGCCGTACTTGGCGTTGCCGAGTGCCAGCTGTTGACCCAACATGTTCATGCCGATCTTCGATAATTTGTAGGCGGTCAACCCCGGGGCATAGGCCACCGCGGCGAGCGATGAAATGTTCACGATCGTGCCCGAAGCTTGTTCGCGCATCACCGGCAGGACCGCCTGACAGGACAGCAGGCAACCCTTCAGATTGATTTGCATGATGCGATCGAAAGCTTCTTCGGCGATGGTCTCCGGGGGTCCGTCGCCCGTTCCGCTGCCGACGTTGTTGTGCAAAAAATCGATCCGGCCCCAGGCGGCGACGCACGCCTGGGCATAGGCCTGACAGTCGGCAGCGCGGGTCCAATCCGCGGCCATGCACTGCGACTGGCCGCCTTCCTTCGCGATCACCGCCGCGGTCTCCTCGGCGCGCGCCAAGTCTCTATCCACCAGCAGCACCTTGGCGCCTTCGCGAGCGAACAGCACGGCCGCGGCGCGCCCGTTGCCGATCGTGTCTCCGGGCGTCTGCCCGGCACCAACCACGATGCCCGCCTTGCCTTGCAGTCTCACCGCTGCTGCGCCCCGGGCAAATAGTCGTCGAGCGGCACGCCAATGCTATTTAACGCCCATGAAACCAGATTGTACTGACCGATGGTGAATACCAGGTCGAGCATTTGCTCGGTGGAATACTTCTTTGCCAGCGCGGCCCACGTGGCGTCGGACACCACCGAGTTCTCGAACAAATCATCGACCGCCTGCAACAGGACGGCATCGTCGGCGCCCCAAGGACCCTGAGGACCCAGCTTGACAGCCTCGATTTCCGCGGCGCTGATACCCTCGCGCTTGGCAATCTCGACATGCTGCGCCCATTCATATTCGGCTTGATTCAACCAGCCGATGCGCAGAATGAGCAGTTCCCGCTCGCGCGGCGGCAAGGTTTGCTTGCGCAGCACATGACCCGCGAACACGGTCCAGCGCCGCACCAGGTCCGGGTGGTTCATCAACACCTTGAAGAGATTCAAGTCGCGGCCGTTGACCCGATGCTTGGCGGCGGTCTCGGCGTCTTCACCTGACAGTTTTGAAAAATCGCGCATTGCAATGCGCTGTTTGCGCTTGATCATAGCTCCCTCCTGGTTCTGAGATCATACCGCCCTTCGGACGGCGAGCGCTGTCGTTCCCTGGAGCTTGTGCAACTTTGTTGTTCGACGAGGGTATTTCTACGGGATGCGTTCTCCAACCGGGACAAGTAATTCGTGCGAATGACAAGACGCGCTCTCTGTGCTTCTGCAGCGCTGGCTGTCTCGATCCCCGCGTTTGCGCGCGCCTTGGCCGCGCTGGCAGAGGATGCTGTCGAGCCACTATCCCGAACCCATATCCATAATCTCATTGCCCGACGCCTTGACGCACTGGCTGGGCCGGATGACGGCATAGGCATTGTTGTAGGCATGATTGGACCTCAAGGCCGGAGCCTTGTATCGGTCGGGCACTTCAACCAAGGCGATCGGCGCGCGGTGGATGGGAGCACAGTTTTCCAGATTGGATCGGTAACCAAAATATTCACAGCGCTGTTACTCGCCGAGTTCGTCCGGCGGGGTGAAGTCAGTCTTTCTGATCCAGCTGCTAAATATCTTCCCGCCAGTATCAAAATTCCCGAGCGCGCTGGGAAGGAGATCACCCTATTGGATTTGGCAACTCACACCTCGGGTCTGCCATTCATGCCGCCGCTGCCTGATTCCAGCGCTGTGGCTGCAAATGCGTATTCACGCGCGGATCTCTACGGTTTTCTGGCTAATTTCACTTTGACCCAGGATATCGGCACGCAGTGGGACTACTCAAACCTCGGCTACTGGCTCATTGGCGAAGTTCTCGCTGCGCGGGGCGGCAGTGACTATGAACAATTGCTAATGAAGCGGGTGATCATTCCCCTGGGGATGCGAAGCACCGCCTTTGCGGCGTCGTCGCCCATGAAAGCCAGATTAGCCATAGGCCACTACGCCTCTTCGCAGCCGGCCGATTCGATGCTCTCGTTTCCCGGCTATTCGCTCATGGCAGCCGCCGGGGGCCTTCTGTCGACAGTTGACGATTTGCTTACGATTCCCTCGATCGCTTTGGGTTATCGCAGCTCACCATTTGCGGTACTTATCGCCAACACTTTGAGCTCACGACGCGCCACACCGACCAAAGGGGTTGAGCAAGCATTAGGTTGGACGGTCCTCGAGGACCGGGAAGGTCGACTGATTTTCCGCGACGGCGGCACATTTGGCTATGCCAGCGACGTGATATGGGATCCTATGAAGCGCATCGGAGTCGTCGTGCTATCGAATCACGTGCAGAGCGTTTCCGACATCGCTCGTCATCTGGTACGGCCTGACTTCCCCTTGGACAAACCGCCGGTTACGAGACATACAGAGGTACCGCTCGACCTTGCCACACTCGGAAGTTATGCAGGCAAGTATGAAAATGCCGATGAGGGCATTTTTGAACTTAGGCTGGATGGCAACTTTCTAACATTGCTCGCACCTTCGGAGTGGGGACTTCCCGCATTGCGACTGCATGCCGAAAGCGCACTGAATTTCTTCGCGAACGAGCTACCAGTGCTCGTAACGATTCAAATGGGGAATGACGGACGTGCAGCGGGAATGGTCGTCACTCCCCCTCGCGGGCAACACAAGGTGCAGGCGCACAAGGTGTCTTAGTGTCAATGGCGCGATGCATTGCTCGGAACCGAATAGCCGTCGCTTAAAGTCTGCAAGAACGCGACGATATCTTGGATGTCTTGCTCGCTTAAGCGGGGAGAGTCGCCCGGCTGTCGATCAAACGGCGCCTGCGCATCCAGATTGGCAACATAGGCCGCCGGCAGATCATTAAATTTCAGGATTCGGCCATCGGCCGCGCGGGGATACCACTTCTGCGGTTTCGTGTCCCGTTCGGCGTAAAACCGTACCACCTCGCTCAAGGAATGAAACACGCCGTTATGCAAGAACACCGGCCGCCGCGCGACATTGCGCAGCGAGGGTGTGAGGAATAGGCCGCAATATTCAGGGCGGTCCTGCAAATCCGTACGCAAGGGTCCGCACAACCCTAAATCGTAGTGGCGACGATCGGCGTTGGCGGGGATCGCCCGATTGCGCGGCGCGCCGATCGCGGCGAAACCGAAATCGGTGAACTGCGGCAACGCGCCTTTGATCTTTGCACTCGGATGGCAGCGGGCGCAGTTGCCTTTTTCGGGATCGTTGAAGGCGGTCAATCCCCGCAACTCCTGCGCGCTCAACGCGGCCTCATTTTTCAGGTAGGCATCGTACTTGCTGCTGTAGGGATAGAACTCCGCGGGGCTTTGTTGATAGGCCTCGAGCGCCATGAGCACGCCCTTGAAGGCCAGCGCCTGATCGTCGAAGACTTTTTCGCCGAAGACGGCGCGAAATTGCGCGTCGTGGCCGGCCTGCACTTTCGCGAGCACGGCGTCGGAATCCTGGTTGGCCATTTCAAACGATGAGAACAGAGGCAAGCGCGCCTGATCGTGAAAAGACTGAGAGCGCCCATCCCAAGTGCGTCCGCCGGCGGGACCCTGATCGACACTGTCGTCTCCGTCATCGTCGACGAAATGCTCGGTGAAGGGCGGCGTGTTCTGCGTGTACTTGAGCGAGGGCACGGCACGAACACCGAAGCTGCGCCCGTCCGCACCGCCCTGCTGCACTGCCTGAGTATTGGCGGGCCCGAAGTCGTGCTTCGGATCATGGCAAGTCGCGCAGGCGATTTTTCCGGAGGCGGACAGGGCGGGATCGGCAAATAATTGCCGTCCGAGCGTGGCCAGCGCCGCGGCCGACGGCATCGGCTCAAAGCTGCGCGAATAGAACGGAGTATTGCCGGCGTTACGGCCGAGGTCTTGTGACCGCGCGATACCCGCCAATGCGGCCCCTGTTAGCGCGGCCGCAAGCAGAACTAAGTGTGTCCGCGTCGCCGTAATATCAGTGCACGGAACTGCCGCTGTCGGCGACCACCGGAGCTTTGAACAGCTGCTCCACATCCACCGCGTCGAAAACGTAGGCGCGATTGCAGAAGTCGCAGTGCACTTCGACCTTGCCGCGTTCCGCGATCACGCTGCGGGTTTCGGCCTCGCCCAAGCCCTGCAGCATGCCGGCGACACGCTCACGGGAACAGCGGCAGCGAAAATAAACCGGCGAGGGTTCGAACAAGCGCAGATCATCTTCATTGAACAATCGGTGCAGGATCTCCGCATCCTCGAGCGTGCGCAGCTCTTCGGGCGTCAGGGTATCGGCAATGAGCTGCACACGCCGCCACGCGTCCTCGACCAGCGCCGCATCGGCAGGCGGCAGCGAACTCGCGCCGGGAAGTTTCTGCAGCAGCATGCCCGACGCGCCCTGCGCGTCCGCATGCAGCCACAGCCGCGTCGGCAATTGCTCAGAATTCTGAAAATAGGCCTGCAATGACTCGGCGAGTCGCTCGCCCTCAATCGGCACGATGCCTTGATAGCGTTGCGCGGCGTCATCGGTTTCCAGGGTGACGGTCAGATTGCCGTTGCCGATGAGTTCACTGATCTTACGCGTTGCGCCGGCGGGCAAATCGCGGTAACGAGCCAGGCCCCGCACGCCTAAACCGCTGGTGCACTGAGCCAGCAACAGATGCATCGGTCCGTCGCCCTGCAACTGCAATGACAAAACTCCCTCGAACTTGATCGTGGCCGCCAGCAACAGCGAGGCCACGACCGCTTCGCCCAAGGTCTCGCGGATCGCGTCCGGATATTGGCGATGCTCGATCAATGCGCGCCACGCGGCGTCTAAGTGGACCAAATGTCCCCGTATCGGGAAGCGATCGAACAAAAAACGATGCAGCGTATCGCGGTCATGCATTTCCGCCGCCGCCCAATTTGGCCTTCAGCAGCTCGTTGAGCTGGGCGGGATTGGCCTTGCCGCCCGTTGCCTTCTGCACCTGACCGACGAAGAAGCCGAACAGCTTGTCCTTCCCCGATCGATAGTCCGCCAGCTGCTTCGGGTTCGCGGCGATAATGGCATCGATCACCCTTTCGATGGCGCCCACATCGGTGATCTGGCGCAACCCCTTCGCCTCGATGATGTCATCCGCGGATTTTCCCTCGGACCACATGGCCTCAAACACTTCCTTGGCAATCTTGCCGGAAATCGTCTCATCCGCGATTCGCTTCAACAGGCCGGTCAGCTGCTGCGGGTTGACGCGGGAATGTTCGAGATCAACGCTGTCGCGATTGAGCGCGCCGGACAACTCGCCCATGACCCAATTTGCCGCGAGCTTTGCGTGGGCTCCACTCAAGCCCGCCACCACCGCTTCAAAATAGGCGCCCAGTTCGCGGCTGGCGCTCAAAACACCGGCATCATAGGCCGAGAGACCGAAGTCGCGCGCGAATCGTGCCGCCTTCTGGTCCGGCAACTCGGGCAGCGTCGCCCGCACCGCCTCGATGAACGGCTCGTCAATTTCAACCGGCAACAGGTCCGGATCCGGAAAGTACCGATAGTCGTTGGCCTCTTCCTTGGAGCGCATCGAGCGGGTCTCATCCTTGTCGGAATCGTACAGGCGGGTCTCCTGCACCACCTTGCCGCCGCTCTCGATGAGCTCGACCTGCCGCGCCACTTCGTACTGAATCGCTTTCTCGACGAACCGAAATGAATTCAAATTTTTGATCTCGGCGCGCGTACCGAATTTTTCCTGACCGCGCGGCCGCACCGATACATTGGCATCGCAACGGAATGAGCCTTCTTGCATGTTGCCGTCGCAGATCTCTAGATACCGCACCAACGTGTGAATCTTTTTCATGTACGCGACGGCTTCTTTGGCGGATCGCATATCGGGTTCGGAGACGATTTCGAGCAGCGGTGTGCCCGCTCGATTCAAATCGATTCCGGAGGCATTCGCCAGACCCTCGTGCAGCGATTTGCCGGCGTCTTCCTCCAGGTGTGCGCGCGTAATACCCACCGTCTTGACGGCGCCGTCATCCAGCATGATGTTGAGCGAACCGCGCGCGACCACCGGCAACTCGTACTGGCTGATCTGGTAGCCCTTCGGCAGGTCCGGATAGAAATAATTCTTGCGCGCGAACACCGAGCGGCGCGCGACCGTGGCGTCAACCGCCAGTCCGAATTTCACCGCCATCTGCACTGCGCGGGCATTCAATACCGGCAGCACGCCGGGGTAGGCTAAGTCGACGAGATCGGCCTGGGTGTTCGGCGGTGCGCCGTACGCGGTCGGCGATCCGGAGAAGATCTTCGACTGAGTCGCGAGCTGCGCGTGGATCTCGAGCCCGATGACAACTTCCCAGTCGCTCATCAGGTGTACCCCCGCGGCGCGTGCGTGTGCCAATCCGTGGCTTGTTGATATTGATGGGCCGCGTTCAACAATTTCGCCTCCGCGAAATGCGGTCCGATCAACTGCAAGCCCATGGGCAAGCCCTCGACGAAGCCGCAGGGCACCGATACGCCGGGAAGCCCCGCCAAGTTCGCGCCGATGGTGTAGATGTCGTTCAGATACATGAGCACGGGATCATCCATCTTGGCGCCGATATCGAAGGCCGGCGTCGGGGTCGTGGGTCCGATCACCAGATCGACCTTGTCGAACGCCGCACGGAAATCGTCGGTGATCAGACGCCGCGCCTTTTGTGCTTTCAAATAGTACGCATCGAAGTAGCCCGCGGACAATACATAGGTGCCGGTCATGATGCGCCGCTTCACTTCCGCGCCGAAGCCTTCGCCGCGCGAGCGCTTGTACAAATCCATGAGGTCTTTTGGGTTTTCGCAGCGGTAGCCATAACGCACGCCGTCGAAGCGCGACAGATTCGAGGAGCATTCCGCCGGGGCCACCACGTAGTACGTGGGCACCGATAGCGGCAGATGCGGCAGGCTCACCTGGAGTGTTTCAGCTCCCAAACCCGTGTAGATATTCAGCGCGTCCTCGAGCAGGGCCGCGTTGCGCGGCTCGAGGCCTTCGAAGAATTCCCGCAGCAGACCGATCTTCATCCCCTTGAGGGGCTGACCCAAGGCTTTGGAATAGTCG
>Ga0210391_10004386_pt1 | contig 11762 bp, 10 predicted proteins | sample IncBWC12OmetaG_FD_160573 | JGI IMG/M metagenome (GOLD analysis project Ga0210391, IMG submission 160573) | Forest soil microbial communities from Barre Woods Harvard Forest LTER site, Petersham, Massachusetts, United States - Inc-BW-C-12-O ...
CGCTGCTGAACGGAAACGACGATTCCATCACCATCATGATGGACGCCGAGTCGCACCTGCCGCTGAAGCGTACCTATTATTGGCGGGATCCGGAATACAAAGACAAGAACACGGAAGATGAGGAGTACGACGATTACCACCCGGTTGACGGGCTGCCGACACCCTTCTCCATGACGCGGCTGCACAACGGCGAGATGACCCAGCAGCGATTCGTGCTGAAGGCCGGCTACAACGTGGAGCTGCCGGCGGATGGTTTTGACGCGGATGCGCTCGCCGCGAAAATCTCGCACTGAATCCAGCGCAAATGCAAAAGCCGCACCTCGAGGTGCGGCTCGCCTCTCGCTGAAGAGAACTTATTTCGGCGCGACGGGGTCGGACTTCGCGGCAGTGTTTTCCTGCTTGGTCGTCGTCGTGTCGGTATCGGTGCCCTTGATGCCTTCGCGGAAGCCGCGGAAAGCCTCGCCCAGCCCCTTGCCCAGACCGGGCAATTTGGTGGGTCCAAAAATCAGCAAAGCAATAACGAGCAGGACGATGACGCTTTCTGGTGCCAGCAGCTTGTCAAACATAAGCAATTCTCCGGGAGGGGTACAGACTCCTCCACATGGGTCTATTGTCGCACACACAGCATATGCCGATAAGATGACGTTCGGCATGCTTTTCGGTTTGCAGCGTGCGCCAAATCACTTCTTTCGTACGGGAAATCATGAGCAGCAGTGAACGAACGATCTGTGTCCACGGCCACTTTTACCAGCCGCCGCGCGAGAATCCGTGGCTGGAAACCGTGGAGGAGCAGGAAAGCGCTGCGCCCTATCACGATTGGAACGAACGGATTACCGCAGAGTGCTATGCGCCGAACAGCGCTGCGCGGATTGTCGACCGGCAGAACCAGATCATCCGCATTTTGAACAACTACGCGCGGATGAGCTTCAATTTTGGGCCGACGCTGCTGAGCTGGCTCGAGGAAAATGCGCCCCGTGTGCACAACGCCATTGTGCAGGCCGACCGGCGCAGCCAGACGCGCTATTCCGGCCACGGCTCGGCGATGGCGCAGGCCTATAACCACATGATTATGCCGCTGGCGAGCCGGCGCGACCGCATCACCCAGATCCACTGGGGCATTGCGGATTTTCGCCACCGGTTTGGGCGATTTCCGGAAGGGATGTGGCTCCCCGAAACGGCCGTCGACACCGAATCGCTCGACCTGCTGGCGCAACACGGCATTCGCTTTGTGCTGCTGGCGCCCTCGCAATGCGCGCGGGTTCGGGTGCTGCCGAAGGCTGGGGAGAAGCTCACGGAAGGCGAGTGGACAGAAACTCCGAATGCCTCCGTAGACACCACGCACCCCTACCTCATTCGCTTGCCGGAAGGCCGCAGCCTGGCCGCGTTCTTTTACGACGGTCCCCGTTCCCGCGCCATCGCCTTTGAAGGGCTGCTGAACAGCGGCGAGGGTTTTGCGCAGCGCCTGATGGGCGGATTCAAAGAGGAAAGCGACGACGCGCAGCTCGTCCACGTGGCCACCGACGGCGAAAGCTACGGACACCATCACCACTATGGCGAAATGGCTCTGGCCTGGCTGCTGCACTGGGCGCAGGAGCAGGGCCGCACTGGGTCGACCGTCCGCCTGACCAACTACGGCGAATTTCTGGAGCAGCATCCGCCACGCTTCGAAGCGGAGATTGTCGAGAATACCTCGTGGAGCTGCGCTCACGGCGTCGAGCGCTGGCGTTCCGACTGCGGCTGCTCGAGCGGCCGCGCAGGATGGAATCAGCAATGGCGTCAGCCGCTCCGCGAAGCGCTGGACTGGCTCCGCGACACGGTTGCGCCTATGGTCGAGGAGGCTTGCAACCGGTACTTTGCCAATCCCGACGGCGCGCGCAACGGGTACATCAGCGTGGTGCTGGACCGCTCCCGCGAAAGCCGCGACGCGTTTCTGGCCGCGCACGCCATGCGCGTGCTAACCAGCGATGAACGCGTTCGCGCCTTCCAGTTGATGGAGCTGGAGCGCCATGCCATGCTGATGTACACCAGCTGCGGCTGGTTCTTCGACGACATTTCCGGCATCGAGACGGTGCAGATTATTGCGTACGCGAGCCGCGTGCTCCAGTTGGCGTCAGTGCTGTTTGGACCGCGCGCGGCGGGATTGGAAGCGCAGTTCGTCGAAAAGTTGGCAGCGGCTAAAAGCAACTTGCCGGAGAAGCAGGATGGCGCATCGATCTACAACCGGGTCGTCCGGCCGATGCAGGTGGGCCTTGAAGAAGTGTGTGCCCACTACGCGATCAGCTCCATCTTCTCGAGCTATCCCGACGAGGTGGAGCTCTTCAGCTACACCGTGATTCGTATCGCGCAGGAAATGGCAACGTCGGGCCACGTGCGCATGGTCATCGGCCAGGTGGCCATCGGCTCGAACGTGACGGAAGCCGAAGAGATGTTTGAATTCGCCGTCCTCCACTTCGGCGATCAGAATATGACCGCGGCGGTGAAAGCCTGGGACCCGGCAAAGAAAGCGGAGCACGAGAAGTTCATCGCGGCAACGAAGGCTGCCGTGAGCCGCGCGGATTTCCCTGAAGTGGTGCGCTGCTTCGATCGCCGCTTCGGCGCGCAAACCTACTCCATCCAGTCGCTGTTTCACGATGAGCAAAAGCGCATCCTCGAAATCCTGCTCAAAGGCACCGTATCCGAAGTGGAGGACAGCCTGTCGGCGATCTATGAAAAGCAGGCATCGCTGCTGGACTTCCTCAGCCAGAGCGGCTTGCCGCAGCCTCCCGCGCTGAAGCTGGCCGCCACGTTTGCCATCAACGCGGGATTGCGCAAGGCGCTGGAGAGCGAGCCCATCGATGCGATGCAGGCGCGCGCCTGGCTCAACCTGGCGAAGGCCGATCAGGTCACGCTCGACAAGAAGTTACTCAGCTATTTGGTTGACCAGAACATGAAGCGAGCCATGGTCGCGCTGCATGCCAACCCCCAGGATCCGCAGCGTCTGGACGCCGCGCTGCTGCTGGCGCGCACCGTGCGCGAGCTGCCCTTCGATTTGAACCTGTGGCAGGCACAAAATCTCTGGTACGACGCGTACCGCCACATCCGCGAGCATCCTCCCGCGGACGAATCGCTGGCGAAGTGGAAAGACCTGGGCCGCCAGATGAACATCTCCGTCGACCAGATCGTCGCTGAAGAACCCAATGGCGCGCATGACGCGGCGAAAGTGGCGGAGGAATCGGCGCTGAAGAAGGCTGCTGGCTAAAAAAGCGGTCAGCGATAGTGCGGTCAGCTAAAGTCCGGCCAGGGCAGAGCCAGTCAGCAAAACGCTCGTCAGCGTAACGCCGCAACTATCGCGCACTTTTTGGCTATCCGTTCCATCGCTAACAGTTTTATCGCAAACCGTACCACCGCTGACCGTCTTGCCGCTGTACTTCTCAGCTTCTCCACCGCAGCGTCACGGGCTCCTCGATCGGGTGCTTCATCGGCTCGCCGGTTCTGGCCGCGTCCATCCGCGCCTGTTTCAGCGCAAAGTACCACTTGGCTGGCTTGTCGGCATCGTCAATCAGCATCAGCGGCGGATCGTAGCGCAAGCCCTGAGCCTGCTGAATCATCGTTACCTGATCCTGGCGCACGAACATGTTCCCGAAGAATCGCAGGATCGACGTCATGAATGGCACGTTGTAGAGCACGTTCCACGCTCCCGCCACATCGATGCGGCACGAAGTCGGCGTGGTCGGCGTGACTGTGGTCAGGCTCGCAAACCATTTGTCGCCCGCTCGAATCGTCTCGTAACGGCGATTGGGTAAAACGAAATCAATCGTCGTCGTAATCGGCTCGCCATACACGCCCAGCAGCTTATACGGCGCAGAATTGGCCGAGGGCGCATGCGTTGCCATGCGAAACCCCTGCGGAATGGGCTCGAAGCGCTTCTCCTTCTCGTGAATGCTGGCCTCTTTGCGCCACCACCACGACTGGTGCACGAACGGCCCGTGCGCGGGATCCATGAGCCCAATAATGCCGTGGTCGACATTGCACGGCAGGTCGGCGGTGAGGTGCGCGCTGCGGAATTTTCCGCCGAACTTCGGCACCTCCGGCACTGGAACCAGCGCCCCATCTTCAGGACGAATCCGCCCCGTTCCCGGCTCCGGCACGTAGACCCACGCGTAACCATCGCGCTCTTCGCAGGGATACGCGGTGCCGGCCAGCTTGTGCGGAAAGGGATCGTCTTTGGTCAGCGACGGAATCTCCATGCATTGGCCGGAAACCGGCTCGAATACCCAGCCGTGGTACTTGCAGGTGAGCGCCTTACCGTCGAACCAGCCGCACGAGAGCGGGATGCCGCGATGCGGGCAACTGTCGCGCATGGCGAAGAGGCGGCCATCCTCGCGGCGCCCCAGCACCAGCGGAACCCCCATCAGTTGCGCCGTCGCCAACGTCTTGCCGCGCAGCGATTCGCTGCGCATGGCGGGGTACCAGTCGTTGTAGAGCAGCGTAGCCGGTGGCCCGGTGATCGGCGTCAGAGCCGGAGGATTGGGCATAGATTGAGCCTTCGCTTCACTATATCGCCCGTAATCTCGACGGCGATGGAACCGGGGGCTATGATCATTCCGTTGACGGAATATTCCTTTGGGGGAATAATTAACGTGGCCTGGGAAGTTGAGGTCAGTGACGAATTTAAAGACTGGTACGAAAGGCTCGACGGGGACGAGCAGGACAGCGTGACTTTCTCCGTCAACGTGTTGCGATATGGCGGTCCTGAACTGGGACGCCCCCATGTGGATGCCGTTAAAGGTTCACGGCACAAGAACATGAAGGAGCTGCGGGTTCAGCACCGTGGCAGCCCGTGGCGAATCTTGTTTGCATTCGATCCGCGCCGGATGGCTTACATGATTCTGGGCGGGGACAAAACAGGGGACGCACGTTGGTACGAAGTGTATGTCCCACAGGCCGATGACATTTACGATCGGCACTTGCGGGAAATTGGGTGAACGAGGAGGGATGCGATGGCTCACAAATGGGAAGACCTCAAGCATAAGTCGTCAGCGGAACGGCGGGCAGAAATCGACCGGCGAGCTCGAGATGAAGTGCGCAGGCTCTCCCTCGACCAGCTGCGCGAAGCCCGCAACCTGACCCAGACCAACCTGGCGCAGGTCCTCAAAGTAAACCAGGGCGCCGTTTCAAAAATGGAGAGACGCGCTGACATGTACGTGTCCACCCTGCGCAGCTACCTGAAAGCCATGGGCGCGGAGCTCCAGATCAAGGCTGTTTTCCCCGATGGAGAGGTGCTGATCGAGCAGTTTGAGGACCTGGACGAAGGGCGCGACGACCCCGCCGCGTGAGGCATTTTTCCGGCGATTTTCGGCCCGCTCCGACCCTCAAAAATCACCCCGGTTTCCGCTCATTCTTCGCCCCTGCGGCCGACCCGTTTTTCCTCCCGCCCCAAGCCACTGAATCCATTGACTTAAACGGGGTTGTGCGCGCCTAACTCTTCCCGTATCATAGAGATAAGTCTTCGTACTCCCTGCGCGGCAGTCCCTGCTCCACGCCTCCGCAAGCGGCGCCCTCGAAGTCTGGATTGACGAACTCTTATGGCAGACGATCAGAACCCTCAGCTTCCCCTCGGCGGTGATGGCAACAACCCCGGACCCGGCGCCGCAAACATGATCTCCATCAACATTGAAGACGAGATGCGCAAGTCGTATCTCGACTATTCCATGTCGGTGATCATCGGGCGCGCATTGCCCGATGCCCGCGACGGACTCAAGCCTGTCCATCGCCGCATTCTCGTCGCTATGGATCGCGAGGGTATGCAGTACAACAAGCGGTATTCGAAGTGCGCCGGCGTGGTCGGCGAGTGCCTGAAGAAATACCACCCGCACGGCGACTCCGCCGTCTACGACTCTTTGGTGCGCATGGCTCAACCGTGGGCACTGCGGTATCCCCTGATCGATGGCCAGGGCAATTTCGGCTCCGTTGACGGAGACCCGCCAGCGGCCTACCGGTACACCGAGTGCCGGCTGATGCGGATCAGCAGCGATCTGCTGGCTGACATCGAAATGGAAACCGTTGACATGGTTGACAATTTCGACGGAAGCACGACCGAGCCCGTGGTTCTGCCCACCCGCATCCCCAACCTCATCGTGAATGGCTCGAACGGCATCGCGGTCGGCATGGCCACCAACATTCCGCCGCACAATCTCACGGAAGTGGTGAACGCCGCCATCGACATGGTGCACAATCCGCACGCCACCGTGGCCGACGTGATGAAGCACGTGCAGGGTCCTGACTTTCCCACCGGCGGATTCATCTATGGGCGCACCGGCATCGCCGAGGCCTACCGCACAGGACGCGGACGATTCCTGATGCGCGCCAAATGCGCCACGGAGAACCTGAGCCAGGGACGCACAGCGATCATCGTCAACGAAATTCCCTATCAGGTGAATAAGAACGTCCTGGTCAAACGCATCGCCGAACTGGTGAATGAAAAGATCGTCGATGACATCAGCGACGTGCGCGACGAGAGCGATCGCGACGGCATGCGCATCGTCATCGAACTCAAGCGCGGAGCCGAAGCGCAGATCGTTCTGAATCAGCTCTACAAGCACACGCAGATGCAGGAAAGCTTCTCGATGATTTTCCTGGCTGTGGTCAACGGCCAGCCGCGCGAGCTTCCCTTACCGGATGCGATCCGCGTCTTCATCGACCACCGTATCGATGTGGTGCGCCGCCGCACCGCGTTCCTGCTGCGCAAGGCCCGCGAGCGCGAGCACATCCTGCTCGGATACCAGATCGCGCTCGATCACCTCGACAGCGTCATCAAGATCATTCGCGGATCTTCTTCGCGCCTCGACGCACGCGAGAACCTTTTCAAATTCTTCTCCGGCAAAACCATCACGGTGCGCGACCAGGCGCTCGCCGGCGTCACGCTCGATCCGGCCAGGTATGCGATCGATGCGGCTACGCTGATCACCGCGACGCTGACCCTCAGCTACCGCCAGATCGACGCCATTCTCGAACTGCAGCTCTATCGCCTCACTCAGCTCTCCATCGACGAGTTGCTGAACGAGCTGCGCGAGGTGCGCGCCAACATCGAGGAGTACGAATCGATCCTCGCGTCGGAGAAAAAGCTGCGCGGCGTGATCGTGAAGGAGCTGGAAGCCGTCCGCAAGGATTACGGCGACGAGCGCCGCACCCAGATTCTGGACGAGACCGCCGAGTTGCAGCTGGAAGACCTGATCGCCGATGAACAAGTCGCAGTCACGGTTTCCCATTCCGGCTATCTGAAGCGGACGCCGATTTCGACGTACCGCCAGCAGCGCCGCGGCGGTACCGGACGGCTCGGCATGAAGACGCGTGAAGAGGACTTCGTCACGCAGCTCATCGTCGACTCGACGCACGCCTACCTGCTCTGCTTCACCAACAAAGGCCGCGTCTACTGGCTCAAGGTCTACGAGATTCCCGACGTAGGCGCAGCGGGCAAGGGCAAATCGATTGCCAGCCTGCTGAACCTGCAGCCGGGCGAAACGGTTCGCACCATCCAGCCGGTGCGCAACCTGGAAGAGGAAGGCAAATTCGTCTTCTTCACCACGCGCAAGGGCACGGTGAAAAAGACGCCGCTCAAGGACTTCAGCAATGTGATGTCGCGCGGCATTATCGCGGTCGGCATCGACGATGACGATGAGTTGGTTGCGGTGCGCTTCACCGACGGCAATCAGATCGTCTTCATCGCCACACACGATGGCATGGCCATTCGTTTTGCTGAAGAAGATGTGCGCTCCATGGGCCGTCCGGCGTATGGCGTCCGCGGCATCGACCTCGGCAAAAATGACTACGTTGTCGGCCTCGCCGTCACACCCAACCGGAAAAATGGCGAACCGTCGGCACGCATCCTGAGCGTTACCGAGAGCGGCTTTGGCAAGCGCACCGACGTCGAGGAGTATCGTCTGCAGACCCGCGGCGGCAAAGGCGTGATCAACGTCAAGACCACGGCGCGTAACGGCAAAGTGGTGGGCATTCAGCTGGTTGATGATTCGTCGGAGCTGATCGTGATCAGCCAGTACGGCAAGATCATTCGCATCGATACCAGCACCGTTCGCGCGGCGGGCCGCTCCACGCAGGGTGTGAAGCTGCTCAACCTCGAAGACGGCGATCGGGTCGCGGCGTCGGTGGTCATTCCGCCGGAAGAAGCGAAGATCGAGCCGGAGAATGGGACGCTGCTGCAGTAAAGAATGTGAAAGAATGCCGCTATGAAGCGCCCATTTTCGGCAACCGTTTGGAGAGAGGGCGAGTGGTACGTCGCCCAGTGTCTCGAAGTCGATATCGCCAGTCAGGGTGAAACCGAAGACGAAGCTCTCGCCAACCTGAAAGAAGCGCTGGAGCTTCACCTCGAGCCGCCGCTGGCCACTCGACCGGCGCAGATCCGCACTATCGAGGTTGAGATTGGGGCGGCTTAATCCGCTTCCGTTTCGAGAGGTCAAACGCCGATTGGAAGCAGCCGGGTTTGAAGAAGCCAGCCAGAGAGGCAGCCACGTGAAATTCGTGCGCCGCACAGGGGAAGTGGTCGACACGGCAATTGTCCCGCGAAAAGGCGAGGTCGCTGTCGGCACCCTGCGGAGCATTCTGCGCCAGGCGCACATTGATCTCGAAGAATGGGACAAACTCAGCGAGTAGCGCTCTTCCCTTAAGCTGAATTTGTGTTTTTCCGTCTTTCTCCGCGTCGACGCGACCTGGCCGAATTGCTCATCGGCTACGGCCTCATTCTGGTCGTGGTGTGGACACCCAATCCCTGGCAGCGCATCCTCTACTGGACGGCGTTCGCGTGGATTGCCGTCACCGCCTGGCTGCGCCGCAAGCGGCTCGAGACCCACGGCCTGGGATTAGCCGGTCTGCTGCCGTCTCTGTGGATCGTCGGCGTGGCGATTGCGATCGCTCTAGCTGCCGTCGCCCTCGCTCATCATCTCCACACTCTGCATCCGCTCTACGGGCCGCTGCCGGTTGGCGAGCATCTTGCCGGATACGCGCTGTGGGCGCTGATGCAGCAGTTTATTTTGCAGATTTATGTCCTCCTGCGCCTGATGCGGCTGGGGATGCGCCGCACTCCGGCCGTCGCGCTGGCCGCCGTCCTCTTCGGCATCGCCCACCTTCCCAATCCGCTGCTGGCGCCGCTCACACTAGTTTGGGGTGGGCTGTCGTGCCTGTTCTTCTTGCGTTATCGCAACCTCTACGCGCTCGCCCTAGCGCACGGAATCTTGGGCATGTGCCTCGCGGTCACGGTGCCGAATCGCATCCACCATCACATGCGCGTGGGTCTCGGCTACGTCGAATATCGCATGCACCATCAGCAAACTGAACCGGCGTCGAACATCGCTCCGTGAGTCGCTCAGGCCTCCGCCATTCTCTTCCGCACCACGAAGAAGAACGGCAGCGACGCCACGCCCGTCGCCACGCAGAACATCACGGCGGCCTGCACGGATACGTCGTAGAGCATCCCGATTGCCGCACTGCCGACGAACCAGAAAATCCCGTAGGCCGCTGAAAATAATCCGTACGCGGAAGGCCGTCGCTCCGCGGGAACCATGGCCGCAACCGCCGCCGGGATGATCGATTCGTGCACGCCCATGCCCAGGCCCCACACCGCCGCGCCGGCGAGCGCCATGCGAAAGCCTCCAAAGAAAACCAGCGGCGCAGCGGCAATCGAGAGAAGGGTGAGCGGAATGAGCACGGTCACGCCGAAGCGGTCGAAGAGCTTGCCGAACAGCAACGATCCCGCGCCGCTGGTCGCCATCGCCACCGAGTAGAAAATCGGAATCCAGATCGCCGAGGCGATGCCGTGCTTCTGCAGATGGAAAGCGATGAGCTGATAATCGGCGAATCCCGCAGCCACCAGCGATGCGCCGATGAGGTAGATCCAGAACGAACGGCCCAGCCCGGTTCCATGAATGCGCGGCGTGTGCGCCTCGAGATCCTCCGGTCGCGGATACAGAAACTTCGTCACCACAATCAGCACCCCGGTGATGATGGCCGGGATCAGCAACGCGGCGAAGGCGACTCGGTATTGGCCACGGTGCGCCAATATCAATGCCAGCACCAGCGGCCCCACCAGCGCGCCTGCCTGATCCAGCGCTTCATGCAGGCCGAAGGCCCAGCCAATGCCCATCTCCTTGCCCGCATGCGACAGCATCACGTCGCGCGGCGGATTGCGGATCGCCTTCCCCACGCGCTCCAGCACGATCAGCACAGCAGCCACTTGCCAACTGCCCGCAAGCGCCAGCGCCGGCACCGCGGCCATCTGCACAAAGTAGCCGAACAGCGTCATCGGCCAGAACTGCCGCGTCCGCTCGCTCACCTTTCCGGAGAAGAAGCGCAGTCCGTAGCCCAGCAACTCGCCCAGTCCCGCGACAATCCCCACCACGGCACCGCTCGCTCCCAGCGTGGCGAGGAACGGTCCGGTGATACTGCGCGAGCCCTCATACGTGAAGTCCGCAAAGAAGCTGACCACCCCGATCATCAGCACAAAACGCAGCGCGACACTGCCCTTCAAACTGCGCGGCGTTTTCTGGTTTGGGTTCTGCATCGTTGCGATCAACTCCCTGTTTCGACATTTATCACATGGCACACGATGCCTCAGAAATAGTGCAATGTCATTCCCAAAATCCTGAAAAATCAGAGCCTTCAGCCCCGCGCACAGACAGGAATCATCTGCCAGGCGCCTCAACCGGCTCAAAAACATGACGAAAAATAAATCCGGCGGAGTAGCGCACCGCGTACTTGTTTATGTAGTCTTAACCGCACCGCAAGGTCCCCCGCCCGGCGCTTCGATCCCCAAGTCTTCGCGCCCGGTCTGGATCTTCGGCAAATCCCTGGAGGAATGACACATGAAGCACTCAATGAAGACCGCGATGGTCGCTGCGGCTGTTTCCGGTCTGCTCAGTGGCGCCACAGTCATGCACGCCGCCGTCACCAGCCCGAACGGCGCAACCCCCATCCTGAAGGCGGGCAAAACGTCAGTGACGAGCTCGATGCAGGATTCAACCGCAAAGCACTCCTGTAAAGGGAAAAACGACTGTAAGGGCCAGGGCGGCTGCAAGAGCAGCGACAACGGCTGCAAAGGCAAGAACAGCTGCAAAGGCAAAGGGGGCTGCGCGACTGACGGCTCCAAGATGCCTGGCTAACCTCAACTCCGCACAGGGGGCCGCGGACCACGCGGCCCTTCTGTTTTTTGGCGCACCTCCTTATGAGTTTCAAGCTGCTGCGGCACGCCGTTCGGCATAATGCAGGTAGCAGAGGGTCACGATGCCCGCAAATCGCTTCAACGGATTCACCGATTACGGCGTGGGCATCGGTCTGCGCATTCCCCACTATCAGCACATCCTCAGCCGCAAGCCGGTCGTCGACTGGTTCGAGATCATTTCAGAGAACTACATGATCGACGGCGGACGCCCGCTCGAAGTGCTCGACCAGATTATTTCGCAATACAAAATCGTGCAGCACGGCGTGTCGATGTACTTCGGCTCCGCCGATCCGCTGAGCCGCGAGCATCTCAAGCGCCTGAAGGCTCTCGCGCGCCGCACCAAGACACCCTGGCTCAGCGACCATCTCTGCTGGGGATCGGTCGACGGCCGCTATACGCACGACCTGCTCCCCATGCCCTACACGTGGGAAGCCGTGGAAGTAACCGCGCAGAAGATTCGCCAGGTGCAGGACTTCACCGAGGTCCCCGTGGTCGTCGAAAACGTTTCGAGCTACGCCGAATTCCACGTCTCCGAAATGACCGAATGGGAATTCCT
>Ga0210391_10004390_pt1 | contig 11754 bp, 10 predicted proteins | sample IncBWC12OmetaG_FD_160573 | JGI IMG/M metagenome (GOLD analysis project Ga0210391, IMG submission 160573) | Forest soil microbial communities from Barre Woods Harvard Forest LTER site, Petersham, Massachusetts, United States - Inc-BW-C-12-O ...
GCGGCCGGGGAGCCGTTCAGCGTGGAACCTGGCGGCGTGTAACCGGCTGGAGTGGAGCCGGTGGAATTGTCGTTGAGGACGGGCGCGGTGTTTTGCGGCGGTTGCGAATTTGCACCGCTGGAGCTGGAATCGGCGAGACTGGAGACGGGAACGCCGGGCTGTCCAGGCTGGCCGGGCTGACCTGAGATCGTGGGGAGCTGGCCGCCGTTGGCGTCCAGCAGCGCCATTTGCTGGAGGTTCGCGTACTTAGTGCTGCCGATAATTTGTCCGGCGGCGTTGACGTAGATGAAGCGCCAGGAGCCGTCACCAGAATTCGTGGGATTTTTGTAGGCCTGGCGAAGGAAATGAAGATCGGGCATGCCTTTGACGAGATCGTCAAGCGTCTGCGGGTAATGGCCGGTCTTGTGATAGTAGAGGCGGATGGCGCGGGCGTATTGATTGCCGCGCCAGATGGTTTCCTGTTCGATGCGACGGCGGCGAATGGTGGCGCCCATCTGCAGCGCCGTAAGGCTGACGGCGATCATGACCAGCATCAGGCCGAGGACAAAAAGAAAGGCGTAGCCGGATTCCTGGTCGCGGCGGCGCGGTGTGTTGCGCGTGTTCTGCGTCTTGCTCTCGCTATGCGTCATCTTGTGGGCGTCGTTGCGGCACGATTCTTCACGGCGATGCCGGCGGCCACGCCGTGCCACGCGGGAACGCCGAGCCGGCTGCAGCAAAGCTTCGAAAATACCGTGAGTCCTCATTGGTTGGGATTCGGGGCGCCCGGGGCGGAGTCGCCGCCGGCGGGCTGGACCATTTGCACGATGGCGTGGCGGCCGGAGGAAGTTTCCTCGACGTCGGCGGAATCGTTGCCGAGCTTGTCAAGGCGGTAGCGATCCAGAAATACGGAGCCTTCTTCGACGACCAGTACTTCATCGCCATTCAGGAAGAATGCGACGTGCTTGCCAGTCTTGGACATCAGAGCCGAGCCGAAAAGCTGCGCCGGGACGGTTACGGGCGGCGGAGGCGGTGGCTGGTGCGGGCCTTGCGCGCGATAATTGTCTCGAGCGATCTGCTCCGCGGACTTCGGCGGAGGCGGCGGAGGGCCGAAAATGAAAATATTGCGGTGCGAGCCGGAATAATCGAGTTTTTTGATTTTATCGAGCAAATCCACGCGCAGATGCGGCTCCTCGACATCGAGCGGGCGAAACGTAGTATCGGAGGCCAGCACACCGGAAATGCCGGGGCCTGTGCTGCGCTCGGCGTAAAACACGTAAGCGCCGATCAGCACCAGAGCGATGAGCACGTAGATTTGGGTTTGCTTGGACATCGCTCAGGTCCTGAAATAGGTCTGCAGATCGAGCTGCAAGCGGATTCCACCGCCGGGAGTAGTGGCCGACTGCAAACGCAAATTGCTGAGAAGATAGAAATTTTTGGAGCGCTCCAGGCCGTTGATGAATTGAATGATGGCGGGATAATCGCCTTCGACGGTGTCGGAGATGTCAATTTCGGTGACGTCGCGGCCTTTCAGTTCTTTTTGCTTAAAGCTGATGCCGGAGCTGCGCAGATTGGCTTTTGCGGCGATGCTGCCCAAGTCGTCTTCGATCGTGGAATAGCCGCTATCCGCGGACAGAAAAGCGGTGTGATAAAAAGTATCGTATTCGCGGCCTTCGCCGGAAAGGTCCTGGCGAATGCGCTCGCCGCGGGTGACGTCGCCCTTCAGCAATGCCGCCTGGGTCTTCAGTCGGTCGCGCTGGGCGCTCAAGGCGGCGGCCCCTTCGCGCGAAGATTGCCAGAGTTGATAGACGAGGGCCAGGTCCGCCGCGAAGAGCACGGCGAGAGCGATGGCGATCGTTTTTTTCCAAACCGTCCAGGTCATGTTCATGGTCAAGTGGTGGAGTACCAGGCGGTCAACTGCACCGTGATTTTGTCGCCGCCGGACTGCTGGTCGGCGCGGCGGTCGGCCTTCACCTGGATGTCCGAAAAAACTTTGGAGCGTTCGAGATTCTGCAAGAATTTTATTTTGGACTCGTCGGATTCGGCGCCGACGGTCAGCTCGACCTGCGCGCGGCCATTGTCGAGTTTGGGTGAAATATTGACGACGCGCACGCCGGGCGGCAGGATCTGTTCGAGATCCATGAAGATTTTGGTCCAGGGAAAGCTGCGCTGGCCGATGAGGGAATTCAGAAACGCGGCGCGATCCAGAACTTGTTTGGCCTGGGCGGTCTGAAAATAGGCCTCGAGCGCGGCTTGCTTTTCGCGATTGACGCGAATTTCGCCTTGCCAGTGGGAAATTTCGGCGCGCAGGTCGCGGCTGGAGCGCCAGGAAGTGAAGGCGGCATGGCCCAGCAACACGAATACAAGCAGGCCAACGACGCCCAGGGCGCCCGCAGCGGCAAGGAACGGCCGCTTGTTGTCTAGCGGAGCCGTAGAAAGATTGAGCCGAAGTTTCATGCTTCCTCGCGGCGCGCGGGCCGCTCAGGAACCTCCATTGAGCATCCAGCCTACCAGCGCATCGAGATCCTGATGGATCAAATCCTTGGCGCTGGCGCCGAGTTCTTGGGCCTTGTCTGATTCCGCAAGAGTGGCGATGGGGCATTTCAATTCAGCGGAGAGCGCGCGGCGGAAAACTTCTTCGCGCGCGCTGAATCCGGCGAGGAGGGCGCGGTCCGGGGCGCTTCCCCATGTGTCTTGAAAATAAGCGACGGCCGGAAATATTTCATCGAGCATGGACTGCGGATCGAGCGCGGAGGCTTCGCTGGACATTTCGGTGGAGCGATAAACGCAGAGATTGCCGCCGCTGACGATAACGGTGGTGAGAGTTTTGCCGGAGATGCGCACGAGGAGCGTTGAACCATCATCTCCCAACAAAGGTAGTGCGCCCAGCGTGGAACTAAGAACCACGCCGGCGGTGGCTCCCAAGGGCTGCAGGATGTCTTCGTATTCCTTGACGATGCGCTGACGCGCGACGGCGGTGACGATCTCGAGGGCGCCATGACGGCCGGTCTGGCGCATCCAGGAGACGGCGGTTTCGTCCACATCGAACGGTACGCTTTTCTTGAGGCGCCAGCGCAGTAATTGGAGAGCTTCATCGGCGCGGCGCGGCAAAGTATCGAAGGGCAAAATAAAGACGCGAACGACGGGATCGGGGATTAGAAGCGCGAGCGGCGAATTGTGCGCGGGAACGCGACTCAATACTTTGCGCAAGATGGAGCGAACGGCGTCGGGCTGCACCACGTTGGTATCCACCGGCGAAACCATTATGGCGCCGGGGGGCAGCGGTTCGATGGCGTGCGATTCCAGGTGGCGACCCGTGGCGGACCAATGCGCCGCGGCAACGTGCGTGGAGGTGATTTCCACAACGACCGAGGGATGCGGCATGGCGTTGAGCCAGCGCTCCAGCCGCTGCACCGGAGCAAGCTCGAAGAATTGGCTGGCCAGGCTGGTGGAGCTAGTCAAGGAACGTCACCTTATTGATTTCGCGCAGGGTAGTGGTGCCGCCGCGAACCTTCGCGAGGCCGGAATCGCGCAGGAAGGACATGCCTTCTTCCTTTGCGACGCGCTTGATTTCGGAAGTGGGGCGACGATTGATGATCATTTCGCGAATGTGGTCGGAGAGATCAAGCAGCTCGGTGATGGCGGAGCGGCCGCGATAGCCGCTGCCGGAACATTCCAGACAACCGGCGCCTTCGTAGAACGGAACTTTGGACCATTCGGCCGGATCGAGACCGGATTCTTTGAGGACTTCGGGCGCGTACTGGACTTGCTTCTTGCAATTTTCGCAGATGACGCGGACCAGGCGTTGCGCGAGGATGCAGTTCAGCGCTGAGACGAAGTTGTAAGGCTCGACGCCCATGTTGATGAAGCGGCCGATTACGTCGGTGCAATTGTTGGCGTGGACGGTGGTGAAAACTAGGTGACCGGTAAGCGCAGAGTTGATGGCGATCTGCGCGGTTTCCTGGTCGCGGATTTCACCGACCATGATTTTGTCCGGGTCGTGACGCAGAATGGAGCGCAAGCCGCGCGCGAAGGTGAGGCCTTTCTTTTCGTTCACGGGAATCTGAGTGATGCCGCGGACTTGATATTCGACGGGGTCCTCGATGGTGATGATTTTGTCTTCGTCGTTCTTGATTTCGTTGATGGCGGCGTAGAGCGTTGTAGTTTTGCCGGAGCCGGTGGGTCCGGTGACGAGGACCATGCCGTAAGGTTCCTGAATGTAGCGGCGGAAACGGGTTTTGTCCGGGCCATCGAAGCCGACCACGTCGAGTGTCAGATTACGGAATTTCTCGCTCAGCGTCTCTTTGTCGAGCACGCGGAGGACGGCGTCTTCGCCGTGGACGGAGGGCATGATGGAAACGCGGAAATCCACGAAGCGGCCTTTGTAACGCACGCGGAAGCGACCGTCCTGCGGGACGCGGCGTTCAGCGATATCGAGCTCGCTCATGACTTTAATGCGCGAAAGAATGGTGGCGTGCCATTCCTTGGCGAGGGGTTGCATGGCGTATTGCAGAACGCCGTCAATGCGGTATTTCACGACTACTTCGGTTTGGCGCGTTTCGATGTGGATGTCACTGGCGCGGCGTTCAAGGGCCGTAAAGATTACGGTGTCAACGAGGCGGACGACGGGGCTGACGCCGGAATCGCGCGTGAGCTTGTCCATTGAAATGTTTTCATCGCTGTCATCATCGTCGCTGACAACTTGCAGAGTGAAACCTTCGGTTGCCTGGTCGAGAACACGCTGGGACTGCTCGGTGCGCTTCAGGAGGTCGTCAATCTGCGAAGTAGTGGCGACTTTGATTTGCAGACGCTTGCCGAGGAGGAGCGAAAGCTCGTCGGTGAGATGAAGCTGGCTGGGGTCGGCGAGGGCGACGACCAGAGTGGTGTCGTGCGCCTCAAGCGGGACGAACTTGTAGCGAAACATTAATTCGGCGGGAATGCTGCGGAATAGGTCGGGATCAATGCGCTGTTCACGTAGGTCCACGAAGGGGCAGCGATAGCGCTCGGCTAATTTGCGAGCCTGATCGCGTTCGGCGGCTTCGTCTTTGCCGCCGGGAAGAACCGGATTGTTAGTGGTGGTTGCCATCGAGTGCTATCCCCCGGTACCGACCTGGAGGGAGAAGAGCGGCAGATAAAGAGATATCAAAATAAAGCCTACCACAACGGCCATGACCACCAAAATGGCGGGAGAAACCCAGATCAAGGTCCGCTGCAGGCGGGTGCTCACTTCTTCTTCGTAGAATTCGGCGACGCTGGTGAGCATGGCGGACAACGCGCCGGAAGCTTCACCGACTTCGATCATTTCCAGGGCGAGGTCCGGGATGAGGCGCGTTTCAGCGAGGCTTTCGTGGAGCGTGCGGCCTTCGCGCACTTTGCCTGCGGCGGCTTGCACGGAGGTGGCGATGAGGCGGCTGCCGATAGCTTGCGAAGAGGTTTCCAGGCCGGCCACCAGCGGCGTGCCGCCGGCGAGCAGCGTGGAAAGTGTGCGCAAGAATTGGGAGATTTGCGATTTCAGCCAGATGTCCCCGAACACGGGGACCTTGGGCCTAATGCGGTCAATGGCCAGCGCACCCTGGTCGGAGCGCGTCCAAACAAAAATCCCCGCAGCGACGACGGCGCCTGCCGCGAGAATCACCAGTAAATAATCGCGCAGAGGAACAGCGATGTTGAGCATGATCTGGGTCATGGCCGGCAATTGGATGCCCAAATCCTGATAAAGCTTGGCAAACTGCGGGAGGGCGTAGGTGACCAAGAACGCCATGGTCGCGATGACGGCAACGACAAGTATTGCGGGATAGATTAGTGCGGTGATCAGCTCTTTTTTGAAGCCGGTGCTGATCCGCAGGTAGGAAATATATTGATCGAGAACTCCGGTGAGATTTCCGCTACGTTCACCGGAAGCGATGACTGTGACATAGACGGGAGGAAAGGAGCCCTGTGCGGCGAGGGCCTCGGACAGCAATGCACCTTCGCGGACTCGCTGGCGGACGTCTTGCAGCACGGGTCTGAGGCGCGGGGCTGCGGCGCGTTCGGCGAGAAGGTCGAGTGCTTTCAGGATGGGCAGCCCCGCTTTCACCAGGGTGTTGAATTGCTGGTTGAAAATCAGGAAGTCGTTGAGGGCGATTTTTTTGGCGCTGGCCTTCCCACTGAGCTGCGAGAGGAAGTCGAAATGAATGCGGACGGAAAAGACGTGATAGCCCTGATCGGAGAGCTTCTGACGCGCTTCGCCCTCGGACTGGGCCGTCTCCACTTGTTGGAAGATCCGGCCGGAGGTGTCTCCGACTTTACATACATATTGACCCACGAGGGTATAGACGGCCCGGCGGGTGGGACGTCTCTTGCAAAGTTTAGCACACCCCTTTGTGAGTACATGGGGCTACGAGAAAGGGTGTTTAGAATTAATACTGTAGTAACAGGGGGCGGGTCGCATGGAACGCAATGCGACGTTCGTTCAGTGAACTTGGTTGGCTAGGGCGGATTCGTCGACTACGGTGACGCCTGGAGGTGCGGCAAAATGGAACATGGCTTCGGCGATGGGGAGGTTTTCTTGCCAGTTGGCAAAGCGGAATTCGGTTTCTAGATTTCCTGTTTGGCGGATGATCAGGCGGACTAAATGAGATTCGGGGTCGGATTCGAGCAGGACTTCGCGAATTTCCTGATCGGTGTCGGCGGACTCACGTTGCGGGACGCAGCGCAGGACGGTGTTTTCGGGATTGCTGGAACGATTTTCGGAATCTTCTGCAGTGGCAGGCGCTTTGGCGGACTCGAGGATTTCGATGCTGCGGCAGAGTTTCGAAATGTCGGACTTTCCTGTTAACAGCGCGAGCGGAGTGCGCCAGTCAGAGCTGTCTTTTACTTTGGCGCGGCTGACCGTGCGGTCGGCGGGAACGTAAAACCAGACGTTGGCGCCGTCTACGATGAAGAGTTTCTTCTCTGGCGACTCGTATTCCCAGCGCATGCGTCCGGGGTGCGAAAAATAGACGATGCCGGATTCGGCGGACCCTTCGCCGACGCTGCTGGAGTCGCTGTAGCGTTCGTAGAAAGCCGCTTTCAGGGTTTGCGCGTGATGATAGCGGGCTTCGAGCGCGCGGAGGATGGATTGAGCGTCGCGCGGCTGAGACAAAAATGTAGAGAGGATCGCTGAAACGACGGCTATGAACACGCCTCAAGTCTAGCAGAACTGAGACGGCGGGACCTGACGGTTTGAGGCTACGCGGGATCCAGTTCAGTGAACGTTCGCCGGCGCGACTACTTTTTCCGGTGGGCGCGGGGCAAACTGAGAGAACTTTCGATGCCAGGCCTTTTCGAGGGCAACCATCGTCGAAATTTCGGCGGTTACATCCTGCGCGGTGGAAGAGCGGCGCGGGACAATGTCGCTGGGATCAAATTCGGCGCTGGTCCTTTTATAAACCGTGTCGGAGAAATAGTGCCACATGAAAAATTGCCCTTGCGAAGTGTAACCGTCCGCGCCAAACATGGGCTTCGCGAAGAAAAAAGTGGTGCGGTTGGCGAGTGCGGGATTCCAGATGGCGGTTCCCTGCTCCGATTCTCGGTCGTCTTTCACGCCCAGGAGATCGAGAATCGTGGGAACAAGATCAATATGGGAAGTGAGCCAGGAAATCTTTTCGGTGTGGTCGAGAGCTCGAGGTGCGTAAACGAGAAGCGGAACGTGAAACGCTGTTTCGTCAATGGTGCCGCGGCGCATATCGGGATTTTCGGACAGGGCGCGCAAGCCGTGATCGCCTAACACGACGATGATCGTATCCTCGAGCTGGCCGTCTTTCCGCAACAGGTCCGTGAGTTCGCCCAGCCAGACGTCTTCAGTTTGAAGGATAGCTTGGCCGCGGGCTTGCAGCTCAGCTGCAGTGTTCCCGGACTTACCGTCGGGATAGGGTGAATGCGCAATTTGGGGCAGAAACGCCGCGGCAAACGGCCGGCGTTGCTTCGACCATTGCTCAAGTTGAGATTCGAGCAAGTGGAGTGTGTCAAGGTCCGCGGCGACGCGGGCCTGCTGCCAGGATGGACTTTGATCGAGAGAGGTGAGCGCCGAATCGGGATAGACCTGACGGGAAAAGCCGACTGCGTCAAAGAGCGCGGCATCCGGGATGCCGGGTGCGCGCAGTGGCGAGAACACGGCAGTTTGATAACCGCCGGCATTCAGGCGGCGAAGAAAATCGTTGGTGGCATCCCACGTTGGCGAGTAGAAGGTGTTGCCGGGGTCATCAATCGGATACCAGGAGCTGAATAGAGAGAAAACAGCACTGCGTGTGATGGGGAAAGTGGTGTAGTGGCGCGTGCCAACGAAGGAATTTTCCTGGAGGCGATTGAAGTTCGGGAACTGCTGGAGATCTTCGCCGACCGGAAGATATTTTTCCGGCGTCGTCTCCAAAATGAAAAACAGCACGTTCGCACCGGCCTCCTTGCCGAAATAACGGGGATCTGTTTCGGGCACGGGAACGTGGGCAAGTTGACGATAGCGGGCGGTCAGCTCCGCAGTGGTAAGTCCAGATAAATCAGCGCTGGCGAGACCGGCCGAACGTTGCAGATCCAGACCGCTGAATTCTCCGGTCTCGACGGCGTTTTCTTTCCACAGCGAACTAACAGCTCGGACGAAACTGTTCTGGTGATAAGGCGATTGGGGAGCGTCTGACTTCATTGAGAGCGACAAGAGCGCAACGACCGCGAACAGGAATAATTCAGCGGCGATCTTGCAAGCGGATGCGGCGCGCGCGCTGGCGGGGCGGCCTGCGTTTCTAACGGCCCACGCAAGCGCGACCGGGATACCGACTATCGAAATAATTGAGGCGAGTCCTTCCGCGGAGAGTAGATATTGCGCGTTGGACCCCGGCTCGTGCCAGCCCCAGCTCAGCCCCATCAGGAGCATTTTGAGCGAGCTGAACCGGCCGAACTCCTTGAGAGAGAGTATCTGGATTGCGAGCAAAAGCGAGAGTGGCAGGCTAAATATGCCCGTGAGGAGCGCTGACCAGCTCGGGCGCAGGTAACGATTCAGAATCAAGAAAGCGGCGGGAATCAGGATCGCGCCGTAAAGCAGCTCTCCGCGAAAAAAGCTGATGACCTGGTAGAAATTCAGGGAGCGGACCCCGATGGACTCGGCTTCCCTTGCAAAGCCCCCTTGGCCCACCATGAGGTACCACTTCAGATAGAAGCCCAGCGAGGCCGGGAATAGCCACGCAACAAGAAAACGCGCGGACGAAATCCATCGATTCACCTGCCCGACGCCGACGATTGAGAAATGGCGGGAGGCCACGGGCGCTTGGGTTGTCTGGCGCGCGCTTGAGTCAGTCAGACTCACGATTGGCTTCCACAGCGACAGCGTTCGAGTTTGGGTATCACTGCATCGCTTAGTGTGCGGCAAGCGCAGAGCTTTAGCCAACACGGGCTAACGGGCAGTTGTTGTAAGTGCCGATGGTGGATAGGACGTTGTGGCCGGGAACCGGAGCGTGGACGGGATGGCGCGAACCGACCCTTTGGGTTTGCGGGGCGGCGCTTCGTATTTCCAACTCCATCTCAAAGCTCACTGCAGCGGAGGATCAATCGACGAAGCCACAACCGTCAGATTCCACCGAATCACCGCTGGCTCATTGGTAAAGAAGTGGCGCACCCCGGTTACGTTCGAAGCCACCGGGTCCGCATTCAGTGCGTAGTCCTGAAAATATCCGTTGACGTCCGGCGTCGACGGAACATAGGTGAACGTGTAGCCCGCCTTAGTTCCGGTCGCCAGGATCGGGTCGATCAGGTCGGCCGCGGTCACTGTGGGCGGCGCGCCCCCTGGACCAGACAGCGTCAAAAGACCTGGTGCAAAACCCACTCCGTACGTCGTGTAATAAATCACTTGCGCGCTCGTAATTGTGCGGCAGTTCTCCACCGCAGCCGCCTCGTTGGCAGCCATGCGCGCTCGCAAAAAATTCGGAATCGCGATCGCCGCAATCACCAGAATGATTGCCACCACGATCAGCAGCTCGATCAGCGAGAATCCCGCTTCGCCCCTTTGTTTCTGAAGCCCGGATTGTGCGCGCTTCAACATGATCTCTCTCCCGACATCTGCGTCTAAGTCCGACTAGCCCGGTTTGATGTATTTCCAGAGCCCTTAAAAAAAAGGAGGAGGCTTTGGGCCTCCTCCTTCACAGCCGTTCATGATGCTCTTCCGACTACTGGAGGGGCAGGTCGGCAACGGTCGGCGCTGCGCCGGTCAGGTTGTAGCGGATTACACCCGACTGATCGCTGAAGAAACCGCGCTGTCCAGACTGTCCGATTGCAACCGGCACCGCCGTAACGGTGTAGGCTACGGTCGGGTTGCTTGCGGTACCAGCAGCCACACCCGGGGTGTCGATGGTGTAGCCGCTCTTGGTGCCGAGCGCCAGCGTGTTGTCGATCAAGCAACCTTGGCCCAAGGCAGCCGCGCAAGGTGTCGCGCCGCCAAGCGAGGCCAAGGGCGCAAACCCGACGCCGTAGGTCGTGAAGTAGCTGATCTCGGCGGTATTGATCGTGCGGACTGAACCCACAGCGGACGACTCATTGGCCGCCATGCGGGCGCGGAGCAGGTTCGGAATTGCGATAGCCGCGATGATCAAAATGATCGCCACGACGATCAGCAACTCGATGAGTGAGAAGCCCTTCTGTTTCTTATTCATTGTTTCTCCTTAAAGCGAATGTCGCAATTTTCTCTCGTACGCCCTGGCGGGGTACGCCAGCGATAGAAGCAAGGACCGTTCCAAATCGGTGCACTCAGTTTACTTTTGGAACACACTGACGCATCACTATGATGCGCTGGGAGATACGGCGCGTTGTCCCAGTGTGGTACAAGCTGCGACTATACAACAGACGGAGATGGCCGTAAAAGGTGACTATTTTTGACCAGTGTCCGCGACAGAAACAGTCGATTTAGGCAAGGCGAACGGGGCGAAAGCGAAGGTACCGAGGCGAAGGGCGAAGAATGGAAGCGAAGCAGGATGCTAGAAACGCGCGGGGAGTTGTGAACCAGGACAGGCGTAAATTGCAGGGACGGTCGAAGGGACTACTGCAGGGCGGGCAAAGTTTCGCAGGCATTCTGGCTGCCGGCGGTGGTGCCGGTGGTGTCGTAGTGCAGCGTGCCGGGCTCGTCGCTGCAGAAGCTGCGAATGCCGGTGATGGATTCTGAGATAGGGGTGGCAGTGACCAGGTAGGCGTTCGAACCTGGGGCCGAGCAACCTGGCACCGCGGTTACGGGCGTGCCAACGGGCGTATAGGCGAAGGCATAACCGCTCTTCTGACTTGGAGGGCCGGCGATGATGTTGTCCATGAGCACGGACAGATCGCATGTAGAAACACCGCCTGCAGGACCGCCGAGATTGGCGAGCGCGGCGGGATAACCATTTCCGTAGGTGGAACTATACGTGACCGTGGCGGTGGTGATGGTGCGAACCACTTCTGCAGCGGCGGCTTCATTGGCGGCGATCTTGGCATGCAGAAGATTGGGGATGGCGATGGCGGCGATGATCAGGATGATGGCCACGACGATGAGCAATTCGATGAGCGAAAAACCGCGCTGGCGGTGTTGGTGCTGCTTTTGTTGAGCGGTTTGTGGTAAGGCGCGCATGAGCAGATCCGTTGAGGCTCCCGTTCGTTTGCTTGACTTCACTAGCCGCACTTTAGTGCTGCACTTCGCTACTGCAATTCCCTGCTGCGATTCCTTGTGGAAAAACGAAAGCGGGAGGGAAATTAGACTCCCCTCCCGCTTCGCAATTACGACCAGACTACTGTAGTGGCGCGAGAGCTTCG
>Ga0210391_10004391_pt1 | contig 11753 bp, 10 predicted proteins | sample IncBWC12OmetaG_FD_160573 | JGI IMG/M metagenome (GOLD analysis project Ga0210391, IMG submission 160573) | Forest soil microbial communities from Barre Woods Harvard Forest LTER site, Petersham, Massachusetts, United States - Inc-BW-C-12-O ...
GTTCCGCCACCAGACGCCGACACCGAGACGTTGTCCAGCGCCATGTAGGCCGGATCGTCACGGAACGCGAAGCTGATGGTATCAGTACCGGTACCAGTAACGTTGTAGCTGTACTGAGTCCAAGCACCGTTGGTAGTTGGGTTCGTCAGAGCCAGCAGCTGAGTGCCGTCCCACGAGGCGCTGAAATCGCTTGGGTTGTCGCCGTTCGCGGCAAACCAGAAGCTGAATGTAAGGTGTCCGCCGGCAGTGTCCGAGAAGGTCTGGCTCAACGTTCCGTCACTACCTACCGGTCCAAGAACGGCGTAAAACTGGCCGTCCTCGGCGCCAGAGTACTCACCAAAGGGGCCGGATACCACTTCTGTGTCTTCAAAGTTCCCACCGGTAGTCCAACCGGTGAAGTCGCCGGTTTCGAAACTGCCGTTGGAAAGAAGGTTTTGAGCGAAGCTCTTAGGCGCAGTAACAAGAACAGCGATCGCCAAAGCAGCCACGACCAGCAGGGTTTTGGGTCGCATACTTCCTCCGGAGTTGGATGTGTCCTAGGACACCCCGGTTACCGTAATGCATGTAAGATGCCAAGAGTAATACTCCTATTTTCAGCAGCTTACAATTTGCGGGAATCGTTGCAAGTGCAGGTTCTTGCGGCATTGTGACAAGGATGTTCCGAAGCGGAAACAATCGATGGCGGTACGTTCGGCCCCAGTCCCTTTGTTAGTTAATACAGTCGCGGAGGACGTAGGTATAGATTGAAATCGCCGGGAGCGTTGACTTGACATCCATCTCAAGCTACTTCGAATTCGATTCTCACCAGACTTCATTCGCTCGTGAACTGGTCGCGGGATTCACGACGTTCACCACCATGTCGTACATCGTGGTCGTGAATCCAGCGATCCTGGCCAACGCCGGGATCCCCGAAGGTCCTTCGTTTGTAGCCACGGTACTGGTGGCCACATTCGGCTGCTACTTCATGGCTTTCTACGCCAACCGACCATTCGCAATCGCTCCCTACATGGGCGAGAACGCATTCATAGCCTTCACGGTCTGCAAAGCTCTGGGCATGCGATGGCAAACTGCACTAGCTGCTGTCTTCATCGCCGGCGTGCTGTTCGTGCTGATGACCGTACTACATTTGCGGAAATGGGTAGTGGAGGGTGTACCCACCTCGCTGCGATATAGCTTTGCGGTAGGGATGGGTCTATTCCTCACCTTCATCGGTTTGAACGAGACCGGACTAGTGCGACTGGGGGTACCAGGGGCGCCAGTCCAAGCGGGCCAACTGAACTCCCTGCCGGTGCTGATTTCGATGTTCGGTCTTATCTTGCTGGCGATCCTGATCATCCGGAAGGTTCCCGGTGCCATCCTTCTCGGAATCGTTTTGACGTCGATCGTCGCCTTCGTGACAAAAGTAGCGGCCGCGCCCCGTGGATTCGTCAGCATGCCGCCCAGCATCAAGCCGATTCTGAGGCAACTGGATCTGCGTAGCGCGCTGACGTGGCAGGCCTTCCCAGTGGTTTTGACGATCTTCGTCATGGCTTTCGTCGATACGATGGGAACGCTGATTGGTCTCTCTGCTCGTGCCGGCTTTCTGGATGCCGATGGTCAGTTGCCGCAGATCGAGCGGCCCATGCTGGTGGATGCAATCACCACCACTCTGGCGCCGGTGCTGGGGACCTCGACGTCGGGCGCCTACGTGGAGTCGGCCACGGGAATCGAAGCTGGCGGCAGGACTGGACTCACAGCACTTGTTACCGGGAGCTGCTTCCTTCTCACTTTGTTCTTCGCGCCGTTTGTAGCCACAATCCCACCGCAAGCTTACGGTCCGGCATTGATCATTGTTGGTCTGTTTATGCTTGCGCCCATCACTCGGATCGACTTCGGCGACTACACGGAGTCCATTCCGGCCTTCGCCGTGGTGTCGCTGATGGCCTTCACCTTCAACATCGCAATCGGAATTTGCGCGGGTTTCGTGTTGTATCCGATCTGTAAACTGGTCAGCGGCAAGGGTCATCAACTCAAACCAGGTTTGTGGGCGCTCACAACCCTGTCCCTGCTTTTCTTCATCTTCTATCCCTATCACTAGCAATGTGATCGCGGTCGTCGATTTGGCAATTCGGGGCAGTTGCTTTTATGCTTCGAAAAGTCACGCCGAGTCGGTCCGCCGGGGGATCAGATCAAAATGGGTCGAATTTCTAACGCCGCTTGGCGGCAGCTCGCGTTCTTTTTGTTTCTAACGTTCGCTTTCTCAAACCTGGCGGGGGCGCAAACCACACAAAGCACCGACAACGATCAGAAGCCAAAGCCCGATCCGGACCTTCGACACTACATCCACGCGGTCCCACTCACGCCAGAGGATTACAAAGCGATCACCGCGGAGGGCAGGTTCTACTGGTTCGTCCGTTCCACGGTTGGTCCCAGAAGCTTGACGGGGGGCTTGTTTTCGGCCGGATACGGCACCGCAGCCAACAGTCCTCACGAGTACGGAACGCACTGGGTAGGCTTCGGGCAGCGCTACGGAATGCGCCTCACCGGCGTGTCGACAAGCAACGCCATGGAAGCCAGTATCGGATCGATATGGGGCGAGGATCCTCGCTATTTCCATACGGTTCATCAGACATTCGGCAACCGCGTGAAGAACATCGTTGACCTGACGTTTCGGGCCTACGGAACGGATGGTTACCGCCATCCCGCCTACGCACGCTACGTCTCTGTAACCGGCAGTAACTTCCTGTCGAACACGTGGCGCGTGCCCAGCGACTCGGATTGGCAGCGAGCCCTGATACGAACAGCCGAAGGGTTTGGCGGCCGGGCGCTCTCCAACGCTTTCAGCGAGTTTGTTCCAGAAGTATGGCGAAAAGTGCGCCGACAGTCGGATCCTTATCCCGCAGACGAGCACCACCCCTGATCCAACCACGCGGCGTTATGCGGCGTTATGATGTTTCGGCTGGAGGAGTCTGTGCCAACTTACGATCTAGTCCAAAGCCTTGCAGGGGCCGTCGAAATCCCGAAAGACGGTATTCTTAGCCGCACCATTCATCGTGACGACCAGGTCAAAGTTGTGCTGTTCGGATTTGCCGGCGGACAAGAGTTATCCCAACACACCGCAGCGGTTCCAGCCATGATCAACATTGTGCAAGGAGAGGTTCGCCTTACCTTAGACGGCGAGGAAAAAGAGCTTTCCAGCGGGGCCTGGGTATTCATGCCGGCGAACCTGACTCATGCGGTGTACGCGAAATCCGACGCCGTCATGCTTCTTACCATGTTTGGCGCCTCCTAAAGCGCATGCCGCGCATCACGCGGGACTAGTCGGGGAAGTCAAGCCTAACCGCGTTTAGAGGTAACTCAGCCACCAGTCTTTCCTACGTTGCTTGACCCCCATGAACCAGCGGCACGGGAAGTAGAGAATGAGGAGCACGGTCAACCACATCAGGTAAATGAAGGGCAGGCCGTGTCCATAGCCGTCGGGCATGCGGTTCGCAACGAACGCACCGCGCAGGAGCCATTCGTACGGCTGGTGAAAGAGCAGGGCCATCACCACCGCCAGGCTATGAATTACGTAGAGGTGGAGGATGTAGAAGAACATCGGCACGCGGCCAAAGACCAGCAATGGCCGGAAAATTCCTGATGCGGTCTTTCCGTCCAGGAACGCGAGCAACAAGATTCCCGGGCCTAGCGTCATCAGTAGAAACTGCAAGGAAGGCGGATATTTCTCGACATCGAGAAACAAGATCAAAGTTTTCTCGAACGTCGGTTGCCCGTGCCAAGGGCCTTGGGATACGCCTCCCAGCCCCTCCGGGGGATTGCCGTAGAGATTGCTCAGCCGCAGCAAGACGAAAGCGACGATCATTGCGCCGCCAAGGATTGTCATCCTGCGCCGTCTGTGCTGCAGACCACGCTGATAGAGGGATCCAAAAGCGTATCCCGCGGCCATCACGCCCACCCACGGAATCAGCGGGAACAAGACGAAGTCGAAGATTTGACCTGGAAGCAAGAGTCCGCCGCGCACGTGCAGGAGCGACCACAGCCACGCTGCGCGACCAAATGCTTCAGGCCGCACTCGATCCAGCAGGTCGTGACCAACGATCATCAAGACGGCTGCTGTGCCCAGCCAACGAATCGGTAGTCGTACCGCCGCTGCCATGATGACCATCGAGGCCCCCAGGGCCCAGATGACTCCAAAGAATCCGAATGGGACGACAAACGACCATGCGAAGCCGACAATCGTGAACTCGACGATGATGAGCCACAGGCCACGCGTCCAGAGGAAGCGGCTGAGTTCCGCAGGCGTTCTTCGCGAACCGTAGAGATAAGCGCCAACGCCGGCGAGAAAAAAGAACATCGGCGCGCAGAAGTGCGTGATCCAGCGGGTGAAAAATAGCGCGTAATACGTCTGGCTCAGGGATTCCGGATCGAAACGCAGGGAGCTGAAGTAGTCGCGGGTGTGATCGATGGCCATAAACACCATGACCAGCCCGCGCACGATGTCAATCGATTCCAGACGGCCGAGCCGCGGAACCAGTTTGCCGTTGAGCGTCTCGACAGATTCACTGAGCCGTACAGCCTGTGCGGAATTCGCTTGCAGCATCCGCCGCTCCTGCGCGTGGGTCGCTTACGCCCGAGATCCGAATGCCCAATGATATCCCGCCATCATTTGCGGTTGTGGCAGATACGATGCGGTCTATCTCAATCGGGAACACGCTCATCACTGCGCCGGAGTTGCGCCCGCAGTCCACTCCGCGAGCTTCTGTTTGGCTATCGGCCTCGCGAACGCGTTTGCCGGATTGTGCGAATTAATGGCCAGGACCTGCTCGTAATACAGGCGAGCGTGAGCCTTGTCGCCAAGCTTCTCATAGGTTTCCGCAAGCAAACAGAGCACCAACGGATCTTTCTGGTTGGCGAATTGTAATTGTTTGATCGTGGCGGGATAGTCGTTGGTGTAGAAAGCTACATACCCGGCAATATAGGGATAAAAGATCGCCTGATCTGGATTGTCGGCCTTATCGATCAGCGCTTTGCATGCCGCCAGATGTTGCTTCGCATTGTCGGCCTGGCCCCGGCGGGCAGCGATTCGCGCTTGCGCCGCTTCCCAACGAAATTCCCACAGGTCCTTTTGCGCCGGCGTCAGATTCGGAATCTTCAAACCCGTGAGATGTCCGGTTTGATACCACTGAAAGGCGTTGTCATAGTCTCCCGACTCCAGATAGATCCGAGCCAGTTCGTCCGCCGTGCCTGCTGCATCCGCATACTTTTTCCAGTTGTACTGCATGTCGAACGCGCGACGCTCGTATTCTGAGGCCTTATCGGTATTGCGCTCGAACGCATAAGAGACCGCCATGACACGCAGCGCCTGCACCGCTTGCTCTTCAGAGGCCAACTGGATCGCCTTAGCCAGGTGTTGCCGCGCGTCTGTGTACTTCGCTTGCAGATCGAGAGCGACTCCTAAGAATAGTTGTGCCTGGTAAAGGTTCGGATCCAAATCGATCGCCTGCTGATATAAAGCCATCGCCTCATCCGGCTTACCTTCGCCGGCGAGTTTCTCTCCATGCTTTACCAGCGCGGACGCATCCTGGGTCTTCGCCTGTGGATTCGCAGGGGCCGGCGTTGGAGCCGGTTGCGCCTGCGCGAAAGCGCGAAGATCACAAAACAACAAGCCAATTGTGAACACCAGGAGAAAAGCGCTTCGATGGTGGCCTCTCATGCGCCGCATTATTTCACATTGGCAGTTGCAGGTTGTTTCAGATCACGTTACGCGATACACTGCGCGTCTCCTGAAAACTACCTCGAGGATATCTCCATGAAGAATAGCTCCACATCCGATTCTGCATTGTCGAGGCGCCGTTTATTGCAGCTGGGTATAACCGGGACTGCTGCCGGTCTCATGGGCGGAGCTTTTCCTCTTGTACTGCCCACACCCGCGGAGGCACAAGACGTCTCCACGCCTGACGCAGCGCTGGCCGAATTGATGAACGGCAATAAGCGCTACGTTTCGAACACTCTCACGTCGCCGCAACATGACTTGGATCTTCTGAAACAGAATACGGAAGAAAAGCAGGAGCCGTTTGCCGCGGTGTTGTCGTGTGCCGACTCACGGGTACCGGTGGAGTGGGTCTTCGATCAGACGATAGGTCACATTTTCGTGGCGCGAGTGGCGGGAAACCTTATAACACCAGAGATCATTGGCAGCTTGGAATATGGGGCGGCGGTGCTTGGAACCAAAGTTATTCTTGTACTCGGACACGCCGGTTGCGGCGCAGTCGCCGCAGCGATACAGGGCAAGAGCGTTCCCGGGCAGATCAGTTCGCTATTCCCTCATATTCAACCGGCGATCGATCAGGCCGGCCCCGACCTGACAGCGACCATCAAAGCGAACGCACAATACCAGGCAAAACTGCTGCGTGAATCCTCGACCGTCCTCGCACCCATGGCGAAACAAGGCAAGGTGAAGGTGGTTTCGGCCTACTACGATCTGGCCAGAGGAGCCGTAACGTTGCTCGAATAACACGGCGGCTCCACTCTTTTTAACAAGGAATTCTATTCGTCCCGCAGCGTCTTCATAGGATCTACACGCGTGGCCCGATATGCCGGCAGCGCGCTGGCCAACAACCCAATGCCGGTCATCAGTACCGCAACGGACGCAAAGGTCATCATGTCTCTCGCGCTTACTCCATAGACCACGCTTGCCATGACGCGTCCCAGCGCCAATGCTCCTGCCAAGCCAATCGCTACGCCGAGCAAAGTCGGCTTCATGCCTTCGGCCACGATCATGCGCAGCACATCGCTGAGTTGCGCTCCCAGAGCCAGGCGAATGCCGATCTCTCGCACTCTCCGCCGCACCATATAGGACAACACACTGTAGATACCTACGGCCGCGAGCAATAATGCCAGCGCCGCAAATCCCACGAGCAGGAACATGGTGAAACGCTGCTGCAACAACGAATCGTCCACCGTGTCTTCCATGGTCTTGACGTTCAGCAGCGGAACGTCGGGATCGACTTGGTGCACAAGGTTGCCGATTGCCGAAGCCACACTAGAAGGCGCTGTCTGGGTTCGGACAGCCATCGTCATACCAAAGGAATGCCATACGTCGCCGCGAGGATTGGTCAACTGGGCCAGCGGCATGTATAGCATCGAGGCAGAGCGGGTCTGGTTGAGCCCATCATCCTTCACGTCGCCCACCACGCCGACGATTGTGCGGACACTGTCAGGGAAGAAATACAACGTCAATTGCTTACCGATTGGGTCATCGTGTGGCCAGAACTGTTTAGCCATCGATTGGCTGATCAGTACAGTTGCCGGCCGACCGGCCTCATCGGAATCATCGAAGTAGCGCCCGCTTACCAGCGGAATTCGCATGGCGCGCAGGTAATCTGGACTCATGAGCCGCACGTCAACCTCAGGCTGGTCTGCCATCGGCAACACGGGCTGCCCTTCGATCTGCACGGGTTGATGCGAGCCGCCGCCGCTCAACGGCAGCGCATCGACGAACCCGGCCGACTGTACGCCAGGCAAAGCCTTCACCCGATCGAGCACGCCCTGGAAGAAGCTGACCATCGGCTGCGGCGAGCTGAATTTCTTGGACGAGACCGAGAGGTCCATGGTGATGACATGATTCGCATCGAATCCCGGATACACGGAGCGAAGCATCCAGAGACTCCGAATCAGCAGACCCGCGCCGACCAGCAGCATCAGCGAGAGCGCGACCTCGGCGACCACTAGAGCGCCACGCGTACGGCTTCCACCGGAATCGGCGGAGGTGCGGCCCATGCCCTGCTTGAGTGCTTCATTGAAGTCTCCGCCAGTGAGGCGAAGCGCGGGCAGAAGCCCGGCCGCCAAGCCGGTCAGCAGCGAGATACCGAGCGTGAAAGCCAGAACCCAGCCATCCAGCCCAATGGTGTTCGCTCGCGGCAACTGCATACCCATAAACTTCACGATGAACACAATGCCGTAATGCGCGAAGACGAGTCCGAGGGCGCCGCCGGACAACGCCAACAATACAGTTTCAGCTAGCACCTGCTGCAATAGCCGCCGCCGGCTTGCGCCCAGCGCCGCCCGAATCGCCACTTCCTTTCGCCGCGAGAGAGTCCTCGCGAGCACCAGGTTCGCGATGTTGGCGCAGGCGATCAACAACACGAACGCCACCGCACCCAGCAGTATGAGCAGCGGAGTCCGCACATCGCCAACCATGTCCTGCCGCAGGGGAATCGCGGTTGCGCCCCAGCCTTTGTCATCCTTCGGATACTGTTGCGCCAGACGATCGGAGATGGTGTTCATCTCGGCGCGGGCCTGCTCCAGGGTGACGCCCGGCTTCAGACGCGCGATTACGTTGTAGTTGTGGTTGTCGCGAATGGCACGTTCCTTCGGTGTCCAGCCCTGCAGCTTCCACATCTCTGGACGAAAGTTGGGGTCGCTGACAAACGGGAACTCGAAACCCGGGCGCATGACGCCAATGACGGCGTACGCTTCCCCATTCAGCTGAAGGTTGGTGCCGACAACCGCGGGGTTGGCGCCAAGATGATCGCGCCAGAAGGAGTAGCTGACCAGGACCTCATGATCGTGACCGGGCTGGTCCTCGCTTTCCAAGAAGCCGCGGCCCAACAGCGGCTCGGCGCGCAGAATCGAGAACAGCCCATAGGTAGACGAAACGAGAGGCACCGTAATGGGCTGGCCAGAGCCGGTCAGGGTATAGCGGCCAAAGCCATAAGCCGACATCGCTTCGAAACTGTGCGCCTGCGCACGCCAGTCATAGAAGTTCGCTGGGGATACAGCGAAGAGGGGAATGCCGGGAAAACTCGCCTGCGGTGGAACGTGGTAGAGCTGCACGAGTTGTTCGGGATGATCGAACGGCAGCGGTTTTAGGAGAACAGCGTTCACGACGCTGAAGATTGCTGTGTTTGCTCCGATACCTAACGCGAGTACCAGGACAGCGACTGCGGTAAAGCCTGGGTTCTTGCGCAATCCGCGCCAGCCATAGCGAACGTCCTGCAATAAGCTTCTCATCCGAATCCCCCCTTTGCTTCATACGCACGCGGCGTCCGCATTGTTTCGTAGGGATAGAGACGTGATGCGCTTCACCGGCCGATCTCAAGTCCGGCAATGGACAAAATGGCCGGACGTGGAAGAGAGAATCTTGGTGGATCTCATCGCGCTCGATTCGGCGGATTCTAGGCTGATGGTCGGATTTTCAAAACTGGCCGAAGCGTGCGAGGTGGTTTGTCGTGACGCAATTGCGGTTTTCGCGGCTGGCGATGGGGGCAGGTTCGTTCGTGCCTTCGCAGTATAGAACCGCAGGGACCGGGCCCAGGCCGACAATCGAGCGGGAGGGTTGCTATTCCAGCTTTTCCGGCTCCAGTCCAAAGCCTTTCTCGCCGGCCGCCTTCTTCTCCCAATACTTGTGGACCCAAGCTTCCCAACTCTTCCCGGCGGCAGTGTCGCGTCCAGTGAACGCAAGCGCAGCAATATCGGAGTACGGGATTGAAACCTTCTGCGAGGAATTCTGCGGGATGAGCCGAACGACCGACTGTGACAACGACGCTCCGGTGCGGCGATCGAAGATATAGCCTTCAACCTTAGAGCCGTCTTTGCGTGTGATCGTCACGTCACCGCGATAATCGAACGCAGTCTCCAGCGCCTCGCGCAGTTCGGCCTCGCTGGCCAGTTCGGGCACCCATCCTTCGACCTGCTGGCGTTCACGTCCGGGAACCACTTCCAGATGATCGACCGTCAAATTGTGCTGCGGCTCACTCATAAGTCCTTCCGCCTTTCGCTTACGCCCGTACTTCGGTTTTCTGGGCTTCCCCAATCTGGATCAGCGGATTGTAGGCATGGACTGGCTTCACCTTTTCGTCGAGCATGGCGAGAGCCTCATCATCCTCGTAATCGCTGGAGAAGGTCGCTTTCACCGTTGCCAGAAAGCCTTTCAGCGAGAAGAAAGTGTCATGTACCGCCGACGCTTCGTATCCGCTGTGCACCATGCAATTCGCACACTTCGGATTTCCCGACTCCGTGCCGTACTTGTGCCACTCGGTCTCGCGCATCAATTCTTCGAAGGTGTCGGCATAACCGTCCTGCAGCAGATAGCAAGGTTTTTGCCAGCCGAATAGATTGAATGTCGGCATGCCCCAGGGCGTGCATGGATAATCGCGTTTGCCCATCAGGAATTCGAGGAACAACGGCGACTGATTGAACACCCAATTCTTCTTGCGATTCGCCAGCATGGCGCGAAACAGCCGGCGAGTCCGTGCGCGTCCCAGAAAGTGCTTCTGATCGGGCGCCTTCTCGTACGAATATCCGGGAGAGATCATCATGCCTTCGACGCCGGCGTCCATCATCTGATCGAAGAATGCGCGAACGCTATTCGGATCTGCCCCGTCGAAGAGCGTCGTATTGGTCGTAACGCGGAAGCCACGCCGAACCGCTTCCCTGATGCCATCCAGAGCGGCATCATATCCACCCTCTCGACAAACCGAGAAGTCATGGTGTTCGCGCTCACCGTCCACGTGAACCGAGAAGGTCAGGTACTTACTCGGCTTGAAGAGATCGATTTTCTCTTTCAGGAGCAGCGCATTGGTGCAGAGGTAGATGTACTTCTTACGCGCTACCAGGCCTTCGACGATCTTGTCGATTTCAGGATGCATAAGAGGCTCGCCGCCCGGGATCGACACCATGGGTGCGCCGCACTCGTCGACCGCTCGGAAGCACTCCTCAGGCGAGAGATTCTGCTTCAGCACGTGCGCGGGATACTGAATCTTGCCGCAACCGGCGCAAGCCAGGTTGCAGCGGAACAGCGGCTCCAGCATGAGAACCAAGGGATAGCGTTTGCGGCCCTTGACGCGCTGCTTCAGGACGTACGTGGCGACGGTCCACATCTGCGATACGGGAACAGGCATACTGTTGAACCTCTAAATGAGAACGCGAACTCTCTTTCGTTTTTATCTATTTTGTGGGATTATGTCAAGTGAAGGGTGGTTGCCCGATCAGAATGTCTGAACAGCTCCAAACCGGTTCCTTAGCGGCTGAGACATCCTCCGCGGCCAGACGTACCCCAGTGCAGTCTCGAAGCCAGCAGACGGTCGCTCGGGTCCTCGATGCCGCCAGTTCCCTGTTGACCCAAATGCCGCTGGAAGACGTTACGACAACCCGCATTGCCGCGGAGGCAGGTCTTTCGATCGGCGGACTCTACCGTTTCTTTCCCGACAAACAGACCATCATCGACGCCATCGCCGTGCGTCACGTCGAGCAGTTTCGCGCTTCGCTGGAAGACTCCGTCATCAAGGTTCTGGAGCGAGAGTTCGCTAACCTCGAGACCTTCGATCCGACTGTCATCCTCGATAGCGTTGTCGATGCCTACGTGGTGTATCTCGACGCGCATCCGGACTTCCGGACAATCTCGTTTGGCCATTACGTCAGCGCAGCCACCAAAGAACGGCAGGCATCGCCGACCGTGGGTCTGCCGGCTCTGCTGAAGAACTTCATGCTGGAGCGGCTTGGCATACCGAACACGCCGGAAGTCGACCTGATGTTGCGCGTGGTCAGCGAAGCCGGCGAGCGGCTGATTGCCTACGCCTACGAGCAGCCTACGCACGAGGAGCGCGACCGCATCGTCTCCGAGATGAAAAAGATGCTGGCGGGATATCTGTTCTCGGAGAAGACGAACTGACCCCGCCAGCAACGTCGAACTACCAACAATGACACCTCTACTGCGCGGACTTCGCAGCGCTGCTACTCCGCGTGTAACTGATCGTCATCGCTTCTTTCATGGA
>Ga0210391_10004393_pt1 | contig 11751 bp, 8 predicted proteins | sample IncBWC12OmetaG_FD_160573 | JGI IMG/M metagenome (GOLD analysis project Ga0210391, IMG submission 160573) | Forest soil microbial communities from Barre Woods Harvard Forest LTER site, Petersham, Massachusetts, United States - Inc-BW-C-12-O ...
GTCTGGACCCACCGTCCATTTTCCGGTCGTAGGATGATAGATGGCAGTATGCCCTGCGCCTTCCTTTGAATACGAGCCGGTTGCGAACACCGTACCATCCGGTCGAAGCATGCCCGGTCCCACTTCTCCAGGCGGGTAGTAGCAACCATGCTTCCCGTAAGGAATGCACCCGTTGACATCAGTCGGCGAGTGCAAGTCCACAATCGTGCTGCCCGCGCTGACCCATTTGTCTTCCGACGGAATGTACCGCTCCGAATGCGGCGCTTTCGTCACGTCGTAGGTTAGAACCGAGCCATCCGGCATCAGCGTCCAGCCCTCTTCCGCGTTGCGATCGTTCTTGCCAGTCGACTTAAGGTCAGTCCAGGTTAGAGTCGCCGGATCCAACTCGGCATCGCGTTTATCAAACTTGCTTCCCAACAGGAAATGGCCGTTCGGCAGAACCGCCGACGGCGAATCTCCAATAAAGCCCCATCCCGCCGGAGGGTCCTGCTTTGTCCAGGTGTCCTTTACGGGATCGTAAACCGCACCCAGGTTCGTAAATGCAAATTCGTTGTTGTTATATTCGCCGCCTTCGATAATCAGTCGGCCATCGGCCAGCACCGCCGAAGCGAAAGCATCGGGGACGTATCCGGATGGCAAACTGGCTATCGACTTCCAGCTTCCCTTGACGTAGCTGCCGTTGATATCCGGAGTGAGTTGGGCCCAGTCGGACTCGCCGTTGCCCTGCGTGATGACGGTTCCGTCGGTCATCAAAAAGCTTATTCCGGCGCCGTCGGGAGGTTGGTTAACCAGTGTCTGCACAGTTTGTCCCAGCAAAACGCTGGAGACAGCAAGCAGAAAAATCACAACCGCGAGAGTTTGTTTCTTTGCCATAGAGGACCTTTCCTGAGTGCTACAAGGCGCTGGGAGACAGGGCGCGCAGGGCGTTCATCGTAGCAAACTCCAACTCCTATAGCAACGAAATTGCGGCTCGGATTGTGGCTCAATAAAATCGTCATCCCGGGCAAGCGATCTTTGCGCGGCGAGGGATCTGGGCGAGACGCGCCATGCATCGCGCACTTTGCGACGCAATAATGGCAGCGTCTGGCTCGCTTTCCTCGGGGCCCCACTCTTTCTGTGGTCCGTGCGGAAGCGTGGGAGACTAAATCAATTTCTAACTTCCAACCCCGCAGCAAACGAATCCAACGACAACGACCGCAACAAATTCCGTCGCATTCCGCGCTCCACCTCCGCCAACCGCTCAGAAGCCAGCGTGATCCAGGCAAAATCCGCCAACTCAGCCAGCCCTTTCAACTCAGCCAAAATATCGGTGTTACGAACCAACTCCGGCGTCCCCGAATTCAGAAACGTCAAATCCTCCAACAAAGAATAAATCGCTCGCAATAATTTCTCTGTTTTATCGCGCCCCTCGGCTCCGGCCCGATAAGTCTCCGTAATCTTGAAAAGCTCGCTGTGATCGCTGGCCCGCAAAGCCGACCCAAGAATCGCCAGCGCATGCGCCCGCGCCGCCGTATAACCGGCAAGATCAAAACTCCGAGCCCGTCCCACCGCGCCCTCCGAAAGCCGCGCCAGCAGCGCCCGCTGCTTCGGATTCCACTCCTGACAATTCTTCGCCAGATACTGCTCAATCTCCGCGGCAGGCAGCGCACCAAGCGTGATTACCATCGAGCGCGACCGAAGGGTCGGCAACAACTCCCCAGCATTCTCTGTCAGCAAGAAAATCGTCGCGAACTCCGGCGGCTCTTCCAGCACCTTTAGCAAAGAATTCGCCGCCTCTTTCATAAACGCGGAATCGGTAAAAATATAAACCCGCTCCTTAGCGTCGCCCGGCCGATAGTAAATCGTCTCAATCACCCGCCGCACCTGATCCATTTTGATCATCATCTGCGGCGGATCAGGCGGAATCACCAGCACGTCCGGATGCGTCTGCACAAAAAGCCGCGTCTCTTTTTTGTCCGCGTCGCGCAGATTCTCTCGCGCCTCGACTGCCTCCGCGACGCGCGCGTTGAGATCCTCTGCCTGCGCAATCCGAACGCAGTTCGAACACTTCCCGCAAAAATCAGGCAATCCATCCGTTGTAACCGGAGCCAGACAATTCATGACCTTGGCCAGCATCAGAGCCAATGTGTATTTACCAGAACCAGCTGGACCGGCCAGAATTACAGCCTGAGGAAAACGATTGCGCGCCAGCATATCGCGCATCTGCCGAACCATCTCCGAGTTGCCATAAAAATCAGAAAACGGCATATAAGTTAGTCGGACCTTTTTTGCGTTCTTAAGTTTTTCTCTGTGAGTCTGCGTGCCTGTGCTGGACTAGAATTTCAATTTCCGGCCCACGACCTCGACGATTTGCTTATGCGTTTCGCCGGGAGTTCCCCGCGCGTCCACCACAATCACGCGCTGCGGTTCACGTTTCGCGATGGCAAGATATGTGCTTCGCACGCGCCCAAAGAACGCCCGGCTCTCCTGCTCGAAACGATTTTCATCGCCCTTGCCGGCGTGAGACTTGTTGCGCCGCCGCGCCCGATCGACACTCGCGGCGACATCAGAGTCCATCAAGATCGTCAGGTCAGGCTGCAATCCGCCACCCAAAATTCGATGCAGCTCCAAAACCGCTTCGCTACCTAACTTGCGTCCGCCGCCTTGATACGCCTCACTGGAATCGGTAAAGCGATCGCAAAGCACGACCTGACCTTCGGACAGCGCCGGCTGAATCACTTCCGCGATATGCTGCGCCCGCGCCGCGAACATCAGCGCCAACTCAGCCAGCGGAGCGAGCGAAGAAGTTTTCGTATCGAGCAGCAGCTGCCGAATTTTTTCTCCGGTGGGCGTGCCGCCGGGTTCCCGCGTAAGCACAACCGACAGCCCCTGCGCGCGCAAAACCGCAGCCAGTTTCGCCAGTTGCGTGCTCTTTCCGCACCCATCGAGACCTTCAAACGTAATGAATCTGCCGCGCTGCGCGTGGGAGGGCACGGCAAGCATCATAGCAAAGCTCTGTATAATTAAAATTCAGCCCCATCTGGAAGGTGATTCTTGAACACACCCATGGCTCCTCGTCCCGGACAACCGCTGCAAGGCCCACAGCCGCTGCCCGGCGTCGAAACAATTATCGCGGTAGGCTCCGGCAAAGGTGGAGTTGGAAAGACGACCCTCGCTGTGAATCTCGCGCTTGCGATGGCCAAGCTCGGACACAAAGTGGGCTTGCTCGACGCCGATGTTTACGGCCCGAATGTGCCGCTGATGCTTGGCATCAACCAGCAGCCGAAGGTGCTCGGGGACAATCGTATCGAACCTATCCAGGCTCACGGTCTCGCCGTCATTTCTGTTGGCCTGCTGAATCCGGGCGACAAGCCGCTGATCTGGCGCGGGCCGATGCTGCACTCGATCATCAAACAGTTTTTGGGCTCGGTCGTGTGGGGGCAGCTTGATTATCTGGTCGTCGACCTGCCGCCGGGCACGGGCGACGTTTCGCTCTCGCTGATTCAGACCGTGCCGCTGACGGGCGCGATCGTGGTTTCGACTCCGTCGGATGTGTCGTTGCAGGACGCGCGGAAAGCCATCGAGATGTTTCGCCAGATGAAAGTCGACATCGTAGGCATGGTCGAGAACATGAGCTACTTTGTGTGTCCGCATTGCAATCATGAGATCGATATCTTTTCGCGCGGCGGCGCGGAGAAGACCGCGAAGCAATTCGACGTGGCCTTTCTAGGGAACGTCCAGCTCGATCCCAACATCCGCAAGGCGGGCGACAGTGGCAAACCAACCGCGCTTGAGGGCGAAGGCTCTGCGCAAGCCAAGTCGCTTTATGATTTCGCGCGCAACGTGATCGCGCGTGTTGATGAGATCAAATCACATGCGGGCGAGAGCGTGATTCAGATTCAATAATGCGAGAAGTGTTCCACGTGGAACACTCGGTCCTTATTTATCGAAATATTAGCTTGGTGCTACGGTGGTTAGCTCACGGTTATGCGGTTAAAGCGAGACAGTTGAAATTGCGGGTCGGGGTCTTGCTCTTCGATTATCCACTTTGCCAGCATTTCGCCTAGCGCGGGGCCGTGTTTGAAGCCGTGGCCGGATCCGCCTCCCACAATCCAGACGTTTTTCGTATTCGGATGCCGGTCTACGATCAGGTGATGGTCGGGGGTGTTCTCATATTGACAGACTCGGGTTTCGACCAGCGGCGCGTCTTTCATGGCGGGAAATCGGAATGCGACGTAATCGCGAATGGCCTTCAGTCCCTCTTCGTTTACCGTCCGTTCTCCAGAGGTGGGATCGAAGTCTGGTCCTCGGGTATCGTCGGCGACCTTGAATCCGCGGCCGTCGCTGGACGGAATCCCGTAGATGAAACGATCGCGATGGTCGGCCCAGACTGGCAACTTCGCCTCTGAGAAGCGATCGTCTCCGGCGGGCGGGCCGAAGAAAAATACATCCTGCTTGGTCGGGCGGATTAAGTTGCCAACGGTTTCGGGGAACAATTTTCCCAGCCACGGGCCGCAGGCGAAGACGTATTGGTCTGCCATCAGATTCGATCCGTCAGAGAGCTTAAGACCGTCGCGGATGCCGCTCTCAAGGTCGCGTGGCGAAACGGCTGCTTGTTTGTACTCGCCGCCCTCGGCTAGAAATCCTTCGATCACAGCCTGACATGCAACTCGGGCTTTCAGAAAGCCGCCTTCGGGTTCGTGGATGGCCCAACGCACATCTTCAACGTTGATTTGCGGCCAGCGTTCGCCAACTTCTTTTCCCGACAACTCTTCATAGGCGATTCCGGCTTCGCGGAGCATGGGCAACGAATCGCGCTCGAACTCGTCGTTATTTGATTTAGCGCTTGATGTGGTGTTCGACGTGGCCATCCATAGAACGCCGGTGCGATGTAGCAGCTGGCGTCCCCAACGGGCTTCGTGTTCTTTCCACAGGCGCATGGCGTGGGCGGCCAATCTTGTGTAGGGTTGGTTGGGTCCGTACGTGCCGCGAATGATGCGGGTTTCGCCGCCGGAGGACGAGCGCGAGTTGCCCGGCCCCCATGCGTCGATGAGGGTGACTCGCGCGCCACGGCGGAGGAGATAGAGAGCGGTCCATCCGCCGAAAGCGCCGGCGCCGATTACCACGATATGGCGTTTTGCGGGCATGTTGAGTGTGGTGAACGGTCATAGGATAATGTCCGGCGTCGGAAGTTAGCAGATTAATTTGGTTGGTGGCGTGAGTGGACTCGTCTCGGCTAAATGCCCCGCCCAAGCGGAGCTTGAACGGGGCACCCTTCAGAGAAAAGGGGTGCAAAACTGGGTGCCGCCGTTTTTAGACTCGAGCCACCAGCAGCCAACGCCTTGGCTTATTTGAGAGCGACATCGCAGGGCTGAAACGTGCGCCCATCCGAAGGCGGCGGACAGGAGTGTCCGCCCCACACGGTTGGAAGGTTGGTTTTGTCGTCTCCCATCTTTTCCTCACTGAACGTGGAAAGAGGGGGTGCCCGGTTGATTGCGGCGACGGGCAGCGGACCAGCAACAGACAACTCAGGCTAAGTATTTTGCGAGAGGATCCCAATATCTCAATTTCCAGCCGGGGTCGAGGTGGTCGAATTCACCTTCGGGGAAACCGGTGTGATCGAGAACGATGGTGGTTCCTGAGTTCTGCGATCTCAGCTCAAACTTAACGATCGAATAGACACCCGAATCCCAGTGCGTGGGGCGCCAAGCCTGGACGATGCGCTGGTTGGGAAGCAGTTCGATATTTCGTCCCACGACGAGGCCGCCGAACATGGAAAAAGCCCCGCCGGCTTTCGGATCGATCTCGGCGGGCATACCGGTAAACGCGGCGAATTGCTTTGAATCGAGGAGGATGTCATAAATGCGCGGCGGGCTCGCCTTGAAGTCGACTTCCTGGTGAAGAAACGTACGGCTGCGATTGGCCGCTGTACTCGGCGCTTCCTGCATCTGCGGCTGAGTTTTTGCCCAACCCTCGCCGCCGGCGGCCAGCCCGCCAAGCGCCATGGCGACTCCGGCGATGACTTGTCTGCGGGTTGGAGTGCGGACTGGCAGGTTCGAATCTGTTCCGTCGATCATGATTGTCCTCCCGGATGTTGCGCGCGAACAGTTTCTGGATGAAAACACGAGATTAGGCCAGGTTCAAGATAATATTTTCTAGACAGGGAAGGCTGCCGGGGCCACAGTTAGGAAGAGGGTCCTGAATGTGGCCGACTTCTGCATTCTCGCGTCCCCCTTCCGTAAAGAACGCGGAAGAATGGGGCACCCTTTTCATGCGCGAGTTAGAGAGGAGGCTGTATGGCGAATGCTTTTGGCACGGACATTCTGATTCAGGCTGAAGACCCAAAGAAGGCGGCTGATTTTTATGTGAAGGAGCTGGGCTTTGAGATTACCGATACGAAGCCAAATATGATCAGCCTGCACGGAAAGAACATCAACTTTTTTATTGAGCGGGGCCCGGCGCTGGGTCCGGTTTTCGAGGTTACAGTCAAGAGCGTCAAAGAAGCCAAAGCAAGGCTCACCAAAAAGGGTTGTCAGGTGGTTAAGGACGAGCCCGATTTTCCCCGGTGCTATGTCAAAGATCCGAATGGGCTGATCTACAATTTGACGGAGTAAGGCCTGCTACGTTGTGGCTACCCACCCTTTCCGCACAGAACGCGGAAAGAGTGGGGCACCCGGCTAACCATCGACACTGCAACCGGCGGCAAGCTGCAGGTGAACGCCAATGGAGTTTTCACCGCCCAAAGTTTTCACGTAAATCTGTCCACGCCCGCCAGTTCGTCCGCCCCGTGCATAGCCGGGCAGATCGGCGCCGACGCGAACTATATCTACATTTGCGTCGCCACAAATCGCTGGAAGCGCTCCGCCCTAAGCTCGTTTTAGATTTTGGGAGCTTCGCGACCGGCCAGAATGAAGTTCTTTTTCGTCATCAAGTGAGGCTGAACGGGCGTACAATGGCGGTTGCCGCCAAAGGCATAAAGTAAGCAGTTCCACCCGGAGGTCAAATCATGCAAAGCAAGAGACGGCTGACCCCGCTCGTTGCGGTATTCACTGTAGTTTTCGGGTTGGTTTCCACAACCGCCCCTTTATTTGGAGCCAGTAAAGAAAAGGTTTTGAATCGATTCAACGGCCGCGACGGGGAGAGCCCGGGGGGCAGCGTAATCTTCGATTCTGCCGGTAATCTGTATGGCACAACTGTTCACGGTGGTGCTTCTGGTGTTGGCAATGTCTACGAGCTCTCGCCCCAGGCAAATGGCTCCTGGAAGGAAAAAGTTCTCCACACCTTCGATGGCGCGGACGGAGATTACCCGGAGTCCAGCCTGATCTTCGATTCAGCCGGCAACTTGTACGGCACCGCTGCAGTGGGTGGCGCGTATGGCGACGGGACCGTCTTCGAGCTCTCGCCAAACGCAGACGGATCCTGGAAGCTGACGACCCTGTACAGTTTTGGTGGCAAGTCCGACGACGGCGGTGCCCCCATGGCCAGCCTGATCTTCGATGTGGCGGGCAACTTGTACGGTACTACCTCCGGAGGCGGGGCCTACCGAGGTGACGGCACCGTGTTCGAGCTCTCGCCGGCTGGCGGCTCCTGGACGGAGACCGTGCTGTACAGCTTCAACGGCAAGGACGGCGAGAGCCCAGAGTCCAGCCTGATCTTCGATGCAGCCGGCAACTTGTACGGCACCACGTACAGTGGTGGTGGTTTCAGCGCCGGCGTAGTCTTCGAACTTTCGCCCGGCGCAAATGGCAAATGGACGGAAACCGTTTTGCACCGGTTCGCCGGCCAAAGCGGAGCCGGCCCCTACGCCGCTCTGATCTCCGATGCTTCCGGTAACCTCTACGGCACAACAGTGGGGGGCGGCACTTATGGTGTTGGAACCGTCTTCGAGCTCTCGCTCGCCACACATGGCACCTGGAAGGAGAAGGTGCTGCACAACTTCCAAAATAACGGCAAGGACGGAATCCGTCCCTACGGCGGCGTGATCTTCGATAAGGCAGGGAGCTTGTTCGGCACCACCCTCAATGGTGGCAGTTCGGGGGGCTGCGCCCAGATCGCCTGCGGCACCGCCTTCGAGCTTTCGCCCGGAACAAACGGTAATTGGACGGAGAAAATTTTGTACCGCTTTATATTTGGCACAGATGGGCTTGAACCATCCGCTGGTCTGGTCTTCGGCCCAACTGGAAACCTGTACGGCACAACCGAAACCGGCGGCTCAGGCTGCGGCAGCCATGTCCACTGCGGCACCGTCTTCGAGATCACCCCCTAACTCAGGGTGAGTGTCCAAGGGGGAGGGCTACTGCCACCAATTGTGACTCCCAAGGTCCCCGCTCAAGCCAGGCTTGGGCGGGGCTTTCGCTACCCTCACCGAATTCCCCAACGCTCATTTATGATTGCCTATGGGCGACACTCCACTCTGGGCCACGGACGATCAACAGACTCGTCTGTCGGAACTCACCGCCGAAACCTCCGACCCCGCCAAAGAACTTCCACTGCGCCGCGATGTCCGTTCGTTAGGAATTCTGCTCGGACGCGTTCTGGTCGAGCAATCCGGCGAGAGTCTGTTCGATGTCGTCGAGCACCTTCGCCGCCTTCTCATCCAGTATCGCGAGCCTGAAAAAAACAACACTGGCGGCAATTTAATGGCCCAGGCTCGGAACGTCATTGCCAATCTGTCGGTCGAAGAGGCCTACAAACTCACTAAGGCCTTCGCGATTTATTTCGAGCTCACCAATCTTGCCGAGACCAATCATCGCAAGCGCCGCCGTCGCGCCGCGCATCTCCATGCGAATCACGCTCCACTCCCGGGCTCGTTCCGCGGAACCTTGACTCGATTGAAAGCCGCCGGCATCACCGCCGATCAGACGCTCGCAGAGTTACAAAAAATTGAAGTTACGCCCGTCTTCACGGCGCATCCCACCGAAGTCGCCCGCCGCACCGTGCTTGGCAAGCGTCGCAACATTGCACGCTCACTTGAAGATCTCGATCGTCTGCCGCTTTCGACTGCGGACGCCGAAGATCTCGAACGCCAAATCGTCGCACAGATCACCGCCCTCTGGCAGACCGATGAAGTTCGTCTCACCAAGCCCAGCGTGACCGACGAAATTCGCATGGGCCTCGATCCCTACCCCATGACCATTTTTGACACCGTGCCCAAGGTCTACGCCGAGATCGCCGACTCGTTCCGTGAAGTTTATGGACTCGATCTGCCTGAGCGTGACTTGCCCGGCGTGCTTTCTTTCGGCTCATGGATCGGCGGCGACCGCGACGGCAATCCTTTTGTCACCGCCGACTGCACTCGCGACGCGCTACAAATGGCACGCAATGTCATCATCGAGCACTATCTGCGACAGGTATCCAGGGCGATCGACCTTCTGAGCTCGTCGATGCGCCAGGTCCGCATCTCGAACCCGCTAAGTCAGCGGCTGATGGAGTATGAAGCGTTGACGTCGTCCGCCCATACCCGCAGAATCTCGGAAGCCGAGACATATCGCATTTTTCTCGAACTCGTCGAAGCCCGCCTTCGGGCTTCTAGAAAAGTCCCCATAACTTCTCCGGCGTATCGCGACAGCTTGGAGTTCGCCGGCGATATCGCGCTTCTCCGGGAAAGCCTGTCCGAGAATAACGGCGATCGCATGATCGAAATCGTGATCGATCCGCTGTTGCGCGCAATCCACACCTTTGGCTTCAATCTCCACACGCTCGACGTTCGCCAGCATTCCCGCGTTCTTTCGGAAACTCTTGCTGAGCTGGCCGCTGCCGCGTCGGGCCGTACGGAAGGCAACGCCACAAGCGAGGTCTCGCCGGCCTCGCGCGAAACCATCAATACATTTCAAACTCTGGCGCAGCTCAAGCAAAACTATCCACCCGGCTCGATTCGCACCTTCATCGTCAGCAACACCCAGTCCGAGCAGGACATTTTCAACGTAGTCCGTCTGGCCGCGGTCTGTGGACTGAGCATTGCCGGCAACGGAAACGATCCCGGCGTGATGCCGGTTCCCTTGTTTGAATCCATCGAAGCCCTGCGCTCGTCAGCCAGCGTCATGCGCCGCCTCTGGATGACATCGGAATATTCTGCGTTGCTCGATTCGTGGCAGCGTTCGCAGGAAGTCATGCTTGGCTATTCGGATTCCAATAAAGACGGCGGCATGTTCACCAGCACCTGGGAGCTGCACAAAGCTCATCACGCTCTGCACCAGGCGGCCCGCGAATGTGATGTGAAGCTAAGACTGTTCCACGGTCGAGGTGGAACGGTAGGACGCGGCGGTGGACCCACTCACGCCGCGATCCTTGCGCAACCGGCAGGAGATTTTTCCGGCCAGATTCGAATCACGGAACAAGGAGAAGTTCTCAACTGGAAATATTCCGATCCGGTGCTGGCTGAATGGAATCTGGAGTTGATGATTGCCGCTTCCTTGGAAGCGCTCGCCATGCCGGATGCGCCGCAGGAGCGCTCTCATTGGGACGGCGCGATGGAAGAAATGTCGCAGAGCGCTTTCTCTTATTACCGCAAACATATCGCCGAGAATTCCGATGTGCTGATCTACTTTGAACACGCGACCCCGGTCAACGAACTGGAAAATATGCAGATCGGCTCGCGTCCCTCGCGGCGCAGCCAAAGCCGCTGTCTCGAAGATCTGCGCGCCATCCCCTGGGTCTTCGGATGGATGCAAAGCCGCCACGCCGTTCCTGCCTGGTTCGGGGTGGGCCATGCTATCGAGAAGTTCGCTGCGCGGTCGCCAGGAAATGCCGCGCTTCTACAAGAAATGATGGCTCACTTCCCCCTGTTTTCCGAACTCGTGAGAAACGTGGAACTGGCCATGGCAAAAGCAGACCTGACCATCGCGCGCCTCTACGCGGAACTGGTCGAGGATAAAAATCTCCGCGACCGCGTCTTCGCCCTGCTGGAAGAGGAATTCCTTCGTACCCGACAAGCTCTGCTCTCGATCACCGGCGAAAAAGAATTGCTGGAAGGCAATGCTGTACTATCCCGCTCGATCCGCCTGCGCAATCCTTACGTCGACCCTATGAGCATGGTCCAGGTCGACCTGCTGCGCAGAAAACGAGCCGGCGAAAACACAGCCGCTCTTAACTACGCCCTCGGGGCCACCATAAACGGCATAGCCGCCGGCCTCCACAATACTGGCTAGATCGCCAGCCACTCCAGGGTCACCCTAACTACTTGACTTGGGCGCCACTTACTTCGCGTGAACGCACAATAATGTACATGCACGATTGCCTCACAAAGTGTTCCACGTGGAACACAAACGAAGGTTCCACGTGGAACATTTCTATGCTTACGAACCCTCTGGCGAATGCAGCACGCGGAACGTGTTTCCGCCATTCGACCAGACGAGTATCAAAGCGTCTTTGCCTTTGGGAACACTTCCCAACGCCTGCTGCACATCGGACGCGCTTTGCACATCGTGACGGTTGACCTGTACGATGACATCGCCGCGCTGCAGGCCAGCATTGTCGGCTGAGCTGCCCGGCTGCACCTGTTCAACCACAGCTCCATGAACATCTTTGGGAGCCTGCAATTGCTCGCGAAGGTCTGGCGTCATGTCGCTGAGACCGATGCCCCAGTGCATTTTTCCATGATCGCCTTCCGCAGTTTCGGTGCCGTCGTTGTCGCGGCTACCCATAGCTTCAAGCGTGACGGGAAGGGTCGTGTTCTTGCCATCGCGAATCACCTGCAGCTTGATGGTCGTGCCCGGAGTTTTCTGTCCAACTTCTACTTGAAGCTGGCCAGCGTCGGTCACTTTTTGTCCATCG
>Ga0210391_10004395_pt1 | contig 11748 bp, 8 predicted proteins | sample IncBWC12OmetaG_FD_160573 | JGI IMG/M metagenome (GOLD analysis project Ga0210391, IMG submission 160573) | Forest soil microbial communities from Barre Woods Harvard Forest LTER site, Petersham, Massachusetts, United States - Inc-BW-C-12-O ...
TGCCCCCCCGGCTGGTGCATTTATCTGCGATCGATGTGGTGATCGTGGTTTTTTATTTTGCGCTGGTGTTGTCGATTGGGTGGTATCTGCGAGGGCACGCCAACACCGGGGAAGATTTTTTTATGGCGGGGCGGGAGATGACGGCGTGGGTAGCCGGTCTTAGTTTTCTTTCCGCGAACTTGGGGGCACTTGAGTTGATGGGCTGGGCGGGTTCGGCCTATCAGTACGGCATTCTGGCGACGCATTGGTATTGGATCGGCGCCATTCCGGCCATGCTGTTTCTCGCGCTGGTCATGATGCCGTTCTATTACATTTCGAAAACCCATTCGGTACCGGGCTATTTACAACTGCGTTTTGGCGAGCCTAGCCGCGCGTTGTCGGCAGTATCGTTCGCGTTCATGACCGTGCTCATGAGCGGCGTCAACATGTTTGCCATGGCCAAGGTCATGCAGATCGTGCTGGGCTGGGACATTAATTTCAGCATCTGGGTTTCGTCGTTGACGGTTGCGATTTATGTAACTCTCGGCGGTCTGCGCTCGGCCATCTTTAATGAGGTTCTGCAATTCTTTCTGATCTGGGCAGGGGCTCTGCTGATTCCGATTCTCGGCCTCTACGAAGCTGGGGGATGGACCAACCTGAAGTTGCAGATCGCGCAGAGAGCTTCGGAGCAGTACGTGCATCTGTGGTCGGGTTTGGGGTCGTTCACCAATAATCCGATGGGGATCCATTGGACCGGCATCGTGTTTGGGCTGGGCGCGATTATATCCATGGGCTATTGGACCACAGACTTTTTGGTGGTGCAGCGCATTCTCGCCGCGAAAGATATTCGCAGCGCGGAGATGGCGCCCATCATCGGCGCGGGATTCAAAATGCTGGTACCGATCATCGTGATTCTGCCCGGCTTGTTGGGTTTGGCCGTGTTGCCGGAAAAACTGGTTCCGGAATCTGTCGCCTCGGTCACGGGAGCTCATAGCTATAATGATGTGCTTCCGCTCATGCTGGCACGCTATTGTGGTCCGGGACTACTTGGCCTCGGAGTTACAGCACTGATTGCCGGCTTCATGTCCGGCATGGCGGGAAACGTGAGCGCCTTCACTACTGTCTGGACCTACGATATCTACCGTCCATTCATTAACAGCAAGGGCAGCGATCATCACTACGTGAACATGGGGCGCTGGACCACGGTGATCGGGGTGCTGATCAGCGTAGGCACGGCGTATCTGGTCATGCAGTTCGCCAGCATCATGGACTATGTGCAGGCGTTGTTTAGCTTCTTCATTGCCCCGCTGTTCGGCACGGTCGTGCTGGGGATGCTGTGGAAGCGGGCGACCGGCGCTGGCGGATTTTGGGGATTGCTTTCCGGAACGCTGTGCTCGATCAGCATGTGGGCGTGGGTAAAGATCGATCCTACAGCTTTGCGCTATGTTGCGCTCTCCCCGCACGCCAAGGGCCTGGCGCAGGATATGTATCAGGCCCTGTGGTCTTTTATCGTGTGCGTGGTGGTGACGGTGGTGGTGAGCCTGGCGACCAAACCCATGCCGGACGCGGCATTAACCGGCCTGGTGTACGGGCTGACGGAAGTTCCTTCGATTGGAGACGTGCGGTTTTATCAGAAGCCACTGTTCTGGGCAGCCGTGGTCACGGTGATTTTCTTCGTGCTGAACATTATCTTCTGGTAATAGTTTTATCTTGGGCGCTGCACTTTTCTGGTTCGCGAGATTCTCGAGTAAGCGGAGGCGACGCAGGATGATATCGATCTGGTTTTTCATCGGCATTTCACTGGCCGTGAATGGCGCGCTGATCCTGGCCGCCGGAGTCTATCAGCTGGTGAATCCTCCAACCAACCCCGGCATCGTCTTGTTCCAACTGCACGCCAATGTCTGGTGGGGCGCCGCGCTTTTGCTGCTCGGCCTGATTTATTGCTACAAATTCGCACCAAGTAACAGCTGAATTGATTTTGGGTATTTCGAAGCAGGGAGTTTTATGGGGAACAAGAAAATGACGATGGGGTTGATCGTGGGCAACCGCGGATTCTTCCCCGATCACCTGGCGAAGAGCGGGCGCGAGGAGATGCTGCGGGTGCTAGGGAAGGCCGGCATCGAGGTAGTGGCTCTCACTCCAGAAGAGAGCAAATATGGAGCGGTGGAGACACGGGAGGAATCGCGACGCTGCGCTGATTTGTTCCAACGCAATCGCGAGCGGATCGACGGAGTCATCGTAACGCTGCCCAACTTTGGTGAAGAACGTGCGATCGCGGATACGTTGCGGCTGGCTGGTCTGCGTGTACCGGTTCTGGTTCAAGCCACGCCAGACGATCCCGGGAAAATGACGATCGCATTTCGCCGTGACAGTTTCTGCGGCAAGATGTCGGCCTGCAACAATCTCCGGCAGTACGGAATCCCATACTCCATCACGACGCTGCACACGGAGAGCCCCGACTCGCCCGAGTTTGCGAAGGATCTGGAATGGTTTGGGGCAGTATGCCGGGTTGTCAATGGCTTTCGCAATCTGCGCGTGGGGGCGATCGGCGCGCGCCCGGCGGCGTTCAATACCGTCCGCTACAGTGAGAAGATTCTGGAATCGCAGGGCATTTCGATTGAGACGCTGGATCTTTCCGAGGTGCTAGGCCGCATCGAGCGCATGAAAGATAATGACGATCACGCGCAGTCGAAACTGGCAGCCATTCACAAATATGTGGACGCGAGCAGCGTGCCCGCTCCCGCGCTGTTGAAGATGGCGAAGCTGGGAGCGGTGGTCGACCAATGGATGGCGGCGACTGAGGTCGCCATCAGCGCCGTCCAGTGCTGGACTTCGATCGAAGAAAACCTGGGCGTGGTCCCCTGCACCGTGATGAGCATGATGAGCAACGAGCTGCTTTCGAGCGCCTGCGAAGTGGACATTTGCGGTGTCCTGGGAATGCACGCGCTGCAACTCGCATCCCAAACTCCTTCGGCTCTGCTTGATTGGAACAATAATTATGGAGCGGATCCGAACAAGGCGGTATGTTTCCACTGCTCGAATCTGCCGAAACATTTTTTCCGCTCAGTGAAGATGGATTTTCAACAGATCATCGCCGGCACCGTGGGCAAGGAAAATACTTTTGGAACCTGCGTGGGATTGATCAAACCGGAGAAGATGAGCTTCGCCCGATTCTCCACCGACGATACTGCCGGCGAAATGCGCGGCTACGTGGGCGAAGGACGATTCACCGATGATCCGTTAAATACTTTTGGTGGCGCGGGAGTGGTTGAGATTCCCCAACTTCAGCAGTTACTGCGGTTCATCTGTGAGCGCGGTTTTGAGCATCACGTCGCGGCCAATCTTTCAACCGTCGCCTCCGCGGTGTACGAAGCCACGACACGGTACCTAGGTTGGAATATGCACTATCACGGCCGCGAAAACGGAGCCTGCTGATGGCTATCGTGGCGGGAGTCGACTTCGGGACCTTGAGCGTTCGCGTTTCTCTAGTGGACAGCGAACGCGGACTGATCGATTCCGCTGTTTCCGAGTGTCCGTTACACCGCAAACGGGAAGATCCGGAATACGCCACACAGTCACATGACGATCACATGCGCGCGCTGACTTCGTCGATGCGCGATGCTCTGAAAAAGGCAGGCGTTGCGGGAGACCAGGTGCAAGCCGTTGCACTCGACACCACCGGCTCATCCGTGATCCCGGTTGGCAAAGATCTCCAGCCCCTGGGCGAGTATTACCTGTGGTGCGATCACCGCGCGAAGGGCGAGGCCGCCGAGATTACCGAAGCTGCGCACCGCGAGGGATTGGAAGCCATTCAGTGGTGCGGCGGAATCTATTCGTCCGAGTGGGGATTTTCGAAGCTCCTGCATTGGCTCCGGCACAATCCGGCCAAGCAGGCACAATTTGTTTCCGCCTTTGAGCACTGCGACATGGTGGCGGCCACGCTGTGCGGGATCACTGACCCCGCGAAAGTGAAGCGCAGCATCTGCGCGATGGGCCACAAGTGGTTGTGGAACAGGCAACTCGGCGGCCTTCCTCCGGAAAGCTTCTTAGTAAAGGTTGATCCTCTCTTGACTGGAGTGCGAGCGAAACTCGATGGAGAGTTTGCCACATCCGATCAGATCGCCGGCAGGCTATCTGCTTTTTGGGCGGGGAGGTTGGGACTCAGGGCTGGGATTCCGATTCCAGTCGGCGCCTTCGATGCGCATTGGGACGCGATTGGCGCGGGTTGCCGGACCAACGACATGGTAAACGTTGTCGGCACCTCGACTTGCATTATTGGAATCACGCCGTCGATCAATCTCGTACCGGGAGTTTGCGGCGTGGTTGAAGGCAGCGTCCATCCTTTGTGTACCGGAATCGAAGCCGGACTTTCGGCTGTGGGAGACATCTTCAACGCGATTGCCTCGCGCGCTGCGACCGATGTGACGACGCTGAGCGCGGGCCTGGAGAATTATCGAGCAGGGCAGACTGGCTTGTTGCGCATGACGTGGGACAATGGCGACCGCACCGTGCTGGTGAATCCGAACCTACGCGGCATTACGCTGGGATGGAACCTGCAAAGCACTGCGCAGGACGAACTCTTTGCCGCCATCGAAGGCACAGCGTTCCACACTCGCGTGATTCTCGACAGAATGGCGGGACACGGCGTGCACATCAAACGCGTGATCAATGCGGGGGGCATTCCGCAGAAGAACGATGTACTGAACCAGGTGTATGCCAATGTGCTTGGGCGTCCAGTGCTGGTTCCGAGCACAAGCGCCGTGAGTCTTGGGTCGGCAATCTTCGCCTTTCTGGCCGCTGGGATTTTCAAAACGATCGAGGAAGCGCAGGATAAAATCAGCCCTTCCCACCGTACGTTCTCACCGGATGACTCAGCCCGGCGAACATACGAGCAGCTTTATCCTTTATATAGCAAGTTATATTTTTCTCTTGGCCAACGGGGCCGCAACGGTTTGGGCGATATTCTACCCACGTTAATGTCGGTGGCTGAGGCGGTGGTAGCGACACGGTAGCACAACCAAACGAGGAGCGGCAATGAGCGTTCAGAAAGTCCTGCGAGCGATCGTAATCGGCGCGCTATGTTCAACGGTAGTTAGCTTGACTGCGGAGGCCAAGACGAAGGTGACCAGCCAGCCTTTTGGTAAATTGCCGGACGGAACTCCGGTGGAAATTTTCATGCTCACCGACGGCGCCTACGAAGCTCGAATCGCAACCTACGGCGGTATTGTGGTTTCGCTGAAAACTCCTGACCGTGGAGGCAAGTCAGCGGACGTTGTGCTTGGCTTCGACGATGTTGACGGATACGTCGCCAACTTCAACGGCCCGTCTGACGCCTTCTTCGGTGCCATCATTGGCCGCTACGCAAATCGCGTTGCGCACGGCAGTTTTATGCTTGATGGCAAGAAATACTCACTGCCTCTGAACAACGGCGAAAACTCTCTGCACGGAGGGCCGCATGGTTTCAATAACGTAGTCTGGAAGGCAAAGCCCGTCACGAACGGAGTGGAACTCAACTACGTGAGCAAGGATGGCGAGGCCGGTTATCCTGGCAACCTGTCGGCCGTGGTCCGATACACGTTGGTCAAGGGCGACTTGCGGATTGAGTATTCGGCGACGACGGACAAAGATACCGTAGTCAATCTGACAAATCACTCCTACTTTAACCTTGCCGGAGAGGGTGACATTCTGAACCATCAACTCACACTGCACGCCTCCCGTTTCACCCCGGTGGATGCGGGCCTGATTCCGACGGGCGAGTTGAAACCTGTGGAGTCGACGCCTTTCGATTTTCGTAAGGCTGCGGCTGTTGGCGCGCGGATCAAGGCAGACGATGAGCAACTCCACCTTGGGCACGGCTACGATCACAACTGGGTACTCGATGGCGGCGGGAAATTGACCGAGGCGGCGGAAGTTTACGATCCAGGAACTGGACGCGTGCTAAAGGTTCTGACGGATCAGCCGGGAATCCAGTTTTACAGCGGAAATTTTCTGGATGGTTCGATCAAAGGAAAAGGCGGGAAGCCGGAAGGGTTGCACGCGGCTTTGTGCCTGGAGACGCAGCACTTCCCCGACTCTCCGAATCATCCGGATTTCCCAACGACCGAATTAAAACCGGGCGAGCGCTATCATACGGTCACGATCTATCGTTTCTCAGTGCGATAATCGACGCGAGGACAGCATACAATTGATTTCGGTAAACGTTTGCTAGCACGCGCGAGGCAAACAGCGGAAAGATAGCCATGGATTCTCACATAAGTCGCCGGACTTTTCTCAAAGCCGCTAGTGCCACTGGGGCAGCCGCGTATACGAGCTTGACCCTTCCCGCCTGGGTTGTTTCGGATCGCGGCGGCGTAGCCGTCAACACCCCGCTCGGCACGTTTGCCTATTCTGATGTGCAGTTGCTCGACGGCCCGATGAAACGACAGTTCGAAGAGAACCACTTGCGCTTCCTGAACCTCGACGACGATCGACTTCTGAAAGTGTTCCGGCAGGTCGCGGGGTTGCCAGCACCCGGCGAAGACATGGGCGGTTGGTACGACCGAACCGGCTTCAGTCTGGAGAGAAATGATTTTCACGGCTTTATCGCAGGCCACAGTTTTGGACAATACCTTTCTGGATTGGCGCGGGCCTATGCAGTTACCGGGTCGCAACCGACTCGCGAGAAGATCGGTCGCCTTGTTAAGGGATATGCAAAAACGCTCGATCCGAAAGCCACATTTTTCGTTGACTATCGACTGCCGGCATATACCTACGACAAGCTTTCCTGCGGATTGATTGATGCGCACGAATTTGCACAAAATCCGCTGGCGATGGATATTCATGAGAAGCTCACGCGGGCGATGACGAACTATCTTCCTGAAAAGGCGTTATCGCGAAAAGAACAACGCGTCCGTCCGCACAAGGACGAATCCTATACCTGGGACGAAAGCTACACCTTGCCTGAAAATCTTTTTCTCGCGTACCAGCGCAGCGGCAAAACGTTCTATCGCGACATGGCCAAACAATATCTCGAAGATGACAGCTACTTCAATCCGCTCTCCCAAGGCAAAAACGTGCTGTCCTCCGAACATGCGTATAGCCACGTGAACGCCTTCAGCTCGGCGATGCAGGCTTACATTACCCTAGGCAGTGAAAAACACTTGCGAACCGCGAGCAACGGTTTCGAGATGCTTACAGCGCAGAGTTTCGCTACCGGCGGCTGGGGTCCGAACGAGGCTCTTATCGAACCCGAAAGCGGACAACTCGGCGACAGTCTGACGAAAACTCACGCCAGCTTTGAAACACCGTGCGGCGCCTATGGACACTTTAAGATCGCGCGCTACTTATTGCGCGCCACCAAAGATGCCAAGTATGGCGACAGCATGGAGCGGGTACTTTACAATACGATCCTTGGAGCGTGGCCCGTACAGACGGATGGCACTTCGTTTTATTACTCGGACTATGCCGTGACCGGGAAAAAGGTCTGGCACCCGGACAAGTGGCCGTGCTGTTCGGGAACCTTTCCGCAACTGGCGGCGGATTATCACATCAGCACCTATCTCCGTTCGACGGAAGGTATCTATGTGAATCTGTTTGCTCCGTCAACTGTAAGATGGACCAACCTTTTCGGCCGCTACGCGCTTACTCAAGAAACAAAATATCCGTTCGAGAACCAGGTTCAAATCAAAATCTCGGCATCGCGGCCTCTTGACTGCACTCTCTATCTGCGCATTCCTGCGTGGTCGGCGCGTGGTGCAGTCCTCGCCGTGAATGGCAAACGAGTTTCGAATCCAGCCAGCCCAGGAACGTTTGCGGGCATCCGGCGCACGTGGAAAGATGGGGACCGCGTAGAACTCGAACTCCCGATGCCGTTGCGCCTGGAGCCGGTGGACGCCGCCCATCCAAACTTCGTCGCCCTATGCGAGGGCCCCTAGTGCTGTTTGCGGTGGCTGATTCGCAGCCGACTTTCGACAGAAACACATTGCTGCAGGCTAAGCCGGCAAATAACGCTGCCGGGGATCAACTGGCAAGTTCAATCGATGGAAGCCACGTTGCGATGCGGCCGTTCATGAACATCGATAAGGAAAATTACAGCACGTACGTGTCGCTGAAATCTTAATTAAGACATTACGGCCGGAAACGCGGAAAGCCGAGCGATAAAACTCGCCGTACTAGTGTTGACTCGTACCTGATGCCATCCCATTGCCTGGACTGGCACTCTTCGCTTGAATCAATTGCTCCGTGATGCGAAACTGCTCGCGCGCCAAATTGCCTTTGCCAGCGCGTTGATAAATTCGGCCCAGTATGTAGTGGCTTGAACTATCATGGGGATCCGCACTAACAGCCTTTTCGGCTTCTCCCCGCGCATCTTCGAAGCGATTGAGAGCGAAGTAAGCTTTTGCCAGTTGATAATGAGCTTTCCCCGAAGCAGGGGCGATGACCACTGATCGAGTCAGCAGCGGGATCGCCTCTTCCGCGTGATCGCTTTTTGCTAACAAAGTTCCCAGGTTCAGATAGGGTTGTTCGGTATGGGCGCTCAGCTGCTCGTCCAAGGCAATCGCCTTGCGGTAAGCGGCGATCGCAGCATCGACCTGGTTTACCGCTTCCAGGCTTAATCCCAAGTTATCCTCGGCTTTCACATGGTTGGGATCGCGTCGCAACACTTCCTCGAACGCGGCAATTGCGAGTTGGAAGCGGTTTTGCTGATAGCGGACTCGCCCCAGATGGTAGCGCGCCTCAACGTTTTCCGGGTCCATGGCCAGAGATTGTTCCAGATAGTGCGCGGCATCATCGTAATCGCTCAACAATACATAGTTCAGGGCGATGATCTTCAGATCGTCGGCAGTGGGATCCTTCAGGCGTGCAGCATCGGCGAATAACTGCAGAGATTCTTTTGGCTCATTTTGGCGGAATCTAATGTAGGCGAGTAAGTACGCGGCATCGTCGGATCGCGGATGTGCCTGCCTGTAATTTTCGATCGCGGCAGACGCGTCTTGGAGCTGTCCGAGATTCAGCAGTGATTTTCCGCGATACAAAAGAGCGGCGGTCTTGCCAGGATCGGCTTTATCACACTCCGAAAATGCCGCGGCTGCCTCCGCCCAATGGCTCTGCCGAAACAACTGCATCGCTTGGTCGAACGAGGGCGATTGGGGAAGCAACTGAAGCGTAAGAATAAGGACTGTGTAACAAGTCTTGAACGAGTTTACGGTTGTCCTCATCGCGCGCTACTTGGCCGGAGTGCTCTCTTCTGTCACGGTGAGAATTTTGTCCGCCGGCAAGTTCTTTAATACCTGGACGCACCCGCTCGGCCAGTAAATCTCCACCTGGCTCACACCGCTCGCTGAACCCAATCCGAAGTGTACCCGCTTGTCGCTCGAGGATTGGTAACTGCTCGCGGTTGTGACCGTGGCATATTGGTCGCCTGCTGTGGTCGTGATCTTGATTCGAGCTCCGATGCCATCTCGATTACTTTTCACACCTACCAACTTCAATGTAATCCAGTGGTTGCCGGTTGGCGTATTGTTGCGCAGAACCCATGCCGGACCGTCATTTTCGGTGACGACGACGTCGAGCTTTCCGTCGTTATCGATGTCTCCGATGGCCATGCCCCGCGCTGCCCACCGTTGTTGAAATACTTCTCCCGACTGCGCTGAAACATCCACAAGTTTCCGGCCCTTATCATTCCACAACAACAATGGAGATTCGCGGTACCGCAGGTGTGGCTCGTTGACCTGGATCGTATCCATGACGTGAGACTGAACCACGAAAAGATCCTTCCAGCCATCATTGTCATAGTCCATGAAACGAACACCCCATCCTGAATGCAGCAAACTGATTGCTCCCAGGCCGCTTGTCAAGGTCGTGTAATCGAACGTTCCATCTCCAGCATTCGTATAGAGCGCATATTTCTGATTGGCCAGATCCGTAATGATCGCGTCGGACCAGCCGTCGTTATTGTAGTCTTCGAAGTCGACGCCCATACCCGCAAACGTTGTGCCATTGCCGTCGAGCCCCAGTCCAGAAACCACGCCCACTTCTTCAAAGGTTCCGTTGCCTTTGTTATGAAAAAGACATTCAGGAATGGAGTCGTTCGCCAGCAGGATATCGATCCAGCCATCGTGATCGTAGTCGGCGATTGCCAGGCCAAGGCCCTTACCGGGCTTGTTGATCCCCGCTTTCGCCGCCACTTCGGTGAACTTGCCATTCCCGTCATTGTGATACAGCAGCACACTGGCCGGTTTGAAAAGATCCGGATGGCAATAGGAACGGAATCCCTCTTCGCGGTGGCCGCAATAGATGTCGTCGAAATCCCACTCCATGTAGCGGGCAACGATTAAGTCGAGTTTCCCATCATTGTCATAGTCAACCCAGGCGGCGCTGGTCGCCCAGCCCGAGCCTGCTACGCCCGCAGTGGCCGTCACATCGGTGAACGTTCCGTCTCCGTTGTTGTGGTAGAGAGTGCTGTGACCGTATCCCGCAACAAAAAGATCGTCGAAACCATCGTTGTCATAGTCACCGACGGCGACGCCAGTTGAGTAGCCGCTTCCAGCGACCCCGGCCTTTTCCGTTACGTCTTCGAAGTTGCCATCTGATTTTTGATGGTAGAGACGATTCCAATACTTCGGACCATCTTTTTGAGGAATCGTGCCTTTGGGCGTGGGATCATCGATACGCGCGCCATTCGCGAAGAAGATATCGAGTCTGCCATCGTTATCGTAATCGAAGAGGGCAACACCCGAGCCCATGGTTTCGAGCAGGTATTTTTTGGAGGTTGGTGACGCCGCTTGCTTGAAATGGATACCGAGCTTCCCGGTTACGTCGACAAATCTACCGGCGGTGGGCGCATTCAGGGCAGGATGATTCTCCGACGCAGGGCTTTGCCCTAAGCTCGGACTGACGAGAAGGACAATAGTTGCAAAAGAGATTGCCCGCCTTCGTTGGCTGCCGCCAATCCCCCAGGAAACAGATCGGCGGTAACGTCTTCCAGTGCGGGCATTCAATCTCACGATGATGTCAGTTTAGTACGTATGGCTGCGCTCCGACATCCGCAAAGCGTGAACCGCTGGCGGCTCCGCCGTTAGAACTCAACTTTTAGTTGGAGCTGTAATCTGCGTGGAAACAGAAGGTAGCCTCCACCTCCCGTTGTCGAGAAGTTGTTGTAGTTGATGATTCCAAAAGCAGCGCCGTCGTTGGGTCCAAGATCGTTTGGCCGGTTCCATACGTGCCGATTAAACGCGTTAAGCGCATTCACCTGCAGGAGAAGATCGCTGCCCTCGGTTAGTTTGGTTCGTTTCAGCAGGTTGAAATCTTCGCTGAGATAGTGTCCCATTCGAATGTCCCCATCGACGCGCGGCAGAGTACCGAACGCATAGCTGCCTCTGGCTGCCAGGTTCGCCGCAGAGTTCGGATCATCGAAAGCTGGATTCACATTCCCCGGAGCATCGACGGGATTGAACATCGAGATGCCATTCGGCTGGCTTGGAGAGACCGGCACAAAGTGTCCGCTCTCCCAGGCGGGGCTGAAGATTTGGCTACCGGGTATCTGGTCGAAGCGTATGCACCCGGCGAAAGCTGGCACACCCGTGGCGCAACCGAAAGCAATCGGTTGGCCGCTTTCGTAACGTTGGACGCCGCTGACCGACCATCCTCCAACGATGCGATCGACCACGCCTCCGTGCGACAGGAATTTTTTATTCTTGCCGAACGGCAGCTCATAGACGTAGCTGAGCACAAAATTCTGAGGAAGATCCTGGTTGCTGATGGCTTTATCGCCGGTCTTGTTGAAAGCGT
>Ga0210391_10004399_pt1 | contig 11743 bp, 9 predicted proteins | sample IncBWC12OmetaG_FD_160573 | JGI IMG/M metagenome (GOLD analysis project Ga0210391, IMG submission 160573) | Forest soil microbial communities from Barre Woods Harvard Forest LTER site, Petersham, Massachusetts, United States - Inc-BW-C-12-O ...
CCACCGCAGGCGCTGGAGCTGCCGCGGGCGCGGGCTTGGCCGCTACCGATTGGGCGCGCACCGGTGGCGGGAAAATGGACAAACCAAGAAATGCGGCGCCGCAGATCAGTGATGTAGCTTTCACAGCGAACCTCCGGCATTATCCTATAAACGCGCGCTCTGATATGTCAAGCAAGACGAGCTCGCGTGGAGGTATATTCTTACTATTGCCTGTGCTCACCCGAGTGGTCGCGCGGCGCTCGGCTGACCTATCAGATAGGCGCCCCAGAAACTGTTGACAGCTTATTTTTCACGTGTTAGCATTCACCATGCGTTTAATACTTGCGGTAGTTCTGCTGCTTGTCCCCGTTTGCCTCAGCGCCCAAGAAAAGGCAAAGGGTCCGAACCCGTTTGCCGCGCCGAAGAATCTCAAGATCTTGACTGGCGACACTCCCGATCAGCTCCGTACGACGATGCGCGCATTCGCCGGTGCACTTGGCCAACAGTGTAACTTCTGCCACGTGCAAGGCGATTTCGCCAGTGATGATAATCCCAAGAAGGAAACGGCGCGCATGATGTTGACGATGGCGCGCGACATCAACGCCAAGTTTCCGGATGGAAAGCGTCACGTGACTTGCTACACTTGCCACCGGGGCGCGACGGAACCAGCCACCGAACCTCCTCCTGCTCCCGCGCAGTAGTTAGCTTCGCCTGAACTCGGCGCCCGTAATCAAATCTCAACACAACCGGCGCTCATGGGTGCTTCCACCTGTGAGCGCTTTAGTTTTTGGTCAAGCTTTTTGGGCGCTGAAGCGCGTTCACCGTTACAGACGCAGCGGCTGTTCTGCATGCAGTGCAAAATCATCCGAATCGTCTCCTTCCAGCAACATGCCTGATGTATAATTGCTGAGGCCAATCAGGCAAACACAATTCCCACATATCACTGAGGACTACAAGGAGAGACGATGGTTAGTTTGGCAGATGCACGACGCGTAATAGCCGCGGCGGAAAAGAAGGCTGCGGAAATCGGACAGCCAATGAATATTGCGGTAGCCGACGGGGGCGGCAACCTGGTGTCGCACGTACGCATGGACGGCGCTTGGCTCGGCAGTATCGACATTTCCCAGAAAAAGGCGTACACCTCGCGCGCCTTCGATATCGCCACCAAGGATCTGGCCACCCACTCGCAATCGGGCGGACAGTTCTTCGGCATTCACGCATCCAATGACGGTAAGATCATGATCTTCGCCGGGGGCATCCCTCTGAAGAAAGATGGAAAAGTTGTTGGCGCCATCGGCGTCAGCGGCGGCTCGGGCGATCAAGATCACGCGGTGGCTGAAGCCGGCGCGGCCGCATTCTAATTTGACCAAGAAGTCGAAAGGAGATCTGTAATGGCAAGTAATCGAGGAGTAGTGTATTTGGGGCCGGGCAAAGTCGAAGTGCAAAGCATCGACTTTCCAAAATTGCAGAACCCGGCGGGCAAGAAGATCGACCACGGCGTCATATTGAAGATCGTCAGCACTAATATTTGCGGCAGCGATCAGCACATGGTGCGTGGCAGGACGACCGCGCCATCGGGCCTGGTGCTGGGACATGAGATCACCGGCGAGGTCCTTGAAAAGGGCAGCGATGTCGAGTTTCTCAACGTGGGCGACCTGGTGACTGTGCCGTTCAACATTGCGTGCGGACGCTGCCGCAATTGCCGGGAAGGGAAGACCGGAATCTGCATGACCGTCAATCCGGCGCGCGCCGGCGCGGCTTATGGCTACGTGGACATGGGCGGCTGGGTGGGCGGACAGGCCGAATATGTTTTGGTACCCTACGCTGATTTCAATCTCATCAAGTTCCCCGACAAGGCCAAGGCGCTGACCAAGATCAAAGACCTGACCATGCTGTCGGATATTTTCCCGACCGGCTATCACGGCGCCGTTACGGCGGGCGTTGGAACAGGATCGGTGGTTTATGTGGCGGGTGCGGGACCCGTGGGATTGGCCTGCGCGGCATCCTGCCATTTGCTGGGCGCGGCGGTGGTGATCGTGGGCGACATGATCCCAGAGCGGCTGGCGCAAGCCAAGAGCTTTGGCTGCGAAACCATCGATCTGAAGAAAGATGCTTCCCTCGCCGATCAGATCGCGCAGATCGTAGGTACACCCGAAGTGGATTCAGCCGTCGATTGTGTCGGGTTCGAGGCGCGCGGGCACGGCCACGACGCGGGCGTCGAGCAGCCGGCAACGGTGCTCAATTCCGTGATGGAGGTCACCCGCGCCGGCGGCGCTATCGGCATCCCCGGCTTGTATGTCACCGGCGATCCTGGTGGCGTGGATGCCAACGCGAAGATCGGTAACCTCGGCATCCGCATTGGCCTTGGTTGGGCGAAATCGCATTCGTTCTATACCGGCCAGTGTCCGGTGCTGAAGTACAACCGCCAACTGATGATGGCGATTCTGCACGACAAGGTGCACATCGCCAAGGCAGTGAATGCCACCATCATTCCGCTCGATAAAGCGCCGCAAGGCTATCAGGATTTCGATAAGGGCGTGGCGAAGAAGTTCGTCATCGATCCGCACGGAATCGCGGGCAAGGCGGCATAAGCGTCTCGCATTTCTGGAGTAGCTGCCGCGCTTCGGCGGTCACTTGTTCGCGATAGGGATCGCCCGCGGGCAGTTGCTCCAGATTCGCTTCCAGGCTGAACAAAGCGGCGCGCGCCGCGGCGGCTAGTAGTGTACTCGCGGCTTCGAGATCGGGTGCTACAGCCGCGTGAACCAGGCTCCGTGCTTTCTCACAGATTGCAACGCCGCGAGCCGCTCCTCGCACAATATTGAGCGGTACCTCGATCACGGCAGGCGAGCGCTGGCGAAACGCCGCGATGTCTTCTTCGGCAAGGCGCGACAAATTCGCAGACTCGTCGGTCGCGTCTTCGATTAGCGCGGCCACGAACAAGCGGTCGCCCTGAAAATCTTTGCGCTTCGACGCGATCTTAAGCACCTTCGTCAGTAGCCCGAGGGCAAATGCGGCGCCGACACCCGCTGTGCTGACGCCCGCCGGAACCGACTCGACAGTTGCCAGCCGATCGCGAAATGCCGCCAGTGTCGAGTCCCAGATGGAATCCTGCATTTAGGACAGGCCGATAATTCGCCCTGTGGCCGTGTCCAGATCAACGTCGTAGTAGCCCGGACGCGTGGACAGGCCCGGCATGGTGGACATGGTGCCGAGCAGAGGATATAGAAAGCCCGCGCCAACGCTGGCGCGAATGTCTCGAACCGGCACTGTGAATCCGGTCGGCGCGCCCTTCAAATTCGGATCGTGGCTCAAGCTGTATTGAGTCTTAGCCATGCAAATCGGCAGCTTGTCAAAGCCTTGCCGCGTGTACAACTCCACTTTCTTCTCCGCTTCCGGCGAATACTCCACGCCCGCGCCGCCGTACACATCCTTCACGATCTTCTCGATCTTCGCCTTGATGCTCAACTCGAGCGGATAGAGGAAATGGAAATCGACCGGCTTCTCGCACGCCGCAATCACGGCCTTGCCGAGTTCCACCGCGCCCGCCCCGCCCAGTGCCCAATGGTTCGAAACCACGGCATCGGCAGCGCCCGCTTCAATCGCCAAACGCCGAACCAAGGCGACCTCGTTATCGGTATCGTCCTTGAATCGATTGATCCCGACCACCACCGGAATTCCGAACGCCCGCGCGACGCCGATCAGGCGCGTCAGGTTGACCACGCCTTTCTCAAGCAGTTCCAGATTCTCTTGTGTATAAGCAGGCGCCAGCGGCTGGCCGGCCGTTACCTTCGGGCCGCCTCCGTGCATTTTCAGCGCGCGAATGGTCGCTACCATCACCGCGCCGTCCGGCTTCAGCCCGCTATAGCGGCACTTGATGTTGCAGAATTTTTCGAAACCCATGTCGGCGCCGAAGCCCGCTTCAGTCAAAACATAACCGCCGGGTCCAACCAGCTTTAGCGCGATCTGGTCGGCCACGATGGACGAATTGCCGTGCGCGATGTTGGCGAACGGCCCGGCGTGCACGAACGCAGGCGTGCCCTCGATGGTTTGCATCAGATTAGGCATGATGGTGTCTTTCATCAGGACCGTGAGCGCGCCGCTCGCACCAATGTCATCGGCACTGATGGGTTCGCCGGCCCGATTGGTGCCGATCACCATTTTGCCCAGCCGGTCGCGCATGTCCGCCAGGTCCGTAGCCAGCGCCAGAATCGCCATGATCTCGCTCGCCACCGAAATATCGAACCCGGTCGCGCGCGTGAAGCCTTTCTCCTCGGGTCCCTGGCCGATCGTGATGCCGCGCAGCATGCGATCGTTGGTGTCGGTCACGCGCCGCCAGGTGATGCTGTCCGGATCGATATCCAGTCGCGCGAAGCGGCTGCGTTCTTCGGGCGTCAATTCGTTGGGATCGGTTTTCGAAATTCCAAGCTTGCGCAAGCGGCGCAGCATCACCGGAGAGAACCTACGCGAACCGTCTTTGGCCACTGGGCACAGCCGGTCGAACATCTGTTCATCGGTCGCACTCTTCTCATGAAACATACGCGCATCGATCGCCGCCGCCAGCAGATTGTTCGCGGCAGTGATAGCGTGTATATCGCCGGTGAGATGGAGATTGAACTCTTCCATCGGAATGATCTGGCTGTAGCCGCCGCCCGCCGCGCCACCCTTGATGCCGAAGGTGGGACCCTGGCTGGGCTGGCGAATGCAAGTGAACACCTTTTTGCCAAGATGCGCGCCGAGTGCCTGGCTCAAGCCCACCGTGGTGGTGGTCTTGCCTTCGCCGAGCGGCGTGGGCGTGATCGCGGTGACCACAATGTATTTCCCGTTGGGCGAATCTTTCAGCCGGTCGCGGATGGAGAGGTGTACTTTGGCTTTGGTCTTGCCGTAGAGATCCAGCTCTTCGGGAAGAATGCCGGCTTCGGTTGCGATCTGGTCGATGGGAAGCGGCGTGGCAGCTTGCGCGATTTCGATATCGCTAGGCACGCGCGCGAGGATATTGTTTAGCTTGTGGGGCATGGCAACTCATTATTCTAGAACACGCGCGGGCTGGTGGCTAACTCTATCGCTCGTGATGATTGCTGGTATAACCGGAGTTATACTATTGTTATGAAGACTGCCGTGTCGGTTCCGGACGAACTTTTCCGCCAAGGAGAAGCGGCGGCGAAGAAGCTACGCATGTCCCGCAGCAAGCTCTACGCAACGGCGCTAGCTGAATATCTGGACCGGAAGCGTTCCAAGTCGATCACGGAGCGGCTCAACGAAGTTTATTCCAAGCAGGACTCCAAGCTGGACCCCGCGCTCGAGCGCATGATGCTTGAGACGCTATCCAAAGAACGTTGGTAATGGGTGTTAGACTTGCGCCGGGGCCAAATCTGGTGGGCGGACTTGCCGGAACCGCGAGGCTCAGAACCGGGTTTCAAGCGACCTGTTGTTATTGTCCAGGCGAACGAGTTCAATGCAAGCCGCATCCGTACGATCATCGTCGCCTCGATCACTACGAACCTTGCGCTCGCGAGCGCGCCCGGTAATGTTCTGTTGCCACGCCGCACATCTGGCCTCCGCGAGGACTCGGTGATTAACGTCTCACAAGTTTCTTACATCGACTGCACATGTCTTGATAATTACGTGGGCAAGCTCCCGGCCCACATCCAGACCTCGGTCGATGCAGGTTTACGACTGGTGCTCGGACTCTAGCGCGCGGCATCGCCCACGGCGAAATACACACAGTCGGGATGATGGAACACTAGGGCGCTGACGCTGGCTTCCGGGTCCATCATCATGCTCTCGGTGAGGTCGATACCAATTTCTTCGGGCCGGAGCAGTTTCCAAAGCCTCTGCTGGGCATCCATATTCGGGCAGGCCGGATATCCGAAGCTATACCGTTTTCCCCGATACTTTGACTTGAGCCGTTCCTGCATGGTCATGGAATCTGGATCGGGAAATCCCCAATCTTCTCGGATCCGGGCGTGCAGCCATTCCGCGCATGCCTCCGCTGTCTCAAGCGCCAGCGCTTGGATGGCATGAGCTTTGAAGAATTCGCCGGATTGTTTCCATCGCTCGGCCTGTTCCCGGATCCCAGCTCCCGCGGTAACAACGAACATCGCCAGATGATCGCGTTGGCCATTTTGGGGGTCGAGAATGTAATCACTCAGGCACAGCCCGTCTTCGCGCGGCTGGCGAGTAAAACGAAATGTATGTGTTGGCAAGTGGATCGCGTTGCCGTCGCGTTCCGCTTCGAAAAACTGCCACAGCGCGCGAACTTCCAAGAAATGCGCGGCCTCGCGCTTCAACTCTTCCACCTGTGTATAAAGTGCGACCGCCTTCGGCTCGCGCTCCTGAAGGCTCTGCACAAAGCGCCCCCTGTATCCCAGATGCTTTCCATACAGCGTGTAGGGATTGATGAAGCTCCACACTTCCGCCAGATTCGGCGCGGCGCAGACCCTTCGGTCTAAGTACGGCGCGGGCGGAATCGGAACATCGGTGCGCACCTTGGCGCTGCGTCGATTGCTCGTGAGCGGCGGCGCCGGAGCCTCCGCAATGGGCTGTTCGCTGGCGCTCTCGGTCGGCCGGTGATGCTCGATCAATGCCTCGCGCTCCGACGGGCTCATTAGCTGATTCATCAGACGCAAGGCTGTCATGGCATCTTTGGCGTAACAAACCGCTTCGCCGTAGGCCGTCGCGATTTTCGTGCGCGTGAACTTTTCTGAAAGCGCGGCCCCGCCCACCAGCAAGGGCACTCGAATCCCCGCAGCCCTGAACTCGTTCGCGGTAGTAACCATCTGCTGCGCGCTCTTCACCAGGAGTCCCGAAAGGCCGATGGCATCCGGTTTATGCTCCAAATAGGCGTTGACGATCGTTTGGGGCGCCACCCGGATCCCCAGATTCACGACCGCGTATCCATTATTGGACAGGATAATTTCCACCAGATCCTTGCCGATATCGTGCACATCGCCCTGCACGGTGGCCAGGAGAATCTTGCCCCGCGCCGACCTCTCGCCCTTTTCGAGGAAACCTTCCAGGTAGCTCACCGCCGCCTTCATGGCCTCGGCCGACTGCAGCACCTCCGCGACGATCAGCTCGTTGTTGTTGAACAGGCGCCCGACTTCGCTCATTCCATCCATCAGCGGCCCATTGATGATGTCGAGCGGCCCCGCGCCTTCGTCCCGTTTGCGGTCCAGGTCGGCGATTAAGCCATCCTTGCTGCCCTCGATAATGTAGTTCGCGAGCCGCTGGTCGAGCGAAAGATCGCGGACGAGTTGTTTCGATCGCGTTCCAGCGGGGCGGAAATGTGCGGCAATGGCGGCGATATCGGCCGGCTGCGCGTTGAAGAGCAGATCGTGCGCCATGCGCCGTTCGTCTTCGGGAATAGACGCAAAGCGCTCCAGCTTTTCCGCGTTCACGATGGCCAGATCCAGGCCGGCTTTGGTGCAGTAATACAGAAACACCGAGTTCACTACTTCGCGCGCCGCCGCGGGAAGCCCGAACGACACATTCGAAATACCGAGAATCGTTTTCGCGAACGGTAGCTTCTGCTTTACTGCGCGAATCGCTTCGATGGTCTCTAGCGCGCCCCCCACATAGTTGGCATCGCCGCTCGCGCAGGGAAAAACCAGCGGATCGATCAGAATATCTTCCGGGGCAATTCCGTATTTGGTGGTCAACAACTGATACGATCGCTCTGCCACCGCCAGCTTCCTTTCCCGCGTAAAAGCCTGTGCGTGTACTTTGTCTTCGTCGATGCAGCCAACCACCAGCGCCGCCCCGTAGCGTTTCGCGAGCGGGCACACGCGTTCGAATTTCTCCTCGCCATCCTCCAGGTTGACCGAGTTGATGATGCTCTTGCCCTGGCAATACGTCAGCGCCAGTTCGATCGCTTTGGGATCCGTGCTGTCGATCATGATCGGGGCATGGATCTTTCGGATCAACTTTTCGAAGAAGGGAGGAATATCGCGCATCTCATCGCGCTCCGTGCTTTGCAGGCACACGTCGATGACATGGGCGCCATTTTTCACCTGACGCCGCGCGATCTCGCTGGCCTCTTCCCAGTTTTCCTGGGCGATCAGGTTCTTGAATAAGCGCGAGCCGATGACATTGGTGCGTTCGCCCACGATCAACGGACGATTGTTCTCGTCGGCTTCCACCAGCTCGATACCGGAGTAGTAAGAGCGATGCGAGCGGGCGGGCAACTGTCGCGGACGCTTGCCTTCGGCCATCTGGGCAATGGCGCGAAGATGGGCGTCGGTGGTGCCGCAGCATCCTCCCACCATGTTGAGCCAGCCGCGATCTAGGAAGCGCTCCAGTTGAACGGCCAGCGACTGCGGCGTCATCGGATACTTTCCCTCTTCGTCCGGCAGGCCCGCGTTGGGATAGCAGGAAACGTGGAACGGCGACATCTCGCTGATGGTGCGCAGATGATCGGTCATGAATTCCGGCCCGGTAGCGCAGTTGAGCCCGATGGACAATAGATCCGCGTGGGCCACGGAGGCGCAAAAAGCATCCGCGGTTTGACCGGCCAGCATCGTGCCGGCGGCCTCAATGGTCGCCGAGATCATGATCGGAATGCGCTCGCCCAGATCGTGCCGCAATCTCTCGATCGCCACCATCGCGGACTTCACGGTACGGGTGTCCTGACAAGTTTCAAGCAACAGAAGATCCGCTCCACCTTCGAGCAGTGCATGGGCCTGATGGTAGAAATTGTCCACCAGTTCCGGAAACGTGACGCCGCCCGTGACGCTGATGGCTTTGGTAGTAGGCCCCATCGCGCCCGCCACGAAGCGAGGCTTGGCGGAAGTAGAGAATTCGTCCGCCGCCTGGCGCGCCAGCCGCGCAGCCTCAAGATTCAACGCCGATACATCACCGGCAAGACCGTACTCGGCCAGCACCAGCTTGGTCCCGCCAAAGGAATTGGTCTCGACGATGTCCACACCCGCGCCGAGGTATGCCCGGTGGATGTCCAGCACAACATCCGGACGCGTACGCACCAGATTTTCATTGCAGCCCTCGATGGACGCTCCGCCGAAATCCGCCGCGGAGAGATGGCGCTGTTGGAGCATCGTGCCCATGGCGCCGTCCAACACCACGACGCGCCGTGCGAGTAAGTCTTCGAGCTCCTGTTGCCGTATCGCCCGATCAGTCATGCATAGCCCGCGCCACTTCCACTGCTAATTCGTAGCGTCCGAACGGAGCGCTCAACTGGACTCCCTGGACCATGGATCGCACTTTCCTGACCATTTCTTGTGCAATCGCTACGCCCTCTTCCCGTGCCTTTTCCTGATTGTCAGCATGTCCCATTCTCTCCATGAATTCGTGCGGCACGGGGACTCGCAGCTCGTTGACCATGAATTCCGCGTTGCGGAGGCTCGAGAGCGGCCAGATTCCACAGATCACAGGGATCTTGAACTGTTCGATGCGCCGCAGAAAAACTTCGAGCAAACCCAAGTCGAACACCGGCTGTGTAACTACGTATTCGGCGCCGGCCTGGACTTTCCATTCGAACCGGCGGATTTCCTCGTCCAACTGCAACGCTCCCGGATCGGCGCCCGCGCCAATCACAAACGCGGTCTGGGACCCGAGGAAGTTGCCGCCGATATCCAGCCCGCGGTTCAGATTCTTCACGACGTTGATCAGGCCAATCGAATCGATGTCGAATACAGCGGTCGCGCCCGGGTACATCCCCATGCGCGGAGGGTCGCCGGTGATGCAGATCAGGTTGCGGATTCCCACCGTGTGCGCTCCCAGCAGCTCGGACTGTATGCCCAAAATGTTCCGGTCGCGGCAACAGAAGTGATTCACCGCTTCAATGCCCGCCTGCTGCTGGATGATCTGGCAGGCCGCTTGAGCGCTTACGCGCGCGCTGGCTCGGGGGCCGTCGGGAACATTGATGCAGTCGATTCCGTGCTCGGCGCAGAGCCGCGCGCCCGCAATTTCCCTGGATGCATCCAATCCCCGGGGCGGAAGGATTTCCACCATGGACACGAATGTGCCCTCGGCCAATTTGGCCCCAAGCTTGGATCTTTGGGCCAGCGCTATGGGCGCGAGCGCTTTGGATTGTGCTCCAGCTTGGTCCAGGTGCTCCTCCACAATCATGCTGCGTTTCGCCTCGCGGAGTTCGAGCGATCGGGTTTCTGAACGTATCAGCCGGATGTGCTCGGGCGTAGTGCCACAGCAGCCTCCGACGATCCTGGCCCCCGCCAAGACCAGCCGCCTGGCGTACTGCGCCATGTATTCCGGCGAACTCAAATAGATGTTGCGGCCCTCCACGCGCATGGGCATTCCGGCGTTGGGCATGGCGCTTAAGGGCTTCGAGGAAAGGCGCGCCATTTGTTCGATTACTTCGAAGGTCGTCTTCGGCCCCACCGAACAGTTGATTCCGATCACATCGGCCGGCCAGGTATCCATTTCCGGGCTGAAGGCTTCCACCGCTGCGCCACTCGGGAGACAGCCGAAATCGTCGACCGCCATTTGCGCGACGATCACCAAGTCGGAGCCGGCCGCTTCCCGGGCCGCCAGAACCGCTTCGCGCAGCTCGCCCAAGTCGCCGAAGGTTTCCAAAATGAGCAGATCCACGCCAGCCTGCACCAAGGCCTCGGCTTGTTCGCGAAAAATTGCGCGTGCCTCGCTGAAAGACGTTGGCCCCAAGGGCTCCAAATGAACGCCCAGAGGACCGATGGCGCCGGCGACAAACGATCCGCGTTCGGAAGCCTCCCGCGCGAGGCGTACCCCAGCCTCATTGATCGCTTGGAGTTTTTCCGAGAAACCAAATCCCGCGAGACGAACCCGATTGGCTCCGAATGTATTGGTTTCCAAAATCTCAGCTCCGGCGTCGGCGTAGTCCCGGTGAATCTGCCGGACCAGATCGGGTGACGACAGGTTCAGTTCATCGAAACAGCGGTTGATAAAGACTCCCGAGGAATAGAGCATGGTCGCCATGGCGCCGTCGGCAACCAGGACGCGTTCCGACAAATGTTGCCTGAATTCCAGGGCGCGGCTCATTACACTAATCATCGTGCGCTTACCCCGTTTCGTAAAACGTACTTGAAGAAATGCGGGCTACTTGCCGCTGTGCGTCTTGGCGAGCGCTTCTTCGTCCCGGTGTTCGGCGGGCCTCGAGGACGATGGGAGATGGCTGATCGAGATCAGCGGCTGCGGATGCTCCGGCCGGCTGTCCTTATCGAGCAGATAGTTGATGTAGGAACTGGTGCCTTCGAGCGAGCGATTGCGAGGCGGGATGTAGGTTTTCAATTCGTCCACGCGGTCGGCCGCGCTGGCTCGGTCGTACACCGCCACCCAGATGCACGGCTTCTCCGGGGTCACTTCGCACTGTCCGTTGAACGTGCCGCCGCAAGGACCGTTGCGCATGTTCTTGGGACACGTCATGGGACACACGTACTCCATCAGGCCCAGAACGCAGTTCCCGCAGGCCTGGCATCCGAAGACCGGTTTCTTAAAAGCGAACTCGGCGTCTTCCATCGCCTTAGCCACGGAAGGGTGGCGGTCCATCCAGCGAAAAACGCCTGTGAGTGGCGCTTTCACGATCCCCGGCCAGTTGGCGGGTTCCAGCAGGTCGAAGATCGGCTGCGTCCAGTCGCGTTTCTTGGGCGCCGGCTTCGGCCCCTCGTAAAAGAAGAATCCGCCCTTTTCGCCGTAGCTGATTTCTTCGGCTAGTTCTTCCCAGCGCGGCGCCAATTCTTCCGCGCGCCGGATGATCAGGCGGATGCGGTCGGGCTCATGCGTGCCTCCGATGTAAGCACCCGCGTAACCCAGTCCT
>Ga0210391_10004400_pt1 | contig 11741 bp, 10 predicted proteins | sample IncBWC12OmetaG_FD_160573 | JGI IMG/M metagenome (GOLD analysis project Ga0210391, IMG submission 160573) | Forest soil microbial communities from Barre Woods Harvard Forest LTER site, Petersham, Massachusetts, United States - Inc-BW-C-12-O ...
AGCCGGGGTGACGCCTGCGCGCGCGGTGGCGCCGGCGACTCCAGCGCGAGCAGCGAAGGCGGATTTAGGCGGCGAATTATCATCGTCCGCCGGAGAAGACCGGCGCCGCAGCCAGCGCGTGCTGGTGCGTGTGCGCGCCAGCCTGCACGTGGCGTTGAACGGCAAGCCCACCACATTTGAAACCGTGACGCTGAGTGTAAACAATCACGGCGCGATGTTAATTCTGAAGCAGAGTTTGCCGCCCGACACGCGCTTCGTGCTGGAACATTCCGGAACGAAGGAAAAAGTGGCTTGCAAAGTGGTGCGTCCTTCGCGCGAAATGCCGGATGGATTTCAGATTCCGATTGAATTCGATTCTCCGGCGCCGAATTTCTGGAGGATTGCATTTCCGCCGAATGATTGGCGGCCGATGGACGATTTGTAGATCGCAGCGCGTTCGCGGAAATCGACGATTTAAGAGCAGATTTCTACTAGAAGGGAAGTTTGCGCAAGTCGAGGTTTCCGCCGGAAAGGATGATTCCGATCTTCTTGCCCGCAGCATTGATTTTTCGAAAGAGCGCGGGCGCGGCGGCGACTGCTCCGGAAGGCTCGACGACAAACTTGGCGCGTTCCCACAGCAGCAGCATCGCCTGCACGATTTCTTCTTCAGTTACCAAGGAAACTTCGTCAACTCGTTCGCGCAGAATCGAAAATGTGAGCGGGCATAGTGTGGCGCGCAACCCGTCCGCGATGGTTTCGGTGGCTGCCGCAGGCTCGATTTTTCCGGAGGCGAGCGAACGGTAAGCGTCGTCCGCGTTGCGCGGCTCACCGCCAATCACGCGAATCCCGGGGCGAAGGCTTTTCGCGGCGATGGCCGTGCCACTGAGCAGGCCGCCGCCGCTTAGGGGAGTTATCACCGCGTCGAGATCGGGAATTTCCTCGAGCAATTCCAGCGCCGCGGTTCCTTGGCCGGCGATTACCCGCGCATCATTGTAAGGATGCACAAGATGCGCGCCAGTTCGCTTTATCACTTCTGCAGAGACCGCTTCGCGCGATGCGATATTTGGCTCGCTTTCAGTGATTTGGCCCCCGTAGGCTTCCACTGCGCTCTTCTTTGCTTGGGATGAATTACGCGGCATTACGATGTAGGCAGGAATTCCGCGCCAGCGAGCTGCCTGGGAAAGCGCCGCTGCATGGTTCCCGGAAGATGGCGCGGCTACGCCAAATTTTGCTTGTTCATCGGTGAGAGAAAACACGGCGTTGGTGGCGCCGCGAATCTTGAATGAACCGGTTTTTTGCAGGTTTTCGCACTTGAAGAAGAGTTGCGCGCCTGCAATTTGATCGAGAGACGCGCAGGTGATGACAGGGCTGCGATGGATGCGCGGGGAGATGAGGCGATGCGCGGCGCGAATGACGTCCAGCGTCAGGTTTGGCACAGGAAAGTTGAGCGGCTCGCGCGCGGTGTGTTGAGCTTCGGTGGATTGGTTGTGAGCGGACATGGCGCGTGCCGTGGAGCATTATGGCACATCCCACGGTAAGTTGGATTCGGCGCGGTCGTGGTGAGATTCCGAGACGCGCGCGAACATTAAAAATCTTGACGTGGTTGCGGGCAGGTGCGATTCTCAGTTCCCCCTTCCGGTAGTAACTTCGCGAAAAATTCAAGTCGCAAGCTCTCCAGGAGGAGCCCATGCCAAGCCACGAGCGTCGTAGTGCCACCCGCAAATCCTACGCAATCCCAGTGCGATTTAACGTGATCACGGAGCAGTATGCGATGGTGGGTGCGGCGAGCGCGGGGTCAGGTCCGGCGCGCGCGAACGCCAAGATATTGACGACGATTCCGCTGCCGCAGCAGGGCGAAATCGTGAATTTGTCGGAGCGCGGCATCGGATTCAAGACCAAGCAAAATCTGAGCGTGGGCGAAAGCGTGGAAATATTTTTTACGTTGCCGACGGCATTGACGGGACGCGCGCCGGAAGACGTGCGCTGCAACGCGCGGGTGGTGCGCGTGGACAAGAACGCGGACATTCACGGAATGATGGCGATCGGCGCGGCGATTGACCGGTTCGAGCGCACTTCGATCACGCGCAATTGGGATAACTAGCGCTCGGTGCGCTGGAATTTTTGCTCCGCGGTTTGAATTTTGCTCGTGCGAACTATTTTGCCGGTCGCGGAGCTACGCTGAACGCTACTTGCGCCGCGGTGGAGTTGTCGAAGCGGTCGGAAATCTGCACGGCGATGGTGTGCAGGCCCGGCGCGAGGCCTGGCAGTTCGAGCTGATAATTTTCCTTTGGCCCGTCGGAGAGGCCGCTGGCGGGGAAGACGATGTACCACTCGCCAGCGTCCACGCTGTACTGGGCGCGGGTGATAGCGAGGCCCGAACTTACTCCGTCAAAGGCAATCTTCACAGTTGCCCCGCCGGAATCCGCGCGGAGATTTTCGATGCGCGGCGGAGTGTTTTGAATCTCGAAGCGCTCGCTGATGCGTTCGGTGGTAAGTGCCTGGGCCGGCGGGTTCGAAGGTAGATCCGACGCGACAATTTTCAGGTAATAGGCGCCGTCGGGCATGGTGGTCGCGTCCCAGGAATAAAAGCGCTGCGCGATTTTGTCTTTCAGCAGGCGCCAGGTTTGTTCGCCCTCAGTGCGATAGTAAACCGCGAAAACCAGTTCGTCGTCGTTATCGTCGTGTGCGCTCCACAGAACGCTTTGGTAGCCTTTTTCTTCGAACCCTTGCGGCGGCACCTCCATCTTCAGCGATTTGGAAGAAGTATCCAGGATCCCGCCGATGTTCGGAAACGGAGTGGCGCCGACGCTGCTGCGCTGCGGCGTTTTCAGTTGCACTGCCGCGGGGGTTGCGGGACCTCCCGGAGACGCGGAGAATCCCTGCACACGGACGCCGGGATCCTGAATGGCGATGTCGTCCACAACGGGCGTGACATTTTCGGGTTGATACGCAATGCTGACCCAGGAAACTTCTGGCGCGTCACGCTTGCCGGCGACTTGGAAAACTGCTTTCCACTGCAGGAAGCGCGCCGGGGGGCACGTCACGGCGGCGCCGCCTGCGCTGGAGTAAGGCCCCGACCACGGACTCCATTCTTTCTCGGGATTCGATGTGTTGCCAGAGCGCGCGTAAAACGAAACTTTCCCCTGCGTCGCGCCGTTTTCGCCCCACCAAGTCAGGCGTCCCCAGTGGGAGAAAATTTTGGCGTCGAAAGGATCGGATTCGAAGCTGCCTGCGGCTTCCTGGCCCGGGCCGAGCGTGAAAATTTTTCCGGGATTGGCGGTGCCGACCAAAAGTTGGCCATCGCGGGCGGCGATCAGGCTGGTGACTTGAGACGAAACAGTTTTGGCGACGATGGAATACACGCCGTCGCCCTGCAGCTCGATGATGGCGCCTTTATTTCCGGTGCCCAGCAGGACTTTTCCGTCTGGCGAAAAACCCATGGAAAAAACGAGATCTTCGCGCGAGGTCCAGAGCGTTTCCGGCGAGCCTGCCGGAGAGATTTTTACGACTTGCGAGCCTCCGGTGGTGGAAGGAAAGAGCGAAAAGGCTGGCGGAGGTTGCGCGGCTGCGGCGGCCTGGAGTGCAAGCGTGACGGCGCCCTGCGCTGAAAGCCCCTGCGCTGCGGCGGAGGGCTGCGGCGTGATGAGCGGCTGCGCCGGAGTCGGCCCTAAGGGGCGCTGTTTTTCCCCAATTGCTGCGGCGTAGAGATTTCCGCTAGAGTCGGTGAGCAGCGATGTGACTTCTTTCTTGTCCGTTTCGTACACCACGTATGCTGCGCCGGCTTTTGCTGCAGCTTGCGAATCTTTCGAGCCAGTCGCGCGGGAATTTTCGATGCGCAAGATTAATCCATCGGGGTCGGTGCCGACGAGCAGATTGCCCTTCGCGTCGAAAGCGAGCGAGCGGGCGTGACGCTCGTCACTTTGATAAAAAAGCTGGCCTTTGCCGTCGGGAGCTACAGCGTAGATTTCGCCTTTATCTCCGGTACCGACGAACAGAGTGCCTTGCGCATCCAGCGCGAGCGCCCAGATATATTTTGCTTTGGGATCGAAGAAGACTGTTTTTTGCCCGTCGGGAGTGACTTTATAAACTTTGCCGTCCGGTGATGTGCCGACGAAGAGATTGTCGTGCGCGTCGAATGCGATGGTTTGCGCGGAAAGTTCGGGAGCTTCGAATACCGTGGTGGGTTTGGCGGGATCGTCGAAGCGCAGGACTTTGGCATCGGAGCCGCCGGCGGCGTACACGCGGCCGCGCGAATCGGTGCGCAGCGACCAGAGGTAAATCAGATTGGGATCGGAGAGGGCTGCGAATTGCGGCGCGGGGACAAGTTTGCCGTCGCTGCGTATGGCCACACCTTTGGCCGTGCCTTTTTCGAAGTCCGAGTAATCCGATTGCCGCCAGAAGTGGGTGTGCTCGGCGTACGCGAGTGCGGGCGCGAGCAGCGCCATCGCCAGAACGCCGGACCAGAGGCAGGTGAAGATGCTTCGCCGTGTCATCGCTGCCAATCTCCTTTACTGCTGGAAATCTTTATCGCCAGAGTTCTTGAAAATCGGTGTGGCGACTGGAAAATCAGTACTTCAGCGGCTGAAGCCGCACCGTTTTCGCTGGGTTTGCGTCGTAGCTAAATCTACGACCTACAAAGACTCTCGCGTCATCACATAGACTCTTAAGCGCGAGACGTTATTTGACCGTAATCGTCAGCGTGCGTTCGCCGGAGATTACTTGATGCATTTCCACGGACCACTCGCCCGCGGTGGATTGGTAAAGCAGGCGCGCTCCGCCGGGGCTTTGCCGCTGGTCCAGAACATTGATTGCGGATGCGGGCGCATTGGGCATCACTTTGTCTTCGACCATGAGCGTGGGCGTAGGTTGCAGCAGCGTGGCGTATAAGCGGTCATTCTGATGCGCGCGGTTCATCAATTTGAGCAGCTCTTCGAGGCCGGGCAACTGTCCCTGCGAGCTGGCGGCGAGCGATTGCACGGTGCGATTCACCGTTTCGGCATCGCTGACGACGAGTTGCAGCGTACCGCGCGCGGCTTGCATGGGAATGGTGATTGGAAATTCCTGCACAAAAGCTGCGCCGCGATAGGGGCGCAGCTGAACTTTCACATTTACGGTTTGACCCGGGCGCACTTCGTTAGCTTCGACCCAGGCGTCGTCAATGGTGGCGGCGCGGCGTTCGGGCAGCGCGGTGACTCGCAGATGAATTGCGGTGATGTGCGGTATTTCGTAGGGGTTCGAGTAAATTTGGCCGAAAGTGCTTTGCACGTCGGTGGCTACGAAAAATCCGCCGGGCACGGGGTTGTCGGTCGGCGGGAATAAATCCTTCAGCGTGACCGTGGTGTGGCCTTTGATGGCGATCTCGCCATCGAGTTGCAGCGTAGAACCTTCTCCATACGCCGTGTTGCCTATGATGCCGTTGTAGGTTGCCAGAGCCACCAGCAAGGGGGTGAGCTGCGGGCTTTCAATGATTTCAAAATGAAATTGTTTTTGTTCTGCACCGGTAACGAGAGTCACGTCCACTGGAATCATGGGTGGCCCGTCACCTAGACGCCCGCCGATGGCGGTGACGCGGTCTTGAGTGAGAGTGCCGATGGTGCCGCCGGTGGAGATGATTTTGGTGGAAGCCATGGAGGAAGCCAGCGTGGTGACTACGTGTGCGCGCGAGAGAGGCATGGAAACGTTGCCGAAGGAAAATATGGGGTGGCCGCAAGCGAGGATTTTGCCGTGGTCCACGGTGGTGACGGTGCAGCCGGGCGAAATCGAGAGGTCGCCGCGAATTAATTCCACGCCCACCATGTCGCCGGGTTTCAGTTGCGCGTCTTCGGGTGAAGGAGCGGCGGTGCCGCCCGCCATCATGGACATGCCCCAGGCGGAGAGCTGCTTGCTGAACAGCGCGATGGTTTCGGGGTAAAGGCCGGTGGTGATGAGCGGCGTTTCGATGGGCACGAGAAATTGGCCGGCTCCGGCACTGGTCTGGCGCGCGAAGTTTTCGGGGAGGGGAATGCGCGCGGCGGAAAAAGTATTTTCGATATTTGCCGGTTGGATACTCGCGGCTGAAGATTGTGGCGTCGCGTTTGCTGCGGGTTCCGGTGCATTTTGCACGTCGAGCATATTTTCTATCGGAGTCACGCCGCCGATCGCTTCTTTGGTAAACGTGCCGAGTTTCAGCGAGAGCGCGCCCGCGAGCTTGCCGTCGAAATAAACCGGGCTGCCGCTCATGCCTGCGACCACGCCGGTGTGTTCGGCTTTTTCACCGAGAAGCTGGACGAGAATGATGTCTTGCTTGGGGCCTAGCGCGTTGTGCAGGACGCCGAGGACGACCAGGTCCACTTTTTCGATTTCGTCGCCAGCGAAAATCGTGTAGGCGACGCCTTTCATTCCGGGCTGCACCTGGCTGAGCGGAAAAATCGCGGGGGTGTCGTCTGCTATTGCTGCCGAAAGGCCGGTTAATAGCAGCAGAGCGGCGAGAAATGTGGGAAGCAATTTCCGGAGGGCCACGGGCATCAGAAGTTCATGATACCTGCCGCATACCGGGGAAGCAAATCGCGCCATGTTAGAATCTTGCGATGGCAAAAAAGACAATTTCGCCGGGCGGAAACGTCAGTGGCGTGGTGGAACTGCCCGGAGATAAATCAATTTCGCACCGCTACGCGATTCTGGCGGCGCTGGCGGAGGGCGTGAGCGAGATTCGCAACTACTCTCCCGCTGCAGATTGCGCCAGCACGCTGGAATGTGTTCGGCGGCTGGGGATTGCGGTGGATGCGAAGGGCGAACACGTGCGCATCGCGGGGAAGGGCCTCGATGGATTGAAGGCTCCGAGGCGCACGATAGACGCGGAAAATTCCGGGTCGACGATTCGCATGATGTCTGGCGTTCTCGCCGGGCAAACATTCACATCTACAATCACGGGCGACAGCTCGTTGCGCCGCAGGCCGATGCGCCGAGTGGTGGATCCCTTGCGGCAGATGGGCGCGGACATACGCAGCAGCGATGGCGATCGTGCACCCCTTGAGATTCGCGGGGGGAAATTGCAGGCGATTGATTACACGCCGCCGGTGCCAAGCGCGCAGGTGAAGTCCGCGATTCTGCTGGCGGGTTTGTACGCGGACGGTGTGACGAGTGTGCGCGAGTCGGTGCGGACGCGGGATCACACGGAAGTGGCGCTACGCGAATTCGGGGCAAATGTCACGGCAGCCAAGGGAGACGTGCGGATCGAGCCGCGACCGAAATTGCAGCCGCGGCAATTGATTGTGCCGGGCGATCTGTCGTCGGCGGTATTTCTGATCGGCGCGGCGCTGGTGCTGCCGGAATCGTCTCTGATGCTGCATAACGTGGGGCTGAATCCCACGCGTTCGCGCGTGCTGGATTTTCTGATTTCGATCGGGGCGGCGATCAATCTGGCGTCGGTGCAATTGCGCGACGGAGAATTGATTGGCGACGTTTCGGTGCGGCACGCGCCGCTGGTGGGCGGCAGTATTTCCGGCGCGCAGGTGGCGGAAATGATTGACGAGCTGCCGATGCTGGCGGCGCTGGGCCCGTTCACGGAGAAGGGAATTGAGATTCACGACGCACAGGAATTGCGCGTGAAGGAAAGCGACCGCATCGCGGCGCTCGCGGAAGGGCTAAGGCAGATGGGCGCGCGGCTGGAGGAATTTCCAGACGGATTGCGCGTGGAAGGGCGTGGGGCGGGCGCGGCGACGAGCAAGCTGCGCGGCGCGAAAGTGGATCCGCAGGGCGATCATCGGATCGCGATGGCGCTGGCAGTGGCGGCGCTGGGCGCTGAAGGCGGCACGGTGATTCGCGATTCCGAGTGCGTGGGCGTTTCGTTTCCGGATTTTTTCAAGACGCTGGAGCGATTGCGGGGCGGCGAAAATCAGGAAGATTTGCGCAAGTAGATCGTTCCGTAGCTAGTGACGATTGAGATTTTCGGTCCGGAGGCGCCGACCTTGCCGCTGAGACTGCCCGTGCCGTTTTCGTCCGCGGGCTTTAAGCTTGGCGCTTCGAAGTCGCTTTGAATGTCGCCAGAGCGGGAGATGGCGGAAATTTCGAAGCTCGATTTCGAAGGGAGCGTCAGATCCACTTCGCCGGTTCCGTTTGCAATGTTGATTTCCGCGCTGGGTGGTTGGGAATAGGTGACTTTGATATCCCCGTGAGTGCCGGCAATATCTAGGCGACCCGCCACGTTTTCGACCTCGATGTCCTTGTCATGTGTGGAGAGTTTCGCGAAACCTGCCACGTCCGACACGTTAATGTCTCCGGAATCGAGTTCCAGCCGCCCGGTGAGGCGTGACAGGGTAAGATCGCCGGCCTGCGAACTGTAATGGGTGGTCTTGCTGACGTTGCGGATGCGCACGGGACCGAAGAATTCGCCCTGCACGGTGGCGTCGCCGGTCACATCGTTCATTTCGATTTCGTTGCCGCGGCCGGTGATGCGGACGTTGCCGGAGATATCGTCAATACGGGCATCGCCTTTCGTGAGTTGCGCTGTCACGTCGGAGCCAATGTTGTGGACTTCGATATCACCGGTTTGCGCGGTGACGCTGACTGCGCCGGCAAGTCCGGAGATAGAAACGTCGCCATGATGGGAGTCGGCAGCGAGCGATATGCTCTTGGGGAGGGTCAAGTCGAAGTCGACGATGACGTGGCCATCGTCCGTTTCCTGATTCAGGGGATGAACGCTGTAGCCGTCGTGGGTTTGTTCGATCACAACTTTCAGCGATTTTAGAAGTTGCTCAGCGGCCGCCTGGTTCGTGGCCTCGGCGGTTTCAGTGACGCTGACGCGCAGATCGTTGCCATCGCCGACGTGCGCGACGATGTTTCCCATCGCGGTCGTGACCATAACGTGCGCGCCAGCAGGAATTGTTTTCGGCGGGAGTTCCTCACTTTGGGACGACTTGTGGCTGAAAACATTGAGGTCAATGTTCATGTCGGGATGTTTCGCGCGTATCTTCGTGTAGATTCCCATTCCCGCCAGGACGAAGACGATCAAGAGGAGCAGAGCAGCTTCGCCGCCGGTGAGTAGTGGCGGGCGCGATTCGCCGGCTCGCTCCGCGCTCATGTGGTCCACCAGCTTGGCGATGCCCCACAAAATGATCAGCACCGGCCAAAAGCGCCAGAAGAGGTGCCAGATTCCCAGGTTTGGATGGAAACGAGCGAGAAGAAACAGGATTCCGAGAACGATGAGGAGCAAGCCGCTGAAAATTGAACTGCGTTGTGGACCGCTGTTGCTCACGCGCGCCTCACGAGCCGAGATGACCTTCTTTGGACGCGAGCGACTGCGCCGTCAGCACGACACCAGCGACGATTAGCAGTATCGGCCAGAGTTCCAAGAAGCTGAAGCGCGTATATTCGCCGATCAGGAAGAGAACTCCGACGGTGATGATCATCAGCGGGCCCATAAGACCGCGAATCTTGCAGTATGGGCAATGGCATACCGGTTGGGTTGGGTCGCTCACTTGGCCTCCGCTAGGAATTCCCGCGCAGACGATCCCGAAGAATGAATCCGCCTATGAGGATCAACACGACCGGCCAGGTCTTCCTAAGCCACTCGTGCTGCAACAGCCCGAAATTGCCGAGCAGGAGCAGAGCGCCGATGCCAATGAGGATAAACGCGCCGATGGGCTTGCGGGCTGCGCTGCCATCAATCAAATTAGCGGGCTCGGGTTCTCCGTCGCGACGGGCACGCGCGGTGCGGTAGGCTTCGATGGGCATGTAGAAATAAAAGCAGCCGAGAGTGATTCCCAGAAACGCGTCAACGGAGTCGGGAAGGTCGCTGCTCAGTGCGGCGATGAGTCCGGCGAAGATCAGCACGTGAATCAGGGCCTTCATGTATTGGCCGTTGTACACGGCACCGAGGCCAGGAATGATGCCGAGCGTGGCGGCGAGCCCGGGGTTCACTTCAGCCTTGCCAGGTTCTGTCGCGGGCGGAGCGGCGAGCAATCCCGCCAGGCACTGCTCGCAGTAGAGCGCGCCGCGCACTTCGCGCGTACACTCCGGGCACAACGCCTTTCCGCAATTGCGGCAGAAACCGGTGGCCTGTACCTCTGTGTGTACCGCGCAATTCATCGAGGACTCCTGGTGGTATCGGCGAGCATGATCGCGGCAAAATTTCCGGCCCGATTAGTGTCGAGTAAGGAGGCGAGCAGCGTGGCGTTGCGCGCCTGGCTGTGACCGGGACGGGGAGAGGTCTGCGATTTCTCCTGCGGATTCACGGAAGGCGGCTGGGAGTTCGGTTGCGGCGCGGGCTGCGGTGTAGCGGATGGCGACGGTTCGGCGTCAGGTTGCAAGCGCGTCTGGATTTCGTACACGACTCGGAGATCGTTCACGAATTTGGCGCTTCGCGCGTAGGTGAGGTGGACCTGACGATTGGCGGTGCGAAAAACGTTGGCGGGGCTGAGGTCGGCCTTCTTCAGTTTTGCCGGGGACATGCCGGTGGTGTAGAGAACGATCAACAGAGTGGCTGCGACGGTGGCGACGCCCATGGCGAAACGAGGTTGCCACAGCTGCGGGATCCACGCGAACCAGCGTCGCAAGCCGGCGCTTTGCGGACGCGGGCCTACGGTGCTATCGAGAATTTTTGAGATTAGTTGGGGCGGAATCTCGAGCGAATCGAGCGCGCGCATCTGATGGACGAGGCCACCCACTTGCGCAACCAGGTTTCCGCATGCGTCGCAACCGCCGGCGTGCGCGGAAAATTCCGCAGCTTCGGCGGGCGAAAGAATTCCGTCGAGATAATCGCTCAGCCTTTCTTCGGTGCGTGCGCAGTTCCAGTCCGTCATACGTTCGCTCCCGCGGGTCAATTCTGCGGCCGAAGCCCCATTTCTTCCAAGATGCGGGCCAGCTCGATGCGCCCGCGATTGATTCTGGATTTTACCGTGCCTTCGGGCACTTCCAGGACAGTTTGAATTTCGCTGTAATCCAGTCCTTGCAAATCGCGCAAGATTACCGCTTCGCGCAATTCCGGCGAAAGGCGCGACAATCCATGCTGCAACTGGCCGCTCAATTCCGAGGCCAGCGCGAGCTTGTCGGGAGTGCGCGCGCCGGAATGTTTGTTCTCGAGCTTGGGCATTGCGTCCTCAATTGAATCCGTCAGCCGGTCGCGGCGCGTGCGGCGATAATGATCCACCAGCAGGTTGCGCGTGACGCTGGTGAGCCACGTGGGAAACGCGCCGAAAGCAGGCCGGTAACTCGCGAGCGTGCGATAGATGCGCAAGAAAACTTCCTGGCTGAGGTCCTCGGCTTCGGTCGAATTGCCGGTGAACCGGTAGCACAGATTGAAAACGCGCCGGGTGTGGCGGCGCACAAGTTCCTCCCAGGCCGGCCCTTCGCCCCGGAGACATCCCTGCACCAGTTGGGCGTCGGGCTCCAATCTTCTTCAGCCTCGCGAGTTGCATGCCCTTTCAGCCTCACAAGATGTAACGCAATCCTGGGCTAAAAAGTTCCGCGCGCCGTGCGACGGGTCGCGTCGAGCGGGCTAGTCGAGCCACGGAGACTTGCATTGTGCCGCATCTTATCGAGCTTGGCGACGAGAACACAAGCGTTGTGATGAATTTCGGGCTGTGGGGTGAAACCAAAGCGAATGCCGCCTTGACACTCTCGGAAGCTTGCTGTTACGGTGCGAAATCAATGCTGCGCACTTCACGACGGATTTTCCTGCTGCTGCTGGCCCTGGTTGCGCTTGGCGGTTTGGCGTACAAGTTTCGCAATTCGATCACGCTGGAAGGATTTCAGTGGTCCACGGTGGGGCAATCGCTGCGCGACGC
>Ga0210391_10004401_pt1 | contig 11741 bp, 6 predicted proteins | sample IncBWC12OmetaG_FD_160573 | JGI IMG/M metagenome (GOLD analysis project Ga0210391, IMG submission 160573) | Forest soil microbial communities from Barre Woods Harvard Forest LTER site, Petersham, Massachusetts, United States - Inc-BW-C-12-O ...
ATGCTCTGCCGCCTCGGCTTCTAACTTCTCTCGGATGTCAGGGAAGCGGTCGAGCATGAGTTGAAAATCGTCGCCGGGGAGACGGACCACCTCGACGTGGTCGAGCGCGGTGCACGTAGCGATGCGGGGCGTGCCCGTGAGAAATGCCATTTCGCCAAAATACGAACCGCGCGCCAGATAGGCAAGGACGATATCTCCGCCAGGGCGATGCTGCGAGACCTTGACGAATCCTAGCCGCACCAGATAAAAGCTGTCAGCCGCTTCACCCTGTGAGCAGATAACCTGGCCGGGCTGAAAACGCAGCAACTCGACGTGCTCGCGAAGATGGTCGATGAAATCAGCAGTCAAAGGCGCCAGCACCGGAACACTGCGAAGATGGGAATCCAGCGCACGCTTTTTATAAGTACGATCTAACTGCTCACGGAAAGTCTTATTACGCTGCATGATATCGAGAACGTTGCGCAGCATCTCAAGCATGGTGCAATCGGTCTTGGCGCGCACTGTGGCCGAGCGCGGATAGTGACTCATGCAAGTCATCTCCCCGAACAGTTCGCCGGGACCTAACTCGGCGATTGGGCTCTGATAGGGGAGATCGACGGAGGCATCGATGGGTATATAAGGACGGGTGCTTTCTTCATTGCGATCGTCGTCGACGCGTGAAGTAAGAAAGCTGGTAAGTTTGCTCAAGAAGCCGCGAGCGCCGCCCTCGGTCTTAACATGAGCAATCGGGCTGGCGAGATACACTTCCACCGTGCCGTCGACGATATAGAAGGCGGTTGCGCCGAATTCTCCCTCGCGACAGATAATTTCTCCCGGCTTAAACCGGCGTTCAACAATCGCATTCCGATTCAGTCCGAGAAATGTTCCGGAAACGTTTTCGAAAACGGGCAGGCCGGTTAGAAAGGTCGGATCGACGGTATCACCTTCGAGATGGCTTTTGACGATGCCCCGATTGGTCAAGGCGCCAGTGGGGCACGAGACCATGCACTCGCCGCAGGAAACGCAGGAAGACTCCCCCATCGGTAAGTTGTTATCGAAGGCGATGCCCGCCTGATATCCCTTGCCGCGCCGCGCCAGTACCCAGTTGTTGCGGATGTCATCGCATCCGCGAATGCAGCGGTCACAGAGGATGCAAGCCTCGTGATCGACTTGGATGGCGAGCGAGGAGTCGTCATGGCCCCGCGGCGTCTTACCTGTCGGGAAGCGTGACGGACCGAGGCCAGCCTGCGCGGCGAGGCGCTCCAATTCGCAATCTCCCGACTGCTGCTGCCGCGCGCATGGAGATGGATGATCTGACATCAACAGTTCCACGAGAGTCTTGCGAACGCCCAACAGTGGTTCGGTGTTGGTTTTGACGGTCATGCCGGATTCTGCTTGACGGACGCAAGATGCGGCATAGACTCTCTGGCCCACGTCAACGACGCAAAGTCGGCATACGCCGACGGGATTTTCATTTTGCTGATGACAAAGTGTAGGGATAGAAACGCCGCAGGCACGGGCGGCGTCAAAGATGGTCGTCCCTTCAGAGACGGACACGGGTGTTCCGTCAATTGTCAGTTGCACGTGCTTTGGAGGCGCGGTTTTCTCTACTATTGCGTCGGGCGACATGATTGTCTGACTCGGTTGTCGTGCCTCTCTAGCTTGCTAACCAAATGTGTTACGAATCGGTGATTGTCTGGATAACTCTTGCGCGGCTAGAGTTAGTTGAAGCAAACCCCTCCCGGACACCGCTGGTGAGCAACGTGCTCCTCTACGACGCCGGGAAAATGTTTTATTACGGAAGCGATGGGCACCGGCACCACCTGCCCCAGTCCGCATATTGACGCCTGCTTCAAGGCGACTGAAAGCTCTGTCAGAAGCTGCATGTCATCGGTGCCACTGACTCCCGCACTCCAGCCTTTTAGCATTTCGACCAGCTTTTGCGAGCCCACCCGGCAGGGCACGCACTTACCACAGGACTCGTTACGATAGAAACGAGTAGCATTGAGTGCCATGTCTAACATACATCTGCCTTCGGCGCAGACGACGATCGCGCCCGACCCGACCATGGAGCCCGCCGCCGCAACTGCGTTCCAGTCCAATGGCAGGTTAGCCGAAGAAGCCGGGAGATATCCTGAAGAAGGGCCGGAAGGCGCAAAGGCGAGTAACTTCCCTCCACCAAGAATGCCGCCAGCATTTTCATGGATGAGCTCATCATAAGTAATGCCCATCGGAACTTCGAAAATGCCAGGCAGATTCACATCGCCGCTGATGCCAACAAACTTCATTCCGACCGAACCATTCTTGCCTTGCGCCTTGTACCAGTCAGCACCGCGTGCGAGGATCACGGTGGCCAAACAAAAAGTTTCTACGTTGTTGATCACCGTGGGCTGGTTCCACAAACCGTTGGTCACGGGGAAGGGAGGCTTGTTGCGGGGTTCGGCGCGCTTGCCTTCGATGGCCTCGAGTAGAGCGCTTTCCTCGCCGCAGATGTAGCCTCCGGGACTGACAAATATTTCCAGATCGAATGCCAAGTCGCTGCCTAGGATTCGCGATCCTAGTAATCCTTGCTGGTAGCAGCGATCGATCTCTTGCTGCAGAATCTCTTTTGGCTCTTCATATTCGTGCCGGATATAAAGAATCCCTTTCTGCGCTCCCGTAACCAGGCCGGCGGTGATCATGCCCTCGATCACGAGGTAGGGAACGTTCTCCATAATGCCGCGGTCTTTGATGGTGCCGGGCTCGCTCTCATCGGCGTTACACACGATGTACTTCGGGTAACTGGGAGCATTGCGCACTAACTCCCACTTACTGGAGGTGGGGAAGCCGGCGCCACCCATGCCGCGCAGGCCGGCAGTTTTGAGAGTTGCAATAATTTCCTGCCAGTTTCGCGTTTCGAGGAGGCGGCGCACGACGGTATACTCGCCCGCCCCGTGGTAAGGGTTGGACGTTACAGCCACGCGTTTCGCGCTGCGGCCTCGATCAGGATGAGGTTTGCCCGCGAGCACATCCTGTATCATCGCGACGGCTTCGCGAGACGTCACGCGGGAGTGGATATTGTCATTGACCATGAACGCCGGAGCCTGATCGCACCTGCCGAGGCAGGAGACGTCGCGGATAGAGATTTCCTTTGCGTCGGCGCCTTCAAAAGCCGAATCGAGAGCAGAGCGGACCTGGCCGGCGCCGCGAAGATGGCAGCTCATGTCGGCACACACACGCACGTCGACTTGCGGCGGAGGGCTGAGATGAAAGTGCGGGTAGAAGCTCGCTACCGCATGAATTTGACTAACCGGGATATTGATTTTCGCGGCAAGAGTCGTAAGCCGGTCGGCGGGCAGATAGCCGAAATCGCGCTGTATGGCCCTCAGTTCTTCAAACACGACTCCAGAGGCTCCGTTTAAGAAGTGAGCTGCAACTTTCCTTACCTTAAGATGACGGGGGCGCAAATGCTATAGCAAAGTACATTCCATTCCCGACGGAGCGGCCAGCGTATCCCCACTTGCTGCAACCGACCGCACTCTCGCTCTTGAAGGGGGGAATTCGTCGTGTAAACAATCGGCTGATGAAATTGCGTCCGACGCATTTCTCGTGGTGAGAGAATGGCAAAATGCGAATGGCGCTGGCAGCGGCTGGTTGGCTTGTGCTAACGATCGTCGCCGGGAGCGACGCGCAGACTCCGAGCGCACCGGGGGGAGCGTCCGGCCCTTATTCGCAGAAAAATGCCGCGACTGGGAAATTCAACGGTCCTGGCGGATGCGCAGCGAGCAGTTGCCATGGCAGTGTACAGCCGAGGACTACGACTCGAATTTTCCAGAATGAATACACGATCTGGATTGCGCAGGATAAGCATGCGCGAGCTTTCAGCGTGCTGCAGAACGATGTTGCACAGCGCATCGGCACGATTCTGAATATTGGAGCGCCGGCGAAATCGCCGAAATGCCTTGTCTGTCATGCGCTCTACGTGCCTCCTGAGCAGCAAGCGGAGACGTTTGAACTGGCCGATGGAGTGAGCTGCGAAAACTGTCATGGGCCCGCGTCGGGATGGCTGGGGCCGCATACGACGAAAGACTGGCCTCACGAGAAATCGGTGCAATTGGGAATGTATGACACGCGCAACCTAGAGAATCGCAGCGCGAAATGCCTGACCTGTCATCTGGGCACGGCGGAAAAATTTGTCGATCACGAGATGATCGCGGCGGGACACCCCGATCTTACTTTTGAGTTGGGGGTGTTCACCTCGGTCATGCCGGTGCATTGGAAGATGCCGGAGCAAGGGAATCCCTGGCGGCAGGTGCAGGCGTGGGGCGTGGGGCAGGCAGTCGAACTGCGCGAATCGCTTCATCGACTGTCGCGGCGCGCGAATGGCCCGGTGTGGCCCGAGTATGCCGAGCTCGATTGTTTTGCGTGCCATCACAGCCTGACACGGCCGGAGGATAGTTGGCGGCAGAAGCGCGGTTACGCCGGACGGCGGCCGGGCAATGCTCCCTGGAACGAATCGCGCGTGGTGGTGTTTCGCGATCTGGTGCAGGAGATTAGTCCCAACACGGCCAAACAATTCGACGATGAGATCGTGCAACTGGCGGGCCTGATGAATGACCTTAACGGCAAACGGGAGCTGATTGCGGCGTCGGCGACGCGGGCGGCGGCGTTAGCGGACCAACTGGTCAAGCAGGTTGATGCTCAGGCCTACGATTCGGCGATGACCTTGCGTTTGATGCGACGGATTGCGGGCGACGGCGCGGCGATCTCGAACGAGGATGAGCGCGCGGCGGAACAGGCGGCGATGACTTTGGACTCGCTGTTCCGCTCGTACAGCCTCGGCGCGAAGGCTGCGAATGGGGGTGAGTTGCGCGCGGCGATTGACGGGCTGTTCGCGCAATTGCAGGATCCGTCCGCTTATTCGGCTCCGCGGTTTGCGGCGCAGATGCAGAGGATCAGCGAAATTGTTGGTCGGTAAGAGCGGGTTGGTGGAATCGTCGGTCGACAATGTCGTGTCCCGGAAATTCGCAGCCTAACAACCGACGCATTTTTACTCACGTGAAGCACAGTGGCAGTGCAAACAAAATGCATGGGTCCTTGGCTGCGCTCCGGATGACAATCATCGTTTTGACGCCGATTCGGGGGGCAGGGCAAGAGTATGGACGCTAATAAAAACTCCCGACCCGATGCCGCCGCTACCAAGGAACATGCGCGGCTCGCCGAAATCGGCGGCGGTTCTGTGCCGCCTTGGCAGAAGTGGGGGCCTTATGTTAGCGATCGCTCTTGGGGAAGCGTTCGCGAGGATTACAGCGCTGACGGCAATGCTTGGGATTTTCTGCCACACGATCACGCTCGCAGCAAGGCTTATCGCTGGGGCGACGATGGCATCGCGGGAATCTGCGACCGCTATCAACTGCTGGTGTTTGCGCTGGCGTTTTGGAATGGCCGCGATCCTATTTTGAAAGAGCGCATGTTTGGGCTCTCTTCGAATGAGGGGAATCACGGCGAAGATGTGAAGGAGTATTGGTTCCATCTGGACAACACTCCGACGCACAGCTATATGCGGATGCTCTACAAATATCCGCAGCGTGAGTATCCGTATAACCGGTTGATCGAGGAAAGCCGTCGACGCGGCGCGGGGGCTGAGTTTGAGCTGCTGGATGCGGGCATCTTTGACGACGATCGCTACTTCGATATTTTCATTGAGTACGCTAAAGAATCGCCGGAAGATATTTGTATACGCGTAGAGGCTTTCAATCGCGGGCCGGACGCGGCCGCGCTTCATCTGTTGCCGCATCTTTGGTTTCGAAATACCTGGAGTTGGACCAACCCGCCAAGCGGAAAGCCGATCATTCGGCAAGGAGAACGAACGCCTGAAGACCGCGCGGCTGCAAAGCAGCATGTGATGCTGGTGGCCGACGATTCAACGGCCAAGCCGCTGCAAAACATTCAACTGCAATATGCGCTGGGGCAGCGCTACTTGTATGCGGCTTCGGGCGGGGAGTTGCTGTTTACCGATAATGAGACGAATGCCTCGCGGCTCTATGGGGCGTCGGCGCTGAATCTTTCTGCATATGTGAAGGATGCGTTTCATCGGTATGTGGTGAACGGCGAGGCTTGCGTGAATCCTCGGCTGATGGGAACGAAGGCTTGTGTGCACTATCACTCGGAAGTGGCGGCGGGCAGTTCGATTGTGTTGCGGTTGCGCTTGACTGATCGACAGATGGCCGAGCCGCTGCGCGATGTTGATGCGGTCATAGAAAAACGAAAGCGGGAGGCGGACGAGTTTTATGCCGCGATTCATCCTCCGAAGGCTACCGAGGAAGAGAAGCTGATTCAGCGGCGGGCTTTTGCAGGGATGTTGTGGGGGAAGCAGATTTATCTTTTCGATGTGGAGCGCTGGCTGGAGGGCGACAGCCTTGCTCCGCCGGCGGGGCATAAGAACGTTCGCAACAAACATTGGCGGCACCTTAACTCGATGCGGGTGCTGACCATCCCGGATAAGTGGGAGTTCCCGTGGTTTGCCTCGTGGGACCTGGCGTTTCAGTGCACCACGCTTTCGCTGGTCGATCCGGAATTTGCTAAGGACAATCTTCTGGCGATGCTGTTTGAACAGTTTCAGCATCCGAATGGGCAGATTCCGGCTTATGAGTGGGAGTTTTCCGATCTCAATCCGCCGGTGCATGCGTGGGCGGTTTGGCGGGTTTATCAGAATGAAAAGGTGCGCACGGGCACGGGGGACACGGCTTTTCTCGAGAAGTGTCTGCACAAGTTGCTGATGAATTTTGCCTGGTGGGTGAATCGCGTCGACAGCACGGGCAACAATGTTTTTGAGGGCGGCTTTCTTGGGCTGGACAATATCACGGTTGTCGATCGCAGCGAGAAGCTTCCCGGGGGCGCGATTCTTGAGCAGTCGGACGCTACGGGGTGGATGGGCTTTTTTTGTCTTTATCTGATGCGGGCCGCGCTTGAACTGGCGAATCACGACAAGGCGTACGAGCTGCTTGCTACCAAGTTTTTTGAGCACTTCATCTATGTCGGCGCGGCCATGAAGAAAATGGGCGGGCGTAATTATCAGCTATGGGATGAGCAGGACGGATTTTTTTATGACGTGCTTCGACTGCCGAATGGGGACTTCAATAAATTTCGGCTGCGCTCGCTGGTGGGGCTGATTCCGCTTTATGCGGTTGAGGTGATTGAGCGGGCGGATTTGGATCCGCATCCGGAGTTTCTTGGGAATGTGGAGTGGTTCATTAAGAACCGTTCCGATCTGGTGGGGAATGCTTGCTACTCGGCGGATGGGCAGCGATACGTCTTGTCGATTGCGGACTCGGAGCAGTTCGCTCGCATTTTGCAATACGTTTGGGACCCGGCTGAATTCCTTGCCCCGCACGGGATTCGGAGCCTGTCGAAATATCATGAGCGCCATCCATTTTGTTTTGGGGGGGAGTGTGTTGGCTATGAGCCGGGGGAGTCGAGCGTGCGCATCAAGGGAGGGAATTCGAACTGGCGCGGGCCGTTGTGGTTTCCGACTACCTATTTGCTGATTCGATCGCTATTGAAATTCAGCCGCGGGCTGGGGGCGGACTTTGCGGTAACGACGGCGGGGAGTGGCGGGCGGGCGATTACTCCGCTGGCTATGGCGGAGGAGATTGCGGATCGGATGATTGGGCTGTTTCGTCGGAATGACGCGGGGCAACGTCCTTGCTTTGGGCGGTATCGGAAGTTTCAGGAGGATCCGCACTGGCGGGACTGTTTGCTGTTTCATGAGTACTACCACGGGGATACTGGGCAAGGGCTGGGCGCCAGCCATCAGACGGGGTGGACGGGGATTGTGGCGAATTTGATTGACGAGTGGCGGCGGTGAGGGTGCGACGAAAAAATAAAGGCTTGGTCGATTAGGATCACGGTGTTCGGTGAGAATTCGGTGCTGTTCTAAAGTGTGTTGCCGGGGTGTACCGACACGGTTGCGGACTTTATTTTCGTAAGGTAGTGATGGGGTTGCAGGGAAAAGTGGTGAAATGCGGGCTTGACAGGATTTTGGTAATCGCTCAGTTGAGCAACCCCTCAGTTGAGCAACCCCTCAGCGGCTTCTATGAGACGGCTAAAGCCTTCGTTGAAACCAGCCGCTTATCGCAGCGGTAAACCGCTGCGCCACCCAAAAGCCGGGCCTGAATTAAGTTTGTCCTAGGGCCGCCATCGCTCTTGGTCGGCGCGCGAGGACGCCCGCCGGACTGCCGCCCGGCGCTACAAACCCACGATCATTTTGACTTCATCACGTAGACGCCGTCCCAGTCGGAGGCTGGGGATTCTTCTAGGAACTCCTGGCAGCGTTGGAGTAGGACCTGAGTGGGGCCGTCGTTTGGATACTTCGTCAAGAGGTCGCTGAATTGTTCTGCGGCTTCTGGCCAATTCTGCCTGCGGTAGGTGGTTAGGGCCTGGTTGAATTTGGCCAGGAGGTCGGCGTAAGCTTTGCGCTCGGCGATGGGGGCCAGAAGTTCGTAGATCACTACCGGCTGTTTCTTGCCTTTTACGCGGATGCGGTCGACTTCGCGGGCTATGAATTGGTCGGACACCTGGTTGTAGGTGCCTTCGCTGATGATGACTCGGCTGCGGTATTGCTTGGTCATGCCTTCTAGGCGGGAGGCTAGATTGACATTGTCTCCCATAACGGTCCATGCGAGGCGCTTGTCGGAGCCCATGTTGCCAACGTTGACGGGGCCGGTGTTGAGGCCGATGCCGATGGCGATGGGGCGGCGGCCTTCGGATTCCCATTCGCGGTTGAGTTTGTCTAGACCCTTGACCATTTCCAGGGCGCAGCGGCAGGCGCAGCGGGCGTGATCCTGCTGCGGGTAGGGAGAGCCCCAGAAGGCCATGATGGCGTCTCCGATGTATTTGTCTAGCGTGCCCAGGCTGGCGAAGAGGATGTCGGTCATGGCGCTCAGGTATTGGTTGAGGAGGTGGACTAATTCGTCGGGAGTGAGGCCTTCGGAGAGCGAAGTGAAGTCGCGGATGTCGCTGAACATTACGGTTAGGTCTTTGACTTCTCCGCCGGGACGGATGTATTTTTGCGGGTCTTTTTCGATGAGGGCGATGACTCCGGGGGACAAGTATTGCGAAAAGGTCTTGCGGATTTTGCGTTTTTCGCGCTCTTCATGGATTACGCGAAAGCTGGTGATGGAAGCGTAGGAGGCTACTAGCGTTGCGGCGGGGACGACGAAGCTGTACCAGCGTCCCCAGTGGGCGAAGCCGTAGTAGATGAAGGCGAAGAATGCGGCCAGGGAGACGACTGCGGTGATGGTCGAAAACAGAGGGCGGTGGGAGTGGCCGAACCAGAGTCCGAGCCCCAGGCCGAAAAAAATGATGAGGGCGATGTCGACGATTTCTTCGCGAAAGCCGCGGATCAGAAAAGTGCGAGACGGCTCGGCGCTGTGGAGGAGGTTGTCGAGAATGTTGGCGTGGATTTCGACTCCCATGTAGCCAGAGCCTTGCTTTTCGAAGGGAGTGTTGCGCAGGTCGCCGATGCCTAGGGCGGTGCCTCCTACGAAAACGATTTTGTCGAGGAAGGCATCCGCGGGGACGGCGCCGCGGAGCACGTCGACCATGGAGTAGTGCTTGTAGGAGTGATAGGGGCCGATGTAGTTGATGAGGGCGCTGCCGTTTTGCCAAGGATGGAGTTCGTGGTCGCCGAATTGAATGCGCTCCAGGCCGTCGGAGGCGATGTAGGCGGCGATCTGCTGGTCGGGGATGCTTTCGTATTGGCGCAGGGCCTGGAGAGCGAGCGAGGGGAAGAAATCCTGATCCTGATAGCGAATGATGAAGAGGGCGCGGCGGATGGTGCCGTCGGCGTCGGGAGCGATGTTGAAGAAGCCATAGGAGGAGGCGGCTTCGGCCAGCTTGGGGAGATTGGCTTCGACTCCGGCGGCGACGGGGCCGCGGGCTTGGATCCAGGCTTGGCTTAGATCGAAATCGTGGTTGCCCTCTTTTACTTTTAAGACTTGCGGGAAGGCCTTGGCCCAGGCGATGTTGAAATAGGCTTCGGCTAGTTTTGGGTCGGTGAACTTGGAGCGGTCGGGGCTTAGGAAAAGATGGCCCAGGACGACGTTGCCGGCGTTTTTGAGGGCGGCGGCGAATTGGGCGTCGACGTCGGATTGTTGCTCGAGTTGCCGGAGCTTATCTTGCAGGGCTTTATTTTGCGAGGGCGCGGACGCGGTTGCGATGTCGCTGCGCACCTGCGCTAAGACGTCGAGCGCTTCGCTGCTGGCGGCGGTAGGGAAGGTCACGTCGAAGGCAACTACGCGGGCTCCGGCTTGTTTTAGCTGGCGGACGAGCTGGGCGTAATTGCTGCGGGGCAGCGGATAGGAGCCAATGGTTTGCAGCGTTTTATCGTCGATGCCGACGATGACGATGCGCGGGTCGGAGGGGCGCTTGCCGCGGGTGGCGAAACGAAGGTCGAGGGTGCGCTGCTCGACATCCTGTAGAAAGAGGAAGCCGGCGCGCTGATTGCCGCCGATTCCGGAATAGGCGAAGAGGGCGAGGCCGGCGGCGGTGACAACGATAGCGATGACGGCGTGAGCCTGCTGCGAGAGCCATTGGGCTGCGACTCGGAAAGGCAATCATCTACCCGCGAACGGCCAGGAATTGTACGGACAATTTCGTTGTGTCACCGAGCCGGGCCGGGGTTGGGGGCGGTGCCGCCTCGAGTCTCGGCGACTCCGAGGCCTACGCCCACGCCAGCGGCGACGCCGACGCCAATCAATATGTTGCGCACGGTGTGCGTTGCGACTTTGCCAGCGGTTATCGGCGGGTTGGGCACGTTGGTATCTTCGATGCTCGCCGTGGCCACGACGGTCGGAGTCGAACTGGGCTGGAAGCCTCCGGGCGGAATGTCGGGACCGATGACAACCATCTGGCCGGCGGTAAGAGTCACCGTGTTGGGCGAGGCGGTCGTTGACCCGTTGCTCGGATTGGGCGCGGCGTGCTCGGTGGTGAGGACTTTGGCTCCAGCGGCGGGCGTGACCGCGACTTTGCCGACGTAGCAGATGACGGTGGTTTGATTGCCGGTATAGCCTACGTAGAAATCGGTTCCGATTACGCCGATTACAGCGTTCGGCGTTTTGACTTCATACTTGCCATCGGGCTTGGTGATTTTGACAACCTGGTTGCGCAGCTTGCCGTAGTTCAATTCCATGGAAGTCTGCTGCGAGGTAGCATCGTGCTGCACGACTTTGAGTTCGCTGTTGGAGCCGAGGCTGAGAATGGAGCCATCGGTCAGGCCGGCTCGCAGGCGTCCCTGGGCATCGGTTTGGAGAAGATCGTTCCAGGCGAGGCCGTCTTTTACCTTCACCGATTGCGCGTTGCGCGAGGCCGCGGGGATGAGGGCCTTGACTTCTCCGGCAGTTTGATCGGCGGGAGCGGCGAACAGCGGCGTGGCCGCCAGCAGCGAAGACAGTATGATCGACAGAAGTGACTTAAGCACGCCAAGCCTCCGAGAAAATTGTTGGTTGCGGCAGCCTTCAGCTGGATTCTCCCAGAAAAAGGGGTGAAGTCAAGTGACTTCAGTATGGGGTAGTGTCTAGTGTGGCGCATGATTCTCAGGGGTAGCGCCCGGATGCGTGCGGGTTGTGCTGTCGACTTCGTCGTCCTTGCTCGGCGGGGCGGGACGCCCACCGGACATCCGCCATCTGGACGTGCGGATTTTCAATCCTTTCAAGAGCAGCTGACGCTGCCGGCCGGAGTCTGCGAACTACGACCATCATGGGCATTACCTTCGCGACGCGGAA
>Ga0210391_10004402_pt1 | contig 11735 bp, 5 predicted proteins | sample IncBWC12OmetaG_FD_160573 | JGI IMG/M metagenome (GOLD analysis project Ga0210391, IMG submission 160573) | Forest soil microbial communities from Barre Woods Harvard Forest LTER site, Petersham, Massachusetts, United States - Inc-BW-C-12-O ...
GCTGCGATCGCTGACGGGGTAATAAATGTTTGAAATCCCGCCGGCGGCGAGGCCGCCGACGATCGCGGAATAGTTCGCCTGCCAGTGGCCGTTATCGCCCTTGCAGATGACGGCATTGGCAATGGCATAGGCCGCGCGCGAAGGAATGCTGCCCGTGCCCTTGTAAAAGTAGCGCGGGTCCTGCTTGAACCAGGAGGGCAGAATGGCGCCGCCGAGCATGGTGCCGACGAAGCCGTCGGCGTAGTTAGCGCCAAAGCGTTTGGCATAGCCCTGCGTACCTTGGCCGTATCCGGCGAAGGTGTTGTCAGCCTGCTCCACGCCCGCCGTGAAACCGGTCATGAACCACGTCATGGGATCGATTTCAGTCCGCCACGCGAGCTGGTATTTCTGGTGCGTGGTCAAAGGGAGCGCCTCGTGATCGTAGCTCACGTAATAATTCGGCAGAATGCCCAACACGCGCTGCTTCTCTTCGAGATCGAGCTGCGCCTGGGCAATCTCCACTTGGGAACCGCCTGAGACGAGCACTTCGCTGGATGCGCTCGCTACCGGCAGAGTGATGGTGCGTGTTTCAAAGATCTGGCCGGGCTGCAGCACGCCGGCAACCTGCTGCGTTTCAAATCCGCTGGATGAGACGGTGAGATGGAAGGTTCCGGCGGGAAGATTGGTGAAGCTGAAGGTGCCTTCACCATCGGTCCGCTGAATCGCTGGCGGTCCGGCGCTCAAGTCGAGCTCAACCTCCGCGCCTTGGTAGACGGCGCCTTCGGCACCTTCGACCGTTCCATGGATGCTGGCGGGGGGAATACTGGCCGCGGACGAGCCCGCGCCGTCGGAGTTCGGAGCCGGACCCGCAGTCTGCGCACCTGCGTAAGCCGCGGCCGCGAGGCAGGAAACGAGCGCGCAAAACAGCAGACGCGCATGGAGACGCATATAGCGCGGCCCCCACGCGCCGCCCGGCGCGCGTCGCTCATGAACCTTGAATGAGATGTGCTGGTTCTCCCATCTCCGAGCCGAAGTTGGTCTGACTCATGGGAATCTTCGGCGGAAATGCCACTCTAGCTTAGACGAAAAATCAGCCAGCAGTCGCAGCGCGCACGGCATTAAGTGACTTTAGTTCACACCAACGGCAATTGGCATTCCCCAAACGGAGTATCGAGGAACGGGGGGACCAGCCGCTTGGTTCCAAGCAACCTCGCGGTGCGAACGAGTTGGTTGTGCGAGAGGATCGTGAATTAAGACTCATTGCTCCCATAGGTTGGAATCACCGGGCCCGCCGGCCGGCGACGCCTGTTTGAGGATGTCCTTTTGTAAGCTCCACAGAAATAGATATTTATGCCTGCAATTTGCCAATGGAAAATGTGGAGAGTAACACAAAAGTTAGATTGTAACGCCGTCCAGTTTTGCGAGAATTGACATAAGAAAGCCTGCAGAAAGAATTCAGAGATCCACTTCTCGCAAAGGCCGCAAGTGTCCTTTGTTTCTTGTGCTGGTCGGCGGAAATAGATTCGGCGGTTGAATCGAATATTGAGTTACTGAACCAAGTGAAAGTCTGGCATTCGGACTTCGACTTTTAGAGCTTGTCATTTCGTATGGGCTTCCGGCAGGACGCGGGTTTGACTGGTATCGCGAAGTCATCCGAAATCCGTGCTGGATCTCGCTGAGCAACACGAAACCAAGCCGACGCCTTGGATGGGCCCAGTTGCATCTCGAAGTTAACGCGCAAAACGACAATCACCCGCGAAGCCTCATGGCAGCCATCGCGCCATTCGTCATCATTCTTGGGGCGCTGGCCGGGCTTTCACTGCTGGAGTTGAAGTTCCAGGACAGTGGGCGCACATTTCTCATCAACGAAAATCTGTGGGCTGAAGCGCAAAAAAGCGCGTCCCTCTGCCTGCTTAGCTATTCCACGACCGGTTCCGGCAAAGACCTCGGATGCTTCAGGACGGACGCCGACGTTTTGCTAGGCGACATGCAGGTTCGCCGGGAGTTAGACACCAAGCGCCAGGACTATTCCATCGTCGCGGCTGGATTGCTGCGCGCCGGGAACCGCCAGCGCAACGTTCGAGCCGCCATCGTCCTCTATGACATGGCTCGCTGGAACAGCGAATGCGAAAAGGCATTCCAGATCTGGCGCGAAACGGATCCTTACATCCTCCAACTGGTGTCGATCGCGGATCATCTGCAGCGTGCGAAGGACCCTGGTGAGGTGCGGCGATTGCAGCAAGAAGTGCTGGACGTCGATTTCACGCTTTCCAATCTGGAGCGTGACCTTGCGGTGCATCTGAATAATGGACTGCATTTCCTGGCGATATGCGTTTGCGCCGCGCAGTGCTTCGCCGCGCTGACACTGATTCTTCTGGCTGTCGCTGTCTATCGCCGCATGATCGCGGGAAGGAAGGTTGTCCAGGAGCAGGTGAATTTCCTCGCCCACTTCGACGCTCTAACCGGTCTTGCCAATCGCGCGCTTCTCAACCTGCGACTTTCCGCGGCGCTGGCGCAGGCTCGGACCATGAAAAGGAAAGTCGCGGTACTTTTTCTCGATCTGGATCACTTTAAAGTCATCAACGATTCGCTTGGGCACTCAGCTGGGGATGCTTTGCTGAAAGAGGCCGCCGATAGACTACGAACGAGCGTGAGGGACTGCGACACCGTGGCGCGGGTGGGAGGGGACGAATTCCTGATTACGCTTGCGGAGCTGCACCACGAAGTCGAGGCGGATCAAGCTGCTGAGCGAATCTTGAAAGCGATTTCGGCGGGATTCAGCCATCAGGGCGTCCTTTTGAACCCATCATGCAGCATCGGAATCAGCATGTTCCCTGAAAGCGGCCAGGATTGCGAAACCCTGATCAGGAACGCCGATTCCGCGATGTATTGCGCGAAGGAGGGCGGCCGCAATCGTCTGCGATTCTTTGCCGAGGAGATGAACTCCGGCGCCATGGAACGGCTGACGATGGAGAACGATCTGCGGCTGGCGCTGGAGCGCGATGAGTTCTATCTGGACTATCAGCCGCAGATGGAAATCGCCACGGGCAGAGTGACGGGGCTGGAAGCGCTAATCCGCTGGAATCACCCTGAACTCGGCCTTGTGCCTCCGGGCAGGTTCATCCAGATTGCCGAGGCTTGCGGTTTGATTCTGCCGATCGGTGAATGGGTTCTAAGAACGGCGTGCGCACAGGTGCGAGGCTGGCAGGATGAGGGGCTTCCGGCAATTCCGGTTGCCGTGAACGTGTCGGCGGTTCAGTTTCGCCAGGACGGCTTCTGCGAACTGATACGGACCGTTCTGGATGAGACCGGGCTTGCGCCCCGCTATCTCGAGCTTGAACTCACCGAAAGCCTGCTGCTATCCAATGAGGACGTTATGTTCCGCGTGCTCGACGCATTGAAAAAGATGGGTGTCAACCTGACCATCGACGATTTCGGTACCGGCTATTCAAGCCTGAGCTATCTGAAGAAATTCCCCGTGAGCAAGCTGAAGATCGACCGGTCGTTCATCAACGACGTGCCGGCGAATGTGAGCGATTCCGCGATCGCGACGGCCATCATCAGCATGGCACGGCACCTGAACCTCAAGGTGATCGCTGAAGGAGTAGAGAATGAGCAGCAGCTGGCGTTTCTGCGCGCGCAACGCTGCGATCAGATCCAGGGATTTTATCTGAGCAAGCCGCTCTCAGCCGCCGCGCTGCCCGAACAACTGCACCTGCTGCATATTCCCATGGGCGAATTCGAGCTGGCCGCGACGAGCATGGTGCAGTAGGAACCTGTTTCATCCATGCGATCAAGCCCCCGTGAAAATTTCCCCCAGGGGCACTGATCTCCTGCATCCGCCAAGCACCGAATAATCCGGCAAACTCGCGCTTGGGTGCGTCAATTGGCGAGGTTGAATACCACGTTGATCGATGTTTCAACTTCGGCGGGCTCGTTATTGAGCTCATACGGCTTGTAGCGCCAGGTGCGCACCGCGTCGACGGCGGCTTGACGCAACATGAAGGGCCCGCTCACAACGTGCAAGTCTTTGATCGTTCCGGTCTTTGAAATTGTGGCTTCCAGTTCCACAGTGCCGGCAACGCGGGCGGTTTTGGCGATCGTTGGATAAACGGGCGGCGTCTTCTGAATCAGCATTCCAGCCGCAACGCCGGATGAAATGGCGACCGGTTTGAGAGCCTTCACGACAGGCTTGACGTCCGCATTGAAGGCGGTCGCCGCTGGGCCGCTGCCCGCAAGAGCACTCAAACCCGCGGAGCCAATGCTCTCGGGCGGCGGAGCATTCTCCGCGACTTGCTTATCTACGTCTCCCGAGATCATTTTTTTCGCCGTGAGTTGATCCTTCATCATCTGAACCTGCGACACAGTCGCTGCTCGCGACGGATCCCCTTCAGTCCCTGTCTGGGCGGCCTGGCTTCCCGTTGACTGCTGGCCTTTCGTCGCTGCCGATGGCTTGACCTGAGTGAGCGGTTGACTCGCCGGTTGATCCGGTGTACCGGTTTCCGGCTGCGCACCCGTTGCCGCGGAAACCGGCTGAAGGGAAGGCTCCGCCGCGGCCTTCGCCCCATGATGGCCCAATGACAGCATGAGGATGAGCGGAATCAGAATCGCTGCGGCGGCACCGCTCGCAATCATCACCTTCTTGTTCTTCCACGTCCCTGGCTCTTCGTCCTGTTCGGCCTCTCCGGAATTGTTCCCCGAGAAAACCTCGAAGAGAACCTTGTCCGCTTCGCGCGCTTTGGAATGCGAGAAGAATTCCGATGATGTGTGCACCTCATGGGTCGAGGCAACATTCGGAGAATTCGGAGGGGCAGAAGCCTCGTCCTGCGGATGCCTCGCTTCCGGTTGGGGTGAAGGGCTTGGCGTGTCTTCAGTTAATACGGCCGTCGACTTTTCCTGCTTGGCAAAAACTGGCTCAGAGAGGGCCGGCCAATCTTCGGGCGGGTTTTCCAGCGCGGGCGAGAAAACCATTTTGCTTTCCGCTGGCCGCTCGGCCGGTCTGGAAGTCTCACCGGGAGCAGCCTTCACTGCTGGCTTACTCGAGATACCCGACAAGGGTGCAGGAGAAGTCCCTTTTTCCAAACCGACGAATTCGTTTTGCGGCCTGGCAATGACTGGAGCGTGCGAGTCTGAACGCCAAACACGCGACCGGTCCGCGAAGGACGTCAGAATTTCATCGAGGTTTTCGGGTTCCCCGTGCGCTTTGGGACGCGGAGGCTGGCTGTTGCCAAAGACTGAGTCCCATTCGTCAGAACCGCCGGGCGCGGGCGCAGGAGAGGCGTCGTTGTCCCATTCACTGAAATTTTCCGGGAGCGTATCCGGTACCGCGGGAACTACTTCTTCTGAAGATGCCATTGGCCGTCCTCTCCTTTTTCGTAGATAGCGCCTTTATATTTACGAATTTCGACCGGGCCTTTTCGGGTCGTGTTGTGTCCGTTTGTCGATGCCGCCGACTCTGCATGATTCGGTTCGAGGGCGGTAAAGGTCCACTCGGACCGATCTTCAGCCGCGGTGAGCGACGAATTACCCTGGGACGTTGCTTCTTCCTTAGGCGCGGTTTTGGCCTGCACAGGCGTTGAGTCTGCAGGAACACAACCTGTGGTGAGGAAAGACCATTCAGACTGCTCTTCAGCAGCTTCGGCCGGCGAGGAAGAGTTATCCGACGATCCATCTGTCGATTCAGTCACCGATCCAATGGCCGATTCAAACGCCTCGGGCGAGGTGTGAGAGTGCGTGGGCTCCGGATCTGCAGCAGCGGGGCCGGCATCGGCAAATCCCCACTCTGAGACCTTTCCGACCGCTTCGGCCGGCTCGTCCTCCGCGCCGGAAACCCCTTGCACCTCAAGCTCGACCGTGGCCTGTGCTGGTGCGAATTTCACAGAATCCTTCGGGGTGAAAGACGCGGTGAGCGTGTACCTTCCCGGCGCCAGTACGTGGCCGACTGAAGGTGTGTAGACAAAACTTCCCGGAACCGATGCCGTGGCGTTCAATTCTGCGTCGCCCAATGCGGTGCCATAGGTAATTGCCGAGGGAATGGGCCACGTGATGTGGGAAGGCAGCTTCTCATTGACGGTGAGCGACACGGCGGCATCTGCCGTTGTGTAATTCAACGAATCAGCCGGTGTGAACGTGACGGACAGATTGTGTGCTCCCGGCGCTAGCTTGGCGCCGAGTGCGGGTCTATATGCCAAAGATCCTGGCACCGAGGCTGTGGCATTGAGCTGAACGGCGCCGAGCGCAATGCCTTCTGGGATCGGAGCCGGAATCGGCCACTCAACAGATGGAGTCGCCCTGGCCACCGCCAGCGACACACTGGCCTGCGACGTGGAGTATTCCTGGCTATCTCGCGGTGTGAAAGCCACCGACAGTTTATGCTTCCCGGCTGCAAGCACGGCACCAAGTGCCGGGTTGTAATCGAACGTGCCCGGAACCGACGCGGTGGCACAGAGTTGTGCAGCGCTGAGCCGCGAGCCATACGTAATCGGAGCGGGGGCTGGCCATTCAATGACGGAGGGAATCTTGGCCACAGTAAGAGTCACCGTGGCCTCTGTCGTGGTGTAGTTCTCACTGTCGTCGGGTGTGAAAGTCACATTGAGCGTATGGGATCCCCTTGCGAGCACCTCACCCGCCGCAGGGGAATATTCAAACGTGCCAGGTACCGGGGCCGAAGCATTGAGTTGCGCCTCGTCCAATGCGGTGCCGCCGGCAATCTCCTCGGGCGTTGGCCAGGAAAGGACCGGCGTCGCCTTGACGACAAGAATGGAAACGGACGCCTGCTGTGGACGTCCGCCTTCGGTGTTAGCCGGCGTGAACGTAACCCACAATGTGTGCGTCCCGACAGGCAGCACATAGCCGGCGCCGGGTGTGTAGACGTAAGATCCAGCAGCCGACGCAGTGGCGTTCAGCTGGGTATCGGTGAGTCCTTCGCCGTAGGTGATTGCATTGGGCGTACGCCACGAGATAGCCGAAGCCATCGAAGCCAACGTGGGAAGTCTCGGCATTCCATTCTTGCCGGAATCCGCCTGCCCAGCGCTCTTAGCGGAACCTCTGAATTCAGGTTCCTTCTTCCTCTCTTTGGGAATCGGAAGTCCTGTGATGGAGCTGGCCATCTCCAGGCTGATGCGCGAGATGCGTGCTTCGGCAATCCCGGTGTCGCCGTTTTGCAGTGCGCGAGCAGCGCTCTGATCATCGGGAAACTTCCAGCGTACCGGCCTGCCCAGCGCCTTCGAGATTACGTCTTCGTTTGCCGTGTCGTTGAACCGGGATTCGATCCGATTGACCACGATCTCGAGGTTTGGACTTCCTTCAGTGAAGAACTGCGAGATCAGCCGATTGGAATTGCGCAGCTCGGAGATGCCTGTCTGCGTGACCAGGTAAACGGTGGAGGCATCCTTAAACAAAACCTTAGCCGCGACGTCGATCCTGGATCCCACGTCGACGACGACGTGATCGAATTGGAGTCGCGCGACGGACGTGAGCTTTTCGACGGCTGCCTGCGAGACCTCAGCCTCAGGAACCTGGGTGGGAGCCGCAAGCACGAAGACCCCTGACGAATGCTTGACCAGAAGGCTTTGCAGATACCTCGCATCCAGGTGCTCAAAATTCCGGAGGGCATCCTCGGTCGAAAAATCCGCGGCAATTCCCAGACATAGCGCCGCATCTCCAATGGGAAGTGCGAGGTCGACGAGCAGAACGCGCTGGTCCGACCGTTGCGCGAGCGCAATGGCGACGTTGCAGGCGACCGTGGTTACGCCGGAGCCGCCTTTGGAGCCGGCAAAGACAAGCAGATTGCCCGGCGACTTTTCTGACGGGTCAGCTCTCTCTTGAAGGAACTTAGCAGTCCGATTCAGGGCATCTTCCAGTGCGCCGCGCTCAAGGGGCAGGAGCAGGTATTCGCGTACGCCGGCACGCATGGTGCGAACCGCAAGCTTGGGATCTGAGTTCTCCGAATAGAAGATGAACTTGGCTGCGTCGCCGGGATTTGCCTTTTCTACCAGGCCCAGGGCGACATCCGGATCGCTGTCCAGGTCAAGGATGATGACATCGGACGAGGCCAGCAATCTGTCCATGTAATCGGGTTCCGGTGGGTAGGAATCGAACTCGCGGACATCCGCGCGCCGGGTTGCGGCAAGGCCTTTGCGCATCGCCGAGCGCCGTGTCCCATCCGGGCCAATCAAGGCAATCGACAAACGTTCGACTCCAACGGAGCCGGCATGCTTGGTATCGAATTCTCGTGATATGTGTGCTGAACTCACGGTACGCGGTGCTCCTGGGGGAACTACCCGCGTTTCTGGTCAATCTCAAGTTGACACATCGTCCGGGAGCCGAACACGCAGATTTCTTTGGACCCTCAAAGTCCAAAGCATAAAAAATCTGGTCGATCCGGGAAAAACTCCCATCAAGAGCATCAGCTTAATGACTGCCTGTCAAACCGGTAGTTCTGGTGAAATAGTACCTATATTTTCGGCTTATGTGGAACTAAGATAACTACTTTAGAGGTTACTTAGGTGTCGTAGAACCATCCAATGCACAACCGAACCTGTTCACCGGGTGCCCGGAAAGTTGTATTGACGAGAGGAACTACAGCACTTATGAGCTGAAGCCCTCTAACTGCTGAACCATTTCCGGCTCACTGCGGCTGGCTCGATTGTGGTTGGCTTGGTTGCGGCTGACTTGATTGCGGCTGGCCGGGAAGAGCGGGGTGGGTGTGGCTCGCGCCGTGGATATCGACGCCGAACTGCGGATTCTCGCGCGTTCCGTTGACGTGAATGGGAACTTCAGTTCCGGCGCCATCTTTCTTGAAAAACCTATCTGCCGGCTTGAGCAGCAAACCCTTCCAGCCGCCGACCATCTGCGAAACGGTGGCTTGCGTTCTCGCTTTGCCGGTGAAATCGAGGGTGCTGCCTTCAATGCCATACTTGCCGGCCAAATCGATCTCCGCCCCAGGAACTGTGTACTTCAAGTCTGGCAGGGTGATGATTCCACTTACCATTTTGAAATCGCTCTGCATTGCCGAGCGCACATCGCCGCCCTCGCCGCGCTTGGCGTCTTTGGGCTGGCCCTGCCCGCGCAGGCTGAGCTGGCCAACGTAGTTTTGAATCTTGGAACTGGTGAACTCGGCGTCGTCGAGCAAGAAGTTACCGTCAAGCCGGATGCGCTCGTGAACGGGTTCTTTTCCCGGAGGGATGTCGAGCGCGGTCTTGAGCGTCAGATCGCCAGTCAGCAGCGGCGTGCCTGACTTGCTGGTAAGCCGCAGGAAGTCCTCCATCTTGCCGCGATCGACATTTACCTTGAGTGCAATGTCGCGCCCGGCGGGCCTGATGGCTCCGTTTGGGAGCTTGAGTTCCTGTGAGCGCACAATCTGGCCCTCGACGGTGAAGTGCGATTGGCCAAGAACCGCATCGACGGGCTGAAGCCACGTATCGCCGTTAGTGCCATCCACGAGAGCGTGGAATTTGGTGTGCAACGGCAAAGCGGTTCCGAAGTGTGTGAGACGGAAATCGGGAGTATCGGTTTCACCATCGACCGTCATGTCGCGCAGCCCGCCTTCGTAACTGCCTGTCGAGTCGAGGATTCCAGCGATGCCTTTGAAGACGCCGAGATCGGCATGTTCAAAGCGATAGTCGCCGGTGATGGGTGTCTCGCCGGGATCGTCCACATCCCACGGGCCCAGCGTGCCTGATGTGTTAATCACTCCTGCCGGCTTGGGATTGGTGAGCTCCGCTTTGAATTGCATGGGCCCGCCCGCGCTGACGCCAGTGAGCCTGATCTGCGCGATGGCAAATTCGAGAGGCAGTTTGCCCGGCTTGCTGGATTCGAGCGTCAGGTGCGCATTCCTGCAATTGAGGGTGTCGATAGCGAAGTGAAGGAGCGCGGCGCCGATTTTCTCCTTGTTTGTTTCGCGATTTTCCGGTGGCTCTGTCAGATGGGCAAAGTGCGTTTTTGGCGGGACGTCAATGTAGAGGCCTTCGAGCTCGACGACCGCGATGCGGATAGGCTTTTGCGGGTCGTAGTGGAGCGGCGCATGAAAGCGGAACTCGTCAAGCCGGATGAGTGGCGCACCCGCGTTGGCTGGGGCTGTGTTGGGCGCGGCGGCGCTGGATGCGGCCGCGCCAGTGTCGGGCGGTGCTGCGCCAACATTGCTATCAGCTGCGCCCGGCGCTCCGGGAACGGCAACTCCGCCCACCTGGGCCGGAGGCCAGATGCGCAGCCCTTTTCCCTCGGCCCACAATCCATTGACCAGCGAGATATGAAAGCTGTCGAGCTCAACGCGCGCATGAAAATGGTCGCCGAGCTTCTCCACGATCACCGCGCGCAGCATGGGCTCTGCACGGTGCAGGGAAACCGCGACGATGACGCCCAACGCGACAAGCACGAGCGCGAGGACGCCGCCGACCCACATGAGCCACAGATGCCTGCCGCCGGCCTTTGCACGTTGTCGCGCCACGCCCACCCCTCGCCGCCTTCATTTTCGCAGGGCCAACTGGAACCCGAAACGGCAACCCGCTGCAACCGTTTGATGCGAATCAACGATTCGAGCTGAGCCCGGCTTGTTCCTTTGCCCTCTCAGTCGTTAGACTCATTTCACCGATGCAAGAGCTGATTGAGAATCTCGTAAAGCTGCAATCGATCGAACTGGAGCGCAATCGCCTGAACAAAGACCTCCGCGCGCTCCCCGCGCAAGTGACGCGCGCCGAGGTCGAGCTTGCGGCTGCGGAACGCCAATCTGCCGATGCGTCGGCCGCGCTGAGCCGAGAGGAAACGCTGCGCACGCGCCTGGAGCGGGAGATCGAGGGCCATCGCCAGAAGACGAAGCGATTCCGTACACAGCTCGATTCGGTCACGACCCCCGAGCAGGCGGCGGCGATCGAACATGAAATCCAGTTCACGACGGCCGAGGCGGATCGCCTGGAGAACGAGGAGTTCGCGAGCCTCGAGCGAACTGAAGCCCAGGAGAAAGGGCTTGCCGAGTCAAGAACGCAAGTTGAATCCCGGGCTGAAGCCCTTGACGTGGTTCGCGCGGATATTGCTGCGCGTCAGCGCCAGATCGCGGCTGAGATCGGCGCCCTCGACGCCGGCCGCCTGGCGGTCCGCTCGGCGATTGCTCCCGAATGGCTGGCGCAATTCGATCGCATCGCGAGCCAGCGCGGCACGGGCATTGCCCGCGCGGAAAACCAGCAGTGCACGGGATGCCGCATGGGCGTCCGCCCGCAAGTCTGGAACCAACTGCGCGAAGGCCAACTGCTGAACTGCGACAGTTGCAACCGGCTGCTCTACTGGGATCCGGCGCTGCAGCCGGCGCCCAAGGAGCCGAAACCGGAGGTTATTCCGGGAGCGGGGCGCGCAGTTCGCAAGCCACGGCAGGCCGAGGCGTAAAGCGCATTCCATTCGCTGCAGCGCACACATCGCGTTCCGCTTCGTTCCGATATACTCGCCGCCATGATCCCGATCGGGACGCACCCGGCCTGGCATCCGGTATTTGAAACCGCGGCTTATGTGTCAGCCTATGCGGTCTTCCGTTTCAATAAGGAACATCAGGGCGACGTGATTGCCGAGTCGCAGCGATGGACGGTGCTGGCCGCAGCTGCCGTGGGCGCGCTGCTGGGCAGCCGAATCTTGGGCATCGCCGAGCAATGGCCGAAAGTGGAAGCAGCGTGGCAGGCGCATCGCATGTTCTCACTGCTCTTCGCTTCCGGCGGAAAAACCATTGTCGGCGGGTTGCTGGGAGGCTGGTTTGCAGTGGAGATGGTGAAGCG
>Ga0210391_10004403_pt1 | contig 11733 bp, 14 predicted proteins | sample IncBWC12OmetaG_FD_160573 | JGI IMG/M metagenome (GOLD analysis project Ga0210391, IMG submission 160573) | Forest soil microbial communities from Barre Woods Harvard Forest LTER site, Petersham, Massachusetts, United States - Inc-BW-C-12-O ...
ATGGCCGTTCCGGAAAGTAGGTCGCGCACCGAAGTACGACCCCCGCATGTTCACCGCCAGGGCGACGCTGCAGCCGTACGAAAGCAGCTGACCGCCGAAGGCGATTCGAGCTGGCGAGCGCCCATTCCCTGCCACGAGATCGCTGCGCCGGCTCATCCCCTTGCATGCCGCGAGTCCGTGCGTTACACACTAAACCGTATGGTTCAGTATGCGAGAGACTGAAACGGAAGGAAAAAGGCCGATGGACGCCAGACGAGAGAGTGAGCCCGCCGCCACGAAGAACCACACGACGATAGAACGGACGTCCGAACGTGAGCTCGTCGTCACGCGAACCATCAACGGCCCGGCGCGCATCGTGTTCGAGGCGTGGACCAAGCCCGAGCTGCTCAAACGCTGGTGGGCACCGAAGTCGACGGGCTTGATCCTGCTTTCCTGCGAGGCGGATGTTCGTGTCGGAGGCACGTACCGCTTCGTGTTCGGCCACGATGCGTCGGAGTCCATGGCCTTCTTCGGGAGGTATGTCGAAGTGACTCCGCACTCGCGCCTCGTCTGGACGAGCGACGAAGGGGCTGGCGGTGAAGCCGTCACCACGACGACCTTCGAGGAACAAGGTGGCAAGACGCTGCTGGTCGTGCGCGAGCTCTATCCCTCGAAGGAGGCTCTCGACGGCGCGATGGCCTCCGGGATGGAGCCTGGAACACGCGAGACCTTCGAGCAGCTCGAAGAGCTTGTCGTCACCCTGGGCGCGGACGTGGGACGGTCGTGAAGTCGTCGACCTCGCCGCTCCGCGCTCGGTCGCCTCTCATTGCGTCTCGCAGAAACTGACGGGCGTCGAGACATTGCACACGGGCGCCGACGGGGGGCAATCGGACGCCTTGAGGCAGGGGGAGCACGACGAGGCGCCGGTGGCGACATAATCGAAGTAGCAGGCGCACGACCCCGTTGGAGCGTACGACGCGAGAGGCCCGAGCTCGGAGCTACGCGTGACGTTCATGGCGCATGGCGGGACGAGGTTCGTCTGCGCTTCGATCTGGGTCAGATCGACTCCGGCCAGTGACTGGGTACCGGTCATCAGCGCCATGACCCGCGCGACGTCGGAGTTCGTCGGTAGGCCGTTGGCGTCGACCCGCACGAAGAAGTGCAACGGCCCCCAGAGCGAATAGTGGCCGTCGCGCACGTTCGCCTTGTCGTGCGCCGTCGCGGTGGAGTCTGGAAAGTAGCCGCAGGATTGATCGAAATCCTTGTACGCAAGAACGTTGATATGGATTGCGGTCGTCGGGTCCACGTTCGTGTCCGCGAGGATCCCGATGGCCTGTTCGGGGTTCGGATCGACTTCGAGTGCGTTGATCACCGCCGCGGCCCCCGAAATGCCCGCGCTGACGTTGACCGGTACCGTCGCCGCGTCGACGCCGGCCCATGAAGCGAAGGGCACGCCGATCCCGACCGCGATCAGCGCTTGTGTCGCGGCCGTCGTGTTGCGCCGATAGATCGAGCCGTTCACCGTCCATGGCGCGACGCCGGAGTCGGACCCGAAACCAAAGACGAAGTAGGCTGCCGTCGCGCTGATCGCCGTCTGGGTCGACGCGCTCGGGACGACGAAGACCATCGGTTGAATTGGACCGAGGAAGTCCGATACGCCCGCGGGCAACTTCCCGCCGGGCAGCGTCCCGCACGTCGGCGCGTAGACGTCCGACGCCCCGATGTCGGCCGTGGGAGGGCCACCGTTCGGGCCGCCGGTCTTGGGCAACGTGCAGGTTCCCTGCGTCTGGCCCGAGTAGTAGATGGGGCTCGGCTTCGCAGAGATGGGAGCGCTCGTGAAGAAGTTCGTCGCGCCGACGCATCCCCCGTCGCCGACGTAAACGAGGTTGATCGGATTTGGGTCGACCGAGAGCGCCTGTTGCAAGAGCGCGATGAAAGGACCGACGGCGTTGGCGCCCTCGACGTAGACGACGGGTGGCGTCACCCCGTTGCTCGGGCTCGCCGCGTCGGGCAGAGCGTCGCACGACGCGGCTTTCGCCGGCGAAGGCCGCGCGAGCAGCGCGAGGGCCGCGAGAGACATGGCGAGAGCGAGCTCGGAGGTGGTTTTCATTCCGTGTCTCCATCGCTCGAATCATTCCCGCCATTCGCGGGGGGGCCGGCGTCGTTCGTCGGGAGTGGGGGCAGGCCGCCGTCGACGAGGAGGCGCGTCACTCTCGTCCCATCGTCGAAGGGCACGCAGGTGGCTTTCGTGCACGCGTTCAGGAACTGCGCCGTGATCTTCGGAGCGCACGGGTAGCACTGGGACGTCAGGTCGACGTCGCACGTCGTGGCGTCCTGGGCAGCATCGGTCGCGGGTGCCTGTGCATCCACCGTCTCGACGTCCGCGGCTGCGTCCGGCCCCGGTGCGCTGGCTTCGGCCATGGTTGATGCGTCGGGGCTCTCAGAGGCCGACGCGTCTCCCCGGAACGTGTACTGCGACAGACCGAGCACCGTGTCACACGCGGACGAAGACCCGGCGATCAGGAGCAGCAGCGCGGCGCGGGCAGCGCGCTGCGACGTCACCGGAGTCCTTCGATTCGGCGATGCGAAACGCATTCGAGTCCTCAGAAAGCCCCCCTGGCCCCGATCGATCCAGGACCCACGACGACTCTGAAGTCCGCCGACGGCGTGGGCTTGGATGACGACTCGCCCCGCGGGAAGAAAAGGAGATACGCCGCGCCAGCTCCCGCGCCGACGATCGCCGCCCCGAAGCCGACGGACGACCACAGCGCGTTCCTTTGCGCGTCGTCGAACAGCGGCCGGCTCGAACCCGGGCACGAGCCGTGGTCACAGGCCGCGTCGAGGTCGTGCTTGTTCTGGAGGGCCGTGACCCCGAAGTAGGTGCCCACCCCCACGCCGACGGCGGCAACGCCGAACGCCACGACGGCCGGCGCGATCGGCCGGCTTCGCGCGGGTCTTGCCGGCGAATCGACGATCGCGAGGTCGGGCGTCGGGGTCACGGTTGGCGCGACGACCTCGAGGTCTAGCGGGACGTCGGCCGTCTCCTCGCCTGCCACGTCGACGTAGCGGACGACGTCGCGGAACCCCGGTTTGCTCGCGGCGACCTTGTGCCGTCCCACGCTCACCGGTAAGGGCGACGCGAGGGGCGTCTCGCCGACGACGGCATCGTCGACGGTGATCTTCGCGCCCGCTTGTGGTGTGACGAGATGCAGGAACGCCACGCGACCTTTGAGCGACTGCACGTCCGTATCCACCGCGGATCGCCGGTCCGGTGGCACGAGATCGCCGCCCTCGGTCAGGTATCTCTGGAGCGCGGCCAACGCGCCCGGGTAATCGTGCAGTTGAAACCGGCACTGACCGATGTCGTAGAGAACACGGAAGTTGGGCGCGATCGCATACGCCCGCTCGAACTCGATGAGCGCCGCGCGCCAGTCTCCGTCGTCCGACAGCTCCACGCCGTGGTGAAAGTGCTTCGACGCATCTTCCATGCGAGCGTCGGGGTCGGCTCCCTTCGACGGTACCGCCACGAGCATCACGGCGACACTCAACACGATGGCCGTGCGGCCAGGTCCTGCGGCAGGGAGTTTCATCGCGCGTATGGATCTTCCTTGTCTACTTCATGCTTGGACTTGCGCTTGGCGGCCGGCGGGTTGCCCGTATCGACCGGCGGGCCGGCGGGCTGCCGGACTTCGCCGCTGCTCGTGGCATTCGCCTCGATTGCGTTGCTGGGGTGCGGGGTCGCGGAGATCCCATCGACGGCCGCGCGCGCGGGCGTCCCATGAGGGGGCAGGCGGCTCAGTGCGAAGATCAGGTTGTGATCGACACCGGCAACGAAGGAATCCGCCTTGCTGGTGAAGCCCGGGGCCTCGGCGCGAACGGTGTGAGCCGTGCCATCGCGCGGCAGGTCGGTTTCGTAAGGATTGCTCACGGCCTCGTCGTCCACGTACAAACGGGCCCAAGCCGGCGATGCACGAAGCTCGACGTGGGACGACGCGACGACCGCGGCGGAAGGGAGGACCGGCGCCGACCCGGCGGCGTTCAGAGGGGTCGGGTGCGGCTCCGCGGTGTTCGGACCCGAGGGGGGAGGTGTCGATCGCGAACGCACGACGGCGAACGTCGTGGCAGCGGCGAAAATCGCGGCGCCCCCGACGATCAGTGCCGCTTTCAGCGGACTCCCGGCAGCGGCAGGCCTCGCATCGGGCCTCGGCGGAATCGGAGAGACGTACGCCTTCGGCATCGTCGCGAACTTCGAAAGCGACGGGGTCAGGCTCGTTCCCGGCTCGCCGGTCCTCACCCTCGAGAAGCTAAAAGGCTGGAGAGCCTCATTCGCGCCATTCGGGCTGCGGGTCCACGCGTCGATGAGGCCGCGCAATTCCTCGCGCTCCGTTTCGAAGAGCGTGCAGAGCAGGGTCGAAAGATCGCGCAGCGACGCGGGCGCTCCCTGGCGCGCCGCGAGCCAAGACTCGAGCTCGTCGCGCATGGCCGCGGCGCTCGGGTAGCGATCGCGCGGATCCGCGGCGACCGCGCGATTCACGATGGAGACGAGCCCGGGGTCGATACTGCGGTTCGCCGCGGCAAGCCGCGGGATGGCGCCCGAAAGGAGGGCGCGGAAAATCGTCACGTCGCTTTCGCCCTGCCACGGGTTGCGGCCCGCGACGGCTTCCCAGAGCAGCATGCCGACCGCGAAGACATCCGTGCGCGCGTCGATCGCCTGTCCGGTGGCCTGCTCGGGGGGCATGTACTTCACCTTCCCCTTGATCATGCCTTCCCTCGTCTCGATGGAGGCGAGAGCGGTCTTCGCGATTCCGAAATCGATGAGTTTGACGTGCCCTTCGTAGGTGAGAATCACGTTGTGGGGGCTCACGTCGCGATGGACGATGCCGAGCGGAGTGCCATCGAAGGCCTTGAGTGAGTGCGCGTATTCGAGCGCGCTGAGGACGTCGACGACGATACGGAGGTACGCCTGAAGCGGTATCGGTGTGCTCCGTTCGTTGCACCGACGCATCACGCGCTGAAGGGACTGCCCGTCGAGATGCTCCATCGCGAGAAAGCAGCGCGCGCCGTCGCTCCCCACCTCGAGCGTCTGAACGATGTTCGGGTGGTTCAAGCGCGCGGCGATCCGCGCCTCACTCGCGAACATCTCGACGCCGACCCCTTCTTCGAGCGAGTCGTGCCGCAACTCTTTCAGGACTACGAGCTTATTGAAGCCCCCCGGGCCTTCGAGCATGGCGAGGTACACGTCCGCCATGCCGCCCCGCCCGAGCGGCGAGACGAGACGGTACTTGCCCAGGCGATCGTTCGCCGGCACAAGTCGGTCGTCTTCCGAGGCTCCCGAGGTGGTCATGCTCCCCGTTCAATAGATCGTCTGTCTCTTTTAACGTACGCTACCGTAACGATTTAAGACCGCCCGGCTCAAACGCGCGGACGCCGCGGAGGCGCTCGATCGCGAACAGATGAGGCAAACGGGGAAGCGATTTACGTTGATATCGGAATGTCGAGGGGTTTTGGTGCACTTCAGCGCAGATTCGCGGCGCGAATCGCCTAGCTCCCCGCGACCGACCGGGGACTCGACTGACGATTTTGTCACTCGCTCCGTGCGGACTGACGTCCGTCATCACGGACGACCGCGAACGCTCACGTTGTCGGAGCCGCGATTGGCGGTGACTCCACGACGAGCCGACGCGCGCGCGTCAGGGTGTGCAGACCGTGAGCTGCACTTCACCCCCGGGCTTCAGCTTCTTGCCCGGCGCAGGATCCTGCGAGAGAACGACGTTGACGGGCGTCTCGCCAACCGTGATCCAACGCACGTTAGCCTTCAGACCAAGCTGCTCGATCTGCGTCTTTGCCGTCGTGACGCCCGTTCCGACGAGCTTGGGCACCTCGACCTCGCCCGGCCCCGCCGACAGTTCCACGATGACGGGGCCTCCCTTCACGTATCCGACGTTGGCCTTCGGCACCTGGCTGACGACCGCGCCCTCGGGGATCTTGGCGTCGGGAATCGTGCCTGCGACGTAAATCGCATAGCCGGCCTGTTCGATACTGTACGTGGCTTGGGCCACGGGCAGGTTGGCGACGCCGGGCACGCGAGGCATGTCGTCGACGAGGACGACGTCGATCGTCGAATCCACAGGAACCTGCCGGCCCGCGGCGACCGACTGGCGGAGCACCGTTCCCGCCTTGAGATCCGTGCTCGGCTCTCGGCCCGCCACGAACAACGCCACGTGGGCCGCATTCGCGTTCGAGCGCGCATCCGTCTCGGTCATCGCATGCAAGTCCGGGACGGTCACTTCGGGCGGAGCGACGTTCCTCGGGGGGAGGATGTTCGAGCGTTCGATGCCGTAGACGCACGCGGCCGAAATCACCGCGGAGGTCAGAACCGCCACCAGGAATCCAGTCACTCCATCCATGAAGGCCGATGCTATCCGATCGCATCGGGCTCGATGCACCCGCAATCCGTGCGGACGCGGCCGCATCGTGGCCGGGTCGGGCCAGTTCTGCGCCAGATTTCCACCGAGGGAATGCGCCGGTATTCTATGAACCCACCATGAAGGCCAACGAGCTATGGGCGTCCGCGCGCAACGAGGCCCCTCCGCCGGGCCTCGACGTCTGCCTGCAAGCGCTCTGGCTCGATGCACACGGCGACTGGAATGCGGCGCACGAGCTCATCGACGATGTCGAGGCCGCGGACGCCGCCTGGGTGCACGCTTACTTGCACCGCAAAGAAGGCGACGCGTCGAACGCGGGCTACTGGTATTCCCGTGCAGGCCGCACGCAGTTCACGGGGGAGCTCGCGGACGAGTGGCACGCGATCGCCGACGCGCTTCTACGCCGGTGATGTTGCCCTCGCGGACTAGGCGCGGAGGCCCGTCTCGAAGAACGCGACGAGCGTCTGCCAGTGCCGCTCCGCGGCCGCGGCGTCGTACACTGCAGTGTCGCGGAACGTCCACCCGTGCTTGGCGGGATACGTCTCGATCGTGTGGCGGACGCCGGCCGCCGTGAGCGCTTCGCCGAGCGTGGCTTTCATCGCGTCGGTGAAGGACGGGTCTTCGATCGCGCCCGCGACGTACACGCGCGCTTTGATGTTCGGGGCGAGCTTGTGCGGGCTGTCCGGAGCGTCGGTCACGAGGCGGCCACCGTGGAACGACGCCGCCGCCACGATGCGATCGGGGTAGGCGCCGGCCGCCGTGAGCGACATGAGACCGCCGAGGCAATATCCCGTGGTGCCGAAGCCGCCCGGTTTCACGTCCGGCTGCACGGCCAGGTAATCGAGGAACGCGCCCGTGTCCGCCATGATGTTCGTGGTCGTGGCGTGCGCGAAGAACTTCTCCATCAGGACTTTGCGTTGCTCCGGATCGCTGAACATCGTGCGCGCGTCCATGGGCTCGTAGGGGCCCGACCGGTAATAGAGATCCGGCAGAAGCACGAAGTAGCCGTAGGTCGACAGCCGCTCGGCGACCTCGAGCATCGCGGGCCGTATGCCGATGCCGTCCATGTACATAAGGACGCCGGGCCACGCGCTCGCCCCGTCTCCCGGGCGAAACACGAAGCTCCGGCACACTCCGTCCTTCGTGACGATCTCCACCTCGCTCATGGGGGCTCCTCTTGCGATGCACCGTAGCGGCTCGGCGCGGGCCGGCAACGGCCGAAAGTGGGGAGGGTTCGGCGCGAGAACCGGCGCGCCGCGCGTCGGTACGCGTACGAGCGTGTCTCGCAGCAAGTAGCGCTCTTCGGAACTTTCGGCGGCCCCCGGACGTCGCTACGGGATGCTCTCTGCCTATGACCTTGCGACCGACACGTTCGTCCCGATGCTTTCGAGCCTGAAAAACCTTCTCGCGAAGGGCTCGGACCATGCGAAAGCCCGGAGCGTCGAGCCCGCCGTGTTCGTGCGGGCTCGGCTCGCCGCGGACATGTTCCCGCTGAACCAACAGGTGCAGCTTGCATGTCATCACGCGCAAGACGGCGTCGCTCGCCTCACAGGCACCGAATCAACGCCGGCCGGCGCCCCCGACGAGACGTACGAAGCGCTCACCAAGCGCGTCGTGCGCACGATCGATCGGGTGAGGCGCGCGCCCCAAGCGGCCTTCGACGGAGCGGAATCGCGCAATATCCGGATTGCGCTTCCCGACGCGGGCATTGCTTTCGAGATGAACGGCGCCCAGTTCTTGCGCGACTGGGCGCTGCCGCACTTCTATTTTCACCTCGTGACCGCGTACGGGATCCTTCGTCACAGCGGCGTCGAAATCGGAAAGGCCGACTACGCCGGGATTGCCGGTCCCTACATTCGGCCGCTCGCGCCGGCCAAGAGCTGACGATTCGCCCGACGTCCGGCCCACATGAGCCGTCTCCCAGACGTCCCATTCGCAAAATCCGGCGACGAAATGAAGGCTCGGGAGCACTTCCTCCCCATGAGAGTCTGCCCTTACGTTTCCTTGAGCGCCGCTGTTCTGACCCTCGCGGCATGCTCGTCGAATAATTCTTCTGACGACGGAAGCTCCGGGGCCGCAGGTTCGTCCTTCACAGGCTCTACGTCGTCGGGCTCGTCGGGCAATGCGGGCTCCTCCTCCACAGGGGTCGCCGGTTCAACGGGTGGCTCGGGCTCCACGGGCGCAACGGGCACAGGGGCGTCGGGTTCGTCGGGCGCCGGTGGCTCGTCGGGGTCTTCGGGTTCGTCGGGCGCCGGTGGCGCGTCCGGAGTCTCCGGTTCCTCTCGCGACGGAGGTGCATCGGGAGTCTCCGGGTCTTCGGGGCACAGCGGTTCGTCGGGTGGATCGGGTTCCTCCAGCGACGCCGGCTCGTCGGGGGCCTCCGGTACCTCCGAGGGCGATGGTGGGCTCCCCCCTCCCGACTGCACGACCATGTTCCCGGACGGTGGCACCACGATGACGGGCAGCAACGTCAACGGCATGGCCGACGGACTCAATTACGGCATCTGGGCGACGGGCGGCGGGGGCAGCATCACGGTCTTCACGAATGCTCATGCCTTCAGCGCATCCTGGAGCGGTATCACCGATTTCCTCGCCCATAGCGGCCTCGATTTCGACGGAACGAAGGCCTACACCGCCTACGGAACGATTACGGCGCAATTCGTCGAATCCAAAACGGGAACCGCGGGCGGCTATTCGTCGATTGGCATGTACGGCTGGATGCATAGCCCGTGCATCGAGTGGTACATCAACGAAGATTCCTTCTCTACGTTACCGACTTACGGCAGCAAAACCACGGTGACCATCGACGGCGACGTCTATTATTTGAACACCAGCATGACGAGCGGAACCGGTGGCGCCAATGCCTGCGAAGCCGGCCATACGGGCGACTGGACCAACATCACGGCGACCCGTAAGACCCCGCGCCAATGCGGGACGATCCCGGTGAGCGATCACTTTGCTTCGTGGGCGGCACAAGGCTGGACCTTGGGGACCCTCGCCTCGGTGCACGTCAACGTCGAAGTCGGCGGCGGCACGGGAGGCATTCAGTTCCCGCTGGCCAACGTCACGACGACGAGCAACTGAACACGTCGGGCGACTCGTTCGTCGCCTACGCGGGCAGCGGGATGAACTCGGTCTCGTCGCCGGGGACTTTGGGAAAGCGCCCGGCTTTCCAGTCGTCCTTCGCGCGCTCGATTCGTTCGGCGGAGCTCGACACGAAGTTCCAGAAAATGTGCCGCTCGCCAGCGAGCTTCGCGCCGCCGAGGAGCATCACGCGCGCGGGCTCCGCGGCGTTCATTCGCACGCGTCCGCCCGGGCGAAACACGATCATCGTCCCGCGCGTGAACTCGCGCCCCTCGCACGCGACGCGCCCCGACACGACGTACGCCGCGCGTTCTTCGTAGCCCGCGGGGACGCCGAGCGACGCATCCGCGTCGAGCTCAGCGTCCGCGTAAAACGTCGGCGAGGCCACCCGGACGGGCGATCGCTGCCCCGCCATCTCGCCGAGCACCACGGTCAGGCGCATGCCATCGCGCGCGACACGAGGGAGGCTCGTCACCGGCGTGTGCTCGAAGCGCGGCTCACTCTCCTCGGCCTCGAGGGGCAGCGCGACCCATGATTGGATCCCATGGAGGGACGCCCCGCTCTCGAGCCGCTCGGGGGACGTTCGCTCCGAGTGCACGATGCCGCGGCCCGCGGTCATCCAGTTGACGTCGCCCGGCCGGATCGGCTGCAGGCTGCCGAGGCTGTCGCGATGGACGATCTCGCCGTCGAACAGATAGCTCACTGTCGCGAGGCCGATGTGCGGGTGCGGCCGCACGTTCATTCCGCGGCCGGGTTCGAATGCGATAGGACCGAAGTGATCGAAGAAGATGAACGGCCCGACGAGCCTGCGCGCCGGCGAAGGGAGCACGCGCTGGACGACGAAGCCGCCGAGGTCCCGCGATCGCGCTTCGAGCACCAGCTCGATGCTCAAGATGATGCTTTCGCGGCGGCGCCCGACAGTCGGCGCGGCGATGGCTCGAGGCGCTTCACGCCGTCCTCCCCCGCAATGAGCACCACGTCCGCCCGGCCGATGAAGAGCCCCGCTTCGACGACGCCGGGAATCGAATGGAGCGCCTGGTCGAGTTGCACGGCGTCCGTGATGGGGCCGGTCGTGAGGTCATAGATGAAGTTGCCCGCGTCCGTCCGCACGGCGACGCCGTGGCGCGCGCGCAGCGCAGGCCGTCCGTACGCTTCGAGGTGGCCGCGCGTCGTCACGTGTGCGAACGGAAGAACTTCGACCGGAACCGGCCACCGCTCGCCGAGGCACGTCGACATCTTGCTCGCGTCGACGATGACCACATTCTTCGCCGAGGCGTAGTTGACGATTTTCTCGCGCGCGTGCGCGCCGCCGCCGCCCTTGATGAGGTCGAGGCGCGCGCTCACCTCGTCGGCGCCGTCGACGTTCACGTCGATTGCCCACGGGCCTTCGTCGGCCAGCATGGGGATGCCGAGACTCGCGGCATGCGCGCGCGTCGACTCCGACGTAGGGACGCCCACGATGGCGAGCCCGGCACGCACGCGCAGCGCCAGTTCTTCGACGAAAAGGCGCGCGGTGGAACCGCTGCCCAAGCCGATGACCCCGCGTGCGGGCAGCTCGTCCAGAGCGGCTTTGGCGGCTCTGCGTTTTGCGTCGTCCGTCGTCATGGGCGCCGTTTTACCCCAGCCTGGTCCGGCCCGCTTGCGGATCGCCATCGCCGGAACCAGGAATGCGGCCATGGGTGCGTTGGCCGTCGAAAACGTGGATCTCGCGACGCTCACCGAGTCGCTGCGCCGCCGCTTTGCCCCGGCCCGCCCCATCGGGTTTCTCGAGGGCCGGACCGCGCTGCGCGACGCCGTCGCGGAGGAGCTCGAGTGCTCCGACCTCGAGGCCGAGGACATCGTCGACACGCTCGTGGCGAACGGATTCATTCGCTACGAAGGCGACCCCCAGGCCGAGCTCGACGACGGCCGGCCGTGGTCTCTCTCCGGCTGACGCGAGCCCTTTACACGCCGAGGGGCATGCTTAATTCATGGGGCAAGCCCGGAGCGCTGACAACTGGCGGTGCACGCCCCGGTTTGCCGGCCGCTCACGAAGGCGAGATTGGGAGGCAAGCGGACTTCGCCGGGATCCGGCTGCGTCGCTTTGCCCCGAGAAAAGGAGCACAGCCATGTTGACTGGATGGAGAGATTTCGACGACACGTTCCGCGCCTGGAACCTTCTGCAGCGCCGTATCGATCACGTATTCGACGATTGGGTGGTTGCGCGCCCCGCGACGGAATCCGGACAAGCGCGCCGAAGCGTGCG
>Ga0210391_10004406_pt1 | contig 11732 bp, 8 predicted proteins | sample IncBWC12OmetaG_FD_160573 | JGI IMG/M metagenome (GOLD analysis project Ga0210391, IMG submission 160573) | Forest soil microbial communities from Barre Woods Harvard Forest LTER site, Petersham, Massachusetts, United States - Inc-BW-C-12-O ...
TGTTTGGCCCAGACCCTGAAATCAACAATCCCAACGCGGTAAACTTAATCTATTATGGAATTGATGGGTTGTGGTACGGCGCTCGTAACCCCCTTTCGGCGGGATGGCGGCGTCGATGAACCTGCGCTGCACGCGCTGGTCAACTGGCAGATCGAAAGCGGTATTGATTTCCTCGTCCCTTGTGGAACGACCGGTGAGGCTTCAACGCTAACCGAAGCCGAGTGGCTGCGCGCCATTGAAGTTGTTGTGGCAACTGCATCCGGTCGCGTACCCGTCTTCGCCGGCTGCACACACAACGCAACGCATGAGGCTGTCTCCCGCGTTAAAAAACTCGGCCAGGTGCACGGATTAACCGGGATCCTTTCGGCGAATCCCTACTACAACCGGCCTGGACAAGAGGGTCAGTATCAGCACTTCCGAGCTGTCGCCGAGGCGACCGATCTCCCTGTGCTGCTTTACAACATTCCTTCGCGAACCGGAGCAAACCTTGAGCCTGCAACTGTGCTTCGTCTCGCCGAAATCAGAAACGTCATCGGGATCAAGGAGTCCAGCGGAAATCTCGTTCAAATTACCGAGCTTCTGACAACGGCGCCGCGAAGCCTCAAGGTCTTTGCCGGAGATGACGCTCTCGCGTTGCCAATCCTCGCACTCGGAGGAGCGGGTCTCGTTTCTGTTGCGTCCAATGTCATTCCCGGTCAGATGGCGCGAATGGTTCGATCCGCACTCGAAAATGACTGGGTGGACGCGCGCCGCATCAACCGTCAGTTCTTCCGCCTGATGCAGGCGCATTTCTGGGAGGCGAGCCCGGCTCCCGTCAAAGCCGTGCTCCATTTGCTCGGACGCGCCGAAGAAGTGCTGCGGCTGCCGATGGTTCCCGTCTCGGACGCGACGCGACGAAAGCTAGAGCGCATGGTCGGCGAGCTGGGTATGTTGGTAGGGGTTCCGGCAACCGGCGAAGACCTGCGCATGTTCTAAACTGAACCGCAAAACCTAGTCAGTTGAAGTGAAAAGAAATACGAGGATGAATCTTGAGCCTGTCATTGCAAGAGAAAGTAGAGCACTGGTTCGCGCAGGGCGCAGCCGCAATCGGACAAGCTGAAGCCGAGTCAACCTTCTTCGAGTTACGAAGCGCGCTCGAGGCCGGCCAGCTTCGCTCCGCCGAACCCGACCTCTCGCAGCCCTTCGGCTGGAAGGTCAACGCATGGGTCAAGCGCGGAATTCTCCTGGGTTTTCGCATCGGCAACATGATGGAGATGGGCGGGGAGACGCTCCGCTTCATTGATAAGCACACCTACCCCGTGCGCCGCTTTATTGTTGCCGACGGTGTTCGCGTTGTTCCTGGAGGAGTCAGCGTTCGAACCGGGGCCTACGTGGCTAAGGGAGTCGCAGTCATTCCTCCTGCCTACATCAACGTCGGCTCGTATGTGGATGAAGGCACGATGGTCGACTCGCACGCGCTCGTCGGCAGTTGCGCACAGATTGGCAAGCGAGTGCACTTGAGCGCCGCAGCCCAAATCGGTGGCGTACTAGAACCGGTCAACGCAAGCCCTGTCATCATTGAGGACGACGCGCTCATCGGCGGAAACACCGGAGTCTACGAAGGCACCGTAGTACGCAAGCGCGCCGTCCTTGCTGCCGGAACCGTGTTGACGCGTGGCACCCCCGTGTACGACCTCGTCCGCGGAGACATCTACAAAGCCAACGTTGACACGCCGCTCATCATCCCCGAAGGAGCAGTTGTGGTACCCGGATCACGCACTGTCTCCAAAGGCAAAGGTGCGGAGTGGGGCCTAAGCCTCGCCGCACCCGTCATCGTGAAGTATCGCGATGAAAAAACTGAGCTTTCGCTAATACTGGAAGACATTCTGCGCTAAACAGGCTGGCCGTCGAAGCGATGGTAAGCTTAAAGCTAGATGGCACAAGACAAATTGAAGTTGATTCCGCTGGGTGGTCTCGGCGAGTTCGGCATGAACTGCATGGCCATCCGCTGGCAGGATGACATCATCGTCATCGACGCCGGCCTGATGTTTCCCGAAGAAGAATTGCTCGGTGTCGACATTGTCGTACCCGATATCAGCTACCTGACAGAAAACCGGGAAAAGGTTCGAGCCATCCTTCTGACACACGGTCATGAAGATCATATCGGCGGACTGCCGTGGATTCTCTCCGAACTCAACGTCCCCGTCTACGGCACTGAATTTACGCTCGCTCTCGTCGAAGGAAAACTCGAAGAACACGATCTGCTCGACGACGCCGACCTCATCGAGATCATGCCCGGCAAGCGTCTCACGCTTGGGCCGTTTTCCATAATGCCAATCCGCGTCACGCACTCTCTCGTGGACTGCGTCGCGCTCGCGATTCACACGCCAGTCGGAGTCATCCTGCACACGGGAGACTTCAAGATCGACTTGTCGCCTCCGGACAACAAGCCCTTCGACTTGCACGCCTTCGCCGAACTCGGCAAGCAAGGTGTGCTGGCGCTGCTGCAGGACTCAACTAACGTCGACCGCAACGGTTACACTCCAAGCGAACGTGCGGTGCGGCCTCGTCTCGACGAGATTTTTTCGCAGACCAGGAAAAAGCTGTTCTTCAGTTGCTTCTCTTCGTCCATCCACCGTATCCGGCTTGCAATGGAGCTAGCCCATCAGCATGGACGCAAAGTAGCCATCGTAGGCCGTTCCCTGGACAACTCCACCGAGATAGCACAGGATCTTGGCTATCTGGACGTGCCGCAAGGTCTGGTTATCAATCCCGGCCAGATAAAAGACACCCCCGCCAACAAGCTGCTGATCATGATCAGCGGAACCCAGGGCGAGCCGATGAGCGCGCTCAGCCGCGCCGCGGTGGACAATCACAAATTCGCGCACATCGATGCCGGGGACACCGTTCTGTTGAGTTCCCGCGTTATCCCCGGAAACGAAAAGTCAATCTACCGGATGATCGATCACCTCGAACGGCGCAACGCCGAGGTCATCTACGATGACGGCCACTCCGGCTTGATTCACGTCAGCGGACACGGCAGCCAGGAAGAGCTGCGGCTGATGATCAACCTCGTTCGACCGAAGTTCTTCATCCCCATCCACGGAGACTATCGCCATCTCAAACGTCATGCTGAGCTTGCCAGTTCCATGGGAGTAGTCGAAAAGGCGATTCTCCTTGAAGACGGCGAGATACTGGAGCTCGACAAAGGTTCGGCGACGAAGACCGGCAAGGTCACAGTCGGCCGCGTCTGCATCGACTCCGGCGGAACCTCCACGGACGTCGTTGAAGACATCGTTATCCGCGACCGCAAGCACCTCAGCGAAGACGGAATCGTACTCCCGATTATTCAGATCAACAAACGGACGGGAAGGCTCGAAAATCCTCCAGAGATCGTCATGCGCGGCACAGCTATCGCCGAAGAGGGTCTGATCGCAGAGGCGCGCCAGGTTGTGCAGCGCACACTCGACGGCTCTTCCACGGAGGAGAAGGCAGACTACGGAGTGATCAAAGAAAAGATCAGAACCGATCTCAAGCGCTACATCCAGAAGAGCACGAGTCGCCGCCCGCTCATCATGCCCGTCATTCTCGAAATATGATCCCCACGTAGAGAACAATAGATGGCGCCCTTCGCAGGGCGTTTTCTTTTGATTCACGACTGTTGATGGGCCGCGGCGTTCTAAACCCCGAATTAATGATGAACAACTGTTGGTTCCGGGCTGGTGACGGTTAGCACGAGATTGATTACGCTTGGGACAAGGCACGCCGTTCGTGATCGGTTTGTGGCTCTGGCTGCCCGGAGTAGGAAGAGCTGCAGTTCTGTTGAGGCCTTTCACCATGAACCGACCTTGCACGACCTTTGCCGCTCGAATCTCGTTTGGAACTCGTTGGCTCGCGCTGCTGCTCGCAGTTTTGCTTTCTGTGCCGATGACGGTGGGACAGGAGCCGGCCGCGCAAACTCGCTCGCGCCCCAAAGTAGCTCTGGTGTTCGAGGGCGGCGGTGCGCTCGGCTTCGCGCACATAGGCGTTATCCAGTGGATTGAAGCCCACCATATCCCAATCGACTATGTCGCCGGAACAAGCATGGGTGGCCTCGTCGGAGGTCTCTACGCATCCGGTCTCAGCCCAAATGAAATCAAAAGCTTCGTCGGCGGAATAAACTGGACCGCTGTACTCAGCGGGACGTTGCCCTTTCAGGCGTTAAGCTATCGAAGGAAACAAGACAAGCTCGCCTTTCCGAATCGTCTTGAGTTTGGATTGAAAAATGGGTTTAGTCTGCCGAGCGGCCTCAACTCCGGGTCGGCTGTAGGACTGCTTCTCGACGAGACGATGCTCCCGTACTACGACCTGAAAAGCTTCGACGATCTGCCGATTCCGTTTCGCTGCGTAGCGACCGACTTAACCACCGGAAAGGAACATATCTTCAAAGACGGATCGCTGGCCCAGGCGATGCGCTCCACCATGTCGATCCCCGGCATGTTTGCTCCAGTGGAGCACGCCAACCAGATCTACTCCGACGGTGCCGCAGTCAACAATCTTCCCGTCGATGTGGCGCGCAGCATGGGCGCCGATATCGTGATCGCGGTCTATCTGGACACAGGCTCGTTCGAAAAAAAGTCTGTTGAGTCGCTCGTAGGGGTCGCGGGCAGGAACGTCGCGATCATGGTTGCTGCCAACGAGATAAACAACATGAAGGACGCAAATATCCTGCTGAAGGCGGACGTAAGCAAATTCACGTCGAGCGACTTCGAAAGAAGTGCAGAGATTATCCCAAAGGGCTTTGAGGTCGCGCAGGAGCATGCAGCCGAGCTGGAAAAATATGCCGTTAACGATGCCGAGTGGCAGGTGTACATAACGCAGCGAAACTCCCGTCGCAGAACGGCTCTTCCCGAGCCGCAGTTTATCGATGTCTACGGCATTCACGGAGTACAGAGTACCCAGATAGCGAACCAGTTTCAGCAATATGTAAACCAGCCCATCAACACACAACAGATTGAAAACACGATCAACGATCTGCAGGGAACTGGGATTTACTCAAGCATCAGTTACAACCTGATTGATCAGGACGGGAAGACGGGACTTCTCGTGCGGCCGAGATTCAAAGACTACGGGCCCCCGTTTCTCAACGTCGGCGTGACGATATCGTCGAACGACTCCAACGACATTCAGCTTGGGCTGGGTGGAAGGGCGACTTTTTTCGGCCTGGCGGGTCCGGGGTCTGAGGTGCGTTTGAACGCGTCAATTGGCCAAGTCGCAGGTATTAATGGAGAACTCTATAAGCCTCTCATCCCGGGCAAGCGATTCTTTGTCGCTCCGCGTCTCTACTACGAACACAAAGTTTCGGCCTACTTTTCCGGCAGCCAGCAACTGGCGGAGTACACAGAAGAGAGGAACGGTCTGGGCTTCGACTTCGGTTATACATTTAACCGGAAGGCGGAACTGCGTGTCGGTGAGGACTATCAATGGTACGGAGAGTCATTGCGAATAGGAACCCCGATCGAGCAGGTGTTTCACATCACTCCGTTTGTCACGAACGTTCGCTTTCAATACCTCGGGGAGGACAGCGTCCAAGTCCCCACTCGGGGCACGGAATTTCGTACGCTTTATACCTATCTCACCCAACAGCCGAACAGCTCCGGTGGATTTTCCCAATGGAATTCGACAGTCGAACACTTTATCCCGGTCAAATCCCGAGGGATCATCTTTGGAACCGGCTCAGGTGGCACAAGTTTCGGTGCGACCAATCTCGGTCTCGCTGGTTTTTCGCTCGGTGGTCCTCTGCGGCTAAGCGCCTATGACCAGGGAGAGCTCCTGGGCAGCGACTATTTCCTGGCCCAGGCGGGATATCTTCATCGAATCCTGAAGCTGAATCCCGTAATAGGCGACGCAATCTATGCCGCAGGATTCTACGAGATCGGAAAGGTTTGGAACGCCGCTCCGGGTACCCCGAACCTCCCGAACGATGTAGCGGGAGGGCTGATTCTAAAGACTTTGATTGGCCCGATCTATGGCGGCGCCAGCATTGGGGATAGCGGTCACCGCAAGTGGTTCTTCGGCGTGGGACGTATCTTCTAACCAAAATCCGTTCCCGTTAGAATCAAACATGCGAATCTCGCAGTAGATTGTAAGAAATCTGCAACGGAGACGACGCCTCGTGGAAACGACGGACGGTGCGGTGCTGCTAACAAGTACGATTAGCAGTACGAACAAGCCAAGCTTCCCGGCGATCTCGCTGCGGAAGCTCGCGACGCTGTCGGCTTTTTCATTGGGAATAGTTCTCGGCGCCTTAACGTGGCCTTTTACCCGGGCACACCTTCAAGCGGTTGCAGTGCTTAGGCAGGCGAGTGGACAGCAGGTCCCGTGGATCGTCACCAAAATGGTAACTGTACCCGTTCGCGTCGAAGACATTCAGTTTCCGACTCCGGCGGGCGTGGTGCGGGCGCGGCTCTATCTTCCCCAGGTCCGCCAAAACGCACCGGGCTTGATCGTGTTGCACGGCGTCCACCATCAGGGTATCGATGAACCCAGGCTGAGGAGTTTCGCCGCAGCGATGGCGAGCTGTGGCCTGCAGGTTCTGACACCGGAGTTGCCGGGAATCAAGGACTATCACATCGATCATGACTCTGTGAAGGTGATTGGCGAGTCCGCTCGATGGTTCGCGCAACAGGCAGATGCCCCAGTCGGTGTTATGGGGCTGAGCTTCAGTGGTGGACTCGCGCTCGTAGCAGCAGCTGATCCGGACTACCGGCCCGACTTCAAGTTTGTTCTCGCCGTCGGCTCCCAGGATGCGATGGAACACGTCGCAAACTATTACCTCAACGGAAGGGAGTCTCGTCCCGACGGCACAATCGAGCAAGGAACGCCGCATGAGTATGGGCCGCTCGTTCTGGAATACGAGCATCTCGAGGATTTCGTGCCAGCGGAAGATGAAGATGCCATCCGACCCGTATTGCAAGAGCATCTCTACGAAGACAAAACCGCCGAAGCTGCGGCTGAGGCAAGACTGAATGTCCGGCAAAAGGCCGAAGCCGCGCAACTGATGGATTCGAACTCACCACGCACCAAAACCCTGCTCGCGGCATCAACGAAGAGACATCTTCTGCAAATGGAATCGCTATCGCCCGACGGAAAGTTGAAAACAATGACGACGCCGGTCTACCTGTTGCATGGTCGAGCGGATAATATTATTCCATCGGCAGAGACGATGTGGATGGCAAGTGAACTCCCGGAATCCACCCTTAAGGAAGTGCTGATTAGCCCGGTCTTGTCCCACATGAATATGGACGGTTCGAAACCAGGCATAAAAGATCAGTGGAAGATCATCCATTTTTTTGCAGTCGTCGTGCACGATGCAGAGAGGAATCGAAGAGACGAATGAGCGACTATGTGACCTTGGAGGAAATACGCGCGGCGAAGAATCGCATCGCGGGAGTTGCGGTTAGAACACCGCTGTATCGCGTCGAACGGGCGCGGTTGCGATTGGGCGGCTTTCCCGAGCCGGACTTCGACCTCTACATTAAGGCCGAAAGCGAGCAGCCGATCGGCAGTTTCAAACTGCGCGGCGCCTACAATATGGTTTCGCAATTGTCGCCGGAGGCATTGCGTCGTGGAGTTATCACCTATTCCAGCGGCAACCACGCGCAGGGCGTAGCCTACGCAGCACGGGCCCTTGGAGCCAAGGCCGTAATCGTCATGCCGAACAACGCCCCCGAGGTGAAGAAGGCCGCGACACGCGCCCTCGGGGCGGAGATCGTCGAGGTTGGCCCAGCTTCATCGGCACGGAGAATCAAGGCCGAAGAGCTTGTGGCCGAACACGGCTACGCGATGATTCCGCCGTACGACGCGCCGCAGATCATCGCAGGACAAGCGACATGCGGTCTTGAGATCGTCGAGCAGCTGCCAGGAGTAGAACTGGTATTGTCGCCTGTAAGCGGAGGCGGGCTTTTGAGCGGCATCGCAACCGCGGTAAAACTCGCAGCACAGGCCGGCCTCGCAGACCCCAACGTCCAGGTGTGGGGCGCGGAGCCCGAGCTCGCAGCGGATGCAAAAGAGAGCTTCTACTCAAAAACGCTAGTAGAGTGGCCTGCGGAGAAGACCACCCGAACCATCGGCGACGGACTCCGCACGCAGAGCCTCGGCGTACTGAACTTCGCACACGTGCTCCAATTTGTCGACGGGATCGTGACGGTCACCGAAGACGAGATCTTGGCCGCGATGCGAATCATGCTGGGTGCAACCAAGCTGGTGCCGGAGCCCAGCGGCGCAGTAACACTAGCTGCTGCGTTGTTTCACGCCCGTGAACTGCCCAGCGCGACCAAAGTGGTAGCCGTCTTGAGCGGTGGCAACCTGGAGCCCGCGTTGCGCGAACGCCTGGAGAGCGAATTGACCGCAGCCAAAGCCTAATGGCCGTGGCCTTGTTCCTTCTGCTGGTATCGACGGAGCACGTCCTGCAACGACACCACACCCTCCAATGAACCGCGAATCGCGCGATTGGTAACGGGAAGCAATGGCCACCGCTGAAAATGCGGCAGCGCGCTCGACAACGGGAGATCGGGGAACAGGACCGGAGTCCTCTCATTGCCCAAACGTTGTTCCAGCGTGCCGCCGGGCTGTTCCGTTCCCCCTTCCAACCACTCGGCGGTGTCTCCCGCTTCTTTCTGTGAGAGCAGCGTATCCAACTCTTCCTTCGTAGCCGAGTACCACAGCTCGTCTGTACATTGCACGAGCACCACAGACGTAGACCTGTTTTCTTTGTAGCTCGCCAGAGTCTTTGCCGCGTGAGAAGTAGCCTCCGAACCCTGTAGTACTGGAACCGTCACCGGCTGCATGGCGTCTTCCAGGCGCAGATTACTCTCTTCTCGCAACTCCTCCATCGACGGCAGGTACAGTCCGTCCTGATGAGTGAATTCTTCAAGGATCGGCACCGGCTGCAGACCGCGCGAGATCAAGTAAGCGATTGTGTTGGCGAGAATAACGGGCAGCACAATCGAATAGTTTCCGCTGACCTCCAGTACCATAAAGACCGACGTCAGCGGGGCGCGCAAAAACGCGGCAAACAAAACACCCATGCCGACCAGCGCATAAGACCCGATCGACCCAGTGAGGTGAGGGAAGTAAATTTTTTCGAACGAGCCCACCGCCGCCCCCAGCATCGCTCCGATAAAAAGCGTTGGCGCAAACATCCCGCCCGGCGTTCCACTGGAAAATGACAAAGTCGTAGCGACAATCTTCAGCAACGCTAAGACAAGCAACATCTTCCAGGCGTACTGCGAATGCATCGCCTGATCGATCGCCTCATAGCCCGCGCCCATCACCTGGGTAAAGCCAAAATAGCCGATGCCGCCAACCAGAAGGCCCGCAATGGCCGGCTGGAGCATCTGCGACCATGCAGGCTGCCTGCGCAGCGCAGGCCGCAGATAACTCAGGGCTCTCGCGAACAAAAGAGATGCGAAACCGCCGACAACTCCAAGCACCGCGTAGGCGAGCAACTCGCGCGAGTCCCGCAAAGTAACCGTCGGAATGCGAAACATCGGCTCCGGTCCCCAAAACGAGCGCGCCACGACGACACTCGATACAGCGGACAACACGATCGAGCCGAGAACCGCCGCGCTCCACTGCCCGATAACCTCCTCGATCACAAAAAGGATGGCCGAGATAGGCGCATTGAATGCCGCCGCCAGTCCAGCCGCGGCTCCGATAGGAGCAAAGATGCGCAGCTTCGCCTTCGACATGCCAAATCTTCGGCTGACTAACGAAGCAACGCCGGCGCCGATTTGCAACGAAGGATCTTCAGGTCCAAGCGAGTGTCCGCTCCCAATTGCCAGAGCCGACAACAGAAACTTGCCAATAACCGTCCGAAACGAAATATATCCATTATGGATATAGAGGGCCGCCTTCGTCTGATTGATACCGCTGCCTCGAACGTTCGGGAAGACGAACCGCGCCAGAATAGCGATCACCAATCCAGCCAGTGCCGGAACGAAGATCAGCCTCGGCTGATGTGCGTTCGGAGCAGATCCAAGCAACAAAACGCTCAGCCATTCAATCGCCATCCGGAATGAAACGACCAGCAGCCCCGAGATGACGCCGATAAAGATGGACAGCAGAAGAAAGATTCGCTCTTCTCGATCCGGCGCAATACGAGAGATCGTCTCCTCAGCAGTCACATCGACCTTTCTCGCTTGCGTTTCGGGGATGACGGTTTCCTCTTCCATTTTCGACTATTGCTCCATCGCCTTCGGAGATTTTGCAAGCAACAGCAGCATAGCGTCATCCCCCGCGGGCGCACCGCAGATCTGGCTGGTCTGCATCTCCGTGTCAAAGACCAGCCTCATCACAGCCTCCTGCATAGCGTGATCATCCAGAAGGGCGTTCCGGTTGACAGTCGCCTCCTTACTCGCCCATCGAGCAGCCAGAGCCTGCAGGGGAGAAGGTATACCGCTGGCAGTTGCAACTTGCGCGTTGCAAGCGTCAAATCGCTTCTTCGCAATATCGCGAGCCGCGAGTGCTCGCACAACACGAGCTCTATCGGAAAGTTCCTTCCTTGGCGCCAAAGCGACAATCCGCGCCGAGTTCTCCATCATCGTCGTCAACTGCGGTGACAGGTTGCTGGAGCCCGACCCTTCTGCAACATGTTCGCGTTCGGCGCGCTCCAGCAGATGATAGGCCTCTTCGAAGTTCCCCAATCCATACTCCAGACGTCCTGCCCCCTCCAGCGCAGTTCGATTCTCCGGCTCTCGCGCCAGCACCTTCCTGTAATAATTCAGCGCATCCGCCGGAGCACCGGCCTGCTCGAGAAGTGGAGCAATCGTCAAGGCAAGCCCAACGTCATCAGGCGCATTGCCCCCCGCAACCACCAGCTCTGTTCGAGCGCCGCTCAGGTCATGATGCGCAATAAGGTATCGCGAAAGCTCCAGACGAACCTCTCGCCGTCGTACAGCTCCGTCACCCTCCCATGTGCCGTAAATCGCTCCGCGATAGTAGTTAACCGAAGATTGCATATCCTTCTTTGCCGCCGCCAACCGGGCCAGGCGAAGATTGATGAATCCGTCCCCTGGCTGCGTCTCCCACAGTCCCAGAAAGTAGTTATAGGACTCATCCAGGTGTCCAGCATCGCCCAATGCCTGCGCCAACAGGAGTTCGTAAGTGCGATTGCCTGGAGAGTAAGACAATGCTGTACGAAGCGCGACAATCGCCTGATCGGGATGCCCCGAAGACAGCGCCATTCTCCCTCGTTCCGACCACCTTTGAGCAAGCTCCTCGCGATGGGAGGCAAACGAACGAAAGAGGAACAAAGTGATTGCAAAAAGGACTGCCGTAATGAGCGTCAGGCTAAGAAAGGTGACGGCGTCGTGAAAGATTAGCCATCGCTTGATGTCGCGCTCATTGTCTATCGCTAACGTCATAGCCTTGGAACCATTCTACGAATACGATGCCGGCAAAAGGTAACAGCGCAGGTTCTACAATGCTCGCAGGGGCGCACCTGCCTCTGAAACTCCCAACAATCAACCTCCCCGCATACGGTTTAGACTGGTTTCGCTCGGCTCGCCTGTGGGCCGGCATCGCGTCTAAATGAGGGTCTATGCGGCGTTCTTATCTCTGGAAATCTTCGGCGGCGGCAGTTCTTGCGGTAACGCTTGTCACGGCCCGACCAGCGGCCGGGCAGTCAAAAGGTCAGCGTCAGTCCCAAAACTACGACAAAGCGGCGCGAGCCACCGTTGTGCATTCCGCAAATGTCTACGTCGCAGCGGACG
>Ga0210391_10004407_pt1 | contig 11732 bp, 5 predicted proteins | sample IncBWC12OmetaG_FD_160573 | JGI IMG/M metagenome (GOLD analysis project Ga0210391, IMG submission 160573) | Forest soil microbial communities from Barre Woods Harvard Forest LTER site, Petersham, Massachusetts, United States - Inc-BW-C-12-O ...
GAACGAATTTCGGGTGCAGCCCTTCCCTGCCGACGCTTTGGCTACCGAGAATTTGGCTACCGAGAAATTGAGGGGAAACGGCCGGTCTTGGCCGGTGGAGCGCTGGTACGCAATCTCGGTTCGCCCGCGACACGAGAAACTGGTAAAGCGCCACTTGGAATGCAAGGGACTGAACTGCTTTCTTCCGGTGTACCGTAGCGTGCGCCGATGGAAAGACCGCCGAAAAGAATTGGACATGGTCCTATTCCATGGCTACGTCTTCGTGTGTATGAATGGCGGCGATCGCTTGAGCGTGCTTCGTGCCCCCGGCGTTCTGCGATTCGTTACTTTTCAAGGGCAGCCAGCCGCACTTCCGGAGTCTGAGCTCCGGGCCCTCAGAACAAGCATGTCCGCAGGTCTGCGGCCCCGGCCTCATCCCTACCTCTGCCGCGGTAGGAAGGTTCGCGTCAAGGGCGGGCCATTGGTCGATGCCGAAGGAATCATGGTCCGCCGCAAAGAGGGTTTTCGCCTGGTGCTATCGATCGATTTGATCATGCGATCGGTGATGCTTGAGATCGATGAAGCCGATGTTGAGGCGCTCTGACGACCACTGGTCACACCGACAAGGGCAGTCTCGCGACGCTGGTCTCGTTTCCGACGCTAGTTTCCGACATCCGTGCAAAGAAAGAATCCTATGTTTGCTCCTCCTAGGTTGCTCAACCCGATAGCGGCGACTCCGCCGTTTTTATTAATCCTTTGCACTGCTCTGGTATTTGCGCAGGACTCGCCGGTTTACAACCGCACGCGGGCGATCGACGAATCGCATTCGCAAGCGGCGCGCCAGGCCGAGCAGGACGTGTCGCTTTCGGCGGAGAAGCTGATTGCTCTTTTGCAGCGAGAAACTGGCTTGTTGCTCGAGGTCAAGAAGCTTCTGGTGCGAAAAGCATATGAGCAGGGCAGGATTCTCGATCCCCAGGATCTAACCGATGAAGCGCTGTTTCGCCTGCTTCGCGAGGACGAGACCATCCGCGTGCTCGCGACTCAGGAGGTGTCGAAGCGTCTCTACATACGAGCGCTGCCCACGCGTGAAGAGCGCGAACGTGAGTCAACGATGCCGATGAACGCCGATGCCCTCAGGATGGCGCAACAGGACAAGCTCCCGAGTGCAGCTGCTGCTCAGGGCCTCAGTCAAGAAGACCGGTATTGGTCGCAGCAGGATCAGCTCAAAGCAATCAGCCCACAAATGGGGCAGCCTCCCTTCACTCCGCCGCCTCCTCAAACTCCGCAGATCGCGCCGCAACCTCCGCCTCAGCCCGATGTCGACAGCCGCCGTGCGGTTGAACAAGCCCAGATGACGGATTCTGACGACTCCGACAACGTGCTGGCTAGTTCAGCTTTGATGGGGCAGATCAGTCCTCAAGAACTGCCCGCGCTGCTGAGCGCCAGCTTAGGACAACAAGCGCCGGGATTGGGCGGCGTTCCCGGACTGCCCAACGCGGCCGGCGCCAACCCGCTCGCGGGTATTCCTTCGCTGCCGCAACTTGCCGGAGGATCGTTAAGCGAAGCCGTGCAGTCAGGTCAGGATCAGAATTCTCCCCGCGAGCGTGCCTCTGTCGAAACGAACCGCAACGCACTTGGGTTGCCCGGGCTTCCTCGACCCGATCACGCCAAACTGCGCCACCGCGTCAACCCCTACGCCGATGTTCCATCTCTCTATGATCTCTACTCGCAATACGGAAGCAGATCGCCCGAACTGGGTCGCTTTGGCAACGACGTTTTTCACAATGGAACCGGCAATTTCGATCAATTGCCCATGGACCTCCCTGTCGGCCCCGACTACGTGATCGGCCCAGGCGATGGAATCAACATTAATCTTTGGGGAGGAGTCTCCGAGCGGCTGCGCCGAGTTGTCGATCGTGAGGGACGGATCGCCTTGCCCGAAGCAGGTGCAGTGCAAGTAGCGGGGCGCAGCCTGGGAGACGTGCAGCGACTTGTGCAAACAAGTCTGCGAAGTGAATTCCGCGACGTACAAGCCGACGTTTCACTGGCGCGCCTACGAACCATTCGTGTTTATGTCGTTGGGGATGTAGAACGCGCCGGCGCCTATGACATCAGCGCGCTTTCTACTCCGCTGAATGCCGTGTTTACCGCGGGCGGAGCTACGTCGCGTGGCTCCATCCGTACCTTGCTCCATTATCGCGGGAGCACGCTGATTCAGGAAGTCGATGTTTACGATCTGCTCCTGCACGGTGTTCGCTCCGACATGATGCGGTTGCAGTCGGGCGACACGGTGCTGGTTCCACCGCTGGGCACGGAAATCACGGTTGAAGGTATGGTTCGCCGGCCTGCGATCTACGAGTTGCACGATGAAAAAAATCTGGCCGAGGTGCTGCAACTCGCCGGAGGCGTGCTCACTTCCGGCACTCTGCGCCACGTCGACGTCGAGCGCGTACAAGCCCACGAAAGCCGCACCATGTTGCGCCTCGATATTCCCGAGAACAATAATCAGGAAAGCGTCAGCAAAGCGTTAGAGGGTTTCGCGGTGCAGGATGGCGACAAGATCAAAATTTCTCCCATCCTGCCTTACGCCGACAAAACCATCTACCTTGAAGGTCACGTTTTTCGGCCAGGTAAGTATGCCTTTCGCGACGGCATGTTGCTGACCGATCTGATCAAGTCATACAATGACCTGCTTCCAGAGCCATCGAAAATTCACGCCGAAATCGTCCGCCTGAATCCGCCCGACTATGCTCCCCAGGTCATCGCCTTTAATCTCGGCGAAGCTTTAAACGCGAGCGATAAGAATAACGTTCAGCCGCTGGCACTGAAGGCGTTCGACACCGTGCGCATCTTCTCGCGCTTCGACTTTGAAGACACTCCCATCGTCACCGTCAGCGGAGAAGTGCGCGATCCCGGCGATCACGTCACCAATGGCGCCACTCGAGTGCGCGATGCTGTCTATCTTGCGGGAGGCTTGACCTCGGACGCTTCGACCGACTCTGTGCAGATATTCCGCCGGACTGGCGACAACAAACTCACGGTATTAAGCGTGGACCTCAAGCGCGCTATGGCAGGCGACGATAAAGATAATCTTGCGCTTGAACCCAAAGACCGCCTGATCATCCCCAGCAACCTCTCGAAGGTCGATCCGCCGACTGTGACCATCGCGGGCGAAGTGGGGCGGCCGGGAAAGTATCCGCTCGGGCAGGACATGACCGCCGCACAGTTGGTGCGCACGGCCGGCGGCCTTAAGCGCGGGGCCTATACCGAAAGCGCCGACCTGACGCGCTATGACGTCGAAGGCGCCGTGGGTGTGGTCGGCGAACACGAGACCATCCAGATCGGCCGAGCGATGGAAGGTGAACCAGACACTGACATGCGCTTGCACGACGGTGACGTGCTCACCATTCGCCAAATTGCCGGCTGGCGGGACGTTGGCGCTTCGATCACGGTGACGGGCGAAGTCATGCATCCGGGGACCTACGGGATCGAAGAAGGTGAACGATTAAGTTCCATTATCGAGCGCGCAGGAGGACTGCGAAGCGACGCGTATCCTTACGGCGCCATTTTCGAGCGCGTGCAAGTTCGTGAACTCGCCGAGCGCAACCGCACCGATCTGTTACGCAGCGTTCAGGAAGAAGGCCCTGCCCTGAAAGCCGCGCCAGAAACCGATCCTGACCAGCGAGCTGCCAAAGAAGCTGCGCTCATGCAATGGCAATCTACGCTGCAGCGATTGGAGAATACGCCGCCGGAGGGGCGGATGGTGATCCACATTTCCAAGGACATGAAGCGCTGGCGCAACACATCGAATGACATTAACGTGCGCGCCGGAGACTCAATTCATATTCCGAAAATTCCGAATTCCGTTATCGTCGATGGCGCGGTTTATAACTCAACCGCCGTCGCTTATAAGCCCGGCAAATCTGCCGGCTGGTATTTGCACCAGGCTGGCGGCCCCAATAATGTCGCGAATAAGAAGAACATATTCGTGATACGAGCGGATGGCTCGGTTGTGGGCGGCGCGGGAGGGATGTTCACCGGCGGAGTAGAAACTGCGGAAATGCGGCCGGGCGACATGGTCATGGTGCCCGAGAAAACCTTCAGCGCAAATACGCGGTGGAAGGACATTCTGGAAGGATCGCAGGTCGCGTATGGGGTCGGCATCGCAATCCAGGTGGCGCGATCGTTCTAGGCAGAACCATGCCAGGCCGAACCATGTTATGCCGAACCATGAGGTTCTGGAATTTCGCAGTTGTGTTTGGGTTGCTTTTAGCGGATTCACAATCCCACGCTCAGAGGGATGCGCCGCCGCCCTCAATGGGACTAGCTGCACAACCAACATCATCCTCTAGTAACGACAAGCCGGGATTCTTGCCTGCCGGAGAGGATCCGGAAAATCGCCTTATTTCTCCCTTCTTGAAACACATGGCATTCGATCAAAAACAGTTTTGGACCGCACCGTTTCATCTGCACCGGGAAGATGCCAAGTTGCTTCTTCCGTTTGCGGCATTTACGGGAGCGCTGCTTGCAGGCGACAGCTGGATCTCGCGCCAGGTTCCGGCTTCGCAAGTGCATCGAAGCGTGACTACCTCGGATTACCTCACCTACTCTCTCATCGGCGCCGCAGGCGCTTCTTATCTCTGGGGACATTTCGTCCACAACGATCGCCTGCGCGAAACCGGATTTCTTGCCGGTGAGGCAGCGTTCAACAGTGTAGCGACCGCGTATCTCTTGAAAGCCGTGACGCAGCGTCCAAGGCCGTTCCAAGACAACGGAAGCGGAACCTTCTTTCAGGGAGGATCCTCATTCCCCTCCGAGCACTCCGCCATTGCGTGGTCGGTCGCGAGCGTAGTGGCGCACGAATATCCGGGAAGGCTGACGCAGTTGGCTGCCTACGGCCTGGCCTCCGCCGTTACCGTAACGCGGGTCACCGGCAAGCAACACTTCGCTTCCGACGCCGTAATCGGCAGCGCTCTGGGATGGTATTTCGCGCGCCAAATCTATCGCGCCCATCACGACCCTGAGCTGGGCGGCGCGGGATGGGGCAATTTCGATACCGGTTCCGAGGTTGGCGAAAAGATCCGCAATCCCGAGAATATGGGATCGCCCTATGTGCCCATCGATAGCTGGGTCTATCCAGCTTTCAACCGCCTTATCGCACTCGGCGCGGTGCAATCCGCGGATGTTGGCATTCGCCCGTGGACAAGAATGGAGTGTGCGCGACTGCTCGAAGAAGCTCGCGAGCAACTGGGAGACGATGGCAATCCGGACAGCGAAGCGGAGAAAACCTATCACGCGCTAGCCGAGGAGTTCGCCGACGAAATTCACGGCCAGAACGGAGAGGAGAACCTCGGCATGCATCTCGAATCCGTTTACACGCGCCTGATGGGAATTTCCGGAAATCCTCTCCGCGACGGCTACCACTTCGGCGAGACGATCACCAATGATTACGGGAGGCCTTACGGCACGGGCTTGAACAACGTAACCGGAATGAGCGGCTACGCTGACACAGGCCCATTTTTCTATTACTTCCGCGGTGAGTACCAACATGCTCCAGGGACGCCTTCCGATTCTCCCAACACCTTGCAGGCCATCGCCAACGCCGACCTTACTCTTCCTGTCCCCAATGCGATTCCCCACTACGATCGTTTTCGAATTGTCGAAGGAGCAGTCGGTTTCAACTTCCACAATCTCCAGATGTCTATCGGCAAACAAGGTTGGTGGCTCGGGCCGGGCGATTCGGGTCCGCTGCTCTTGAGCAACAATGCGGAATCATTTCTCATGCTGAAGCTGGATAACATCTCTCCCTATCGAGTCCCGCTGCTCTCCGACGTCTTGGGGCCTATCCGCACTGAGTATTTTCTAGGCCAGCTATCGGGCACGGAGTTCGAATTGAACGGAACGACTCTGCTTGGCCCGGGAAATATCAGACCGCAGCCATTCCTCGATGGGTTCAAGATCAGCTTCAAGCCCACGGCGAATCTGGAGATCGGAATGGGCGCGACGGCGATGTTTGCCGGTCCCGGCCTGCCTTTCACCTTGCCCAACTTCATCAAGACTTTTTACGCGCATACGAATGAAGGCCCGACCGTCACTGGCAACAACCCCGCCAAGCGCGCTTCGGCCGCGGACGCCAGCTACCGCGTGCCGCATCTGCGCGACTGGCTAACATTCTATTGCGATTCGTTGGCGGTCGATGAAGTGTCTCCTATCGGTTCGTCGCGGCCTGTGTTGAATCCGGGAATTTACATGCCGCAACTGCCGAAGCTTCACAAGTTCCAACTTCGCGCAGAAGGGATCCACGAACCCCTGTACAGCGGCTTTGCGCCCGGCTTCGTCTATTACGGCCTGCGCCGGTATCGCTCGGGTTATACGAATGACAGCCAGCTTCTGGGGAACTGGATCGGCCGGGCCGGTCGAGGCGGGCAAGCGTGGCTGACCTACTCCTCTTCGCCGCGCGACATATTTCAGCTGGGATATCGTGTGCAGGAAGTCTCGACGCGTTTCATCGGCGGCGGCCGCTCCGTCGATTATTCCGCGCGTGCGGAGAAAATGGTCACCCGAGAATTTGGGGTGAGTGGCTTCCTGCAATACGAACAATGGAATTTCCCGCTTCTGATGCCGGGGCGGCAAACCGATTTCACAACTTCTTTTCAACTGACCTTCTACCCAAGCCGGCAGAGCGGCAAGCAAAAATGAGAATCCCTGCACGTCTCGGCAGAAACGCAAACGCAATCACCATAGCGCCAAAGAATTGACATGGCCTCCTCCCTCGGTCTGAAAGGTTCACCGGCAGCACGCTCCACTCCGGCGGCGGCGCTCACACTGGTTAGGCCAGCCACGCGGCGCTCTGCTACACGCTTCCAGAGCTTTCTCACGGCCCTCGAGGCGTTTGGGGATTTCGTGTCCGTGATTGCCGCCGTCATGGGCAGCTACGCCGCCTATCACTTCCTTGGGTTGGGTCGGCAGATTCACTATCCCCGCTCCGCCGTTTTCGGCGTCTCCGCAACCTTCGCAGCCGTAATCGTCCTCATGCTTGACCGCGTCGGCGCCTATTCCCGAGGAACGAGCTTGCTGCGCGTTCGCGAAACCGAGCACGTCCTGCGCGTCTCCGTGCAGGCTCTCGGATTCATCCTGGGTGTAAGTTTCTTCACCAGCTTCTTGTTCTCGCGCTGGCTTTTGATCATCGCTTTCGTGCTAGTGCCCTTGTTCCTCTTTTTTCAAAAACATCTGGTCTACGCGTTGGTCCAACACCTGCACGCCAAGGGCTATGGCATCGAACGCGTTCTGATCTACGGCTCCGGATCCACAGGACGCCGCGTCTATTCCGTCTTAACCCGTTCTCCGAGACTTGGGCTCGAGCCGGTCGCGCTCGTCGACGACAATTCCTCTAAAGCCGGCTCCGCCATTGCGGAATTGGGTTACGAGAATCGCCGTTTCGCTTCCGTAACGCGGGGCCCGCTGACGCGGAGTTTGGTCACGGAGTGCGCTGCCGACGTCGTCGTGATCGCCATTCCTTCACTGGAACACGATAAATTCCAGCAGGCGATCGAAGAGGCGCTCGCGGCCAACGCGCGAGTCTCCTTCGTCCCCAGCCATTTTCGTCACTCCGATCCGAGCGTCGGTTTTCAGGATCTCGACGGCGTCCTGCTGGCATCCTTCACTCGCAACCCAAGACGCTTGGCTTACGAGTGGACCAAGCGCGTCGTCGACTTTGGCGGCGCAGCGCTTCTTTTCGTCGTTGGCTTGCCACTCTTCCTGTTGCTCGCCATTCTGATCAAACTCGATTCGAGAGGCCCTGCGTTGTTCTGCCAGGAGCGCATTGGCCTCGAGGGCCGGCGCTTCCGCATGTTCAAGTTCCGCACCATGAACGCTAGCGCGTCCGCCTACGCCTATTCTCCGAAAGAACCGAACGATCAGCGCATCACCCGTCTCGGCCGCTTTCTCCGCCGCACCAGCCTCGATGAGCTTCCTCAATTACTGAACGTGCTCGTCGGGAATATGTCGCTCGTTGGGCCTCGGCCCGAGATGCCCTTCATCGTCGCGACCTACAACGAACACCATTCTCAGCGGCTTCAAGTCAAACCAGGAATTACAGGGCTCTGGCAACTCAGCGGCGATCGCAACTACCTCATCCACGAAAACATCGAGTATGACTTTTACTACATCCAGCACAGAAATTTGTTTATGGATTTGGCGATTCTTCTGCACACCACCATCTTCGCCATGCGTGGTATTTGATTCGAGCGTCAGGAAGCAGCGGTTGATGAACATCCGACAAACTACATAACCCAATGGCAGAAAGACTCAGGAAAGAATCAGCGGTCCACGAGTTCGAACTGGTCCCCGAGGTTGAGTTCCGGTCGCCTTCGGCAGCTGCCGAGTCGAACCCGGATCAGTCCGGTCGCGATACGTTCGCAAAGCTCCAGTTGCTCTGGGATCATCGTCGCTGGCTCGCCCGTGTTGCCGCGTGGGCGATTGCAGTCAGCACCGTCGTCGCCTTCCTCATTCCGAATATCTACGAGTCCACCGTCCGCATCATGCCCCCGGACTCCATGAACAGCACGGGAACGATGCTGGCGAGCCTGGCGGGGAAAACCTCTCCAGAGCTTGCGGCCATGGCCGGAAAATTTCTCGGAATGAAGGATTCGGGAGCGCTATACGTTGATTTGTTCCGTAGCCGCAGTGTCGAGGACAAAGTGGTCGACAGGTTGAGCCTGCAAAAGGTTTATTGGAAGCGCTACAAGCAGGATGCGCGCAAGAAACTGGACGGCCGCACTGATGTGAGCGAAGACCGCAAGAGTGGCGTGATCCTGCTGACGGTCGAGGATCGAGACCGTCAGCGCGCCCGCGACATCGCGCTCGCCTACGTGGACGAACTAAACCATCTCATGGCTCAGGTCAGCACGTCCTCGGCGCGGCGCGAGCGTATCTTCATCGAGCAACGGCTGATCGACTGTAAGCGCGATCTTGAAGATGCGGAAAGACAATTCAGCGCCTTCGCCAGCAAGAACACCGCCCTCGACATCAAGGAACAGACGAAAGCCATGGTTGAGTCCGCCGCGGCTTTGCAGGGACAACTTATCGCCGCTCAGTCGGAACTGCAAAGTCTGGAACAGATCTACACCGATAACAACGTTCGCGTTCGCTCGATGCGCGCCAGGGTCGACGAACTCAAACGCCAGACCCAGAACATCCACGGCACAGATTCCTCTCTCGCGTCTGATGCCGGCGCTCCCGATGAGCTGTATCCCTCGGTACGCAAGCTGCCCTTGCTCGGCGTCGAGTGGGCCGATCTGTTCCGGCGCACCAAGATCCAGGAGACCGTCTTCGAATTGCTCACACAGCAATACGAACTCGCCCGCATTCAGGAGGCGAAAGAGATTCCCACCATCAACGTCATCGATCCGGCGAACATCCCGGAAAAAAAATCGTGGCCGCCCAGATTGCTGATCGTAGTCGTACTGACGATTCTGTCTCTGGCCGGAGCGGTGGTGAAGATCTCTGGATCAAGAAAGCTTCAAACCATGGAACCGGATGACCCTCGACGCCAGATGGCGATGCGCGCCGCCGAAGGCTTCAGCCAGCTCCGCAGCCGCATCGCCCATTTCAAATCTCGTAACGGATCGCGCCCCCCTGAGAGATCCGCGACGGATTCAGACTCATGGTGAGTGGTTGGGTGCCCGATGATTAATAGGTTCTGGATTCCTTCCGCCGCTAAGAACATAAGCCTCTTGCGGACATCCCGTAAGTTCCGCGAGAACGCTGGAAATGCGTTTTACTGCATCGCTGAATACATCGCTCAGCCGGTGTCCATGCTAGTTGCGGCGCCCTACTTAGTTCACAAATTGGGACTGCAACAATACGGCATCTGGATGTTGGTGAGCGCAATCCTCGGCAGCATGGGCATACTCAGTACCGGATTCGGCGACGCGACGGTAAAATATGTCTCCGCCTACCGCGGCCAAAATAACCCGGCCGGGGTGCAGCGCACCATTCGCGCCACCATGACCATCAACACACTGCTGGGAGCGCTCTTCGGCGCACTGATCTCGATCACGACGCCTTACATCGTAGATCACATCTTCAAAATCGAGCCCGTTTTTCACATCGCCAGCATTCAGGCTATCCGCATCAGCGCCGTGATCTTGCTGGTTCGCTCCGTTGAAAGCGTCTTTGTAAGTGTGCAGCGCGCATACGAGCGATACGGCCCGCCCGTCAAATTGAACGTCTTCCTCCGCGGCATTATCGTCGTCTCCGCCGTAGTCCTCGCCGCCATCGGCCGCGGAGTAGTCGCCATCATGATCGCAACCTTGTTCTGGTCTGCGTTGATTGTCATTTTCCAGGCGATCGCCGCCCGTCGCGCAGTTGGCTCGCTCAATCCATTTCCGACCTTCGCCAGAAACGCCCTCGCAGAAGTTTTCAGCTTCGGCTGTTTCAGTTGGTTGCAGGCCTTGGCCGCAGTCGTGTTCAGCTATGCCGACCGCTTTCTAGTCGCGGCGATCCTCGGGACCGCTCCCGTCGCTATCTACGTCCTCTGCGTGCAAGCCACCCAACCGATCCACGGAGTAGCCGCTGCCGCCTTCAACTTTGTCTTCCCGCACATAAGCTCTCGCCACGAAGCCGGAGAGATCGATGGTCCGCGCCGGGTGTTTCGTCTCGCTCTGCTGAGCAGCGTCGGGCTCTCGCTCGTTTTGGCCGCGCCCCTCGTCTTATTAGGGAAGCCTCTGCTGACGCTATGGATGGGTTCGCAATTTGCGAAACAATCGTATCTAGTGTTAGGCGTCCTGGCGGTGGCATACACGATCCTAGCCATCAACATCGTCCCGCATTACACGCTGCTCGCGCTCGGTAGCGTCCGCTTCGTATCGGTCGTCAATATCGCCGGCGGCATTCTGTCGTTAGTTGCAGCAGCATTTCTCATCCCCAGTTTCGGACTACTCGGAGCCGCCGCCGGCCGCTTATTCTACGGCCCGGCAGTCGCGCTCAATTTTCTGAAGATCAAAGCCGACTTCACCCGGATCGCATTGCCGCGCGAAGAGCCGGTTGCGATATCGACACAATGATGATCAGCGCGATTCAGGCCCGCCTCCGCAATGCAGCCCGTGCGACTCGGCATGAAGCGAAGAGCCTTGTCGACGATTTGCGCTTGTTTACTCGTCTGGGCAACGGACACTGCGCGTTTCGCCAATCGCGCATCGACGGCATGAGCGTTCTAGTCCGAGCAGATGAGGATGTTGGCCGCGACATTTACTTTCTCCGCGAGTTTGAACGGCAGGATTCGGCCTTCGTTTTCGACAACGTGCGCCCGTCGGACACATGCGTCGACATTGGCGCGAACATCGGTTTCTACACTCTCGGCCTAGCCAAAAGAGCGAGTCGAGGTTCGGTTCATTCCTTCGAGCCTGTCCCTTTGAACTACCACCTGCTCGCTGTCAACGTCCTCTCCAATGCGCTCATGAATGTGGTGCTCAACGCTTCCGCCGTCGGAGACACAAACCGGCAGGTGGATCTGTGTATCGCCAAAGACGGCGCCTACTCGTCATTGATCGATACCGGCCGCAAAGCCATCATCGAATCCTTGCAGACAAAAATGGTCAGCCTCGACTCCTACTGCTCCGACCGCAACCTCCCGCGCATCGACATTCTCAAAGTCGACGTCGAAGGGGCCGAGCCCATGGTTCTCGGTGGAGCCGCTCGGCTGTTGGCCGATCCCAAACGAAGGCCGCGTTTGATCATGCTTGAATTGTTCG
>Ga0210391_10004410_pt1 | contig 11727 bp, 6 predicted proteins | sample IncBWC12OmetaG_FD_160573 | JGI IMG/M metagenome (GOLD analysis project Ga0210391, IMG submission 160573) | Forest soil microbial communities from Barre Woods Harvard Forest LTER site, Petersham, Massachusetts, United States - Inc-BW-C-12-O ...
TCACTTCGAAAAAGAAGATCCTGCAATGCACAAGACCAACGATGGATTGGTTGAAGTCGCCGCAAACCAGCGCAATTCTTGCAAACGACTGACTATGTCTTTGGCCGCGCCAAAGTCGCCTGTCCCAGGCGATAGGCAAGGTGCGCCGTTCTTCCTAGCAGAACCGCGAATCGATTCCGGTGGGGTTCCCGCTCGAAGTCTTCCTCCGAGACGGCCGTGTGGCGCTTCGTCCAATCCGAGGGCGACAACTTCGCAAAACCGCCCCACAACTTCTGGTTGATCCCTTGCCATGCAGTTTTGAGAGATTCTGCTGAGTGGAACCCACTCGGTAGAACGTGCAGGAGGAATCGGTGGATGAGTTCGTCTGCTGAAAGGGTCATGGTTTTTTGGTGCCTGTTGTCGCGATAGTCTCTCCAGTCTTCAACCTGCCACGTGGAATCAGTGTTCACGATGGACTCCGCCTGGGTGTCGCCTTCGACGAGAAACGCGAGGCGACTGGAAATCCTTCTCGATTTTAAAACTGTCCCGTCTTAGGGTTTTGCGTCAGTATAATCCTGTCAGAGCACCTGAGGGCGAGCTCAAATTGTGTTTATGCCTGAGAAGACGACCGCGTTGATCATGCTCATTCTTTCCGCGCTCGCGGCGCCAGGTGTCTTCGTGGCGGCTCAGGGGCAATCCGCCGAACAGCTGTACAGCGAAGCCAATGGTGCGTACGATCGAGGCGAAGTCTCACGGGCGATTTCTCTATACCAGCAACTGGTGAGCTTGCAACCTGATTCCATCCCCGCCAGAACGAACCTCGCGGTCGCGCTCGCACATGTTGGCCGCTATGAAGAAGCAATCGTTCAATATCAACAAGCTCTCAAACGCGATCCAACAAATTCGGTTGTCAAGCTCAATCTCGCGCTGGCTTGGTATAAAGAGGCTGAATTCGATAAAGCAACCTCCGAACTTGAAGGATTGCGCAAGGAAAATGCGGACAGCCAGCAAGTACTCTATCTCCTTTCCGATTGCTATCTGCGGCTGGGGAGAAACTCGGATGCGGTGGCGCTGCTGGAGCCGGTATATCGGGAAAAACCCGACGATCGCGTGGTGGACTACGCTCTCGGTACGGCGCTGATCCGCGAGGGGCAGATTCCACAAGGAGAGGCTGTGATCGACCGCATATTGAAGGACGGAAACACTGCAGAGGCGAATTTACTTATGGGGGAGGCGCAATTCGCTGCAGCTGATTACAAGACTGCCGCGGTAACCCTTCACAATGCGCTTGACTTGAACTCGGACCTGCCAGGAGGGTGGTCGCTATACGGCCGCGCTCTGCTGAACACCGACGATCACGCCGGCGCGAAAACGGCGTTCAACCGCGCCCTCACAGCGGACCCGAATGATTTTTCCGCCAATCTGTATCTCGGAGCTGTTCTCAGGCGCGAGGGCAACAATGCCGAGGCTGCTCCCTATCTGGATAAAGCTTTGCGGCTGCGCCCGGCGTCGCCGGAAGCAAGCTTTCAGATCGGCGCGTTGGACGCCGCCGCCGGGAAGCTGGATGAAGCACGAAAAGAATTTGAACAACTGGAGCGCGCCTGGCCGGATTTTTTGGAAGTGCATGTGCAGCTCGCGAATGTTTACTCGCGGTTGAAACTCCAAGAGGAGAGCCAGAGGGAACGGGACATTGTTTTCAAACTCAACGAAAAGGCTCGCGCTAAAAAACCTGAGCCCAAACCGTAGGTGTTTTGTGGAGGCACTCCTATTCGAGAGTTGATCAGGTTCGACGAGCGGACGCTCTTCCACGCGAAGACCGGGCGCACTTGGAGAGATCCTTAGCTCCAGCGAAAAGTTCAGGCTCTATTGTGGTTCCTTGATTTTTAGAATCTGATCTGCTTGCACGTGCTGCAATGCTTGCTTGATCCCTGAAGGCCAGTAAACATCAATTTCGTCAACCGTCTTCGCGGCGCCCAAACCAAAATGAACAGGACCAGCGCTGGAAGAGGCATAGCCCGTAGCGGTGGTCATGTGATTGAACTGCGTCTGTCCTCCGGCAACGATTCTAATTTTCGCTCCGATTCCATCGCGATTGCTCTTCGTGCCCCGAAGGGCGATCTCGATCCAGTGATTGTCGCCGGGGCTGTCATTCAACCAGATTTCCGCCGGCGCGCTGAGGGCAGTCACAACCAGGTCGAGCTTCCCATCGTGATTTAAGTCTCCAAATGCTGAGCCGCGGTGGCGCCGCGGTGGCTGGTCAGCAAAACCAGCCTCGGCGGTCAGCGCAGACCACTTGCCTCCGGGAACGTTTCGGAAAACCGTATTGGGCTGGTCGATTTGACGGCGGCCGGCCATAGCCGGCGACTGCACGTCCCCTCGGCTAACAAAAATATCCTTCCAACCGTCGTTGTCGAGATCAGCCATGTGTATGCTGTAGCCCGACATCGGCGTACTGAGGAGTGTCATTCCGCTCTTGGCGGTGACTTCCGTAAACCCGCCCTTCCAGTCGTTTTGGTAGACTGGAAAAGTCTCGTTTTCCAGAGCGACGAGCGCGATATCAGGGTAGCCATCGTTATTTAGATCGCGAAAGTCGACACCCATGCCAGAGATAAGATTCCCGTGCTCGGGAAGCGCGACTCCCGATTCAAAGGCTACTTCTTCGAACCGTGTATTTCCTTTGTTGTGAAACATAAAATTGAAGAGCTTGTCGTTGGCCACAAAAATGTCGGGCAGGCCATCCCCATCGTAGTCGGCGATGCCGACGCCCATTCCTTTTCCCAAATGCGAGCGAATACCGGATTTCGTGGAAACGTCCGTAAACGTTCCGTTTCCATTGTTCAGGAACAATTGGTTTGGGAGCTCTTTGTAAAACTTTGGATGACAATATTCCGGCTTGCCTTCGAATTTGCAGTCGGGTTCCTTGTTCACATCCCAACTCATGTAATTCACCACGAAAAGATCCAGAAGCCCGTCATTATTCACGTCCACCCATGCGGCTCCAACGGACCAAAGTGGGCCATACTGCTTGTCAGGCTGTGCCAGTCCAGCCTTCTCAGTTACATCCGTGAAGGTTCCATCGCCATTGTTGTGGTACAGCGTGTTTCGATGTACGCCAGCGACGAAGATGTCTTCGTAGCCGTCATTGTCATAATCCCCGACGGCTACGCCGATGTCGTAGCCGGTTCCAGTTAGGCCCGCTTTTTCAGTGACGTTGGTGAAAGTGGCGTCCCCGTTGTTGTGAAAGAGCTGGTTCCAGTATCTTGGCGAATTCTTTTTCAGCGTGGTAATGTCGGCACCGTTGGTGAAGAAGATGTCCGGATTGCCGTCGTTGTCATAGTCGAAGATGGCCACGCCGCCGGCCATCGTTTCGGGCGCGTGCCTTTGCGGCGTTTCGTTGCTATCGAGAGAAAATTGGACCGGGCGGAACGAAAAATGAATGGGAGCTTTTTTTGATTGAGCCGATACGACGGGTTTCCATCTTGCCCCAGCCACGGCCAGTATCAAGAGCAATCCCCAGGTCGCCCAGCGAATGATCCATCTACGGGGCGCGGCAGCCTCTGTTTTGGTGTTACTGTCCGCCGCCTGGAGCGTTGAGTTTTTCAATCTCCTCCTTTTCGCGCTGGGCATCGTCCTTTCGACCGGCGGTAGTATACGCCCGGAGCAAATCCCAGCGAGTTCGCACGGTTTGAGGCGCCTCTTTCTCCGCAGTTTCAAGCTCCTGGATTCCTCCGGCAAGGTCACCTTTCGCAATCAGAACTTCGCCCAGCATCATGTGCGCTGGAGCGTCTTTGAGTTCGAGTTTCACCGCTTGTTGCGCCAAGCTCAATGCTTCGTCAAATTTTTCTTCCTTCAAATACTCTTCGGCAAGCCGCAATCTGGCAGGCACCTGAAACGGAGAAACCTCGAGTTCGCGCTTCATCTCCCGGATTCCGTCGTCTGGGCGCAAGTCCAAGAGAAAGGCCCCATAAAGAAAATGGACTCCTGGCTCGTTCGGATAAGCAGCCACCATGTTGCTGAAGATTTTTTCGGCCTCATCTCGATGCTCAGCTTCGAGCGCCAGAGCTCCTTGGCCCGCCATACGGATCGTGTCGCGGCGATCTGGTGGTATCTCCGCAGGAAGTAGCGGCATGCGTAGCGCCGCCAGTCCGACTGGCTCAACCAGAAGATCAGGCTGTTGGCCTGACTTTATCATCGCCAACATCATGCTCATGCTGTCGCTGTACTGTTCGAATCTCGTGAGCAAGACCGCGACAAAATAAAAAACGGATTGCGCCATGTCCTTGCGGCCACCCATGCCCAGAGCCATGGCGCGACGTAGATGGTCCAGTGCACGAGAGTATTCGCGCGTTTGGAACTCGCTCAAACCCAGAAGCGCCCATCCTGGTCCTTTATCCGAATCGTGAGCAACGAAGCGGCGCAGTACGTCACGAGCATCGGCGTAATGCTCCTTCTCGTAAAGCAAAGTGCTCAGATACCACAAACCCTCCTTCCATCCAGGCTGCAAATCCAGCGCCTGCCGGTATAGCTGGATGGCGTCCTCATCGCGGTCTTGAGTGCGGGCGAGGTTCGCCGCTTGTGACAGTTGTTCGAAACGAGAGGCTGCTGTGGACGCCGCTCCTGTCTTGCCTTGCACAGCGCCAAATGCGCGTTGTCCGGACGTATCTTGAGGTGGCGGGACGGCCAGCGACACACCGAGGAGGGCGACGGTGGCAATCCTCATTTGGGCGGACCCGCCTGCTTTGGCACAGCAGTTTTTTCCTGTGGCGGAGCCATCACTTCTTCCTTCTCCTTTAGCGACAGGAACGCGGCTGTTTCGCGTTTTGCCTCTTCCGTCCGGCCTAGGCGCCTATACGCCAGCGCCAAGTGACTGCGAATCGTCGCGCTGTCGGGCGCCAGTTGTTCGGCAATCTCCAGTTCTCGAGCACTCTCCTGGAATTGGTCGGTCGCAAGCAAGACTCGTCCCATCATGTGGTGAGCGTCGGCATCATTCGGGGCAATTTCGGTGGCGCGCTTTGCCAAAGAGGCAGCTTCGGATAACTCATTGCTATCCATGTCCATGCGGGCCAGCTCAAGCAGGGCTGGAACGTTACCAGGCGAGATCTGAAGCTCAGCTTGAAACTCCGCTTTCGCTTCCTCGTTCTTTCGCTCAAAAGTAAAAATGGTACCGCGGAAATAATGGACGTTCGGCTTTTGACCATAGTGCAACGTAAGCCGTCGCAGGTAGTCGTCCGCCCGGTCGAATTCTTTCGATGGCAAAGATGCGTTAAGCGCCGCTTCACCCGCAAGCCATACCATCTCACGTCTCTCCGGCGGATAGTCCTCGGGAAGATTTGCCATGCGCAGCGAGGCCAATCCCATTGCTTCCGCGAGAGCAGGACTGTTGTGTAGCTTTCCTGCCTCGGTTGCGAGCAAAAAAAGAGCCTCGAGAAAGCGTCCTTTTCGGGTCAACAGCAAGGCCCAATGGAAGGCCGCCACGTCAATTAAGTCTGCAGTGCCTGGCCATCCTTTGCGGGCCCAAAGCTGGAAGTGGTGCTGCGCTTGGTCGTAGTCCTGCATCTCGTATTCACAGAGCCCCAGAAACGCGTAAGCGGGCGCCGGGTCTCGCGCGATGGCCACAAAGTGCTGCAACGCTGCCTGCGACTCTGAGAATCGATCCTGCTCGTAAAGAAGGCTTCCCAGCCACCACCAGCCCGCGCTCCACGAAGGCCGCAGACGTACACCCTCGGAATAAAGCGTGATCGCGTCATCAAGGTGATCGCTCGTTCGTGCAGTGTCTGCTTGCGTCCCAATGTTTTCAAAGCTCTTTTGTGGCTTGCGCGGGAGGGCCGGATCTGCCGTGAATAGGAGCGCCAAAAAAGGAAACAACACGAACATACGGAGAAATATACATGGGGTGGCCCTCAAAGCACCACCCCATGATGGTGAACGAAGTTTAGAACGTGTATTTCAAACCTAGCTCAAGCGTACGATGTCCCACGTGGTACGTCGCGTCACCAAACGTGGATGGCTTGGTGCACGAAACACCGCCGGAAGTGGCAGGGCAGCTGGTACCCGTGATCACCTGGCCCAAGTCGTTGAATTGAAGATCGAGGTTACTGTCGCCGGTTGTGAACGACTGCAGACCATGGTTAAGGAAGTTGAACGCCGCAAACCGGAACTGCAGATTCTGGCGTTCGCCCAGCTTAAAGTTTTTCGTTACCGAAAGATCGCTGTTCCAGAACCTAGGGCCGGCCATGTACGGCATGCCAGCTGTTCCGAGTTCGCCAACGGGCTGCTGCGAGAAACAATGGGGGTTCAGGAATTGCCCGGACTTCAGGCCTGATGTCGGATTGCATGTGATCAGCGCATACTCCGTAATGTCCGGCGTGCCCAGATAGTAGACGTTGCTGCTGTTGGCTGCGCCCATCGTCAGGTTGAACGTGGAAGATTGGTTGTCGAGTTGCGCGCCGCTTTCAATCTGCGTGATGCCGGAGATCTGCCAGCCGTTCGTAAATCCTCTAACAAACGCGCTATCGCTTCTGGAATTCGGGAGAAAGAAGACGTAGGCCAAACTAAGTACGTTTGCGCGATCGATAGGCGATACGCCCCAGAGCCAACTGGCGCCATAGCCCGGAAGCGTCCCTGTCAAGCCTGACGCGTTCGACAGGCCCATCGTCTTAGAGAAAGTGTAATTAGCTTGCAGCGAAAGGAAGCCAACGTTGCGCAACAGGCTGGCCTGGAACGAGTCAAACTGCGACCCGCCTGCCGTCACGCTGGTGCTGACTCCCTGATACTGTGAAAATGGACGGACGACTTGCTGGCAAGATGGGTCAGTGATGTTGCCTGTTCCCGTGGGGCAGGTAAAGCTCGCTGCGTTTAGCGTCCCTAGTGGAACGGCATTGGTGTTCACATTCCCTTGCAGATACTCGCCGTGATTGCCGACATAGGAAAGCTCAAGGTTAAACCTACCCGGCAACACCTGATCGATGTTCAAACTGTAGCTGACCACGAGGGGTTGCTCGTCGTCGGTCGGATCCATAGCGTTGAAGGTGGTGCCGATCAGATTTGGGTGGCCAAAAACAGGTGTGAACGCGTGCGTGTCTATGCCCTCCCATGTAGGACATAGAGGATCGTTTTGACCGCAGGACCAGCCAACGGATCCCAGCGCGGTTCCTGCCGGGCCTGTGTAATTGTTGCTTTGAACCGAGTCATACGCGCGGTACTTTCCCCACCCGCCTCGGACAACCGTTTTTCCGGTTCCGAAGATGTCGATCGCGGCGCCAATCCGCGGAGAGAAGAACAGGAACCTACTATCGGTCCCTGAGAGCGGAACGCTCGAGTCTAGGGCGTTCCAGGTGACACCCGGGTTGGCGCTACCAGGGGCAGCGGCAAGGTAAGCAGTCGGATTGAAAACCGCTAGGCCGAATCCGGGAGCGTAGGGCTTGGCGTAATGCTCGAACCGCAAGCCATACTGGATCGTTATCCGCCGGGTTATCTTCCAGTCGTCCTGCGCGTAGAAAGCGGCAATATTTTGCGCAATCGTTGACGGAGGCGGGAGCGCCTGCTCGAAGTAGCCACCCTGGCCGATGCCCATTAGCATGTCGGCATAATTGTTTCCCGTAGGTGTAGCCCACGGGCTATAGTTAAAGACACCCATGTACTGGCCCCAGTTGTCTTGTTTGTTGTACACATGCTCGTAATAAAAACCAAACTTTGCAGTATGCGTCTTGATCACCTTCGTCAGGTTCTCCGCCACGCTGGGAATGCCTTTGTAGGCAATCATCGTGGGGTGATAGTCGTGGCCGACTTCACCCAGATCGGGGAAGGACTGGCCCCAAGTTAGCACCGCCGGCGTATCCGGGTTGTTGAAGATGCCAGTGAGAGGGTAGCCTGACTCTTTTTTCAGAATCTTCGAGGGATCCGATGGAGAACTGGGGAAATTAATGAATGTATAGCCATAGCGCGTCTCGCTCGTCAACGTTGGCGAAAAAACATGCACAAAACTGGCAGCCACAAAATCCGATCCGTTGAGTCCGAGGATGGGGCTCGGCGACGGAACTGTCCAGTCCCCTGACCCCGTCCACAAACCATTGGGCATATCTGCCGTTTCGCGTTGGCGGCTCCAGGTTACAAATACCTTCGTGTTGTCGCTGATATTCCAATCGCCCCGGACCACGTTCTGCCAGGAAGTCTGGGGAACCGAGAACGATTGAACGTAGTTAAAACCCTCATGCGTCGTGGGATCGACGTTCGCTAATGGAAGATAATTTTTCATCAGCAATTGCGCGTTGGGATCGATGCAAGCTTGCGACAAAACGCCAGCCACAATCGTGCAGCCAGCGGCGGCCCGCGTGTCAAATCCCATCCAAGTGCCGGGCGCTGGTGCCGTAGGTATCGTTCCCATCGCGAACCGCCCGACTGAGCTGCCGTAGGTCGCGAGCGCGCTGAAGTCGCCATTGATCATGTCCGCTGTCGGCACAAAGGTGCGGTCCACACCACCGTCCAACTGCTGATGGTAGTTTTCGTAAGCCTCGAAGAAGAAGAGCTTTCGTCGGCTCTGGTTGATCCCGGTTCTTGGAATGATCACCGGGCCGCCGATATTGAATCCGGGATAGTAGTAGGAACTATTGGGTTTTGGCGCTTGCACTCGGCCATCCTCGTTGAACTTGTCGTCCGCGTTCAATGCCGAGTTACGCGCGTACATGTAGACGGCACCATGGAACTGGCTGCCACCCGATTTGGTAACCGTGTTCACCACCACCGGTCCCTGGGCATTCTCCGAGCTGAAATTCGAGGTCAGCACCTTCACTTCCGAAATCATGTCTGGGTTCGGGTTCACCGGTGTCGCCGACCCAAATGCGCCGGGATCGAAGGTGTTCTGGCCGTCCTGAGTAATATTCACTCCCTGGCCGTTGATGTTGACACCGCTCAACCCACCCGCATTTCCGCCGATGGAAAAACCGTTCAGGCCGACAACTTCGCCAGTGTACGCCAGCCCGTTCACGCCCCCGTTTGCGGTCATCGTCGCGCCTGGAAGAATCTTGAGGAATTCGGTAGCGTTCCTGCCGACCAAGGAAAGATTCTGCAAGTCTTGCGAGGTGATGAGAGCCGATTTCTCGCCCGAATCCGTTTGTGCCAAATTTGTTACCGTGCCCTGCACTTCTACGGTCTCGGTGGTTGACCCAACTTTCAGGACGATGTTCATCGCTCGGCTATCACTGCCATTGAGGGTAATGTCCGAACCCCGCCATTTCTCGAAGCCTTTCATCTCCACCGTGACCTGGTAAGAGCCAGCGAGCAGAGTGGACACGGTGAAATACCCATCTTGGTTTGTCACCGTCTTCCGTGTTTCTGTCGAGTTCATTACCTTCACGGTAACGCTTGCAGCACTCACAGCGGCGCCGCTGCCGTCTCTGACCGTCCCGCTGAGCGTCGCAAATTCCGATTGCGCGAAAACCCTCGGTTGGATCAGAACCAGAACTGCCACCAGAATTCCCAGAGATCTAAGCAGGGAGCTCTTTGGCAAGTTACGCAAGTTAAGAGAAAACTGGCCTTGATGGAATATATCCGTGAGAGAACAAAAAGAGAGGTTCACCACTCTTCACCCCCAAGCATCATCGAATGAGTTTGATCACCGCAGGGATACCTTTGCGGCTGTCCCGCAAAGGTCGCACGTCACCGTGAACGTTCACGGCGAATTGTTTTCGAGTCTCACCCCCGTGGTCACACGCTGTCAAGCATTCTTTTCGAAATTCTGATGATAAATATCGATTTTTCGGTGGAAAGGAGGCGGAGGTCCTCTAGAGGGTGTGTGTGATGGTGTGGGCCGAAGACCACCACCCCGGATAGCGCGACCGGATCCAGGACACCAGCTCTAGGAATCAAAATAGGCTCGTAAAGTCAAACTCTACGTTTTCTGTTAGATCGCAAGTCATTCCGGGTCAAGTACTAAAACGTATGGAACTAGGGCCACCGAGCGTGGACTGAAATGACCCCCGCTTGGGGCTGGGCACAAAGCAGAGGAGAGCCCGTTTCGCCCGCGCTCTCGGATTCGAGCTTCCGCTATTCCATGCTGCTGCGCTTCAGCGACAACATGACGTCGGCAAAAACGATCACGATCATGAAGGCGAGCAGATTTTGCTAGAATCTTCGCGGTCTCATGCCCAGATTGTCTACCCTCGCTTTAAGTATTCTGTCGGTTTCGACGGGTCTTGCGTTCGGGCTTCGTTCACTTCCACAGATCACGTCTTCCGAGAACCTGACTGGGCACTCCGCTCACCTTACCCGCGCGGCGCAGGTCAATGCGAAAACAGAGAGCCCTAGCTCCGGTACACAGCATCGGTTGCATTTTCGAGATATTTCTACGCAGGCGGGGCTAACGACCATTCCACACTCGCGTTCCGATCGGCGTTATGTTCTCGACACCATGGCTGGCGGCGGCATTGCTCTGTTCGACTGTGACGATGATGGCAAGCTCGACATTGCCGTCGTCAAAGACTCCACAATCGAGCGGTATCTTGGTGGCGGCGACTTGATGATTACGCTCTACCATCAGGACACGAATTTTCCGAATCTGCATTTCACCGACATCACCGAATCCGCCGGCTTAACCACCAAAGGGTGGGGAATGGGAATTGCCGTGGGCGACTTCGACAATGACGGCCTATCCGATCTCTACGTGACCGGCTATGGACACAACGTGCTGTATCACAATCTGGGGAACTGTAAGTTCGAGGACGTGACCAAGAAAGCTGGACTCTGGGTGGGGGGCTTCAGTACTGGTGCAGCCTGGGCCGATTATAATCGTGACGGCCTCCTTGATCTTTTCGTTGCTCGTTACGTTCATACTGATGTTCATCACCTACCCGACCCGGCGCAATCTCTTGGCTTCAAAGGCGTTCTTGTTGAGCTTCCCGACACCATGGAAGGCGAAACCGACCTTCTGTTCCGCAATCGTGGTGACGGCACTTTCGAGGACGTTTCCGAGAAGGCCGGCGTAAATAATCCCCACAAACTACACGGGATGGGCGTTGTCTGGAGCGACTACGACAACGACGGCTGGCCTGACCTCTTCGTGACCAATGACTCAGGGTGGAACTTCCTCTACCACAACAAACAAGATGGCACGTTTGAAGAGGTTGGAATCCCCTCCGGCACCGGCCTAGGGCCGTTTGGACAGAACTATGGAAACATGGCAGCAGATTTTGCGGATTTCGATCACGACGGCAAACTTGACCTTTTTGTTACAAGATTCGGCGATCAACCGGCAGGCCTTTACTGGAACCATGGTAACCAGTTCACGGATATCGCCGCCAAAGCCAAAATCGCGGGCCCAACGTTCGCTCCCGTGAAATGGGGCACGGGATTTGGTGACTTCGACAACGACGGCTGGCCGGATATCCTCGTCGCCAACGGGAATTTCTCATCCTTAATGGACACGCTTCCCGGCCAAGCCCGGTTTGCCGAACCGATTCAACTCTTTCGCAATTTGGGAGACCGGACGTTCGAGGAGATCGCGGACAATGCCGGGCTCAACGCTCCACCACTCCATTCGCGCAGAGGTACGGCGATTGGCGACATCAACAACGACGGCCAGCTGGACTTTGTCGTGTTCAACGCAAATGGGCCGCCCTCTCTGTTCGTCAATGAGACGCACAATACGAACCATCGCGTGCTCTTCCATCTGGTCGGAACCAAGAGCAACCGTGCTGCTATCGGAGCGCGCGTCACTATTACCACTCCGACTATGCAACAGATTGACGAAGTGCG